>Ga0256868_10000319_pt1 | contig 28942 bp, 31 predicted proteins | sample RVTome_13_FD_187341 | JGI IMG/M metagenome (GOLD analysis project Ga0256868, IMG submission 187341) | Soil microbial communities from uranium-contaminated site in the Upper Colorado River Basin, Wyoming, United States - RVT92D227 HiSeq ...
GCGACCAATCCAGACTGCGCGCGCTATTAGCTCCTCAGATGCTCTCGGGAAGCTCTTGCGCACTATGAGGGCCTCCTCATCCTCGGGCTGATAATCCAGCAGTATGAGCTCGAACCTGTCTGAGAGAGCCTCCGAGATGGCTGTCGTCGCGACGAACTCCCTTGGGTTCTGTGTCGCGATGACAACGAACCCCTCCCGTGCCTTGATCGTGCCCACCTTGGGCACCTCTGTGACTCCTTCATCCATGGCGGGCAGCAGTATGTTCTGCACACCTTCTGGCATCCTGTTCATCTCGTTCATGAACAGAACACCTCCTTCACGCATGGCGGACGTCAACGGGCCTGGGATGAACGCCTCCTTGACGTAACCCCTCTCAAGTACAATGGGCGGGTCGAACCAACCTGAGAGCTTCTGTTCCGTGTACCTCTCATCGCCGTCGACTCTGACTACTGGCCTGTCAAGGTAGCGCGCGATCGCCACTGCAAGAACAGTCTTGCCCACTCCCACCGGCCCTTCGATCATGAGATGTCGTCCGGCCTTGACGGCGGCGAGGGCTTTCTCAAGCTCGACATCCCTGCCGACAATACCGAACCTCTTCTTGATCAGCTTGACCTCATCAGACCTCGTCATTCAGGGGCACCGGGCACTGCATGCATCCGGTCGATATAAATTGTTACCCAGCAGGTTGGATGATGGTCGCTCAAGGTATCGGTAGAATCACATGGAAAACGCTGCCCATAGAATGGTCCGCGTAAACTCTGTTCTCCACCCATATCTTGCCGTTATACCTGTCAATCAATGACTTCACAAGCGACAAACCCATTCCAGCACCCCTCGATCTCTGGAGAGAGGGACGCTCGATCCTGTGGAGGTCCCTGAAGCCCTTTGTGAATATCTTCGACTTCAGATCATCAGGGATACCGACCCCCCTATCAGTTATCCTGACCCGGGCATATCTCTTGCCTTCGAACTCGACTTCGTCGAGACTGACGTCAATTACGACTTCCTCGTGTTCGTCATACTTGATCGAATTGCTGAGAAGGTTGTAGAACACCTCATCAAGGAGCTCGTCTGCGAGAACCCACATGTTCTCCTGGGGCAAGCTGAGCTTGATGTTCACCTTTCTGCTCAGGAAGGCGCCCTTCGCGTCGGACGACACCTGATGGAGTGATTTGGTCAGATCCTTTGGCACCAACTCGACCTGAGACGCCTCGAGCATCTGCGCAGACCGCCTCACGTTCCTTATCAGGTGCGAAATGCTCCTGGTGGCCTCGAGGGCAGACGATAGGTACTTGTGCTGTACCGGCGTGAGAGGGGTCGTTCCCAGGACAAGTTCGACGTACGCAGCGACGGGGTTCACAAAGTTGCCCACATCGTGCGTCAGAAGGTCCAGGTACATCCTGACCTGCTTCCTCGCGGCGTTGGTCTCCTCAAACATGCGGGAGTTCTCGATTGCGATGGATGCGATGCTCGCATAGGCCTCCATCTGCTCCATCATCTCTTTGGTCGGTATCTTGCCATCGACGGGGTAATCCAGCTGTATGTAACCTATCATGTTGCCCGTCCGATCGTAGATACCGAAGTACAGCAGATCGAGCTCGTGCCAGCTGTCCGGTGTCTTTCTGGGCTCCAAGGCCTTGTTCGGAGACTCGATGAATACGAACCCCTCCGCACCCTTGGTTTGGCTCTCGCCCGGGACGAAATAGCCAGTATTGGTGACCCTGAACTCCTCTTTGAAGTCCACGAGGACCATGTCCCTGAAGATGATGCTCTTGTGAAGGATCGCTTCTTCCTCCTTCGTATATCCAGCAAGAGCGTGTATCGTGACCTCATTTGAACCAGGTGTGAACATCGATGCCCCGCCTTTGCGATAGCCGAACGCATCTATCATCGCCTGAGATGCCTTCTGGAGAACTACATCGACGTCGTCGAGCCTCAGAACGCTCCTCGTGAGCTCCAACAGCTTCAGGGTGTTCTCTGTCTTAGCCTCGTTCTCCTTCAGCAGGTCCTGGGCGCGCCTGTAATACTTTGAATTCTCTATCCCCACGCCGGCGATCCCCGCAAACAGCTCTATCTCCGCCACGGTCTCCATGCTCGGGATCTTTCCATCCGCAGGATAGTCCACCTGCAGGAACCCGATCATCTCGCCTCGCCGGTCCTGAAGGGAGAAATATAGAAGGTCCAACTCGTGCCACGAATCCGGGGTCTTCCGAGGCTTCAAGGCTGCTTCCCTATCGTCAACGACGACAAAACTGTCTAACGAACTCTTCTGCTTCTCAGCTGGGATGAAGTATGCGCTCTTGGATATGCGGCAATCCTCTCGGAAGTCAGCCAGCATCTCTTCGATTGAGAAGGCGTCCTCCCTTCTCCTAACCTCCGCCTCATCCTCGGCAGAGTAGCCGGCCATCGCGTGGTCTGTGAAGACCCCTTTGCTGCTGTCAAGGATTGATAGGCTGACCCTGCCGAATCCGAATGTCTCCCTGACTGACTCGGCGATCCTCTGCAGAAGAGCGCTGATGTCCTCGACGTCGAGAAGATCTATGGTCAGCGCGTGAATCTGTGCAAGGCTGCGGTAGTACCTGTCGAGACTATCACCTTGTGACGGCTTGGCGTGCTCTGTTTGAGGCATCCACGACGAGTAAAGACATGCTGATTCATATACCCATTCGGTGCGGCTCTCAGAATTGACAATAACGGAAGAGCCGCTGCGCTAGTGTCCCGAACGCTCAGGCTGGCACAAGATCGATGTGACTCGAAATCGCGGAAGCCGCGATAGCATCTCAGTACCGAATCATTCATGAAGAAGATAGCCCATGACAAACCCCAATTCTGGCATGTGCGACCATGAGTGAAGGCCACATCGAGATAAGACCGCTCAAGAAGACTGAGCTTCGCGACATGATAGCGGTGTGGAAAGCCGCGGGCCTTCCACATCGTCCGAGCGGCAGAGACAGCTTCAAGAACCTAGAGAGACAGTGGAGTGCGGCATCCGATCTGTTCATAGGCGCCTTCATGTCCGGCAGACTTGTAGGGGTCGCAATAGCGAGCGACGACGGCAGGAAGGGATGGGTCAACAGGCTTGCTGTAATTCCCGCATGGAGAAGACGAGGAGTCGGGAGAGCCATCGTTGAGGAATGCGAACGCGTTCTCAGGAGCAAAGGCAGGGGAGTTGTGGGGGCTCTCATCGAGGGTGAGAATGAAGCGTCAGAGGGACTGTTTGAATCCTCTGGCTACAAGCTCGAAGAAGATATCAAGTACTATGCGAAGCGAGACAGCGACAGGACCTAGAGCCGTCAGCCGAGTTCAAAAGCGATGTTGCTGTAAACGTCCTCAAGCGCGCCCGTGTAGCGTCTCTCACCCTTCACCATCAGCTTCGATGTGTAGTTCTTGACCGTCTTGAAAGGCGATACGAGCTCGAAGACGTGCTTGTTGTCCACGAAAAGCGCAAAGTCGACCCTCTTTATCGGTATGGATGAGATCATCGTGTCAAGGAGCATCTTCGCATCTGCCTTTCTGCCAGAAGTAGACAGCCAAGGGCCTATGTCCGACATGAGAGGCGTCCGGCGTCCGAAGATGAAACCGCGGATCGCATCGTCTCGCTCCACCTTGTAGCAGTCCTGCGGGAATTCCGAATAGAGCCTACGGATGATCTGCGACCTGTCATCTCCGAAATATCGCTCGTCCAGGGAAATGATATCGTCAAGATCGTCCGGTGTCACCCGCGGGCACGTGGGCACGCTAGCCATCTGCTGGTCGTTGCTGAACTCGTAACCCCCAGATACGACTGTGTTATCCACTCTGAACCCGACAGCATCGTAAACCCGTCTCCCAGCGGCAGTGGCATAGACAATGACGGAATCCATTCCCTGATCTTCGAGATATGCGACAGCCTCATCGAGCAGTTTCCGCCCGATGCCTTTCCCCCTTACTGGAGCAGTGACCAAGAGATGGCCAATGACGCCCGTTCTGCCGCAATGGACACTCGTAACGAAGCCCTTCAGCTCTCCGTCATCCCACACGAAGCTGCCAGAACGGTCGATGTCCAGTATGCGCTCTATCTCGATCCGGCTGTACTCCCAATGCTCCTCCGTGGTCTTCTTGAGGACGAAATCGATGTCGGCCTCGGACATTGTTCTTACTGTCACGATCTCACCGAATCCAGGCTCGCGTTCTTAGCCAATTTCCACCGCGTCAGAGCAAGTACACGCAGACCTTTTCGTCGCGCTCCACAAGGTCAACGTCCGCGGGGATGACAATGTATCCGTCCGCATACGCCATGCTTGTGATGGCTCCTGACTCCTTGAAGGCAGGGTGAGCGACATCCCCTTCCAAACGGACCGTCAGGAACTGGGTCCTGCCAGTCGTGGACACTACGCGCTTTGACATTCTAGCGACGACAGACGCAGGATGCTTCTCTGGCAGCCTCGCCATCCTTCTAAGAACAGGGGCGAGCAGGATATACGCATTCGACAGGCAAGCCGTGGGATATCCGGGCATCCCGAAGACCAGCTGTCTCCCAACCGTTCCGAAGAGCGTGGGCTTACCGGGCTTTATCGCCACGCCGTGAAAGAGCACTCGACCCTTCTTCTCGATAACATCCAACATCACATCCCGTTCCCCGACGGAACTCCCGCCCGAGAAAACGAGCATATCGCAATCCGCGTTAGATTCGAGCACGTGAACTATGTCGTCTACAGAATCATTGACGATTCCCAGGTTCCGCGCCTTACCTCCATTGGAATTGACGACGCTGGACAGAGTGTAGGTGTTGATATCGTAGACCTGTCCGGGCCTGAGCCTCTTGCCCAGGCTGGATATCTCGTCCCCTGACGGAACCACTGCCACAATCGGTTTGGCAAACACTTCGAGCTTCTGTTCTCCGACCGCAGCCAGAGCTCCGATCTTGCTCGGGTTCAACATCTCTCCTTTCTTGATTATCTTGTCACCTGGGGAAATGTCCTCACCCATCTTCGATATGTTCTGGCCCGGGTAGACTGACTCGTTGATAAGGACAGCTCCTCCATCGATTTCGGTGTCCTCGACCATCACAGTTGCGTCCGTGCCTTTCGGAAGCATAGCTCCAGTTGCTATCTCAGCGCACTCCCCCTTTCCAACCGGCTTCTCGGGGACAGAGCCAGCGTATATGACCTGGCTCTTCCTGAGTCTGACGGGCTTGAGCTTCGATGCTCCGAAAGTATCCTTGGCCCTAACCGCGTATCCATCCATCGCGGATCTAGCGAAGGGCGGAACGCTCATGCGGGAAACCATGTTCTCCGCTGCCACCCTACCAGACGCCTCGAGAATTGACACTCTCTCGGTCCTCTCAATCGGCTGAGCCACGCCAAGCGCAATCTCCAGGGCCTCATCCATCTGTATTAGGCGCCTGATCGGTCTCAACGCCTGACCTCCCAGAGAAGGTGCCCAAGGTCAGGAGCGACAAGCTTGTCGATGGCCAGCCTGACTGCCTTCTCCGAGCCCGGAAGGCAGAACACAAGCTTACCTTCCGACACAAATGCTTCTGCTCTGGAGTTCATCGCGGCGCTCCCTATCTCCTGGAAGCTGAGCATCCTGAAAAGCTCTCCGAATCCGGGTATGTGCTTCTCCTCGAAGTGCGCGACGGCTTGGAGCGTAACATCCCTGTGTGCAAGGCCAGTGCCACCGCTTGTGACGATCGCCTCGACACCCGGATCTTCGATCAGATCTCTGAGAGCCTTCTGAATCTCTAGGACATCATCCTTGACAATCAGCCTTCTGGGAACCTTGTGTCCAGCTGCGACGAGCAGGTCACGGATGGCGTTTCCCGAATAGTCGTCAGCCTCCGTTCTGGTGTCACTCACGGTCACGATCGCGACCTTGACTGTCTTGGGGGCTTTCGTCCGATGTTCCTCAACGCTCATCTCATTTGCCTCCCTTCAGCTTCTTTACAACTCTAACGTCTCGAATCGATGTCTCAGGGTACTGGCCATCACTATCCTTCTCTAGGTACTTCACCATATCCCACGCGTTCAATAGGGCCGCGGAGACGCCCACAAGGGCCTCCATCTCGACTCCCGTCCTGTAGTGCGCAGAAACTCTGCAACTTGCCCTCAGGCCGTTCTTCTCTATCGACAGGTCCAGCTCTATGGATGTCAGAGGTATCTGGTGGCACAGGGGCAGGATTGTAGATGTTGCCTTCGCCGCCTGAATGCCCGCGAGCTTCGAGGCTCCGATAACATCGCCCTTCTTGATCTGGTTCGCCCTGATGACGTCAAGGGTGCTAGCTCTGAGGACAAGCACACCCTCGGCAGTCGCCGCTCGCTCGACGACCTCCTTGGCGCCTATGTCAACCATCCGTGCCATTGATCATCTCCCTCCTTCGACCCATCTCTGTGACTTGCCACTGAATTCCTTCTTCCAAATCGGAGTTGTCCTCTTCAGCTCCTCGATCACGTACCTACACGCAGCGAAGGCGTCCCTGCGGTGTGCTGCGCTGACGGCGATTGCAACTATCGTGTCCCCAACCTGCAGGGCTCCCAGCCGGTGAATGACTGACACCTTCTGGATGTCGAACTCATTCCTAGCATGTTGCGAGATTCTCCTCAGGTCCTTCAAGGCCAGGTCGCGCGCGGCCTCGAGCTCCAGTCCCGATACCCTCGCGCCCTCCGAGCTGTTGCGGACAGTCCCTACGAAGGTGACCACGCACCCCGCGGCGTTCGTCCTGACTGACTCGACAACCTTGTCAACTGAGACTGGCCTAGATGATACCTGTATCAAGCTCCGACACCCCGCTTCTAACCCCAGTAAGGTCTTCGATTGCTTATCGTCCTAATAAATAGCTCGCGAATTTCCGCGTCTGAAGCCCCTCCTCTGAGAGGCGTGATGATGTCAGTGTCCCCCGAACGGTCCAAAAGGCACGGCTTCAGCTTGCCATCGCTCGAAAGCCTAAGCCTTGTACAGTTCGAGCAGAACTCAGAGTTGTGCATCGGCCTGACAACCTCGACCAGGACCGGCTTGCCTCTCCTTTCTATGAGATAGCGCCGCCTCCTATGAAGCTCGTTAGCGGACACCTCCGATGCGAGAGAGGCGAGCTCATCCTCGACGCCCTTGAGCGAGTAGAACCGCTGGGCGAAGTGACAGCCGTTCTCGCTCTCCCTATCGGTCTCATACTCGATGAGTTGGAGGACTGCCCCCACTTCCGAGCAGAAGCGTATCATGGCCTGTATCTCGTGCTCGTTCTGCCCGCGCATGACCACCATGTTGACCTTCACGGGCGTCAGTCCTGCATCAAGTGCGCTTCTGATGCCCGACACAACCTTGTCGACCATGTCCCTGCCGCACAGCCGTGAGTAGACACCCGGGTCGAGCGAATGAAGGCTGACGTTGACACGAGAAAGGCCGGCTCGTCTAAGCTGCCCCGATAGCTCGGAGAGCCGCGTCCCGTTGGTAGTCATCGACACCTCGGAAACCAGTGGGGAAATGCGGGAGACTACGTCCACGATATCATCTCGTAGGAGCGGCTCACCACCTGTGAGCTTCACCTTGCGAACCCCTATAGCCCTGCTGATCCCGACCAGCCTCTCGAGTTCTGCAGAGGTCATCTCCGACGCGGATTCGGTCTGCCCCTCTCTGTGGCAGTGAGGGCATTTGAGGTCACACACCTGCGTGACCGATATCCTGAGACTCCTCACAGGCCTGCCGAACGGATCAGTCACCGGCGGTCTCGGTCCGGGTATCTCCTGGCTAGAGGGCGACATGCTCAGCGACTCATAACGCTTTTCCGATATAACAATTGCCCTTCCCAACGATGAGACGCTCCCTCTCCGGATTCTCACGACATGTTTTTATAACACTACATGAATAAGAACCAGTAGCGCCAAAAGGGATGGGAATAGTGGAGACAAGGCCTAGTCCGGACCATTTGCCTGAACCTACAGGACCAACGGGCGGCCTCCCAGTCGCCGAGATGTTGGACATAATGAGGTTGATAATCAGGGCAGAGCCTCTGGCGCAACTCCTCGAGCATGTGACACGAGTCATCAGCAAGTCCTTCGGCGTTCGGCGAATGGTTATCTGCGTTCTCGATGAACCCACAGGCCATTTCGTCCCAAAGGCGATTCACGGCTATCCGGTGGACAAAGCGGCAGCCATCGGCAGACACACCTACACACTGGAAAAGAAGAGACAAGACCTTCAGCCCAGGCTGAAGGTCAACCCGAGAGCCTACTACGTCAGGGCCGAGGACCAGAGCTTGGTGTGCAGTGACGACCTCGACTATGTAATGGACCCCGACGCGATCCACGAGCCCAGAGCTTCCGCCGCTGACTGGCATGAGATGGACTACATCGATTTCGTGATGACCGACAGGCTGGGTAACTGGGTCGGATGGATCGAAGTCGACGAGCCCTTCGAGATGAAGGTGCCATCCAAGGAGGCTGTTGACGGAATCCAGCTGCTTGCAGATCTGACTGCCATTTCCATTGAGAACACTGGGATATGCGAGGAGGCGGTATCCGCAGTCTGCGAATCGCAGTCCTACCTTGACCTGATCGTTAGAGACATCGGGGACATGATCAGCCCGCTGGTATTCTACCTGGCGTCAGTCGAATCCGAATCCGTACTGGACTATACCGCCGTTGACAATGCCCGCAAGGCTGCTGCGATCGCAGCAGCGATGAGGAACTTGGTCGACAATGTGCGCAAACAATCGGAGGTCAAGGTCGCTGATTCGCTCTCTCGAGAGAAGTTCGACCTCAGAGACGTCCTGATGAAGTGTGTCTCGGAGGTCAAGAGAGATTTCCCCGCAAAAGACCTGGTCGTGAGCATGGACTGCCCCGAGGAGGAGAGTTCAGTCATGGCCGACAGTCTCATACATGACCTGTTCAAGAACGTCATCAACAACGCGGTCAGGTTCGACCCGAACCCCCTCGCCGAGATCGACCTCAGCATACAGGACAGTCACGGCTCATGGGTGGTCAGGATAGAGGACCGGGGCCGCGGTATACCAGACGATAGAAAGAACAAGATCGTGTCACACATGTCAAGGAAGCCGGCAAGAGTCACTACCGATGGGAATGGACTCTCAGTCGTCTCTCAGCTGGTCAGCAGATACAACGGGGTAATGCGCATCAAGGATCGGATTCCAGGAGACTTCTCACAGGGATCGTGCTTCGAGATAGCGCTTCCTAAAGCGATTTCCGCGGAACCGCCCGCGGGCAGACAACCGCCTGAGCCGCCCAGCCTGTACTACAGAGAGAGATGGTGAGCTGTGACAAGCCGGGAGCAGCCGGAGATGTGATGCCCGAGGATGGTCCGGGAGGCCCTATGAATCAGATCGACCGTTCAGCACTCCAGCTCAAGAAGACGGATGACAGAGACGCGATGAAGCGCCTCTGCATCGAGTCAGGCTTGGAAGACGGGGACTTCGCATGCGACGTTGCATCGTATGCCTTCTACGACAGCGGGGTCTTGGTAGGATGCGCGTCCCTCAAGGTCGACGGAGACAGATACTCGGTCGATTGGTTCGCGGTGTCAGACAGGCTGAGGCGCAAAGGGCTTGGGTCCGAGCTCATCTGTAGGATCGAAAGCGAGGCCAGGGAGAGAGGAGCCGCCAAGCTCTGGGCTCTGGCGCGCGCTCCTGGATTCTTCCGCAGCGTCGGGTTCAGAGACCCGCACCCAAGCGAGACCGGCGGCCCGCAGACCGATGGTTGCAGCCGCTGTCCCCAATTCCGCACGACATGCTTTCCCGAGGTCCTCGTGAAGGACCTGTAGGCTCTCACAACAAGACCCGCCAGGGGCGGCACATATAAGTAAGTAATTCGTTTTCGCCCTTCTCAGAGGATGAACGCCCAATGGCCATTACCGAGAAAACCCTGAAGGCTTGCGCGAAGAGCATGGTCGAGACCTGCAACCCAAAGAAGGGCGATGGGGTCATCGTAAGAGGCGGTGCTCACAACCAGATCCTTTTGGAGGAGATCGCTCTTGAGTGCTGGAGGCACGGGGCGACGCCGACCATAGTGACGAGCTCCGACAGATATGCAATAGCCGTGTACAAAGAGATGACCGCCAGGGTCCTTGAGACCGTGCCAAAACAATACGTGGGCATGGTCAAAGCGGCGGACCTCATCATCTCCGTCGAGGAGTTCGACGATCCGAGGATAGCTGAAGATTTCCCATCGGACAAGATCGCTGCGAGACGGAAGGCGAGTCTTCCCCTCAATGACATCATTTTCCATTCCACGAACGGCAAGAAATGGCTCTATGCTGGATGGCCCACAGAGAAAGCTGCGGCCGCGTTCGGAATCCCTTACAGAGAGCTCTTCGATATCGTGATCGGCGGGCTATCGGTTAGGCCCGCTGACCTGATGAAGACAGGAAGACGCATACAAGGCCTTTTCAAGAACGCCTCGTGGGTCCACGTTTGGGACGACAACGGTACGGACTTCAGGGTCAAGGTTTCAGGTAGAAGGCTCAACATAGACGATGGCTTCGTTAGCGACGAGGATTTCAGGGTTGGGGACAGAGGAGCGAACCTGCCCGCCGGGGAGGTCTTCTATGCTCCTCACGAGACCGCTGGAGAGGGTTCATTGTACTGTCCGATTACAAGGGACAGAATGACGGACAAACTGGTCAAGGATGTCAACATTGAGTTCAAAGACGGCAAGATACTCCTTGACAAGACTACCGCGTCGATGAACGGTGATGCCTTGCTGACTAGCTTCGCCCAGTGCGAGAAGATCGACAAGAAGAAGTACAAGCCGGCAAGGACCAGGAACGTCGCTGAGCTTGGGATAGGGTTCAATCCGAAGATCAAGAAGGCCATAGGCTACATTCTTACAGATGAGAAGGTGAATGGCACCGTTCATCTAGCATTTGGTGCGAACAACACTTATGGAGGCAAATCCGAGTCGACCATGCACTGGGACTTCGTGAGCGCTCCGGGCGTTAACATCGAAATCGATCGGACTGACGGGAAGTCAGTCCTAATCATGGAAAACGGCAAGTTCCTCTGAGAGTAGTTCACCTGCAGAGCATCTTGCCAGCCGCCTCAGCCTGTTCGAGCGCGGTCTTCTTCCTAGGGGCGAGGGCCGGGTCATCCGTATACCCTAGCAAGACTTCTCCTGCATATTCGTAGTCTATGGCAGCGAAGAAGGCCTTCACGACGTGTCTCGCGGGCTCGAACACGATCGGTTTCGGCGACCCCGCACACGATATGAAGAGCCCCTTCGGCCGGGCTCTTCCCTCATAGACGCGCTGCTTCAGGACATAACGCTGCACCCAGAAGCACTGACATCTGTCTATCATCTGCTTCGTCTGGGCTGTTACGCTCATGAAGAATATCGGCGATGCGAGTATGATTGCATCTACCTGCCTGATGCGGGAGTAGATGACCTGCATGTCATCCTTCTTCTGGACACAAGAAGCGCTCGAGTCGCACTCCCTGCATTCCATGCACGGCCGGAGGCTCATACGGGCCAGGTCCAATCTCTCTGTTTCCGCCCCGGCGCTGGCAGCTCCTCTGAGTGCAGCGTCGAGCAGGTCGGAGGTGTTTCCTCGAAGACACGGACTGCCTAGAATCCCGAGGACCTTGGTGGCCATCTGGTGCGCAACCTCCTAAAAGGCTCGACCTCGCAAACGAGAACGGCTTATTTGTACTTGCTGGGGCGAGCGCAAGTTTAATTCACGAACCCATGGATACGCCCCCGGATTGATTCGATTGAAGAGGAGATTCGAGGGCAAGATTGCAGTGGTCACAGGCGGGGCCTCAGGGATCGGAAAGGCGACCGCAAGGAGGTTCCTCGAGGAAGGGGCCAAAGTGGCGATCATCGACCTCTCTGAGGGATCCTGTAGGGAAGTCACTGACGAGTTCAGAGAACTCGGTTTCGACCCTCTTGTCATAAGAGGAGACGTCACCAAGGCGGACCAGGTCAAGAAGATGATCCGTAAGATACTGGCGAAGTACAGGCGCATAGATGTTCTCTTCAACAACGCTGGGATACTCGTGGAGGGAACAATCGAGGACGTTTCCGAAGCGGACTGGGACAGGATAATGGCCGTCAATGTGAAGGGAGTCTTTCTGATGGCCAAACACGCGATTCCCATCATGCTCAGGCAGAAGAAAGGCGCGATAGTCAACAACGCGAGCTGCAGCGGTCTGGTCGGGGACAGAAATGCCATCGCATACAACACGTCCAAGGGCGCAGTCGTTCTGATGACTAAGTGCCTCGCTCTCGACTATGCGCAGAAGAACATCAGGGTCAACTGCGTCTGCCCAGGAGAGATAGACACCCCGATGTTCAGGCAGGAAGCTAGAGCGCGAAGATTGGATGTCGAGGAGTACAGGAAGCAACTGTGCGAATACCACCCGATCGGGAGGCTGGGCGTTCCTGACGAAGTGGCAAGCGCGGTTCTGTTCCTAGCCTCTGATGATGCCAGCTTTATAACTGGAACAGCATTCTCTGTGGACGGCGGCTACACCTGCCAGTGAGCGAAGTCACTGTTCCTGAAGGACAGCTACAGTCGATCCGGATTTGACCTTCCGGAGCTCGCGGACGTCCGCCTCGAATTTGCCCACGATATTGCAGGCAGTGTAGGCCCTTGGCTTGTCATCCACGCTCACGGGGGTTCGTCCAAAGAACAAGGCTATTGCGTTTCCATCTGGCCAGTATGCCACTTCCCCGACCTCCATCGCCTCGCGTGCATCATCCTCCAAGGGCGCATGGAACGGGGCCTCGAAGTATATCTCATCCCCCCAGCGCATCACAAGCGACTTGAACGGAGTTGAGGCCTCGAGGTATGAAATCGTCTTTGTCCTCGTCTCCCGAAGAGTCAACACCAACTCGTGGCCGCCTTCGAACCGAACTATGAACGTGTGCATCACGCCCGCTCCTCCGGCCGAACGGTTCCGAGAAGATATATCCCTATCGACTGACCAGAATGCGCTTGGGGGCGCTGCTTCGCGAAAAAGTTTATGATACGTGAGCGCATTGGTTCCCCGAAAGGGCCGGCACGTAAGCAATGATTCGCAATGAGGGTGCGGGCCCATCGAATTGGAGGAATTGTAATGGCATCGCAGAAATTGCTTGATTTGCTGAACAAGGCCATAGCAAGAGAGGTACAGGTCTCGGTCCAGTATATGTGGCAACATGTACAATGGATGGGCGTTGAGCACTACGCCGCGAACGACAAATTCAGGGATATCGCCATAGAGGAGATGAAGCACGCAGAGAAGATCGCCGAGAGGCTGTGGTACATTGGTGGAGTTCCGACAACCAAGCCAGCCCCAATCATGGTCGGCGGCGAGCTCTGGGAGATGGTGGACAACGACATAAAGGCTGAAGAGGAGGCCATCGAGCTCTACAAGGTGATCGAGAAGGTCGCGGATGCTGAGGGCGATGTGACCACGAGGTTCATCTTCGAGAGCATTCTCGAAGACGAAGAGGACCACCACGACTTCTTCACATCTCTAAAAGAAAAGCCCAAGAAGAAGAAGAAGTGACCTAAAACCTGAGAGACAGAATACGGGAGGAGGCCGTAGGGCCTCTCCCACGAATCGCTTTTCTGTGTTTCTAAGCCTTTGACTTCCTTGCCCTTCTGCCGAACAGCTTGCGCTTCATTGCCTTGATCTTCTGCTTCTGGATGGCCTCTGTCGGATTGAGCTTCTTCGGGCAGACCTCGACGCAGTTGAACTGAGTGTGACATCTCCAGACGCCGTCCTCGTTTTCAATAAGGTCCAGCCGCTCGTCCTTGATGATGTCTCTTGTGTCCGCAAGGAACCTGTACGACTTCAGCAGGGCTGCTGGACCCAGATAGTCCTCGCTCAGCCAGGCCATGGTGCAAGCGCTCGTGCATGATCCGCACATGATGCAGTCGATGGGCGAGTTGATCGGCTCCCGCTCCTTGGGCATCTGAACATACTCTCTCTCGGGGAAAGGCTCCTGACCAATCATGTACGGCTTGACGCGCTTCAGCCTGTCAAAGAAGAGCGTGTAGTCTACTGCCAGATCCTTCACGACCTTCTGGTGGGACAAGGGGCTGATCATCAGATCGCCCTTGCCGACGAATTGGCTTATCTGAGTCTCACAAGCAAGCCTGACCTTGCCAGCGATTACCATCGCGCACGAGCCGCACACGCCCGCCCTGCAGCAGAACCTGAAGGCGAGTGTGCCGTCGTGATGGTTCAGGATCTCGAACAGAGCATCGAGAATTGTCATCGCGGGCTTCAGCTTGATACTGTAAGTCTGCCAGTACGGTAATTTGTCGGCCGACGGGTCGAACCGCTGGATCTTGATGGACATCGTCTCTTCAGCCATGTCTAGTACCTCCTGGCCTCAGGTTTGTACTTCCCCGGCTTGACGGGCAGATAGGTTATCTGCGGTCCCTTGGGAGTGTAGGTCGCAATCGTATGCTTAAGGAACTTCACGTCGTCTCTCTCGGGGAAGTCCCTTCTTGAGTGGGCTCCTCTGCTCTCTTCCCTCGCCAAAGCACCTACGACGATTGCCTCCGCAACATCCAGCATGCCCTCGAGTTCGTACGCCCGTATGAGCTCAAGGTTGTAGACCTTGCCCTTGTTCTGAACGGTTATGTTCTTGTAGCGCTCTTTGAGCTCGCGTATCTTGGCCAGGGCCTCATCCATCTGCTTCTTGTCCCTGAAGATGCCGACCTTCTCGATCATGGTCTGCTTCATCTCTTCCCTCAGGTCCGCATGATTCTCTTGACCGTTCTTCGCGAGCAGGGCGCCGATCCGCTCCTTGGTCTCCCTGAGGCACTTCTGGATGGCGGCCTCTCCCTCCTTCTGAGTCTTCTTGGACAGGACGTACTCGGCCGCTACCCCGCCAGAGATCCTACCGAACACGACGGTATCGAGAAGCGAGTTGCCTCCGAGCCTGTTAGCCCCATGGACGCTCACGCACGCGCACTCGCCCGCTGCATACAGTCCCTTGAACTTGGTCGCTCCGTTCGCATCGGTGTCCATGCCACCCATGGTGTAGTGCTGTCCAGGCTGGATCGGTACGGGCTTCTCGATCGGGTCTACGCCCACGAAGTTGATCGCGAGGTCCCTGATGCCAGGGAGCCTCTCGAGTATCTTCTCTCTCCCGAGGTGTCTCAGGTCGAGGTACACGTACTTGCCGTCTATGCCTCTCCCCTCATTGATCTCGGTCTGGATCGACCTCGAGACAATGTCCCTCGGGCCGAGCTCCATTGCCTTCGGAGCGTACTTGGACATGAACCTCTCGCCCTGGGCGTTTATGAGATACCCTCCCTCGCCTCTCGCGCCCTCGGTCATGAGTATGTTGGTGCCATAGAGCGATGTCGGGTGGAACTGGATGAACTCCATGTCCTTGACCGGCACGCCGCGCCTGTACGCTGCCGCCAGGGCAGACCCGGAGCTTATCAGGGCGTTCGTCGACCGGCCATATATCTGGCCGCTACCTCCTGTCCCGAATATCACTGCCTCCGCCATGAACGTCTCAAGGTCTCCCGTCTGCAGGTTCCAGCATATGACTCCTCTGCATGAGTCTCCTTCGAGGACGACATCCACGAGGACCCTGTCCTCGTACAGGGGTATGTTGAGCTTGACCGAACGTTCCCAGAGAGTGTGAAGCATGTAGAGCCCGGTCTTGTCTGCGGCGAAGCACGTCCTCGGGTATCCGGCGCCTCCGAAAGGCCTTTGCGCGATCTTGCCCGCGTCCGTGCGGGAGAACGGACAGCCCCAGTGCTCCATCTCGATGATGCATGGGACGGCCTCCTTCGTCATCATCTCGGCGGCGTCCTGGTCGGCGAGATAGTCGCTCCCCTTGATCGTGTCAAAGCCGTGCTTCTCCCAGTTGTCATCCGCCGCGGCGGGGTTGTTCGCCAAGGAAGCGTTCACTCCCCCCTGAGCCGCTCCGGAGTGGGACCTCACAGGGTGCACCTGGGAGATGATCGCGGTATCTACCTTCGGGGCTGCCTCGATCGCGGCCCTCAGACCCGCAAGGCCGCCGCCGATCACGAGTATCTTGTGGTAGTACAATTGGTCAGCCTCCTGAACCGCTTATGAATGGCAGCAAGATCACGATACCCCAGATCAGAGTCGCGATTCCGACTACCCATAGCGTCACGTCGATCAGTCTCTTCCTCTTCGCGAACATGTCGAAATCGAACATGACAGTCCTGAGCCCGTTCAAACCGTGGAACAGGACCATGGAGAGCATCCCATAGTCGACGACGATGTAGAACAGCTGATCCAGGCGGATGCTGACATCGCTGAACGTTATCAGAGGCTCGTCGCCGGTCTCCCCACCCAGGTCCATGAAGTGGTCTGCATAGATGTGGATAGCTAGGAAGACGACCAGCAGCACTGCAGAGACCCTCTGGAAGAACCATGCCCAGGTCCCCGCGACCTTCGAAGTGGCAATCCTCTGCTCGGACAACTCAGGCACCTCCTGAAGGCACGAATATGAGGTCCCAGACTGCCCACAGACCGCCGACCACCAACACCGCGGCAACGGCCATGCAGATCCAGAAAACGAGCTTCTGCCTCTTGATCCCGATTCCCATGTCGAACAGAATGACCCTGAAACCGTTCATCGCGTGATAGATGACCACTATCACGAGGATGAAGTCCATGAGCACGAACAGCGGCTGAGACGTGATCTCCATCAAGGAGTCGAAGTCAGCCCCGTCCTCGCCGAACGAGGCAGTCGTTATGAAAGACAGGTGCAAGAACACATAGACGACAAGCGCAAGCCCGGTCAGCCTGTGGCCGACCCATGCCCACATGCCGGTTTTCATGTTCGTCGGCCAGAACTCGCTGTTCCTGCCGAATAACCACTTGAAGTTCCTCAACTTGAGCTCACTCAACTTCATTCGAACACCTTAGCCAAACCGAGACGTTTCTCGCGAGCTGACAGACGGTTGGGAAGCACTCCGAAAACGGGAGGCCGACCCCACTTCTGTCCCTGGCCGCCTAGACCACCGAGATTATACTTAAGCATTCCTAATCGAACAAGATGATAGCGGATTTCCTCATCATTGGTTCAATTGTCGGCGGATTCGCGTAGTTCATTATGCGAAATTCGTCGTTGTTGCTCGACTAATGTTCAATCGCGAAGGTGCATTTCTATTGGAGAGGAAGATGCGGGTAGAGCCATCAATATCTGAAGCGGTTTCAGTCCTCCCCAACGGCCAAGTGTCAAATGTCAAGTACTATTATTGAGATACAGCGCGCGATGACCGATTCGGCGAAGTACCAGTGCAACGTGTGCGGATATGTGTACGACCCTCAAAAAGGGGACCCCACTCAGAACATACCCGTCGGAACCTCGTTTGAGAGCCTGCCCGATGACTGGACCTGCCCCGAATGCGGCGCGGGAAAAGAAGAGTTCACGATGCTGTAGGCTTATGGCCGAGCACCGAACCTTTCTCCGGGATGAGGGCATGAGATGATTCTCCGTCTAGCCATGATTGGATTCGGCAATGTAGGGCAGGAGTTCGCCCGACTGCTTCTCTCGAAGAGAGAGTGGCTCCTCAAGCAGAAAGGTCTGGATGTAGAGGTCCTCGCGATATCCACCAAAAACAAGGGCTCACTGATCTCCGAGCGAGCCCTCGACCTCGAGAAGGTCCTGAAGACCCTGTCTAAAGAAGGGAGCCTAAGGGGCTACGGACCGGAACAGACGGCCCTTGGTCCAGACAAGATAATCGACAAGTGTCAGGCAGACATGATGATAGAACTCACGACGCTGGACATCGAGAGCGGCCAGCCTGCGATAGATCACATAACGAACGCGCTGGAGAGCGGCATGGATGTCGTGACCGCCAACAAGGGCCCTATAGCATTTGCCTACGACAGACTCCGGTCCCTTTCTAGGTCAAGGGGAGTTCATTTCAGGTTCGAAGGAACGGTCATGGACGGGACTCCCATCTTCAACCTGGTCGAGAGAACGCTGCCGGGTGCGGAGATACTGGGCCTGGAGGGCATACTCAACAGCACTTCCAACTACGTCCTCTCAGAGATGGCGAGCGGGAAAACTATGGATCAGGCGATAGCGGAGGCCCAGAGAATGGGGTTTGCAGAGGCTGACCCGTCACTAGACATAGACGGGTGGGACGCAGCGGTCAAGATCACCGCTCTGGCGAATGTCTTGTTGGAGGCAGCACTGGAGCCGCACAAGGTGGAGAGAAAGGGAATCCGGGACATCGGCCCGGAGGAAATCAAGAAAGCTGCCACTGAAGGGAAGAAAATCAAGATGATAGCGAGGGCGAGCTTCACGGGAGACAAGGTCGCCCTGAGCGTACGCCCCGAGCTTGTTTCCCCGGAGAGCCCGCTCTGGGCGGTCGACGGCACATCAAGTGCCATCACAATAAGGACAGATCTGATGGGAGACATCACGGTAGTCGAGAGCAATCCACCCGCAACGGCGACTGCATATGCGGTGTTCTCAGACATGCTCCTAATCGTCGAAGCAATAAGAGCGGGAACTCTCTAGATAATCACATCACTTCCAGGCTGAACTCTGCAGAGTCGAAGTAGTAGCCTGAGCCTATCCTGCTATCGCGTTCTGCCCGCAGGATAGTGAGGTGGCCGCTTTCCTCCCCTACCAGCCAGTCGAATATCTCCTTTGCCTTCTCGTCGCTGACTCTCGCAGCGGCATCCTTGTAGTAGTCGATCGATTTCTGTTCTACCTTGACGCCAATCTCGAGAACCTCGATCTCTCCCGCTTCCGGCCGTATCTTGATCCTTCTGATCTCTTTGTCGTCAAAAACCGATATCTTCGGATAGCCAGTCGATCTCTGGCGCATCTCGGAGAGGGAGGCCCATGCTTTCCCGCTCTGGATTCTTGCCAATTCCCCACCGAGGATGCTTACGTGTCTCTCCTCCTGCTTCACGAGACCGAGAAACGTGTTCCTGGCGGTCTCATGCTTAACCAGGCCTGCGGCCCTCTCGAAGAACTCCTTGCCCTGTTGTTCCATCTCCAAGGCGTCCCTCAGAATTTGGATCGGAACCGCATCTGTCCCCGCCATTCTGACCTACCCTTCCAGCGAACCCCCGTGTCGGGATATATCGTTTTCCACGAATCTGAAATGCAGGGTTACTGTGCGGTCATGCCACCGTCGACGGACAAGGAAGCGCCGGTGACAAACGAAGCCTCATCGGAAGCCAAGAATAGCACAGCGTTGGCGACCTCCTCGGGCCGACCTATCCTGCCGGTAGGATTTTCCTCATCCATCCTCTTGAGATACTCCTCGGGGTCACCGGAACCCTCTGCCTCGTACGCCAACATCGGAGTATCGATAGTCCCCGGATTGACCGAGTTCACCCTGATGTTATACTTGGCGTAGTCCAGGGCCATCGCCTTCGTCATGACAGTAATCGCGCCCTTGGACGCACAATACGCAGGGCAGGATCTATTGCCTATCAGGCCTGCATCCGATGAGTTGTTGACTATGACTCCGGCCTTCTGCTTCTTCATGTGAGGGATCGCGTACTTCGTAACCAAGAATGTGCCCTTGAGGTTGATGTCGATAAGTCTGTCCCATTCCTGCTCGCTCGTGTCTTCCGCAAGCTTCTCCATGTATATGCCCGCGTTGTTGAACAGTATGTCCAGCCTGCCGAACCTCTTCACGGTCTGCTCGACCATCCTCTTGGCGTCTGAGGACTTAGAAACATCCCCCCGGACGAAAGCTACATCGCCATGCTTCTTGAGCCTAGCTAGTGCCCTTCTGCCCTTCTCAGCCGACCGGCCGGTTATGACGACCTTTGCGCCTTCCCTGAGAAAGAGCTCCGCGGTGGAATACCCCATGCCTTCGCTGCCGCCAGTTATGAGCGCTACCTTTCCCCTTAGCTTCATGTCATTAGTCTGGCCAGTAATCTACGGACTCATAGAATAACCTTCTGGATGACTCACTTCGCAGAGGTCATCGGCAGGGCGACCCTGAAAACACTGCCCTTCGAATGGTCTCCCGGAACCCTGTCCTCTACCCAGACCATTCCGTGATATGCCTCGACGACCGCGCGAACGATGGACAGACCCAAGCCGGACCCGTGCGTGGTCTCCTCTCCTTTCACGAATCTCCCGAAGACAATGTTCTTCTTGGAGTCGGGTATGCCTATGCCGTTGTCCGAGATCGAGACGCACCAGTATCGCCTGTAGTCCACGAAGAATTCACCTATCGAGACATCAACGACCACTTCGTCGTGAGCGTCGTACTCGACTGCGTTCTGCATCAGGTTGGTGAATATCTCTTCTGCCCACTCGTTACCGGTCACGAAATACCTGTGGTTGCCGAGCTTGATATCGATCTTGACGCTCCTGTCGGATAGATCCCTCATGACCTCCGCCGCGCTCTCCTTGAGCACCTCGCCGAGCTCCACCGGGCCGAGATTCTCGCCGCCCTCAAGCTCTATCTTCGCGAGCTTGTTCGCTCTCTGGATCAGTTCGCTGATGCCCCACGCTGAAGAACTGGCGCGTTCCAAGTAGCTCATGGCCTTATCGGAAAGCTTCCCTGCGCTCAGGGCCATCTGTATGTAGCTCGTGACCGCCTGGTTGTAGTTGTTTATGTCGTGGGCGATTATATCCGCCAGAAACCTGGACCTCTGCGATGTCTCGACTTCCATCTGGTAGACCTTTGCGTTCTCAATCGCCACTCCTGCGAGGTGCGAAAATATGGCCATGGCCTCAAGGGTTTCCTTGTCGAACACCTTCTTGGACACGGGCTCCTCAATCTCGATGTACCCCTTCAGCTTGCCATCCCTGTCCCTGAACAGGAGCTTCAGATAGTCAAGTTCGTGCCACTCGCTAGGATCCGTTCGCGGCTTGGTTATGTTCTGGAGATTGTAGTAGAAGGGCTCATCCACCTTGACGTAGTCCTCAGGGGACGGCCTGATGAAGTAGATATCCTCCGCAACCTTCCACCTCTCGTCGAGGTCTTTCTTGAGACGCTCCATGCTGTAAGTCGTCTTCTTGATCCTGGCTTCCCTGTCAGAGTCATATCCGTAGACGGCCTTTATCCTGAGAACCTGCTCGTTCTCATCGAGAACGCTGATGAAGAGGCCTCTCACGGAAAACAGGTCCGCAACAGTCTCAACGATCTTCTTGAGGACAGAGTCGAGGTTCTCGACCGACATCACGTCCGAGAGGACGCTGAGCATCTCCCCTGCGAACCGCGGCGGCGCACACCCCTTGGCCGGTGCCTTCATCCTCGCTCGTTCAGAAGAGCCTTGCATCCTGCATCCCCTGGCCATCCACGTGGCGGACGAATGAGGGAAAGACTCCGGGGTATTATAACTTTCGTGGAAGTGCTCACTGTTCGCAAACATCCTAAATATCTGGAAGCGGATTAGACGCCGAGGGAAAACATGCCGGAAGAAATGCAGGTGGGGAGCGTGACGATATTCTTCGCGAAGCCCTGCGTGGCCGCGATCGACATCACATCCGGGACTTTGGCGATAGGAGACACGATAGCGATCAAGGGAGCGACGACCAACTTCGAGCAGAAGATTGAATCGATGGAGATCGACAGAAAACCGGTTCAGACCGCTTCTGCGGGACAGTCGGTCGGCATCAAGGTGAAGGACAGAGTAAGACCGCATGACAGGGTCTTCAAGGTAGTGCCTTAGGCTCTGTGCCTCTGCTTGAATGACATGAAGCCATCGATAATCGTCCACGGGGGCGCCTGGGACATACCGGACGACGAGGCCAAATCGCATGTCGCTGGGTGTGAGAGAGCAGCGTCTGTTGGATTTGACCTGCTGACAAGGGGAGCCACGGCCATCGAAGCCGTCGAGGCAGCGGTCGTCGTCATGGAAGATGACCCAACGTTCGATGCCGGAAGAGGCTCGGTTCTGAACCAAGCTGGACGAGTGGAGATGGACGCCATCATAATGGATGGGCGGACGCTCCGGTCAGGTGCGGTGGCTGCGATCCAGCACGTACAGAATCCGGTGAAGGTTGCCAGGAGGCTCATGGAGAGAACGCAGTTCTCCTTGTTAGCCGGTGAAGGCGCCCTGAGATTCGCATTGGATCAAGGTTTTGGCAGGTGCGAAGAGGAGGACCTGCTTGTTGGGCGCGAACTCGAAGACTACAAGGAGTTCCTTAGAACCGGTGTGCTGAGAACGAGGCAGGAGTTTGCAGGTAGGGACACCGTCGGCGCTTGTGCTGTCGACAGTGAAGGGCACACCGCAACAGCGACTTCGACAGGGGGCATCAGTAGGAAGATGGTGGGCAGAGTGGGGGATTCACCCCTCGTAGGGTCTGGAGCATACGCAGATGACAGACTAGGAGCCGCTTCGGCCACTGGCTGGGGCGAGAAGATAATGGCAGTTGTGCTCTCCAAGACGTGCCTCGACAGGTTGGCAGCTGGAGAAGTGCCCTCCCACGCGTGCGCGCTCGCCATAAATGTTCTGAAAGAACGGGTCGACGGTTTTGGCGGCCTGATTCTCGTCACGCCGGAGGGACGGACGGGATACTATCACAACACCCCGAGGATGGCTTTCGCTTATTTTGAGGGCATTAGCGGGAAGAAAGGGTCAGGGATCAAGTCGGAACACTGGACATCAGCTCTCGAATGATGAACCGACCTTATCGCAGCCCGGAGGACCGCATATAGCCGTCTCCACCTCACGGATGATCGCGTCGTGTTCCTGCCTCGATATCCGGAACACGCGCCGAAGGTTCTCCAGTATCTCGACTTCAGGGCCTGAGAGCGCACCGTCCGTCAGGGCGACCTCAAGCACACCCTTGTATATGCGGATGAATTCCATGTGGTCTTGCGCAAGATTCTTCAATATCTCTTCTTCGAGAGCACGATGCTGCTCGTACGTGATCTTCAAGTGCTTTCGCAACTCCTCGACGAGGAACCGCTCAGTGGCAGTGACGCGCCCATCACGCCAGACCGTCTCGAGAGCACGCTTGAACGTGTCTGTCGATTGCTCTTCCTTCTCGAGAGCTTGACGCTTGGCGAGTTCGACGTTGTTCAAATCCGCGAGATCCAGTCTGCCCTTCTGGATAGACAGCCTGATGATGTCGCAGTAGGTGATATGGACCGAAGTTGCGTCGTCGATCTGAGAGATCAGCATCTCCCTAGCCCTTCCGTCGATCCTGATTGGAACGGACACCTGGCCGATGTGGTTTCTTAGAGTCATGGCTTTAGCGTAACCGGAAGCCGTCAGATAGTAACCATTCATCCGTTGCTTCATGCCCTGTATGTGAGCCTTCCTCTCGGTGACGAGCCCCTCCTCCATGAGATCATTCAGATATTGCGACAAGTGCTTCCGCTGCACTCCAGTGGAAAACGCGATGCGTTCCTGGATGAGCTCGACCGGCAGTTCGTACCTGTCCTCCATGTGCGAGAAGTCCGATAGGTGAAGGAGTATCCTATCCTTGCTCGTCATCGAGGTGATATCTTCTAGGCCCATGCTGAGGTAATCTCTATAGCCTGTATTTGCAGGTTTTCGACCACGTTCAAGTATGACTCGTGCGGGCAAGGGTTAAGATAATGAAAGCGTGATACAAGCTCGACCCGAAATGATAGACCGTAGAGCTCTCCAGTTCCTAGGTATCCTTCTCGCCGGAATAATCATCGCAATGGGGCTCATTTTGATGCTGTCCGATTGATCGGATTTCCAGGTCGATTCCAGAGCAGAGCACAAGGATGTAGTATTTATTTGGGAGATATATATATTTCTTATAAATATGTAGCTCTGAACATTTATTTCCCCTCGAGATTAGCATGCCAGTGTGGGGTCCAAAATGCGTGTTGCACTGATGGGGAGAGCCGCTCCTGGTTCATAGAAGATTTTTATATATATACAATTATGACAACGAATAGTATCGGGCAAAGGGTCAAATACCCAACCGACATCAGTTGGAATCGATAGGAATGTTCGCGCATACGATGCCCCCAATAATTGGTGTGCTTTGGAATAGCGAATGCGCGCGAGCATCCGAAGAGTGAAGAGCGGCCCCCGCGTGATCGGGATTGACCGTCCCTCACTTCTTGAGGTGATTGAAATGAAGCAGAACAAGATATACACAGCAATCAAGGCAGCTCGCTTTGAGCGGCGCCTCCTCACCATGCCAAGGACGGAGAGGATAGCCCTGAGAGCGTACGTAGCCGGAAAGAAATTGCGATGAGTGGCGACGGAAACCTTTTCCTATTTGTCTGTCCGTTCATCAGAACGGATACAGCCATTTCCTGCTTTTCCATCTGGCTATGGCTTCCTTCATGACCTGAGTCAGCGTCTTGGGGTATTGCCTTGGGTCCTTCAGCTTGAAGAACCAGAACGAGCAAGCAGCCCGTCCGAAAGCGGATATCGCGTATACGGCCATCAGTGCGACAACAAGGTCTCCGCCGTAGAAGTCGAGGAAGAATGATGCCAGGTATCCTCCTATGATCGACCCGATGAACGTCCCGATCCCAATCATCGTGTTGTATACGGCGAAGTACTCCCCCTTCTTCTCTTCAGGCGCCACGTCGAGGATGTAGGCAAAGAACGCAACGTTGGACATGGCGGTTGCGAAACCGAGGGCTGCGTTTAGAACATATATGTGCCACACCTGCGTCGCGAGAGCATAGACAATCGGGACTGAGATGAAGGCGAACCTTGATATCAATATCTGAGGCATCGGGCCAATGACGTCCAGCAACTTCCCGACTTTCGTCTGGAAGAAGAGGGCCGCGCCGGTGGAAATGACCGTCATCACGGCAATCTCAAAAAGGGAGGCGCCGAGGACCTCGATGTAAGTGAGGTAGAGAATGGGCCAGATCAGGGACATTATGAAGTTGAAGGTGGTGTTCAGGACAACGAGATTCCTGAAGTAGATGTTTTCCGTGAGATCGCGGGTAAATAGAAAAGACTTCAAGCTGAATGTGAACATCTTGCGCTTGGATGCGTACATCCTCCTTTTTGATTCCTTTACTCTGAACAAGATGAGGGAGCCTATCATGCCGCTGATGCCCGCCATGAAGAACGGTACCAGGTAGACCGCCCGGACGTCCTCTCCCACATCCTGTGTCATGATAGCACCCGCAATGAGGGTTGCGACAAGGCTGGCAAGCGACGCGGCCGCGAAGAACCTCGACATCACCGTTCCTCTGTTTCTCGGAGTCGTGACGTCTCCCACTAGAGCAGACCATGTTGGGATCATCATCGATCCAATGAACATCTGGACCGCAACGAGCATGATCAGTTGCCAGGCATTCAACGCGCCAACCATGAAGAAATACAGGGCAAACGACAGCACGCCCCCCACGACGAGGAACGGGATTCTTCGGCCCAAGAAGTCGCTCAGCTTCCCCCAGGGGACCTGCATGACTGTCGGGAACAGATTGATGAAAGCCTGGAGCCAACCGAGCTGGGCAGCGGTGGCGTTCAGCTGTATTGCCAGTGCGGGGACGAACGGGTCCGCCATTCCTTTGCCGAAATTCACACCCACTTGGTTCGAGTACATCGCAGAGAAAGTATCCGCCAGAGGGTCTCTCTTGGACCTTCTGGGTCGGAGTCCAGGCTGCGACATTGTTGCCCATCCCTTTGTACCAGAATCCACCAGGCTGTGTATATCTTACTTTCGGCATCTCCGTTTCTTTTGGAGGACACGAGTGATTCCCGATGCCAGATGGGAGAAAAATGCAGGGGACTCGGATTACTGGAAATCATCCAAAAGAATATATATTAACACGAGGCGATACAGGGACTGGTGGGAACTCTGACAAAAGCATACTGTGTCAAGTGCAAGAAGTCCGTTGAGATGAAAGACCCAAAGAAGGTCAAGTTGAAGAACGGAAAGCCAGCCACGAAGGGCTCATGCCCGAAGTGCGGCACGAAGGTCTTCAGGATCGGCGGATAATCGAAACCGCTTAAACAAACCATTGTCAGAAGGCCCTTCCTGATGAAATGCGTTGAAGGCCATGGGAGGGTCTTCTAGCCACGTTTTTCCATCGAGTCTAGGTATGTCCCTCTCTGGCTCAGGGCGGCGAGAGCCCTGATAGCCCTCTTTATTGTCGGATACGCGACGACGCTCCTCATCTGAAGTGACTTCAGGAGGGCCGCTTGGTCAGCTGCGAATGCGCTCACGACAATTGGAGTGCCAGTCCGCGCTCTGCGCGATGCGATTTCGATCAGCTCATCGGTCACGCCGGGAGGCTGGAGCTCCAGAGACATCATGATGCCATCAGTGTTAGGGTCTGACTGCAGAATGCCAAGAACGGCATCGTACATGTCATCAGTTACCCCTGCAGTCAAGTCTATTGGGTTGTCGACGGATGAGAAACTGGGTACGACTTCTCTCAGGGCTTGTCTGGTCCGTTCCGCGAGCTTCGCAAGCTTGAGCCCGAACCCGTGATCCCTGTCTTCAATGAAGTCGGCTGCGATTACGCCGAACCCGCCAGCACTCGCCGCCACACATATCCTGTCGCCTCGAATGCTTCCAACCGCGCTGAGAGCCTTGGCCACATCGAGGAGCTCCTCCTCATCATACACTCGGAGGACACCGGCCTGTTTGAGAGCGCCATCAATCAGCGCATCAGACGAGGACGCGATGGCTCCGGTGTGCGATCCAGCCGCTCTGGACCCAGACGCGGTCCTGCCAGCCTTGAGCACAACAATGGGTTTTGATCTACTGACTCGGCGAGCCTTATCGACGAACAACCGTCCATCAGCAAACGATTCGAGGTAGAACGCGATGCACTCCGTCTCCGGATCATTCCCGAAGAAATCCAGCATGTCAACCTCATCGAGGTCTAGCTTGTTCCCGATTCCGACACAGGCGGAGATGCCGACGCCCGCTGCCTCCGCTTTCTCAAGGAACGCGATCGACACTGCGCCGCTCTGTGAGACCATGGCGATTTTACCCGCACTCGGACGCCTGCTTCTCCCTTCAGATATGAGAAATGTGTCGAGCTTATTCCTCGGCACGAAAACGCCCATTGTGTTCGGCCCTAGGAGCCTGGTTCCACTGCGCTGGAACGAGTCACGCAACTCGTTCTCCAGAATCATTCCCTTAGGACCACTCTCACGGAAGCCAGAGGCCGTCAGCACAACGATTCGCACGCCCGCAGCCGCACATTCCTTCGCTGCTGCCGCTGCGGCTTCCGCGGGCAGGGTTATGACCGCGAGATCCACCGGTTTGGGCAAATCAGAGATTGACGCGTAGCATCTCAGCCCCAGAATCTCGGACTCCTTGGGATTGACGGGGAACAATCTGAACCCGCCCTTCGCGAGGTTCTTGAGCATCACATTTCCGATCTTGTTCGGATGCGCCGAGGCTCCGATAAGGGCAACTGAAACCGGATTGAACAGGGCGTCCAAAGGGCTTTGCATGCTTCTCGCAGATTGGGTTCGCGAGTATTATTCGATTTTGGAGCGTTCGCACCTGGTCTGAGAGCGAAATAGATGTCGCAGGGAGCTGCAAACGAAAACCAGATCAGGAGGAGGACCGCCTCCTCCTGTATTGGGGTTTGGCCTTCGACCGAACGCGCTCAGAAGTACTTTGTCGTTATGACTTCTTCCTGGGCGACGTTGATCTTTCTCCGTCCGAGCTCCTTGAAGAACGGCTCCGGGTCGACGGTGGCCTCTGCTGGATACACGCCCGCGGGCGTGATCTTCTTCTTGAGCTGCCACTCGCTCACAATCGCGGGTGGAACGGACGTGTCCCTGGCGGACGAGATGCCCCTCTTCGGGTCATTCCACGTGGTGATGAAGTAGGTTATACGCTTCGGCATCCTGTCCTTCTCACCGATGCAGTCAACCCTGAACATGTCATACTCGAACTCTTCCTTCGGCGGGGCTCCTCTGCCCGCGGATACGCCCTTCTGGTACATGGCGGTCAGGTAATCGAGCGGGGACACCTTCGCCCCACCAGCCTCGAGCGGTTCCGTGTCGGCAAAACCCAGCGCCCTCAGCGTCAGGAAGGTTGCCATGTCGTGCGCGGGGAAGCCGATCCTGAAGGTCACGTTCTTCGCCTTGAGGTATTTGCCCATGGTCGCAGGCTCGGAGTGCTTGATGTAGTACGACTTCACCTTGCCGATGGGGTCAGGCATCGCAACTTCCTTCTCGCCGCCGAGTATCTTCTGCTTCTGGTACTTGTTGTCGATCCACTGGACAGACTCCTGCGTGAACTCATCCAGGACGGTCCTGATTGAATAGCCGGGCCACCCGGCCTCCTTCACAGGCAACGTGTTGCCCCAGGCGCATACTATGTCAATCGTGTCCACTTTGTCGAGCCTCTTCGCGCCAGCAGCTCCAGCAATGTTCGTCATTCCCGGAGTGCTGCCGAGGCCGATGGTCGCGTTGATCCCAGCATCCGCCCACTTCTTGTGCAGCTCGAGCTGCTTCAAGCACGTGTCGAAGAATCCCCCGAGGTCGGTGTAGTGGGCGCCCCCTCTTAGGCACGCGTCCATCACGCCCAGGTTGGTTTGGTACCACGCGCAGTTCACAACTGCGTCAACCTTCTCCTGCTTTATTACCTGGAGAACCTTGTCGACGCTGCGAGCGTCGATCTCCATGAGCTGGACCTTCTTCGTCACGTTCAGGTCGTCCATCGCATTCTTCACATTGCTCATCTTTCGGCTCGAAGCGATGACGTCCTTTATTCCGCACATCTCAATGAGATCCTGCACAGTGTATGCGCCGATCTGCCCCGAAGCTCCTAGAACCAATGCTTTCACACTTGCACCTCCCGTGTATACTTATCTAACACAGCCAAAACCGATTTTCGGACAGGCAGGAATCCGTACGGTAACATTCTACTTAAACCTTGCTTGGGTGACCTTTTCCCAATTGCATGAAATAGCAAACATCCGCTCGAAAATCGAATGTTCCAACAAGATTGCCAATCGATGTGCAACGGATTGCTAAACGACAACTCTCAACGCCCTACGGAGCCTTTGAAACGAACCCCTTCAATCAGGCGACGGGATCATCGTACTTCGACTCGCCTCTTCTTGATCTTCCGGACCGTTATCTCCAGAACGGTTTCGCTCATGTGAG
>Ga0256868_10000320_pt1 | contig 28863 bp, 21 predicted proteins | sample RVTome_13_FD_187341 | JGI IMG/M metagenome (GOLD analysis project Ga0256868, IMG submission 187341) | Soil microbial communities from uranium-contaminated site in the Upper Colorado River Basin, Wyoming, United States - RVT92D227 HiSeq ...
CTCACGACAGCGATCACGTTTTCCAGTTCGGAAGCGAGGGGGTGGGGGTGGATCACTTTTCTGAAGACTTCAATCTTGGGGTGTTTATCCCGTTTAAACCCCTCGGCAATGATGATATCCGCCCCTCGGATAAATCGGGTGGCTAAATCGTCCAGAGGAAGGTCTTGGGAGGAGTCTTCTATCAAGGCGACCTTTTGTGGCGAGGAGATGACCACTGTTTGGGCGCCGGCCTGCTTGTGACGCCAGCTGTCTTTGCCTTCATGATCTATCTGAAAGTCTTTCCCGTGGTGTTTGATGGTCGCTACCCGATAGCCGCGTTTGATCAATTCCGGAATCAATCGTTCAATGAGGGTGGTCTTTCCGCTCTTGGAGCTTCCGACAATAGAGATGATGGGAATCATGGTCCTTTTCTCTTCTGGAAGATATCATACTACAATCGCCCTGAAGGGGAGTCAACCCTTCGACTCCTTGGCCTGAAGGCCAGGGCTTGTCCTTCGGACTGAGCCCCTCGGTCGTGAGCCCTTCGGCTTGAGACTTCGGCGAGCTCAGTCGAGACGCTCAGGTCGAAAGCTCGGGGTCGCACGACTCAGGTCGAAGGCTCAGGGTTGACCCTGTACTTCGATAAACTCAGTATCCCGCGCCTGCCGAGGGACACTTCGATAAACTCAGTATCCCGTGCCTGCCGAAGGAAGCGGTGCTTCTTTACCCCGCCTTGAAATATGGGATGTTCGACTACCCTCGGCCATGAGTTCACGGCGAAGCCTTGGCAACGACGAATGGGTCAATATGAGATCGGTTTATCCTTGAGGTTGGCTATCGGCTATGTTAAGCATAGACCATAGGATTCCTCATGGGAGAAAGGGTAGATATGGCAAAGGGGAGGGATAAGATGCCAGCAGATTTTGATATGACCCTGCTCGATTGCCCCGAGGTCTCCCACTATATCTTCTATCCGCGGCAGGACCCGCTCCCGCAGGATGATATCGCCCTCTATCCGGTGGAGGTTGAACAAGGGGTATCCGTTGTCTGCCGATTCTACCCGGCCTCAAGAGGGATTGCTACTATCCTCTACTTCCACGGCAATGGCGAGACAGCTGGGGATTACGATTTCGTTTCTTCTCTCTATACCTCACTGGAAATCAATCTCTTTGTGGCCGATTATCGCGGCTATGGTTTGAGCTCAGGGGAACCTACCATCAGTCATATCCTACAAGACTCACATCCCATCTATGAAAGGCTCAGGGAGGTCCTGCGGCAAGGGGGCTATAGTGAGGCGGTCTTCGTTATGGGCCGCTCTTTAGGCAGCGCCCCGGCCATAGAGCTGGCCTTCCGATCGCCGGATGCCTTGCAAGGGCTCATCGTGGAGAGCGGCTTTAGCGATGCCTTTCGGCTGCTCAGCTACATCGGGGTGCCCATAACAAGCCCGACACAACGCGCGGAGGGATTTCCCAATGGCGCGCGGATGCGCTCTATTCACATCCCCACCCTCCTGATCCATGCCGCCGAGGATCATCTCATACCACTGAGCGAGGCCGAGGAACTGTTGCAATTATGTGCTGCCGAGGAGAAGCGCTTGGTGGTGATACCGCGGGCGGATCACAACACCTTGATGATGAAGGGGAGGGATCAATACTTGCAGGCCATCGAGGGGTTTATTAAGGGGCATTCATAGCCTGGCGGAAAAAATCGGCAATCCCCTCATTCCCTCCTTTTCTAAACAAAGGGAAGTTCAACCACGAAGGTCACGAAGAACCACGAAGGTTACGAAGAAACACGAAGGTTACGAAGAAACACGAAGGTTAGGGATAGAAAAAGATTGAGCATTCTTCGCGGACTTCTGGCTAAACCGAAGGTGACCCTTTGGTCAGAGCCACCTCCGGGTGTTCTTCGTGGTGAAAAGTTGAGGTCAGGATGTATCGCTATGCGGCACAGGGTAAGGGGTGATTTGAAACCTATTTTCTGAGCAATATCAGGGAATCTTATATACCATGGAGTTGATATTCATCCCCGCCCCGACTGAGGTAATGACGATAATATGGCCTTTTTCCCAGGCATGATTGTCTATTTTTTCTTTGCACACGAGGTCAAGTAAGGTAGGAATGGTTGCCACCGAGCTATTGCCCAGCCATGAAATGCTCATCGGCATGACATCGGGCGGGATTTCCTTTATTCCATACAAACCGAACAAGCGCTCTAAGATAGCCTCGTCCATCTTTCCATTTGCCTGGTGGATGAGCACCTTGTTCACGTCATTGATGGAGAGGCCTGCCATATCGAGACTCTGCTTGACGACCTGCGGGACGGTCTTGAGCGCATACTCATACAACTTATGGCCTTGCATCTTGAGGAAGAGGTTATTTTCCTTATAATTGGGGTTATTCGATCTATCCATCCATAGCATGTAGGCATACTCATGCGTATCAGAGCGGGCTGCATGCGACAATATGCCGACGGGTTTTTCGCTTGTTAATGCCTCAAGGATTGTCGCCCCGGCGCCGTCCGCATAGATCATGCCGTCCCTGTCGTGCGGATCTGAAATCCTGGAAAGTGTTTCCGCACCCATAACGAGGACCCTCTTCGCATCTCCCGACCTTATATAATAATCTGCCTGCGTCATCCCCTGCACCCAGCCGGGACAGCCAAAAGGGGTATCATGCGCAATGGTGTAGGGGTTTACGATCTGCAGCTTATGTTTTACCCGAGCGGCAAGGCTGGGAACAAAATCAGACCGTCTATTATCTACTTTTATATCTGCGAAGTTGTGAGCGACGATGATATAGTCAAGCGTTTCCGGGTCGATTTTGGATGATTCCAGGGCATCCTTTGCCGCAAAATAGGCGATATCCGAAGCAACCAGGTCATCGGTAACATATCTTCTCTCTTTAATCCCCGTTATCTTCTCAAACTTGTCGATAATCTCAGCATTTGCTTTATCCAATACTTTTCCATCCGGACCATAGAATGTACTTTTCAGAAATGCCTCATTCGGCACCCGTTTGGTGGGGATATAACTGCCGGTTCCTACTATAATGGAATAGATTTTTTTGCTCATAATGTCTTACTTAAAATTATTACATAGTGTTTGAGAAAGTGGTGTTTTTTCTTCTGCTATTCGTCCCCCAAATTTAGCCCGCAACTATATAGTATACATTTTTTTTTATCAAGAAAAAAAATCGAAACAAAGGGGATAGGCTACTTTGTCATTCTCAGTCCATTACCCTTAACTATAACCTTGAAAAGTAGCCTATCCCTTTTGTTCTCGTATTTACTTACACTCTTGAAGGATGCTGCCGCATTTTATGCTTGCGTCATCATAACGCTCATAACACCTGTTATTTTCCGGACAAAACCATGGATAACCAGGAGGGCAGCACCCGGTCGGACAACAAAGAGAGCCGGAGGGGCAGCAGCTCATCGAGCAACAATAGGAGCCTGTTGAACAGCAGACGCCGTTGTTGCAGTTGATGGGGTAGTTTGAGTCAGTGCATTCCCATTCCGATGCCGAGGCAGTTCCTGTATAGCCGATGAAGAAAAGCGTAATCAAAGAAATGAGTAAGACTAATACTTTCATGATCTTCCATAGGTTCCTCATGATTGTGCCCTCCTTATTTTTTTTATTATGGCCGAGGCGCTGAGGAACGCCGCTTGGCCATTTCTGCGGCCATCGACCACAAACTGTTCTCGTTACGCCTTTATCATAAATGTTAGTAAATGTCAATTATAGTTTAATATTTTTTAGTCAGCAACGTTTTGTGTATATTTTTAGAAGAGGTAGAGAGGAAATATAGAGAGGGAATATTATAGTTCGAGCGCCCTTTGTGGGAACTGCTGATGTTAATATCTTCTAGAGGGGGGTGCGCATAGATTCCGAGTCTTCTTTTGCTTCAGTTATCTCGTAACTTTACACCACCTTTTCCAACTTTGACTTCAACTGGTCCTTGGGGAGCAACCCGATGATTTTTTCCACCACCTCGCCTCCCTTGAAGAGGATGAGCGTGGGGATCGCACGGATGCCATAAGCAGGGGGCGTTACAGGGTTTTCGTCCACGTTAATCTTGGCGAACTTCACCCTGCCGCTGAACTCCTTGGCGAGTTCCTCCACTATGGGGGCCACCATTTGGCAGGGACCGCACCACGGTGCCCAGAAGTCCACCAGGACGGGGATATCCGACTTGATGACCTCTTGGGCAAAGTCGCCGTCACTGACCTCAGCAGGCATTCCTTCAGCCATGGCTTTCACCTCCCGTGAATCTTTGTACTACTGAGATGATAAGTATCAACCCGCGGCTTTTCAAGGGGGGAATTTGCTTACAAAAGGGGGCTTCGTTGACAATGGTTGTGACGGCATATATCATGCTCGGTGAGGAAGCAGGAATGATAAAGGATCTTTTGCCTCTGGTGAGCAGGCCCACGCGATATCTGGGGGGGGAGATAAATGCCTGCCGCAAGGCGATCAATCAAGCAAAGCTGCGCTTCGCCCTGGTCTTTCCCGACGCCTACGAGATCGGCATGTCGCATCTCGGCATGCAGGTCCTCTACGGTTTGCTCAACGCCCAGGAAGGGATTGTGTGCGAGCGCGCCTTCAGCCCGTGGTTTGATATGGAGTCGTTGCTGCGCTCCCGGGGCATCCCTCTCGGCACGCTGGAATCCGGCACCCCCTTGCGTGCCTTCGACGTCATCGGCTTTTCCCTGCAATACGAACTCTGTTATACGAATTGCCTCAACATCCTTTCCCTCGCCGGGATACCCCTGCTGGCGCGCGAGCGGGAGGCGGACATGCCCGTCATCATCGGCGGAGGTCCGTGCGCCTTCAACCCCGAGCCTCTGGCGGCCTTCTTCGACGCCTTTTGCCTGGGGGAGGGCGAGGAGGTTGCCTTAGAGGTAGCTGCTTGCATTCGCCAATGGAAGGAGGGTGGGGGTGACAAGGACGCCCTGTTAAAGGAGTTGGCCACTATCGAAGGAGTTTACGTCCCCTCCTTTTTTCAGGTCAGCTACCTTGCCGGCGGCACCATCGAGCGGATCGACCCGCTGGCAGCGCATTACCAGGGGGTGAGAAAGAGAATCATCACAGACCTCAATAGTTGCTATTATCCCCTTGCACCAATCGTCCCTTTTATGAAGGTGATCCATGATCGCCTGGGGGTGGAGGTAACAAGGGGATGCACCAGGGGATGCAGGTTTTGCCAGGCGGGATATATCTACCGGCCGGTGCGGGAGCGGGATCCGCAGCTCCTTTTGGAGATCATCGATCAATCGATGAAGCGGACCGGCTACGAGGAGATCTCTCTCCTCTCCCTGAGCACGGGTGACCATAGCTGCATTGCTCCCCTGCTGCAGACCCTGATGAGGCGATATGAAGAGCAGCGGGTGGCCATCTCCCTCCCTTCTCTGCGGGTCGGCACCTTGACGAAGGGACTCATTGATGAGATCAAACGGGTGCGCAAGACCGGTTTTACGTTGGCGCCGGAGGCGGCCACCGAGAGGCTACAGGGAATCATCAACAAGCGCACCGACGAAAAAGAGTTGCTGGAGACCACGGCGCAGGTCTTTGATGCGGGGTGGAACCTGATCAAGCTCTACTTTATGACGGGATTGCCTGGTGAAAGAGAGGAGGATCTCCAAGGGATCGTCTCCCTGTCGCAACGGATCGCCCGTCAGGGGGGGCGGGGAAAAAGACGCGGAAACGTGAATGTCAGTATCTCTACCTTTGTCCCCAAGTCCCATACCCCCTTTCAATGGGAGCCCCAGTTGCCGCTGGAGGAGGTTCAAGAGAAGCAGCAATACCTCAAGGATGCGTTGAGGGGGAGGGGTCTGCGACTGAAGTGGCATGATGCCAGGATGAGCCTCTTGGAAGGGGTCTTTGCCAGGGGTGACAGGCGTCTGGGAGAGGTCTTGCTGAAGGCGCACGAGCGCGGCTGTGCCTTCGACGGCTGGACAGAGCATCTGAAGTGGCATGAATGGGGGGAGGCCTTTGCCGCAAGCGGCTTCGATCCCGCCTTGTACGCCTCTCGAGAGCGCGGACCATCAGAGGGCCTGCCCTGGGGGCATCTCCACTGCGGGGTAGACGATGAATTTCTGAAAGCAGAAGGGGAGAGGGCCAAGGAGGGACAAATCACCCCTGACTGCCGTGGGGGAGCCTGTCTGCAGTGTGGCGCCTGCGCGGGCAGGGTTAAGATGCAGTTGTCGGATGCTTCTCTTCCAGCTCCTCTCTTATCTGCTCGAGAGGTAGTGCGCAAGAGGCCATGGGTGAAAAAGATCCGTTCCCGATTCATCAAGAAGGCAGATGCCCGATTCCTCGGCCACCTGGAGATGGTCGATGTCTTTGTCAGGGCAGCCCGCCGGGCGGCAATACCCATGCAGTTCTCCGAGGGGTTTCACCCCTTGCCTAAGATATCCTTTACCAATCCGCTCCCTGTGGGCACGGAGAGTTTAGCGGAATATATGGATCTTGATCTCGGCCGTTATATGAAGGCAGATGAATTTCAGGAGCGGTTTAACAGAGAGCTTCCTCCTGGATTGCGGATCATACGCTGCACCGAGATGGCCTTAAAGGGAAGGCCGCTGCCTACTGTCTTTGCCGTTGATTGCTTTCTCATCTCGCTGGAGGCACTAGAGAGGGCATTCTCAGAAGAGCAAGTGAGTGATCGGTTGCACCAAGCCCTTCACCAGGGCGAGCTGATCCTGATCCAGGAGAAGAAGCAAGGGCAAAAGAGGGTGAATGCCCTGCCTTTTGTGGAGAGGCTCCAGGTGGTGCGGAGGGCTGCCTATACGCCCGCCTTTCCCATGCAGGAGAATGGCCCTTCTATTGAAGACCTTTTTGAAGCGGATTTCTTGATAGAGATGAGCATTAAGAAAGCAGGCGGGGTGCGGCCGGCTGCCATTATCCAGCTGATCCTCGGGCTGACGCCGGAAGAGACCGCTCTGCTCAGGGTGGTCAAAATGGCATCCCTGCCACCCTTAGCGTGATTGTCAACTATAGAACCGTCACCTGCTATTAGCTACCCGTATTTATGGTAACCGTGTTTACGCCTTCGCCGGTAACGGTGATTACATTGCTCCAATACTGATTGCCTGCCACATCGGCCCTGAATTTATAATTCTTGCCAGCAGGTAGATCAAAAGACACCTTGCCTGCGGCGTCTGTTTGCTGATTCAGACCGAGATATGTCCCGCTCTCGGTAAAGAGATAGACCCGCACGCCTGTAGCAGGTCCCGCACTCGTGGTCACCTGCACCTCTACCTGCTCCTCCGGTATCGTCACCTCTACAGAAGAAACATCCGGTATGGTAACCACCTCACTCCAAAACTGATAACCCCGATAGTCCACACGGAACTTGTAAGCGCCATTGGCAAGGGCAAATGCAACTGATCCATTAGCGTCGGTTGTGCCGGACATGCCCAGATAAACACCCGCCGTCGTAAATGCGTAACACTTAACCCCCGCAAGGGGCGCTGCCGGCCCAATCAGGACGTTGATGGTAAAGCTACCACCGCCCACGGACACGCTTATGGGATTCACCTGGTCAGCCTGGAGCGGCGATTCGGCACTCCAGTATTGGCTGCCCTGGTAGTCCACCCGGAACTTATAGCTCTGTGCCGGCAGATGGAAGGCAACCGTGCCGGCCGTATTCGTGGCTTGATTGAGGCCCAGATACGTGCCGGCTGTTGAAAAGACATAGACCTTGATCCCTTGCTGCGGCATGCTGCCGCCAGTCACGGTAATCTCCGCATCTGCCATGGGTATGGACACGACCCTATTCTGCCAGACAAACTCCTCTGACCAATACTGCCGTCCTAGATAATCGGCCCTGATCTTGTAGGGTTTTTCCGGGAGATCGAATATAACTGTGCCGCTTGCATTGGTCTGAAGATTTTGGCTGAGATACGTCCCTGCGGCGGTAAAGAGATAGACCGTCACCCCGGCAAAAGGCTCAACTGTCCCTTGAAAGACACCGCGCACCGTAATCTCCACCTGTTGGTGGGGGATGGAGAGGACAACCTCCGTGTCTCCTGCTATCTGGGTCTCATCGCTCCAGAACTGGTAGCCCAGATAATCGGCGCGCACCTTGTAACTACCCGCAGGTACCGTAAAGGCCGCCATGCCGCCGGCGTCGGTGACTTGCGAAAGGCTGAGATAGGTACCTGAGGCGCTAAAGAGATAGGCCTTGATCCCTGCCAGGGGCATGCCAGGGGCCTTCTGCACCGTGACCTGAAAGCGCCCTCCCCCCGCATTTACGGTAACCTGGTTCACACCGCCTGCGGTAACGGTATGCACCGCGCTCCAATACTGATTGCCTGCCACATCGGCCCTGAACTTGTAATTCTTGCCCACGGGCAGATTAAAAGACACCTTGCCCGCAGCGTCCGTGGTCTGATTCAGACCAAGATATGCCCCGCTCTCGGAAAAGAGATAGACCCGCACACCTACGGCAGGCCCGGTACTCGTGGTCACCTGCACCTCCACCTGCTCCTCAGCAATCGCCACGTCCACCGAAGAAACAGCCGGTACGGTAACCACCTCACTCCAAAACTGATAGCCTTGATAGTCCACTCGGAACTTGTAGGCGCCGTCAGCCAACGCCTGTTGCGGGAAGTGCGCCTGACCACTCCCGTCCGTGGTGGCGGACTTGCCGGTGTACGAGCCGGACCCGGTGAAGGCATAGACCGTAACGCCGGTAAGCCTTGTGCCCTGGGAGGTTGCAACCGTCACCAAGAATTCAGCAGCAGGAAGGACCGTAACCGTCACACTGGCAAAGGTCGTACCACCTGTGCCCGTGGCAGTGATGGTATAGGTCGTGGTCTGACTTGGGGATACAGTGGTTGTGCCGCTGGGATTTACTGCGCCGATGCCTTGATCGATGGTACACGCAGTAGCATTGGTGGAGGTCCAGGTCAAAGTGGAAGAACCTCCAGACTGAATGCTGGTAGGATTGGCGGAGATGCTCACCGTCGGCTGTGGTGGCGGCCCAACAGTTATAGTGACGCTGCCGGTTGCCGTGCCGCCTGGGCCTGTTGCTGTAATGGTATAGGTGGTGGTAGCTGTAGGGGATACAGTGGCCGTGCCGCCTGGATTGACCATGCCAATGCCCTGATCGATGGTACAGGAAGTGGCGTTGGTAGAGGTCCAGGTGAGGATGGATGATCCTCCAGACTGAATGCTGGCAGGATCGGCAGAGAGCTGTACCGATGGTGCGCTTCCCGGTGGCGTCTTGATGACGCTTTGCCTGTTGCCTGCTGCATCATAGGTGTACTCGATCACTGTACCGTCTGAATAGGTGGCCTTTGTCAGGCGGTAGAGGTCATCGTATTCATAGGTGATGCTATCTGCAAAACACGGCAGGGCAAGCCCAACCAAAACCAGCACAACCAAAACTAATGATAGCCTTTTCAGTATCATTGACGTTTTCCCTTTTAACATCTTCGATTTAAACTTGATAACGTTTCCCTTTATATTCTAGGGGAGACTCATCAATACCAATGTCTTTCCGAATCTCATTTGCCAACTTTAGAGCTAATTGATACACTTTTGCTGGCTCGTATTTTTCCCCACCATACAATATTGAGTCCAAATAATCGCGTAGCTCATCATTTGCGTCCATTACTTTTTGAGGAGCCGATATTGCGAGATATCCATACAATTTTAACGAAGCGCGGCCAAGTTGGCTCAAGCGTTGAAGGATCTGTGGATCTAAAACCTTCTGGGGATCAAGGGGAAGATTTCCAGTAATATTCATGACATCTAAATCTCCAAGAATCTCCGCTAATATGTCCGCACCTAATCTATAAGTCTCGATTTTAACAATATGGCCCTTTAGATGTTTTTCCTTATAAATATCTAATTCATTTCTGATATTGCTTAATTCTTTTTCATTTTCACGCAAAAGTTGTGCACGAAGTCTTTCTAATTCTTGAGCATATTCAGCACGGTCTTTTACCATAATTCTATTTGCCCAGATTTTTCCAAGCCAGTTTGACAATGCTAAAATAATTAATCCACCGCCACCCAGCGAGACCAAAATTGCCAACGTCACTTTAAATATATTGTAAATCTCTATCGCCATTTTATTTTAGTCTTATTTTTGCTCGACCTATTGATTTCTATTTATAATCGGACCTCTCTGATTACTTACTACCCGAAAATTTTTAATCTCTCATCCTCACCAACCACTCGCCTTTATAACAATAGAAGATCTCTTCTAATCCGTCATAATAACTTCTTATCGCATTGTGAGTTAATCTAACATTTTTTGGTACCGTCTTTTTTGAATTATTCATATTTACAAACCCATCTAATGTCGTATTGGCATTTTTATAAATGGATAATCCGCCAGGATAATTTTGCCATTCAATTACATCCGGGCAATTACACCGGTCATATTTTTTATTTTTAAACATAAATACCAAAAAATATTTTTTCTTCCCTTTTTGCTCCTTTTGACACCAAAAAGCCGCGCTATCCTCTTTAGGTCCGGGTAAATAACCATAGACATATGGTGGATCTATGTCGGGCCTATCTTTGTAGAAATCGACTATTGAAGCGCAACCCTTTTGGTTAGCTAAGTTCAACAATTCTTCCGGTAATAATTGATAAGATTTTTGATTTTCGCCGGACGCAATGTTAAAATAAACGAAGAAAATTAGTAACACTGCAGTCAGTAGCACTAAATTGATTCCATTTCGCATTAGCATGGGCTACCTCCTTTCAATTCCTTGGATAATTAAACCTTGGATTATAATAATAGTTATAGTAGTACCCTGGCTTATTTGGAAGATTAATATGTGTATGTCCAGAGGGATAACCTCTTCTCGTCCATTCAGGGGCAAATTCTGTTTTTCTAAGTGCGGCATCAAATATCTCGTCGCTAACGCCACGTTGATATAAATCGACTCCGCGAGCACCATTTTCTAATAGATGAGGACTATTTGGATCAGATCCTGGCACTTTTTCATAATCTGTTGCTGATATAATATTGCCACAGCGATTTCTGAAACGGTCTCCACCTGATATTTCTAAGACAAATTGGTCATTAGGTATTCCTAAATTTACTATTTCACGGTTTAATTGTTCTAAATTAGCACGAACGCGTGGATTGTTAAAAACAAATAAACCCCATTCTATTCGTAGACCTAATGGATCCACTAAGTTAACCATATTATTCAGAACATACCCATACAGATTTAAATCCCCCCTATACCCCATCGGATCTTTATTGATAAACCTCCCCACCTCTGGGTCGTAGTACCTAGCTCTCATGAAATACAAACCATTCCCCTCTGCCATGACCCCAAAGCGGCCAACGTAGGTGAAGGGGTTGGGTATTGTTTCCTGAGTGCCGACCAAGCCTTCTGGTGAATAACAATAGGTATTGACCACCTGGCCTGCATTATCTGTAATCGCTATTGTGCTGCCGAGGCCGTCGTAGTGATAGAAGTAGTACTGATTCAATGGCGTGATCTTTGCGACTAACCCCGCGCCATCATACACGTAAAAGGAGATCAGATTGTTGCTTGCATCTGTCTCTGCCAAGACCTGCGGCAAGATGCCATTGGGATCAATGAGATAGTTCGTCTGTTGACCATTGTCTATTTTCCCTACCCGCTGGCCCAGGCCATTATAGAGGTACTGAATTTGCCGGGAGCTGGTATTGACTGCGGTTAGACGGTTGAGGGAATCGTAGGTGTAATTGGTTATATTGGTTCCATTGGTTTTACTGGTTCTGTTGCCGTTGGCGTCGTGGGTATAGGTAGCGCCATCTGCCGTGTTTAAGATATTTCCCAGGAAATAGGTATAATTGATGGTCTCGGCGTTGTAGGACGGCATCATGGGCTCGTTTAAATCAACCCTGGTCCTGTTGCCGACTCCGTCCAATGTATAGGCATAAGTTGAGATTACCGTACTTCCAGGGGCGAAATTCGTCATAGCCGTGAGCCGGTTCCTGGTGTCATAGGCATAGGCAGCAGCCGCGTTGTTGGGATAAACCACCTGGAGCAGGTTCCCTGCGGCATCATACTGATAGATGACTTGCTGGGCATTGGGGAGCGTGATCGTGGTCAGACGGTTGGCGTTATCGTAGCTATACCCCACCCCTCCATAGGGGGTGGCGATTGCCGTGATCCTGCCTACTTCGTTGTAGGTGTAGCCCACTGTCAACCCAGTAGGATAGGTGATTTGGGTCAGCCGGTTGAGCTGGTCATAGGCATAGCCGGTGGTGCCAGTGGCATCCGTCATAGAGAGGAGGTTGCCCACAGCATCATAGCTATAACTGACAGAGAGGTCAGGGGCAGTAAGGGAGACAAGCCTGTTTACGGCATCATAGGCAGAGCCAGTGGTTATGCCATTGGCATCGGTCTTGGAAAGGAGATTTCCTGCCGGGTCGTAAGAGTAAGATTCTTGCGCCCCTTCAGGATAGGTCTGCTGGATCAGGCGGTCAGAGGCATCGTAGGTGTATGAGGTGGCCTGGCTTAAAGGATCAGTAAGCTGTGTGAGGTTCCCGGCCGGGTCATAGGCATAGCTTGTCTGATGACCCAGGGGATCATGCACCTTAGTCAGCATGTTGATGGCATTGTGGTCATAGACCGTGTGTTTGCCGTTCTCGTCAATAATACCGGAGATGCCTGAGCAGTAGCGCTCGATGATGAATTGCGTTGCATCGGGATGGATGCGCTTAATCAGCCTGCCCAAAGGGTCATACTCAAAATTCGAGGTATGGCCCAAGGGATCGGTGGCTGTCTGCTGCTGGCCGATCAGGTTATAAGTAAAGGAGGCGGCATGGCTTAAGGGATCGGTGATGGTAGTGAGGTTGCCTTGTTGGTCATAGGCAAAGCTTGAGGTCTTGCCCCTGGCATCTGTTAAAGAGACAAGCTCTCCTTTGGCGTCGTAGGCGAAGTTGGTCTGCTGGGTCAGGGGGTTGGTGATTTTGGTGAGGTTGTCCTTGGTATCGTAGGTATAGGTATATTGCCTGTTTAAGGGGTCTTTGGTCTGGACAAGGTTGTCGCGGGTGTCGTAAGAAAAGGCCGTGGTCTTGGTCAGGGGGTCGGTGATAGAGGTAATGTTCCCCCGTGTGTCATAGGCAATGGTGGTCTGCTTGTTGTTGGCATCGGTGATGGAGACACGGTTGCCGGCAGCGTCATAGCCATAGGCCGTCTTATTCCCCAGGGGATCGGTGATATAGGTGGTATAGCCGTCATAGTTATAGCCGTAATGGGTCGTATGACCGTTGGCGTCCGTCACCAGGACCTCTTGATTGGGGGCGTCGATGGCATAGTGCGTGGTCAGGCCAGCCGGGTTGGTAACTGTGGCCAGGCGCCTGCCAAAGACATAGTCCTGATAGGCGAAGGAGGTGGTGCCGTTGGGCGTAGCCATGCTGGTCAGATAGTTATTGGCGGCATAGGTGAAGGTAGTGGTGACTCCGGCCAGATCGGTCGAGGTCTTCATGTTGCCGTTTTCATAGGTAAACGTGATGGGGCGGTTTAAGGGGTCGGTGATAGTTGCTACCTGGTTGTCAGTGTTGTAGGTAAAGGTCGTAGCCCTGCCTGCAGCATCGGTGATGGTCGTGAGCCTGCCGCCATCGTAGGCCAGGGTCACGCTATTGTTATTGGTGTCTTTGACAGAGGTGAGGATGCCTGTGGCGCTAAAGGCATAGGTGAGGCGGTTATCTTTTGACCACAGGGCAAAGGTCCCGTCGGCGTTCTTGAGCAGCTTGTCATAGACCCCCTTGGGCGGGGTGTAGGTGCCGTCCGACTGGCGGGTAAAGAGCTTTTCCGCACCCGAGCCCCGCACGACCTGCACATTGCCCGAGGCGTCAACAACCAGGTAAACGCCGTAGTTAAAGGTCCACCCCCTGCCGAAGATGCCCTGATAGGTGCTGTAGGCATTGTAAAAGCGATTGATCTCTATGGTCCTCCCGATATCCGCATAGGCGATGTCCTTGTCCTGCAGGACGAAGTTGAGGCTTGCGAGGTTGACGACCAGGCCCGGCATGCCAATGCTGATGCACGGCTGACCATCACCAGGACACCCCTGTGCATCATACGCGGTGTTGAGGTTGTCTTCCTCGCCCCCGTTGGGCACTTGATTTGTTGGATCGGTAGGATAAGGTTCATAAGCATCGGGGATGCCATCACAATCAAAGTTATAAGTAGCAGGATTATACGAACTTGCCGGCATAATACAATAAATACACGTATAGCACTGAGACGGATCATGAGTAGGCCTCGCAGTAATATAATAGTTACACCCACCAGAACAATCATGACCATTTGCATACGAGAAAGTACCATTCACACTACAAGCCATGGCGCATTCACACGGAGTAGAACAACCATGACCAACAAAATACATTAGATTGGTAGGAAATACCGTAACACCCTCTATCACAAACGCCCCCGGAATTGCCATTGTAGCCGATCCCCCTGAATCTGTAGGAGAAACCCGTACCCGATGAGAATAAGAATCATAGGGAACATACGTTGAACACGTAGCAAAAGCGGAAGAGGGGATCACAAAGACGAATCCCCCTAACAAACAGATAAATAGTAGCCTTTTCAAAGGACACCTCCTTAAGCAGAAGACAGAATACAGAAGTCAGAATTCAGTCCTAAACCAATTGGATAAAAAATAGAAAGGATGGGATCTCGCTAACCGACAGGGTCCCCCACCTATCGGATAAAAACAAATAGATTCGCGTTTTAGAATTGGCAAAAAGATGCTCGGATGAGCATGAAAGGAATGCACTGAATTAAGAACCGTGGCTTCTTCAACCTGATACCAGGCGGAATGCATTACACCCCCATGTAAAAACGGTTCAAGATTTATAATATAGCAGGAATGCCCTTGCTTACTACATCACCAATTCTGTGTCAAGTGGAAAAATTCCCCCACTCCCCCACCTATTATCCCGCACCTTTTTAGATAAATGTAAGGTCGGGATGTGCCGCCTTGCGGTACCCCATCATTAACAATATCCGAATGTGTCACTTTTCCCGCTTCGGGATCTGGCCAAAGGGCCACCTTCGGCTGCTTTCCTTAGAAGACTTAAAATTTGAGGAGCAGGGGGAGGGGTTTGCAAGGCGACAGAGGGGAAAAAAGGTAGTTAAGGGAGTCTCCCACCTATTAGATAAACAATATAAAGGAGGGGATGTGTTACTAAGGCAGAAGCCAGAAGTCAGTAGGCAGGAGTCAGGTGCCAGGAGATAGGCGGCGAGAGGGAAGATGAGAATAGGGAAGAGGGAAGTGGGAGGTGGAAAGAAGGTGAGACAAGACCAACAAGACTGGGGCTACATCTTATACTTCCCGAAGTCATCGGGTTTGAGGCGTTCCAGCCATTTTTTTAGATCCTCATTTTCATCAAAGTCGCTGCGCTGCTTGAGCAGTCCCAGCTCGGCTGCCGCCTCCATAACCCTTTCCGCGCAATAGATGGGGACCTCCACCCTAACGGCCAAGGCAATGGCATCGCTGGGGCGCGCATCGATCTCCATCTCTTTGCCGTCAACGCTCAGATGAATGGCGGCGTAGAAGGTATCTTCTTTCAAGTCGGTGACTATCACCTTGGTCACCTCGACCTGGAAGTTATCGAGAAGATTCTTCAGCAGGTCATGGGTCATCGGGCGAGGGGTATTTACCTTCTCCATGCCGAGGGCAATGGCATTCCCCTCCATCGGTCCGATCCAGATAGGAAGGACACGTTCCTGTTGGGGATCGAGGAGGACCACCACGGTGGTGTTGAGGTTGGGGTCGAAGATCAGCCCCAATATCCTCATGCTGACTATTTTTTCTCCTTTATTAATTTCTTGGGCCATCAGTACCTACCCTCAATTGTCCCACACCTAGGAGGAAAAAGATACCCTCTTTATTGTGTTCTTTTGAGATGGTGGGGCGGGATTGAACCCTCCGTTTGATAGCTAAAGGCCTTCTTTGGCCAGGCCTTCAATCAATTCCCTCTGTTTGGAGGTCAATTTTTTGGGGACCTTGATAACGATGCGGACATAGGCATCACCCTTGCTTCTCCCCTTGAGATGGGGCATTCCTTCCCCTTTGAGCCTCAATTTTGTATTGCCCGAGGTACCGGCGGGTATCTTTACCTTCTTGATACCGTTAAGGGTGGGGACCTCGATGGTCGTTCCCAAGGAGGCTTGACTGAAGTTTATCTCCTGATCGATATAGATATCGGCCCCTTCCCTGGTGAAGAGGGGGTGCTTGTGTACGTTGACAGTCACATAGAGATCCCCGGCTCGTGTACCTCCAGGCCCGCTTTCTCCCTTGCCTGCTACCCGCAGTTTTTTCCCTGTATCGATACCAGGGGGGATCTTTACCGCGATCTTTTCGACCCTGCCATCTCTGTTGAGAGAGATGAGCTTTTCTGCTCCCTTGGCCGCCTCCTCCAGCGTAATGGTAAGATCGGTGACCGTATCCCTTCCTTGAGAGGGAGCAGCCCCACTGCGGGCGAAATAATCAGAAAAATCGGCTCCCCCCGCTCCTGGCGCCTGCTGGCCGAAAGGGCCGGTATACGTGGTGTACCGAACCCCTTTCCTCCTTCCTCCTCCTCCGCCGAAGAGGACGCTGAAGATGTCCGAGTTGCCAAAACCGAAATCCTTCAGGACATCGCCGATATCGAAACCCTGGAAGATGTCCTCCTGGGAGTATCGTTGTCGGAACCCTTCGGCCCCGAACATATCGTATTGATGTCTCTTCTCCTGATCGCTGAGCACGGCATAGGCCTCATTGATCTCCTTAAAATGTTCTTCGGCCTCTTTATTTCCTTTGTTCCTATCGGGGTGGTACTTGAGGGCCAATTGTCGATAGGCCTTTTTTATCTCATCGGCGCTTGCGTTTTTGCTAACTCCCAACAGGGTATAGTAGTCTTTCATGAACTGTTTCTCACCTGCATCGCTATTGTTTGTGTGCGTAGGTATCTTTTATCAAGTTATCAAAGTAGGTCTCAGGATTTTCAACCCCCTCGAGGGGGACGGAGAAGGCATTAATTCCTGCCTTGTTCCTGATCAATTGCAGGGCTGGTTCAAAGAGGGTGTCTAAGGTAGAGAGTATTTCCTTACTGTCCCTCCCTTCCCTCACGATCCGGGTCAGCACGAAGTCCACCGCCTCATCATCGAGCGAGATCTCGATGCCGTGCCGCTGGCAGAAGGATTTCTCAAATCCCCTGATCTGGTAGTAGAAGGAGAGGACTTCTTCAAAGGCGGAGTTTACATCCGTCTCCTTTTTGATCACCCGATCCACGACGAGGTCCAAACGCGGATCGGTAAAGATGGCCCCAAAGCGGCTCAGGAATTCAGACTTTCTATCCTTTATATACTTCTTCATCTCTGCTCTCTCGTTGGCAACGAGTGCCTCGAATCGTTTGAGCCGCTTTTCTTCACGAGGATTGTCGAGCAACCGCTTGAGCTCCTCCTTTGGATTCTGAACTATCTCTACCGATACGACGAGTTCCGTGATGTTGGTGGAAGGTAGTTTCCTCTCAAATTTCAGGAGGACCTTTTCAATGGCACTAATCAACCCCCTGGCGCCGGTATGCTCTTGATAAGCCATCTGGGCCATCTGCCGCAGGGCTTCATCCTCGAACTGGAGGTCGATGCCGTACGATTGAAAGTCCTTCTTTTTGCTGTTCACAATAGGGCTGTGGGGATTTTTCAGGATCTCATAGAGATCCTCAACCTCCAACTGGTGAAAGCAGGCGACGACGGGGAGCCGTCCGATAAACTCCGACTCAAATCCATAGGCGATGAGGTCCTCGGCCGAGACATGCTTGAGGTATTCAGCCTTATCGTCCTTGGACTTGATATCCGCCCCAAAACCGATCCCTTCTTTGCTCATCCGTTTTTTGATGATGTCCTCTAGGCCAGTAAAGGCGCCGCTCACGATAAAGAGGATATTTCTCGTGTTGATGGTCTTCTTTTCCCTCTTGCCTGTTCGCCGATATTTTTCGATTGCCTCCATTTGGGAGATGGGGTCATGGGGGACACGGAGGTCCACTTCCGTCTCCTCCATCGGTTTTAACAAGGCCCGCTGCACCCCGGTTCGCGACACATCAGGGCCGATGATGTTCCCGCAGCTGGCGATCTTGTCTATCTCGTCGATATAGACAATCCCATATTGGGCGCGCTCTATGTCACCGTTGACTTCATAGACCAGATCCCGCAGAAGATCTTCGACATCACCTCCCACATAGCCGGTCTCGCTGAACTTCGTGGCGTCTCCCTTCACGAAGGGTACGCCGATCTTCTGGGCAATAAGCTTTATCATATAGGTCTTTCCCACACCGGTGGGGCCGGCCATGATAATGTTGTTTTTGATCTTTCCGATCCCCCGATCAGCGCTACCCCGCTTTTCGGCCATGAATTTTATCTTGTTATAGTGGGTGCATATCTTCGTGGCCAAAATCTCTTTTGCTTCGTCCTGTTTGACAATAAAAGAATTGAGATACGAGATAAGCTCCTCTGGCTTCATTGCGAAATTGATCTGAGGTGATTCCTTTTCCGAATTCTTTCCTTTGTCACCCTCTTGCTCAGGAGAGGGCTTGGGAACGATGGTGGAGACCACCAGTTTTACCCTGTCTCCGTACTTTCTCTCCAAATAGGTGTTCAATTCCTGCTCCAGTTCTTTTTGGTCAGGAATCTTTTCGCTTTTATCCATGATATCTTGGTATGCCTCCCGGGCGCGATTTGCCTTTATTATAACAATTGTGCCTCTTTATTTCAATGTTCCCCGCTTATCGAGAAGATAGGTTTCAAATCCCCCCTTGCCCCCCTTTACCAAAGGGGGGATGGGGGGATTTCCATAGTGCCGAAGCAGTCATGAGCAATTGCCGTAGTAATGTATCGGCCGTGAAGGGGATGTCGGCAAAGGCTTTACTTTTTCTAGATGAGGTTATATGTTTAGATCATAAGAATTTTTTGAATAAAAAAAGGACGCTGTTATTCTATGTCGCGGTCTGCTTCCTGTACAGATGATCTGATGGCGAGGATCAAAGAGATCCTGACCAAGCGAGAGATCAAAAGGGTATCGGCCGAATTGGGCCTCATGGCTCAAGGCCCTTCTCTGGTCAGGGCCGGGGTCTTGCTCCCCTTATTCTGCAAGGATGGTTCATATCATATCCTTTTTACCAGACGCACGGACAAGGTAAAACGCCATAAGGGGGAGATCTCCTTCCCGGGAGGGATTTACGATACCTCTGACGGAGATCTCTCGGCTACCGCCCTGAGAGAGGCGCACGAGGAGGTCGGAATCAAGCCGCAGGACGTGCAGCTTTTGGGGGCGTTGGATGAGGTGATGACTTTGACCGACTTCATCGTTTCACCCTTTGTAGGCGTGATTCCTTTTCCCTATCCCTTTGTCCCTTCTGTCGAGGAGATCGAAGAAATCATTATCCTCCCCCTTTCGGGTTTTCTCGAAGAGGGGGTCTTGAGTGAGGAGGACTGGACCTACCAAGAGAAGACTGCGAAGGTTTACACCTATCACTGCGGCAGGCACATTATCTGGGGGGCAACGGCCAAGATCTTGCGGCAGTTCCTCGATCTCATTACGGCGGGGGGGATCAGAGGATGATTGTCCGTTTGATGTATTTGATGATTTCTTTGGGCTCGTCGAGGACCTGAATGATTTCCAGCTCCTCCGGTGAGATGTGCTGCACCTTCAAGAGGGTGCCTTGCAGCCAATCCAGTAGCCCCTGCCAATATGCCTTCTCCACGAGGATGACGGGGAGCGGTTTGATCTTTTTTGTCTGGATGAGCGTGATCGCCTCAAAGAATTCATCGAGGGTCCCAAAGCCGCCGGGAAAGATGATATAGGCCACGGCGTACTTGACGAACATCACCTTGCGCACGAAGAAGTAGCGGAAGCTCGCGCGGATGTTCGCATAGGCATTGGGAGGTTGTTCAGCGGGGAGGTCTATGTTCAAGCCGATGGACTTTCCCCCTCCCTCCACGGCCCCTTTGTTGGCTGCCTCCATGATCCCAGGGCCGCCGCCGGTGATGACGTTAAAACCATTTTCCGCCAAGAGCCTTGCCAACTGCGTCGCCTTTTCATAGAGGGGATTACCGGGGCGCACGCGCGTTGAGCCGAAGATGCTCACCGCAGGTTGAACGTCCGCCAGGGTCTCAAATCCCTCGACAAATTCGGAGAGGATGCGAAAGAGCCTCCAGGATTCTCGGATGGTGAATTCATCGATAAGATATTGTTTTTCTGTCATGGAGAAACCTTCTACCTGTGCTCAGGTACGCAGCAAAATTAATATTGAAAACGCTCTGTCCCGCTTATATTATGGCAAAGGGTAGTTGAAGTCAACGATTACAAAAACCGTATGCAGATGAAGTACGACGTGATCATCATCGGTGGGGGGATCGCAGGGCTGACTGCCGGGGCCCTGTTGGCTCGTCAGGGCCACGGGCGGGTCTTGCTTCTGGAGCAAGGGGCGAGCACAGGGGGGTATGTAACTTCTTTTAAAAGGGAGGGCTTCACCTTTGATGCCACCGGGGCCTTTCTCGGCGGCTGTGAACAGGGAGGGGAGTTTCACCGGATCTTGACCCAGACAGGTGCCCTGCCATACCTGCGCTTCCTCCGGATTGAGATGGCCAGAAATATCTACCCCGATTTCACCTTGGATCTCCGCCTCAGGGGTGGCTTTGAGGAATACATCAGAGGGGTCAGGGCACTCTTCCCTGAAGAGCAGGGGGGACTTCGTGATTACTTTGCGTTAATAGGGAAGATTGGGGCGGAGATAAGCCGCTTTGAGGAGATCACGTGGTGGCAGATGATCTTCTTCCCGTTTTATTTTCGCAATCTCATCAAGTATGAGCGGGCCTCGTTAGGGCCGATCTTGGATCGGTACTTTCATGATGACAAGATTAAGCAGGTCCTCGCTACCCTTCCTGCCCACCTCCCTGCTTCTCGCCTTTCCTTTCTTTTTACCGCGACCCTCATCAGCAAGGTCCTGGCGCAGGGGGTGTGGTATCCGCAAGGAGGTATGGGGGCCATCTCTCGGGCATTGGAGTCCGCCTTTCGGGAGGCAGGGGGTGAGGTTCGCCTCAAGACGGAGGTGGCAGGGATTGAGGTGGAAGGCGGCAGGGTGAAGGGGGTCATCACCGAGGCGGGGGATTTCCTCCCGGCTGAGAGGGTAGTGGCTGCTATCAATATCCGCCAAGCACTCACTGATCTGTTACCAGAGGAGCAGAGAAGGCGCTTTTCCAGTATGGTCGCCGGGTTGGAGTATTCCCTCTCCTCATTCCTGGTCTATCTGGGGGTACGGATGGACCTGGATAAACAGGATCTCCCCTACTTTACCTACCTGAGTACCGGCGATGCCCGGAAGGAATATGAGCAATTGGCGCGGGGGGAACAGCCCGATGATCCCTCGGTGATCATCACCATACCCACGCTGCTCGATCCCTCTCTTGCCCCGAAGGGCAATCACACCGTGCGTCTCATGACCCCGGCCTCCTATGCGTTTTGCAAGGGGTGGGGGTCTGATGAGCAAACCCATTATCGCAGAATAAAGGAGGAAGAGACGCAGCGGCTCATCCGCATGGTGGAGGAGCGGTATATGCCCGGTCTCTCCAGCCATTGCACATTCATCGAGGCCGCCACCCCCCTGACCTTAGAGCGATACACGGCTAATGAGAAAGGCGCGAGCTATGGCCTGGCCCCGACGCCCAGTCAGATCGGCAGGGGGAGGCCGGCTAACAGGACCCCTCTCAAGGGGCTCTATCTGGCAGGTCACTATACCCGTCCGGCACATGGGATCGTGGGGGCAGCAATATCCGGTCGGTTTGTCGCCGACATGATCAGCAAGGAATACCGGGGGTAAGCAGTGGACTGCCTCTTTGTCCATGTGCCGAAGCTCAAGAACTACTACCGCCCCATCGGCGAGTATACTTTTATTAATTACATGCCTATGGGGGTTTTGGCCCTGGCCGATCTCCTCGCTCGCGAGGGTTATGAGACCGAGGTCCTCCACCTCGGGGTGGAGTGGATAGAGGATAAGGAATTCTCCCTCCTCGATTATATCGCCCAAAAAAAACCACGGATCGTGGCCCTCTCCCTCCATTGGCACCCCCAATCCTATGAGGTCTTGGAACAGGCCAGGATGATCAAGGAGGCCTTCCCGGAGATCTTTATCATCCTCGGGGGACTGACTGCCAGCTTCTATCACCGGGAGATCATGGAGCGATTTCCCTGGGTGGATGCCATCATCAGGGGGGAAGGGGAGGTGCCCCTGCTCCGGTTGATGGAGGCCCTCATCAAGGGGGGGCGCCTGGAAACAATACCCAACCTGACGTGGAGGCAGGGGGATAAGGTCTGCGAGAACCCCCTGGCGTATTGCGCTACCCAGGAAATCCTGGATGGGCTTTGTTTTACTAATTTTTCCCTTTTGAAAAATTACCGGACCTACATAGACTGGGTCCTCATGCCCTTCTTTGTGAAGGGGTTTTCCAAGGAGAGGAATCGACTCTTTTTCTCGCTCAAGACCCCCCTCTTCGACCTGATGGTCGGGAGGGGCTGCCCGGTCAATTGCACCTGGTGCGGCGGAGGGAAGGATGCGCAAAGGCTCATTGCCGGACGCCGGCAGGTGATCTTCAGGGACAGCGAGCGGGTGCTGGATTCCATCAGGGAGGCCCTGCGCTGGGGATACGAGACCATGCACGTCTGTTTTGATCCCTATCCCCATCGCCCAGGCTACTATCTCAAGTTATTCTCTAGGATCAGAGAGGAAAAAATCAAAGTGGAGTTCTTTTTTGAATCATTCGGCCTCCCCACCAAGGCATTCATCGATGCCTTTGCCCAGACCTTCGGCTCCCGGTCCCTGATTGCCATCTCGCCGGAGAGCGGTGTGGAAGAGGTACGCCGGCGCAACAAGGGATATTCCTACACGAACCAGGAACTATGGGAGTGTCTGGCGTACACGAGGGAGAAGGGAGTAAAGGTGGATCTCTTTTTCGGCCTCGGTCTCCCCTATGAAAGGGAGGCGGACCTCCATGAGACCGCCCAACTGATTGCCCGTATCAAGAGACAATTCCCCAATGTCCAGGGGATCAGGACCTTTACCATCGAGATGGAGCCGGGGGCGCCCTGGTATCTTCGGCCTGAAAAATTCGGAGTGAAGACCGATCTACGGACTTTTTCCGATTTTTACTCCTATCATAAAGAAGCGGACGAAGGGTTTAGCGCCTTCGGCTATAACATACCCGGCTATTTCCCCGATGTGGGCGAAGGTGCAGGAGGGGAATTCCAGCGGAGGTTGCAGGAGATAAAATGCCGCCGCTTTTGTTTTATCCACCCTGATGCCCGCAAGAGCAGCTCCCCTTTCTGGGGGAGGATGTTGTGCCGCGCCTCGGTCCTGATGGCGAAGGTAGCGCGATGGCGGGGTCGGCTCAGAAAATCCCAGACCATCTTCTTGTTTTTTTAACAATGAAGGAAGGGATGGTTGTGGGGCAGCAACTTGCTTTTTATCCTTAACAGGGCTACAGTAAAATTGTTCGTTGTGATTGACAATCCATCCGACTTAAATGAAGGAGGCCGATCATGTGCGAGTCTACGGCGTATCTGCTCAAGGATGGCAAAGAAGAAGAGATCATGGCGGAGATCGCCACCATCATTCCGGTGGGCAAAAAGCTGCGTTTGATCAGCCTTTTTGGCGAGGAAAAGGAGGTACAGGCCTCCATTCAGGAGATCAACCTGGTAGGGCATAAGATCATCCTGAGGCCCGAATAGTATGGTCACTGCCAGATCAGAAAGTTGCTATTCATAACATATAAGGAGAGCCTTTAGTCAATAAGGGCTACCATGTTTTCGTCCATTCGGTCGAAACTCATCGGCGGTTTTCTCGGCGTGTCCTTTTTGGTGGGCGCCGTGTCTCTGATCGTCGGCGGCCGCCTCCTCTATAAGGCAGTCCTCGGCGAGGCAACAAACCGCATCCGCTTGGACCTGAACACCGCCCGAGAGATTTACCATAATCGCATTAAAGGGGTCGAGGTCGTCCTCGACACGACGTCGCTGGGATCGGGATTTCGCGCCGAGCTTAAGATGCAAGACACTTCGGCGCTTGTCGACCGGCTCGGGCAGTTAGCCCGCTACGCCGAGCTGGATTTCGTCGGTATCGTTACGAAGGAAGGCACAACGCTCTGCCGCATTGGGCCTCATCCTATTCCCACAAAGAAAACTCAGGTCCCTAATCCCATAGCAAACCTCGCTCGGCGACGGCGGGTACCCATTTCGGGAACCGTGGTTCTGAGTAGAAAGTTTCTTTTGGCTGAGAATCCCAGACTCGCTGAGAAAGCCATGATTCGGGTGCTCCCTACCCCGAGGGCAGCGCCGCGAGCCGAAGAAGAGGAAACGGCAGGGATGGCGCTTGCCGCCGCCATTCCGGTTCTCGAAGGTACGCAGTTGATCGGTATTCTCTATGGGGGGATACTTCTCAATCGAAATTTTTCGATCGTTGACCAGGTACGCGATACGGTTTTTCAACAAGAGATTTACAAGGGGCGCAACATCGGGACTGCTACTATCTTTTTTAAGGATATCCGTGTCTCCACTAATGTCCTCGCTCCCGGCAAAGAGCGAGCCATTGGGACGCGGATCTCGGAAGAGGTCGGAGAACAGGTACTACAAGCAGGGGAAAAATGGACGGGCCGCGCCTTCGTCGTGAGTGACTGGTACATTACTGCCTATGAGCCTATCACGGACATTTTTGGCGAAAGAGTGGGTATGCTCTACGTTGGCGTATTGGAGGAAAAATATGCAGATATTCGCAGGAAGGCCCTTTCTGTTTTTATCCTCTTGACTATAGCCGGCATAGCCTTGGCAATAGGACTGGGATATTTTTTAGAAAGCGTTATCTTGCGGCCGGTGCATCGATTGATAAAGGCAAGCACTGAAGTTTCACAGGGCAATTTCTCGCCTACCGTGGGACCTATTTCCACGAGCGAGATAGGGGTGCTCCAGAAAACCTTCGCGGACATGATCACCTCGCTGCAAGAGCGCGATAGGCGCCTCAGGGCAGAGAGCGAAATAAAGCTGCTGCAGTCTGAAAAACAGGCGAGCGTTGGAAGGCTGGCAGCCGGCGTAGCCCACGAGATAAACAATCCCCTCACGGGGGTATTGACATTTTCGCACATGCTGCTGCAGCGTAAAGACATCGGAGGAGAAATCCGCACTGATCTTGAGACCATTGCCCAACAGACAGAGCGGGTGCGCAAGATAGTAAAGAACCTTTTGGATTTTTCGAGGCAGACGGAACTAAACCCTGAACTGACAGACATCAATCACCTTGTAGAATCGGTTGTTTCCATGATGAAAAACCAGGCGCTTGTAAAAGGAATAGATTTGCAATGCAACCCAGACGAAGGGCTCCCGCTGCTTACCCTTGATGCCAATCAAATACAGAGCGTGCTGTTCAATTTGCTGCTCAATGCCCTTGACGCCACCAAGCAGGATGAAACTATCGTAGTAACTACCGGTATCGGCATTTCCGGCAACGCCGCGGATCCGCAGGGCGTAGAGATTACGGTCAGGGATACGGGGTGCGGCATATCGGCCGAACATCTTGATAAATTGTTCGATCCCTTCTTTACTACTAAAGAAGTAGGCCGGGGCACGGGTCTTGGGCTGGCTGTTTCCTATGGCATCGTCCAACGCCATGGGGGAACTATTTGGGTTCAGAGTGAGGTTGGTAAGGGGAGTACTTTTACTGTTTGGTTGCCGTTAGGGGGAGCGAGTAGTGAACGTAAAGACACTTATCGTTGATGACGATCCGATAGTGCTTGATAGCTGCAAACGAGTGTTCGAGGCTGAGGGTTTTGAGGTTTGCCTTGTATCGAGCGCAGATCAGGCATTAAAGGTAATGAAGAATAGCATATTTGATATCTTGCTTATCGATGTGAAGATGCCGGAACGAGATGGCATGTATCTCATTCGTGCGGTTAAAAAACAATGGCCAGAGGTACCTATCGTTGTTATGAGCGGGTATCCAACGCCGGAGACGATCGCTGAGGGGATCAAGTTGGGGGCAGAGAAATTTATAGCTAAACCATTCACGCCTGATGAGCTTCTTGAAATAGTTCGTCAGGTCCTTCAAAAAAGAGGGAAGCCATGAAGACAAAAAGAGTTTTAGTGATTGATGACGAACAGATAGTGTTGGATAGTATCCGCAAGATACTGAAGGACGAAGACTGCGAGGTAGATGTGTCGCTGGGCGGTCGTGAGGGGCTCGACTGGGCTCTTAACAGACACTACGATATCGTCCTGACCGATATTCGCATGCCTGATATTGGAGGCATGCGGGTTCTTCGCGACATTAAACGCGCCAAGCCTTCACTACCCGTGGTTATGATCACCGGTTATGCCACGGTCCAATCAGCTGTTCAGGCCATGCACCTAGGGGCAATGGAGTATCTGGAAAAACCATTTACCCCGGAGAAGATTATCGAGGTCGTAAGCGCGGCAGTTCATAAGGCTGCAACCCTTCCGGTTGAGGAACAGGCCCTCATTCATAAAGAGGAGGTTATCAAGGTCCTTGAACGGGCCGCTTTCGACAGTGAATTCATCTATAACTTACTCTATAGGGGGGCAGAAGCCCTCGATGAATACAATCTTACGGGTCCTGAAAAACTCGCCCTCCTCACCGGAGACATAGAATGGATAGAGAAATATGTCGGCCAGCTTACGCCGACCCAAAGGCGCTGGCTTGAACAGCGGCTGAGCGCCGAAATCTGGTAGAGAAGCGAGGATTGCCGTATGGCTGAGAAGATGCTTGTCATCGACGACGAAGACATAGTCCTAGAATCGTGCCGCAGGATATTTTCCACTACGGGTTTTCAGGTGACGTGTACGACCAGCCCTCCCGAAGGGCTCAGGCTTATTGCAGATTCGTCCTTTGACGTGATTCTGTGCGACTGGAAGATGCCGGGGTTTGATGGGATGGACGTTTTGGAGGAACTTGAGCGCCGTTCACCCGACTCGGCGGTAGTGATGATCAGCGGTTACCCGACTCCTGCCCGGCAGACCGAGGCCCTGAAACGGGGGGCGATGGATTATGTAGCCAAACCGTTCACCCCGGGCGAGATTGTTGAGGCTGTCAGGAAGGCCATAAGGCGCAAGGCGAATAAAGAGAAATAGGCCGCCGGCCGATTCACAGAGATCATGAAAAACTGTCAGCCTCCTATGCCGGGCAGAGAGGATAAGATACTGAAGACGGTCGCAGAGACGGTTACCTCATTCGTGAGCGCCGGAAAGGCAACCTCAGCAGGGCAAAGGGGCTTTCCCGCCTTGATGGGATTTCTCCCCAAGCTATCCCCCCTCCGGGATGATCTGTGATTCTTCATGCCCCACCTGTATACTATTTGTGGTTAAAATAGTTCTATCTTGTCAATTATTTGATATCTTGCCATAGTCGATTATAAATAAGGTGTTGACAAATTTGACCAATGTGATATCTTTCACAATAAATCAGGCGATGTCTTAAACTACTATTTTTTATTAGAACCGATATCAACTTAGAAAAAGGAGGTTTTACTAATGGCGGGTGAAAAAAGTAAGGGTATGGAAACCATGCTGGAGGAGAAAAGGGTATTTCCTCCATCAAAAGAGATCGTCGAGCGGGCGTATATCAAGAGCATGGATGAGTATAAGAAGATGTACAAACGTTCCCTTGACGATCCGGAAGGGTTTTGGGGCGAACAGGCGCAGGAGTTCATCGAGTGGTACAAGCAGTGGGACAAGGTTTGGGAGTGGAGTTTCACGAAACTCGATATCAAGTGGTTTCTCGGGGGTAAGCTCAATATCAGTTACAACTGCCTTGACCGGCATCTCAAGAAGCGCGGCGACAAGGTTGCCCTTATCTCCCAGGGCGAACCCTACGATGACTACAAGACGTATACCTACAAACAGCTCCATGCCGAGGTCTGCAAGTTCGCCAATGTTCTCAAGAAGCACGGGGTTAAGAAGGGTGATCGGATCTCCATCTATCTGCCCATGATCGCCGAGCTCCCCATTGCCATGCTGGCCTGCGCCCGGATCGGCGCCATCCACAGCGTGGTCTTCGGCGGGTTCAGCGCCGAGGCCCTGAGAGACCGGACGCAGGATTGTGAGGCGGCAGTTCTTATTACGTGTGACGGATACTGGCGCAGCGGCAAGACCGTCAACAGCAAGGCTGGCGCCGACAAGGCCATGGCGGAGTGCCCGCTGGTGAAGACGGCGATCATCGTCAAGAGGATGGGGATCGACGTCCCCATGAAGCAAGGCAGGGATATCTGGTGGCACGAGGAGATGGCTCAGAAGGATATCAAGCCGGTCTGTGAGCCGGAGGTGATGGATGCCGAGGATCCCCTGTTCATCCTCTATACCAGTGGGAGCACGGGTAAACCCAAGGGGGTTCTGCATACAACGGCAGGTTATTTCCTGTACACCATGATAACCCTGAAATATTGCTTTGACATACATGAAGAGGATGTTTGGTACTGCACTGCCGACATCGGATGGGTTACCGGCCACAGCTACATCGTCTATGGTCCGCTCGGCATAGGTGCCACGAGCTTGATGTATGAGAGCGTTCCGACCTATCCAGAACCTGACAGGTTTTGGCAGATCGTCGAGCAGTGGAAGGTCACCCAGTTCTATACGGCGCCCACGGCGATACGGGCCTTGATGAGAGAGGGTGAAAAATGGACGCAGACGAGGAATACGTCGAGCCTCAGGATCCTCGGTTCCGTGGGCGAGCCCATTAACCCCGAGGCCTGGATTTGGTATTACAAGAATGTCGGGAAGGAAAAGTGCCCGATCATGGATACCTGGTGGCAGACCGAGACCGGCGGATTTCTCATCACCCCGCTGCCCATCACACCCTTAAAACCCGGATCAGC
>Ga0256868_10000321_pt1 | contig 28825 bp, 26 predicted proteins | sample RVTome_13_FD_187341 | JGI IMG/M metagenome (GOLD analysis project Ga0256868, IMG submission 187341) | Soil microbial communities from uranium-contaminated site in the Upper Colorado River Basin, Wyoming, United States - RVT92D227 HiSeq ...
TTCTTGATAAAAGGGCCTTATGTTCACCAGGCCCTTGAGATGATAAAAAAAGAACCTTCTTTCCAAGTCGGGATTCACATTGATCTCGATCCGTTGCTGGGTTGGGAATCGCCGGGCATAGAGAGACTACCTCGCCAGAAACTCCTCAAGATGATGAATGAACCAGATTTCATCAAGGAGATAAAGCAAGAGATCAATACACAGATGAGGGCATTTCTGGATGCAGGGCTGATCCCTTCGCATATCGATACCCACCACCATGTCCACGGCTTCACACCGATTTTTGAGTCACTCGTCGAAGCAATGAGCAGGCATAATATAAAGGCCATCCGTTTCAGCAAAAAGGGTTATTCCCTTTTGGGCCGGGAGGAGATTCGCCTCACCACAGAGCAAGGTCACTGGATGGAGGATGCCTTGCGCGAAAAGAAGATCATACATCCCGATCATCTTATCGATCCCCTCTTTCCTTTTTCCCTCAAAGAAATCCCCCAAGGGGTTTCGGAATTGATGGTGCACCCCAGCATGGAAGGGGATCAATGGAGACAAAGGGATTTCGAGATGCTCAGGGATCCCCTTTTTATGAGCACGGTGAGGGATCAAGGTATTCAGCTCATCGGTTTTGCAGAGCTGGCCTCTTCTTCCGCAGCTTTGACATAAGCTCTTGGTGTGATATATATAATAACGTTAGGCGGTTTTTCGACATCAGATACTTATCAATGGTCCCAGTGATATGAAAAAGAAGACGATACTCTCAGGAAATGAGGCGATAGCGCGGGGTGCGTGGGAGGCCGGGGTGCTCTTCGCTTCGTCCTACCCAGGGACACCGAGCAGCGAGATCCTCGAAACCATCGCCCAGTATAAAGAGATCAAAGCAGAGTGGGCTCCCAATGAGAAGGATGCCTTCATGGCAGCGATGGGGGCAATGCTGGCAGGGGCGCGTGCCATGGCATCCATGAAGCATGTGGGGGTAAACGTTGCCGCCGATCCCTTCTTGACGGTGACGTACACCGGTGTCAACGGCGGATTTGTCCTTGTAACTGCCGACGACCCCGAGCTACACAGCTCCCAGAACGAGCAGGACAACCGTCACTATGCCAAATTCGCCAAGGTACCCATGCTGGAGCCGAGTGACAGCCAGGAGGCCAAGGATTTTACGATCAAGGCCTTTGAGATCAGCGAGGCATTTGACACCCCCGTCATGCTGCGGACGGTAACCAGGATTTCCCATTCCAAGAGCCCGGTGGATTTGGATGAACGCGCAGTGCCGGATCGCCCTGTCGATTTTGTAAATGATCGATCTAAATATGTGATGCTGCCTGCCTATGCACGGCAAAGGCACAAGGTCATAGAAGAGCGGTTGATAAAACTCAAGGTCTTTGCCGAGACCTTTGAGGGGAATAAAGTCGAGATGAAGGAGGGATCGGTGGGCATCATCACCGGCGGCATCTCCTATCAGTATGCAAAGGAGATATTCCCGAATGCCTCTTTCTTGAAGCTCGGCATGTCGTGGCCCTTGCCAGAAAAGATGATTAAAGAATTCATCGAAAAGGTCGATAAGGTCTATGTCATAGAGGAGCTGGATCCCTTCTGGGAGGAAAATATCAAGGCCATGGGGTTTTCGATAGATGTCGGTAAGAATATGGTACCTCTGTGCGGCGAGTTAAGCCCGACCATCTTGGCGGAGATCTTTGACCCGAGCTACCAGGTACCAGAACCAGTCTATGCCAGACCGATCCCTCCCCGACCACCCAATCTCTGCGCCGGCTGCCCCCATCGGGCAGTGCTCTATGTCTTGAAGAAGAATAAGCTCTATGTCCATGGAGACATCGGCTGCTATACCTTGGGTGCCCTTCCTCCGCTTCAGGCGATGAACAGCAGCTTTTCCATGGGGTCCAGCATCGGTGTGTGCGAAGGTGCCAGTCAGGTCCTGGATAAGGACGGGCAGAGCAAGATGGTCTGCGTTATCGGCGATTCCACCTTTCTTCACAGCGGGATTACGCCATTGCTCAATATGGCGTTCAATAAAGCTAATGCCACGGTGATTATCTTGGACAATTGGATCACCGCCATGACCGGAGCCCAAGAGCATCCTGGCACAGGATACACGGTTATGGGTGAGGAGACCACTGCTGTCGACTATGCAGAGCTGGCAAAGGCGCTCGGTGTAGCACCGACGAATATCCGTAAGGTCAATCCCTACAACATTGAAGAGTTCGACAAGGTGGTTAAAGAGGAGACGAGTAAGCAGGGGACCTCCGTGATTATTACCGTAGATGCCCCGTGCGTGTTGCTGCGCCGGTCGATAAAAGCCTACAATGAGCCTCTCTATGTCGATGAAGGGGCATGTACTGGTTGCCGTCACTGCCTGGAGCTTGGTTGCCCTGCCATCTTGTGGGATGTGTCTAAGGCAGGGGAATATAAGACAAAAGATGGTAAGGTCAAGAAGAGAAAGGGGGCATCACGGATAGAAGCGCGGCTCTGCAATGGCTGTGGCCTCTGCTATCAGGTCTGCCAATTCGGCGCTATAAAAGGGATAAAGGCGGGAGTACCGTTTGGGTTTCCGTTGAATAAAAAGAAGGCGCTATCCTAAGGGCGACGGTGTATGAATAATGGTGTGACTAATATCTTGGTAGCAGGTGTCGGTGGGCAGGGGGTAATCCTGGCCAGCGACATTATGGCAGATACCTTTCTGGAGGCCGGCCATGACATCAAAAAAAGCGAGGTGCATGGTATGGCTCAACGGGGGGGAACGGTTAGCAGCCATGTGCGCTTTGGTAAAAAGGTTTACTCACCCATCATCAAGATGGGTGAGGTGCAGTATCTCTGTATGATGGAAAAGATGGAGACCTTGCGGTGGCTGAATTACTGCAACAAATCCACCGTCATCCTGATGGATGATATTGAGGTTAACCCGCCGATGGTAAATCTCGGAGAGATGGAATATCCGCAAGATATAGAAGAAATCTTAAAAAATAACTTTAAGAACTTTCACATCATCCCGGCAACTGCCATAGCAGCTGAGGTGGGAACTGATCGGGCTGCCAATGTGGTGCTTACCGGTGTCCTTTCCACGTTTCTGGATATAAACGAGGAACTATGGTTGAAAAGCCTTTTGGCACGTTTGCCGGAAAGGCTCCATGACTTGAATAAAAAGGCCTTTCTCGCGGGAAGGAAGGCCCTATTGGATTTTTAACACAGCTGTTGTATTACCCCTCTTGTTTCTTTTTCTTGCTCCTTGTTCCCTTCAATGAGCCCTGTGCTGCCTTTTTGAGATACACGACGAACTCAGCACCTTTGCCCTTTTGGCTCTGAGCCTTGATCCTTCCTCCTAATTCATCGATGAGCTTCAAAGAGATGGAGAGGCCGAGTCCTGTCCCCTTGTCCGGAGACTTTGTCGTAAAAAAGGGATCGTAGATCTTGCCTAAATCCTCGGCAGCAATCCCCACCCCTGAATCCTTGATGGCGATGATCACCCACTGTTTTTCCTGATCGGTCCTGATGGATAGGGATCCTCCATTGGGCATGGCATCGGCTGCGTTTATCAGTACATTGAACAGGACCTGTTGCAGCTGGTCGCTGTTTCCCTGTACCAAGGGGAGATCATCCGCCATCGAGAGATCAACGGCAATTCCCTTGAACCTTTCTTGCACCCTGACGACGTTCAAGGAATCTTGGACCACACGATTGGCATCGACATCCTCTTTATGGGGAGAGGGGGGCCTGGAGAATTGCAATAAATCTTTGATGATACGGTTGATTCTCTCTGTCTCTTTTCTCGTTCTCTCGACTAAGTCTAAAAGGATCTCTCCATCCTTGAGCTTTTTACGTTTCAATCGCTTGAGCAGAATCTCCGTATGCCCCAATACCGATGTCAGAGGATTACCGATTTCGTGCGCAACCCCTGCGGCCATCCTCCCCACGGATGCGAGTTTTTCAGAGCTTACCAGCTCCTCTTGTGTATTCCTTAATTGCTTAATTGCCCGCTGTAAATCGCTTTGCTTTTCCGTCAATCGCTCAACCATCTGATTAAAGGCCTTGGCCAGCGTGCCAATCTCGTTCTCGTAATCCACCGGTGCCCTCTGCCCCAGATTACCTCCCCCGATGTCCTGTGCTACCTTTACCAATCTCTTCAGTGGGTTCACCACCACCCGAGACAAAAGGAAACTCCCAAATCCTATGATGACGAGCGAATCAACCAGGATCAGAACGAGGAACAAACGTCGGAAGACCAGCAGCCTATTCATGACATCGGCCATGGAAAAAGCAACTTGTACCCCTCCGATGATCTTTCCTTCGCCAACCAGGGGTGCGCTTAAGATGAGCTTATCGTAGAAGGTCCACCAAAGTATCCCCGTTTTTTCCAAGCGCTCTACCTCATCCCCCTGGGTCATGGCCTTGAGCAGTGTTTCATCGTATCGCTGCCCTCTTCCCTGCGTGACGAGTGATTTGAGATCTCTATCAACAATCCAAATCCCCTCTACGCCCCCCAATTGGGTGAAGCCCGCTAGGATCTGTAAGAAACGGGGATCTTGCTGCCAATGAGCCCCTTGGAAGGCGCTGATCCCTCTCTGCAAAGAAAAGAGGACGATGCGCGAGGCTGCTCTCTTCTGCTCCAGGATTTCCTGCTCGCTCACCTTGAGGATGGTAAAGCCGACGAGCAGAAGCGACGCCATCGTAAGGACAGCGATATTGAGAACGATCTCCATCCTGAGACCTATGGGTATTTTCCGAAAAAGTCCTTTCATACGAACTCCTTACATAGCGGCAGCCCGCAGAAATCCTAAATACCAGGTGATCAGGGCCTCACCCCATAAGACGTAGATGATGGCTCCGAGCGAGAGGAAGGGACCAAAGGGGACTGCGTATTTGCTATCAGCCGAAGAAACAAGCATCAGGGTTACGCCGACCATTGTACCGATTAAGGAGCTGCAGAGGATGGTGAATAACACCCCCTTCCAGCCTATGAAGGCACCAATCATAGCCAGTAGCTTGACATCCCCTCCCCCCATCCCTTCTCTCTTGGTTACGAGATGATAGACGCTTGCTACAACATAGAGGGATCCTCCGCCTAATAAGACGCCGATAAGGGAATCTTTAAGCGACATCTGAGGGTGAAGCAAAGAGATGACTAAACCGATGACGATCCCGGGCAAGCTGATCAAATCGGGGATGATCTTATGGGGAAGATCGATGAAACTGACCAGTGTTAAGGAGGCAAAAAATGAGAGATATATCAGATAAAGGGTGGAGATACCGAACCGCAAGAGCAGTATGAGGGAAAAAAGACCCATAAGAAATTCAACCAGGGGGTAACGGAAGGAGATAGGGGCCTTACACCCTCTGCATTTGCCCTGCAGGATAATAAAACTCGCCAGAGGGATATTATCGTAGAAACGGATGGGGGTTTTGCAGCGGGGACAATGAGAGGGGGGAACGACAATGGATTTGCCCTGCGGAAGGCGATGGATGCAGACGTTGAGAAAACTCCCGATGATGGTTCCAAAAACAAAACCGAAAAAAAGCGTGATCCAGTTCATTGCGCTCCCCTCCCCTTCATCTTCAGCAGCTTCAAGTAGAGATCCTCTTGCTCCCTGACCATCTGCCAAATATCGAATTTACCCACCATCTTTTTCCCTTGTCTCCCCATATCTTTAGCCTCCTGGGGGTGGTCAAGAAGATAGATAATTCTTTTAGCCATTGCTTTGGTATCTCTCGGTTTGGCAACAAAGCCATTCACGTTATGGATAACCGCCTCCGGCGTTCCATCAACGCCCGTAGCAACGATGGGGACACCAAGGGCCATGGCCTGGGGTAAGACGCGGGGAAGTCCCTCCCAGAGAGAGGTGAGGCAAAAGATGTCAGTCGCAGCGAGGAGCTCGGGGATATCCCTGCGCCAACCGAGGAGCTTGAACTTATCCCCCAAGCCCCATTGAACAGCCTTCTTCTCCACCTTTTGTCTCAACTCACCATCCCCCACCAAAATAAAACGGGCCTTTCTCTCCTGGAGAACCTGATGGGCCACCTCGACATAGTCAAGAGGGGCCTTTTGGGGCTTAAGACAGCCGATCATGGTAACGAGGGGAAGGCTTGGCTCTATCCCCAGCTCTTTTTTCTTTTCCTGCTGCTTGATCCTTATCCCGGTAAACTTCTCCAGATCGATGCCGCTCCTGATCAGGGTTGCTTTCTCTTTAGGGAATATGCCCCTAGCAACCCCCTTTTTTATGCTGGCCTGGGAAACGGCAATGAACATATCGGTAATCAGCGCCGTTATCTTTTCGAGAAAAATTAAGAAGCGCCGCAGAGGGAGAGATTGGTAGTTGTGAAAGCCAAAACCATGGATGGTGTGGATAATGGCGTCTGCCCTGGCAAACCTAGCCCCCCATCGCCCCAGGATGCCTGCCTTGGAGCTGTGGGTGTGCACTATCATAGGCAAACCATCCATTTTTATCTCATGTAAGATCCCCTTGATCTTAAACAAGGCCCGTAGGTCCTTCAGGGGGTTGATTTCCCTGATGAGTTCGGGGATGAAAAAGGTCTTCACACCCTTGAGGGTCAAGGCTTCCGGCACCAAGATACCTTCAGGGTTGGTTATCAGATAGGCACGGAAGCGACCTCGATCCAGATGCGCGACGGTAAAGAGAGTATTTTGCTGAGCCCCGCCTAATTCGAGCTTCGTGATAATATGAACGACATGCACAAGCCTCATGAGAATGCCTCAGCTGCCTCTTTCCCTTGTAGGATGGCATCCTCCATGGTGGCATATTCCCACCGTCCATATCTCCCCAGGGGATAGATCTGGTTTGAATGAAGAAATTGTGTGATGCGAGGGAGATGCTGGCTGCGAAAACGATCATAGATCACATAGGCGTGTTTGATAGAGATTGTCTTCTCGGCGAGGATCTTATCCTCAGCCCTCAAGATCCCAGATGAGATAAGGGCAGTCAAGGTCTGCTCTCTTACCCTTTCTAATGAGGGAGGCGTCGAGGGCAAGTGCGATATCTCCACGGAAAGGGAGCTCGTGCCTCTCGGGGCCATATGAGGAGAAAAGTTGTTCATAAAGCCCACCCGGTAAAAAGGGTAGGAAGGCTCAGGAAAATAGACCCAGTGATGATTCGATATCCCTTCTCTATCTACCCCAAGGTTTATATTGATAACGGAGACATAGCGGAGGCCGTTTTGCAGGTTTTTTATTTCGTCTGGGCATGATTCAACGCGCTGAAGAAGCTCGTCAAGGGGGAGAGACGAGAGCAAGGTACTGTACGTTGTCTCGCCTCCATCCTGAAACCTTACTACTTTCTTATCTATGTCAATGGATTCTACCGTTTTACCGAGCTGCACACCCTGGACCCGCGTGAGAAAGGCTTGGGGTAAAACCTGTATCCCCCCCTTAAGGGGATAGAGGAACTCCTGATTATAACCAAACCCCTTGAGGTTAACTCCCAGAGCGCCGTCAATCGCCTCTTCGAGGCTCGGACAAGGGATAAATCGCTCAACCCACTCCAGAGAAATCTCCTCAAGGGGGATCTTCCAGAGTTTCTCATTGTAGGGGATCATAAAGTGTTTTGCGATGCCTGCACCGAAGGCCTGATGTATCCAGCTTACAAAGTCTTCGCCCTTCCGACCCTTGCTGCAGGAAGCTCGGATGAATTCGATGAGACACTCCTTCGTTAAGTCTTTAGGTAATGCCCAGAGGTTAGTCTGAAAGGGAAAAGGAATATAGCCACCTTTAAAGTAAATAGCTGCGCGTCGCTGATGTCTGATCAGGCGATCCGGCAATAATGCATCGATGACTTCTTGTATGTATGGATGACTCAAGTGTAAAAGATGCCCAGTGTGATCGAAAGTAAATCCGGCTTGAACCACCGAGCGGCAGAGACCACCCACCTCTTGCTCTTTTTCGAATATTCGATAATCCTTTACCTTGAGATGAAAGGCAGCGCTCAACCCAGATAGCCCAGCCCCGAGGATAACGATCACCGGACTTTAATCCTCTGTAGGAGAAAAATACATAGTATACCAACCAAGACTAGCAGCCCTGATACAATGAGTACCTGAGAGGGAGAAGATAGACTCATCATGAGGATGCCAAGGCCCCCTAAGATGACAGCCGCAGCATAGCTCAGCAAGATCACCCCTTTTACCGATAGCCCTGCCGATCGCAGCAGCAGCGCATAATGGTCAGGACTTCCTTGATAGAAGGGCAAACCTTTGCGCCACCGGGCAACTATGACTTGACACGTATCAAAGATAGGAATGCCGAGGATCACCGCGGGGGCAAAAAAACCGAGGACATCCTTTTCGGTATAACTGCCAATCATTGCAAGTGCGCCGAGCATCAGGCCCAAGAACATGCTCCCTGTATCACCCATATATATCCTGGCCGGAGCGAAATTATACTTCATAAACCCCAAGAGACTGCCGGCAAGGGTAATGGCTACCATGGCTATTATCGTCCTCCCATTGAGCAGGGCAACAATGAAAAAAGCAATTGTCGCAAAAAAGGCTACGCCGGCAGAGAGTCCGTCCATGACATCAATAATGTTAAAGGCATTGATCATCGCCACCAGCCATAGAAAAGTAAGGGGGATGCTGACATAGGTGGGGAGGAATACTAGCTTGATAAAGATCCCGGACTTGACCAATACCAAGACCGCTATCAGCTGACCGGCGAGCTTAGCCCATGTCTTGAGAAAACCGAGATCGTCGATGAGCCCCAAGAGCAAGACGATGGTGCCTGCAAGGAGTAATCCTAAAACCTCTTGGTTAAACTCAAATTTGCTGAAGGCCAGGGCGAGCAGAAAAGAAAGATAGATAGCAATCCCGCCGAGATAGGGCATAGGCCTTTTATGTTTTTTCAATTTGCCATCGGGCCGATCCACTATCCCAAACTGGAGGGCAGCCTTGCCCATGACCGGGGTGAGGTAGAGAGATAAGATAAGAGCTAATACAAAAGTAAAAAGGCAGAGCAACATGTTCTGGGCCAATACCATTCTTGTTATATAACCTCCGGCCACAAATCTCGTGTTTAATCTTCCGCGGAGCTAAACATAAAATATCAATTAAATGTTACATCATTTCTACAGAAATTGTCAAACAAGGCAAACTTAGATAAGGCTGCTTAGTGTTCTTTAAACAGAAATAACTATATCAAGCTTTTGTATAGACTTGCTACTTTCGGACCCAAGAGCTTCAGGGAATAATGTTTTTCCACTGTCTCCCTACCCTTCTGGCCTACCCATCGGCGCAATTCTTTATCACGGGCCAAAAGAGACAACTTTTCTAACCACTCCTTATCCGTGCCGGTGAGAAACCAATTCTCCCCTTTCATGATAATCCTGTTGTTCACCCAAAAAATGCAAACCTCAGACATGAGGTATAATACTAGTAGGCGGTTCCGTAGAGGAAGGGTTTTCAAGAATGAATCTATACAAATTTCTCCAATGAGAAGCAGCCTTTTCTAAACTGAAAGACATTTCTAGTTTGGCCCTGGCATTTGCGACAATCCTGGACAAATCATCTCTTTTGGCTACAACTCTACTGAGAGCACTTGAAATATTTTCAGAGGAATAACCATCAATAAGAAAACCTGTTTCACCATCATTTATGATTTCTGGGATACCACCAAGATTGCTCGCGACAACAACGAGCCCAGATGAAACCGCTTCAAGTATCGAAATCGGCAAGCCTTCAATTTTTGACGGCAGAACAAAAACAGAATAAAGCGGCATTACAGTGATGGGTTTAAGGATAAAACCTTTTAGAGTAATATTTTTTTCTAAACCAAGTTTTCTAATTTTTTTTTCTAGTGTTGTAATATCTTCCCCATCGCCGTAAATGTCTACTGTAAATTCCCGTCCTTTTTCTTTAAGAATGCTTATTGCTTCCACCAATTCAAGGAGCGCCTTCTGTTTAAGGTCAATTCTAGAAACCACTAAAAGTTTGTGAGGATCGATCATTTTTTTTAAAGGATTATTTCTTGTTTCAACGGCATTATAAATATAATACTTGAACGGATGCTTTATTTTTTTAGTATTATCTAAGGCTACATATTTTGAACAACATACGTTTACTGAGGCGAGGGGGGCAGTATATCTTTCTAAAAGCACCTCTATAGGATTTAAAAAGGTAGAAACTGTATGAATCGTTGAAATCTCAGGAATTTTGTTTATGTACGCTATAATTCTACCAATCCAGTTCGCTTTTAGAAGGTGGCTATGAATAATGTGAGGTCTGACCCGCTTTACCAAAGAGTTTAACCTAAGAAATATCCTGAGGTCGAAAGGGAATTTTCCCCCCAATATAAAGGTTTTAATTCCCTCTTTCTCAAGAATAGACCTCAGTGGTCCATCGCCTCTCAAGGAGACCACTAAAAATTCAAAATCTTTTCGTAGAGCCTTAGAAATATTAAAAATTACCTTCTCAGCACCACCGATCGCAAACCCTATTGTAAGAATAAGAATTCTAGGCTTGCTCGAAGTACCGTACTGCATTAGATTATCTCCATAATTTATCCTAAACGCTTTATAATTCAGCCATTAAGACCACATACCCTCATATATTTTTTGATTATATCTTCATAACTGAATTCATGAAGATCAGGTCTTCTTTTTTCTCCATGTTGCAAAGCTTCTATTATAGCCTCAGCGAGTAACTCTGGACGGCCAACAGGAACGAGACGTCCGACACCCGTTTTTTTAAAGATTTCTTTAGGGCCACTTGGACAATCTGTTGATACAACAGGACATCCACAAGCTATCGCTTCCAAAAGCACATTAGAAAATCCTTCAAATTGAGAGGACAGTACGAAGACTTTTGAAAAAGCCATGAAGTTGTAGGGGTTATCCTTAAAGCCGGGCATATCCACATCTTGATCTATATTTAGCTTTCGCGTTAACGCTTTCAGTTGCGACCGTTCCTTACCTTCGCCGAGAATTATTAGCCGAACGTTTCTTTTTCTTCGTATTAGTGAAAATGCTCGCAATAAATTCGGATAATCTTTCACGCGATTAAGCCTACCTACGCTGAGTAATACTGGTGGATTTCCAGGACGATACCATGGATGATCTACGGGTTCAGTTGCCTTTTTTGCAATATCATCGAACCGTATAGGATTGGAAATGACTGTTATCTTTTCGTCGGTTATATGAAAAGTTCTCACAAGATCATGTGCAATTCCAGCTGATACAGCGATTATTTTATCAGCCATCGGATAACTAATACGCATAAGGATAGAAAGAGCTAATCGCGTTCTAATGTTAGGTGGTTTTTTTGCGGCAGCCGAGAAGACACTATGCTCACATATTACTGATAGCGTTCTAACTCTTGAAATTTTTTTTGCCCACAAGGCAATGACATTTGCATAGTCCATGGCCGAAAGCATAACATCTGGATTAGAACGTCGTAGATACCTACTCAACGAGGATAGAGCCAATGATGTATGTTGCGCTCTTAAATCCACGAGATTAAGAGTAGAGGGAAGTTCATTGACATACGGACCTTCATTTTTAATAAGCACGAAATCAACCTTATGCCCTGCTTCCAGCAAACCATAAGCCAAATTTACCATTACTCTCTCCGCTCCTCCCCCACCTAATGTTGGAACAAAAAGGACAATTCTTTTTTTTAATTTTTTATCTGTACGCATACGGTGAGTGCCTTTTTTGCTGAAGGATTTTTTTTGTTGTTTAGCAGGAAGCAGAAACTAATTTGGTAAGCAGCCGAAATCGTAACTTTCTAAATATCAATAATAATGAGCGAAAGGGTTCAATTCTCATGATTATAAACATCATCCACATAAGGCGGCGTTTCAAACAGAAGCCATTATTCATAGCTTTTGTCATTGCTGCTGCAGCCGATTGGAATAGCCATTGCCTAGCAAACACCAATGCTAACTGTTCATACGATAAATCAATAGCATTTTTTTGATACATAGTAATGCCGCTAAAAAGCTCGTAGGGAGCAAAGGATTGAAGTGCCCTTAATCGTACTCGATCCTTACACGATTCAGCGAGTTTATACCTGTGACTAAGATTACCGGAATGCCAACGATATTTTATTAGAGGGATTGGTACCTGTCCAAAACGACAACCATTTTTTAGCATTCTAAACCACATATCGCCGTCAGAATCCGTTGGAAGCGTTTCATCAAAGTAACCAACCTTCTCGAAGCACTCTCGTCGAATAATCACCGAAGAGCCGTTGAGAAAATTTTTCTTTAACATCTCAATAACAAAACGTTCTGCAGGAGGGCATGGGCAATGGACTACTTTCATTTGTTCACCGCAGTAGTCAATCATGATCCAGTCGGTGTAAACTAGCGCAAGAGAGGGGCTCTCACTAAATCTATCAACTTGATATTTAATCTTTTTTGGCAAAAATAAGTCATCCGAACTAAGCCACGCTATCAACTGTCCCTTCGCCTTTTGAATGCCTTTGTTAAGAGCAGCCGCTGTTCCACTATTCTCCTGGCGTATGTAGTGTATCCTTCCACCAAAGTTTTGTAAAATTTTCGGCGTCAAATCTGAAGAGCCATCGTCCACTACAATAACCTCTAGGTTCTTGTATTCCTGATTCAGAGCACTCTCTACGCTTTCACGAATATATTTCTCATCATTATAAACAGGGATTACCACGCTTACCATAGGTCTCATATTGATTTTTTTCTTGCTCACGATTTTTTTGATTTATCAAAGAAATAGTATTATAAATGCTTGCGTTAAGATACTTTTTTTGCGATTGCTTTATGTTTCATTCTTTTCGAAGTAAGAGAGTATGACCTTTACTACGGTGGTACTCACCTGGCTTTCAAGATATTCAAGTGGCACTGTCCATTGTGGCTCTTGATCGAGAACCGTGTGAACGCACTTGACAATCATCTCAGGATCAACCCCGCTCAGTATATTACTGCCGCACTCGATTGTCTCTGGCCGTTCGGTAACATCACGGATAGTGACGTTTGCGACGCGAAAAATGCAGCACTCTTCCTGCACGGTGCCGCTATCACTCAACACACACAGGGCATTACGTTCAAGCGAAATAAAGTCAAAAAAGGCAAATGGATCAAGGAAGCGTACTTTCTGGTTGTCAAGCTTAACGCCAAATGAATCCATACGCTGACGTGTACGCGGGTGGGTGCTTACGATAACCGGTAGCTTATAATCTTGCTCTAATCGATCGAGCGCTGTAGTAACTCCTCTTAAACGGCTTTCGATGTCCACATTTTCTTCACGATGGATCGTAACAAGAAAATACTTACCTGATTCAATTTCTAACCGCGTTAGAATATCTGACTGGCTGATCTGCGGCCCGTAGTGCTGAATAACCTCATAGATCGGATTCCCAGTTACATGAATACGCTCTCCAGAAATGCCCTCCAGCAACAGATTCTGGCGACTACGCTCAGTGTAAGGCATCAGTACGTCGCTGGAATGGTCAATGATTCTTCTATTAACCTCTTCTGGCACGCGATCATCAAAACAACGGTTTCCAGCCTCCATATGATAAACCGGAATGTGCATGCGTTTAGCCATAATAGCGGCTAAACTGCTATTAGTATCACCCAACACTAAGAATTTATCGGGTTTCTCAGCGAGCAGCACACGCTCACTCTGCATTAAAATAGTAGCAACTTGCTCGCCAAAACTGCCACGCGCTCCCAAAAATTGATCAGGCTTGCGAACACCCAACTGCTGAAAAAAAATGTCGCTAAGATTGATGTCATAGTTTTGACCCGTGTTTACCAGTACGTGGTCACAAAGTCGGTCCAGTTTCTCAATGATCAGGCTCAGACGTATGATTTCAGGGCGAGTGCCCAAAAAAGTCATGATTTTCATGAGAGGAAATCTTCTTCAAATTCTGTTTTATCTTCAATCATAAGCTTATGTGATTTCAGCAAGTTGGCTAACTGACTCTTATTCATAATGTTGTTAGCTGAACTATACTCTTTTTCCAGCGGCTTTTCAATCACCGTCGATATCTGGAGTTCAGGCAATACCGGCCTAATCACATAGTATTCCCCTCTTTGTTGGGTACGGTGTGTTTCTTCCTCGGAAACAAGTATTTCATGTACCTTTTCACCGGAGCGAATTCCAATAATGGCCGTTTCTATTGGCCTTTCTCCAATAAGAATGGTTACAATATCAACCACCCGGGCAGAGGGTACACGCGGAATATAAATTTCACCCCTGTGTGCCTTTTGTAATGCAGTAAAAATAGTATCTACAGCCTGGTTAAGGCTTAAAAGAAAACGCGTCATCTCGGTGGTAGTGATAGTAACGGGGCCACCTCGACGAATCTGGTCATGGAAAAGTGGAATTACCGAACCCCGAGAAGCAAGCACGTTTCCATAGCGCACGCAGCAAAACCGTGTATCAGAACAATCAAGGTTCGCACGAACCAATATGCGTTCCTGGACGGCTTTTGTCATACCCATAACGTTCACCGGCTTGCACGCCTTGTCTGTGGACACCCCCACGACGGTCTCAATCGGAAGATGCTGTTCGCGGATAGCACGGACGATATTTTCAGCGCCATTGATATTGGTTTGAACGGCTTCGAATGGAAAATATTCACAGGTGGGTACTTGTTTAAGCGCAGCGGCATTAAACACAATATCAGCGTTACAAAGCACTGCGTTAATGCTATGGTAGTCTCGCACATCGCCGATCTGAAATTGTAAGAGCTGCTCGAAATTATGATAGATCACGTCGTCGGTAGCGGCTGCTCGACATTGATGTGCAAGTCGCATGTCATTCTGTTTGGCTTCATCACGAGAAAAAACTACAATTTTTTTAGGTAAACCTAACTCTCCGGACAGTAATCTACGCACCAAGACTTTTCCAAGAGAACCGGTACCTCCTGTTACAACAACCCGCTTATTAGTGAGCATACGACCTCCTTAATTCATCATAAGGGGTAGAATCATTATACATCTCCTCAATCATATCCGACCAGGAAGGCGGAATATACCCAGTAGCGTGTTGGAAGCGATCGCTATTGAGACTACGGTCACAGACAACTTCATTATCAGGTTCAATCTGTATATTCATGGCATATGCCTTTTTCACCTGTGTCAAAAGGTCGAATTTGCTAATAGGTTCGGAGGCTACGTGCCAGACGCCTTGCATGTCTGGGTGCTCAATGATAATCTTAGCGATAAGCTCAGCTAAGACCATAGTCGTGAATCCACTAAAAATAGCTCGCTTAAAGCCCTTAATCGTCTTCCCCTCTTGACCCAAAAACCACTCGATCAGACCATGAGTGGTCTCCAACTCGCGTCCTATCATAGAGGTACGTAAAGTCAGAGAACCAGCATAGTCTAATTCACCCAATAGTTTTGTCCGACCATAAAGATCGTCAGCATCAGCCAGATCGCTTTCAATATAATTCCCCTTACGCCCAGAAAAAACACAGTCAGTACTTATGTGGATTAAACGAATCCCAGCATCTCGACAAAGAGGTACCAAACGGTGAGGGAAAAGGGCGTTAACTGAAATACTGATAAGCGGATCATGGGCCGCAGTAGACTGTTTTACGATACCGACGCAGTTGATGACAACAGCAGGCTGAGCACTCGCCAGCGAGCGCGATACGCTATCGAAATTCTCAACTTGGACATTTCCAAGAAGAGGTATTTGTTGCAAAACAGGATTATCTGTGTATTTTGTAGTAGGACCACGCAAGGTGCCAATAACCTTGAAGCGATGAGAAAGTCTCTGAATTAGTTTATGTCCGAGCATCCCATTTGCACCAAAGACAAGAATATTCATAAAAAAACTCCTCACACTCTATTTCCTACTGATGCTAAAAGCCTCCGCCTACTGATACATACCTGACAGCCACCCCAAAGGGCACTTTGCTTAGCCAGTAAGCCTTCTGTATAAATCCCTCACTCGGTTATACGTTGCCGGCGTAAGAAAACTCTGCAGCAAAAACACTATGCCGGAACGAGCTAACTCAATCGAGTAACCCCCGCAACTTCTCAGGAACTCAATGGGATCGGTCCCTGCAGCCTTTATCAACAAATTGAAACCTAATCGAACCTTTCCGTTGTTCATTGCTTCTATCCCATAATGCGAATACATCTCTGAAAACAACTTCGCTTGAATTGACTTTTCTAGACTCGGATCTTCAGCAATCGCTTTTTGGTAATAGAATGTGCGAGCCTTCACTTTCTCCACCAGGGGCGTTGGATCATACTGATTGTAACGCACTGCGGCTAGGGGCTGTTCAATTTGAAGAACCTTGTAACGCCTGGCAATCCTTCGCCACAAATCTAGATCTTCACAGGTATGCATTGTTTCATCAAAGCCACCGACTTCCTTCAAGATTTGAGTTCTCACCATCACGCTAGGGACAGTAATGATATTTTTTTTTATGAATAGCAGTTCCGGATAAATCCAGCCTGACATTTTCTTTCCCGGGGAAACGGCATTTTCTAATACATATCTTTTTTTTTGCATTCTAAAAAAGGTTGAGTAAGCCATCCCAAAATCGAAATTTTTTTCCAAAGTCAATACTTGTACATTCAGTTTGTTCGGCAAAAAAATGTCATCAGAGTCAAGAAATGCGACATAATCTCCTTGCGCGGCACGTACTCCAAGATTGCGCGCGGCCGATCGCCCTCTATTGTCTTGATAAATATATTGTACTTTTCCGCTTTGGTTGCCTAGCTCACTTACAATTTGGCACGTATTGTCGGTGGAGCCATCATCTACTACGATAATTTCAAAGTCAAGGTAGGTTTGATCAAAGATGCTCAGGAGCGCTTCTTTGATCGTCGACGCGCGATTATATGTTGGAATGATTACGCTGACCTTGGGCATATCAAGCAACAAATTTCATATTGCTAAAGGTTTTGATTTAAAGACCGATGACCTCTAGCCATGAACGGACGAAGTCTACGCCAAATAAAACGCAGAACCGGACGTACCGTGCACCAAAGTAGACGCAGTATCTTAAAGAGAGGCTTGGGAAACATCACAGACAGGGGTAACGTCAACCTGAATTCTCCTAAGAAACTTGACGGATGGTATAGGATAGATTTGCAGTAATGTTTACATGCTAGTTTCCGTGCTGGTCCACTCATTTCTGCCGCCACATAAAGCGCTGAGCTAAACGCTTCGGAGCGCACTTTTCTGATCTCCGGCCGAAGATCAGGCAGTAGGTAAAACTTTTGTATCATACGGATGTGTTCAGCCGCCATAACTGCTCCAAGTTGAGACACCGACGCAGAAACTGGGTGTACTCGAAATGTCGCCAATGTTTCTGGAATACGCGCGAAAGGACCATATAAACCCAAACGCAACCAATACTCAAAATCTGCGACATACCTAAACTCCGGATCGCGCGTTCCCGTCAGCTCAAATGCTTTTCGTCTGATAAAAGCGCCGGGGCCCACAATACAATGGTGTCGTCTGAGCATGTAGAGGTAGTCATATTCAGGCACTTTCACCTCTTCAATAAGCTCTGAGTCAGGACCAATCTTGATCCAATCAGGATAGGCTACCAAAATATCGGGGTGCGCTTCCATAAACTCAGCAGCCGTCCTGACAGCCATTGGCAAGAGTGGATCATCTGAGTTAACGACCGCCATGATCTCTCCGTGAGCCATCTGCCATCCAAGATTCACTGTCTGCGTCTCTCCCATATTCCGGTGTGTTGTCCAACTCACCTGTCCAGTATATTTCTTAAGCACTTCTCTTGTATTATCAGTGGAACCATCATCCAAAATGATATACTCGATTCTCGGATAGTCTTGACCAAGAACACTCTGAATTGTCTCATCAAGAAATGAGGCACGATTGTAGGCAGGAGTTATTATAGAAACTAAAGGTAACATATTATTTATTCGTCATAAATTTCAAATATTACAGTCGCACTGCTATATTTTAATACCCGACTTAGTATTTTTTAAAAAATTTCGTAATAATCTCCAAGGAGCGGTTGCAAACCTTCCTATTTTCCAGGTCGGAGAGGCATAAATTGATTTGATCTGCTTATTCAAACCTTGAATATGATGTTCACTTGCATCTATTATCCTGTTTTTATCTTCCATAATACTCAAACAACTTATCAAAGGTAAATAAATCTGCCTAACAAAATTTTCATCATAATAAAGCAATTTTTTTTTATCAAATCGGATATCTTTTTTATTATACTTATCATATTGTGTATGCCAATGCATACTTCTCTCTTCTTTATCGTAACGCGGTAGTCTATCTGAAAAAATCTTTTTACTGCCATGCTTACTACTTCTTATTGGGTAGTGTTTCATTACGAATTTTATAGGAAATACTTTTTGACCTTCAAATTGTGCAATGTGGCCTCCACTTGAAACTAAATCAATTTTCTGACCATTGTTCTTCCAACACTTAACCTGAGGTTCGCTATAATAGTCCGGTTCCCAGTACTTAAAAAAATCTTGCGGATTATTGATGCCATTGTAACTACCTACAATGGGCCTGAAATTAAAGAGTTCAAAATTAATACAATTATATCCCAGTCCATCTACAAGCCGTAAAGCTTGAAGGAATGTCTTGTTTGGCCATGGAGATTCTACAATTTCATCAGCGTCCATGTGCAAATACCAATCCGCTCTCAATTTTTTGTGTAACTCTTCTTTTCTTTTGAGAATATACCTCCACGCATATGTGTCTTTTAGATTAGACGGATATCCACTCTCCTCCGGAAAAGTTTCTATACCGATAACTCCCCTGCCTTTAAACTTTTTTGCTCGCTCAAGTGTATTATCGGTTGAATGGTGATCAATAAAATAAACTTTTATACTTTTTGATATATAATCATCAAGTACATGGCCTATTATATCCTCCTCGTTATAGGCAGCTATTATACTTACTATTTTAATTTTTTTTAATTTTTTATTTTTTCTTTTTATTGTTTCTTTTATATCACTATAACTTCTTTTTTTTAAGTAATACATTTTATTCATATTTTTTGAAAAAAAATTCATATTTTATTTATAACTCTTCGATTAAAGCTTATGAAAGCCCTCAAAACCATTTTTGGCACTTTTTTACCAAGTGATAAAGAAAATAATAGACGCCGCTTCATTGCATGGATCTTGAAATAGCGGTCTCTAATGCGATCTGCGCGGCGCTGAGCTTCAGCAGCATATTGTCCCGTTAGACTCAGCGGATGCAATCTATGCCAATATAGAAACTCTTCTGACTTTTGCATCCTAAATCGTTTGAATATACGTATCCAATATTCATAATCCTCTGCAAGAAATGCATCGGGATTATATCCACCGATAACTTCATAAATCTTTCGTCGATACAAAAAACATGGTCCTATGCAATTATATTCTTTCAGATTTTTACCTGGCAGTACATAGACAGATTGCAACAATCCATTATCGTCATTGATTATATAAAAATTTGAATATACGAAATCTATTTTCCTGTTCGTCCGAAGTAAAGCAAGCATAAATCCCACAGCATTTTCCGCATAATAATTATCATCCGATGTCCATGTCAAATACTCACCAGTAGACTTTGCAAAACCCGTATTAAGCGCATGCGGAAGACCCCTTTTTTTCTTATGCCTGATGTATTTTATCCTGTCATCTTGGTAAGACTTTATAATCGCAGGAGTCTCATTAATAGAACCATCATCAACAATGATCAATTCAATATTCTTGTAGGTTTGATTCAGACAACTATCAATCGATTGCCGTATGTATTTGGCACCATTATAGGTAGGCAGAATAATACTGACCTTGTCAGGAGCTTCCATCATCTCTATGGTGCCTCCTTCAAGAGGCGCGCTATGATTCTCTCGCTTGCTTTCCCATCTCCATAAGGATACACTGCCTTTGACATCTGCTGATACTCTCTCTCATCCTCAAGCAGTTCTATTGTTCGCTCTATGATTCTTTTCGGACTGGTTCCTACTATTTGTGCTGCTCCAGCCTCCACGGCCTCTGGTCGTTCTGTTACATCTCGTAATACTAAAACGGGCCTTCCCAGGCTTGGAGCCTCTTCTTGTAAACCTCCCGAATCTGTAAGTATAAGATATGACCTCTTCATCAACTGCACAAAGGGCTCGTAATCTAAAGGATCAATCAGTAGAACATTCTTTAACCCGCCTAATATTGAATATGCTGGCTCCTGAACATTAGGGTTAAGGTGAGCAGGATAAACGACATATACATCGGAGGGATAGTGCATTGCAATCTCTTTGATAGCATTACAAATATTGATTAAGGGTTGACCGAAATTCTCGCGTCTATGTGCAGTAACTAAAATAACCTTCTTATCATTGAATGGTATATTCTCCAAGGCTGTCCCTTTCAAATCAAAGTCTCTCCCGGCTATATCGAGCAAAGCGTCAATAACAGTATTTCCTGTTACTTCTATGTTCTCTTCGGCGATACCTTCTCGAAGAAGATTCTGTTTCGACTGTCCAGTATGTGCGAAACATAAATCGCTTACGGCATCAATGATTTTTCTATTGATTTCTTCAGGATACGGATGCCTTTTGTTCCATGTCCTCAAACCCGCTTCAACATGAGCGATCTTGACCTTTTGATAGAACGCTGCCAAACTGGCAGCCATTGCTGTCGTGGTATCACCTTGCACCACTAGATAATCTGGTTTTTCTTGTTTGATAATTTTACCAAGTTCTGTCATTACGATGATCGTAATGTATTCAAGACTCTGGTTATCTTGCATAATATTCAGATCATATGCAGGCATTATATTGAATAATTTTAACAATGGGTCAATCATCTGTCTATGTTGTGCCGTGATGCAAACTCGGCAAATGAACTCGCCAGGATGCTTGAGCAATTCCCTTATTACTGGCGCCATCTTAATTACTTCTGGGCGAGTCCCGAAGACAGTTATGATTTTAAGCATTTTTACTTTTCAAAAAGTTATGTTTTATTTTTTTTATTTTCTCAATAAAACTTTTTTTATTTTTTTTACAATAATGCTATTTATATCAATTTTGTTCCACAAATTTTCTAGATATTCTTCAGGAATTCCTTCTCTAATTTCCCTACACCTTTCAGCATATCCCTTGATGTGATCAATGGGCATAAAATCATTGGAACAAGAAAATGAGTAACTGATTATTGAAGGGCAATAATCCTCTTCACATACATGCAAGGAGTCTGAAAGATTTAATGACTTATCGAAGATATTTCCATACCCTACATTTCTTGCTATTTTTCCCCCGCAAGAAAATACATGTCCATGTCTGTTTATTGAAATATAATGCCTTCCTCCGCCACCACATAAAAACCCTTTGTTTAATGAGTAGAGGTTCATATAATAATTATCCAAAGGATATTGCAGCATATCTACATATTTTTTATAGTTAGGATTATAATCCCAACCTTTGGAAAGACCTCTATGAAAGTCTTTTGCAATATTTAAAAAAATTCCTATATCTTCAAAAACTTTGATTAACTTATGTGGGGACATATTTACTAAACCTAAATTTTCTTTAGATGTGACAAAATTTACTGCATCCATCATTTTTTTTTCTTGTACTTTTCTTACCTTTCCTAGATATTTCTCAAGTGAAATTTGAGTCGGGTGAAATGCTGTTAGAATGCGCACCTTTTCCGAATCTACGTTCTTTAAAAAGTTTTCAACTGCAGATAGATTAGTATCAATTCTTATTCTATTTACATTATCTATCTCTACTAATTTTTTTATCAACAAAATACAGTCTTTTATTATTAAGGGCTCACCTCCAGTAAAATAGAATTCTAAATTTTTATCTGAAAAATTATCTTTTAATGCATGCAGCCAATTGTCCCTATCGTAATGAGAAAACATTGTTTTTCTCACCGTTCTATTTTCTAATGGAACATAACAATATGGGCATCTATAGTTGCAAAACCTAGTTGCAACCAACCTGATTAACAAAAAATTTTTAGGTATTTTGTCATAGTATTTCATTGCATTAGCCGGCATTTTTAACGATATTTTTAATATTTTCCATACATTTAGCTATAATAATATTTGAGTTAAACGTGTATTGTTTGAGTTTCTTCGATATTTCTTTATGTCTTTTGGACGCTTCCTGAAAGGTATCATTTAAGCGGATGAATTCATCTATTTTAAGACAAAACTCCTTTAAATTCAATTCGGAAAAGAATCTTTCTACTTTTGGAGTATAAGCAATTCCTATTACGGGAATGGAATTTTGAACTGCAAAAATCAGACTATGAAGTCTCATGCCTATCATAATGTTAATATCTTCGTAGAGATTGATATTAAAATCTGAATTTTTAATTCCGTGAATATCTCCCATAGCTTCTCTATCATCTAAAGTTTCCTTAAAAGAGAGAGGTATGGTTTTTTTATTTCCATCTAATCTGTTTATTGCCTGACACCATTTGTAATTATCATATGTACGTTCCTTATCAAAATTCCAAACTCGTAAATTTACTCCTATCTTATCTTTTGCCACATTTCTCTGAGTTTGATAAGGATACAAAAATGTTAGGTCTGGTGCTTTTAGAATCTTAGATGAAGATAAAACAGAATTCATTAAATTAAAACTTCCTGTATCTCGCACCACAAAAAAAACACTTCTTTCTACAAGTTCCTCAATGATTGATTTGTATTTATCACTAATTTCTTGAACTCCTACTCCCAAAAAGCCAAATGGGATTTTTAAGTGTCTCCCCCACTCATTAAAGGCACCAAAAGGATGAGGTGGTGCTTTAGTAAAAAGACCGCCTCCTCCGATTATTAAAAAATCCAGATGGTTGATATTTCGTAAATGCCAAAAATTTAGATTAAAAGGTATCTCTATAAATTTTATTTTAAAATCTTTTTTAAATGCTTTCCTTAAAGAATATTTGATATATTCATCTCCAATATTTCTACCTCCCCACCATCCGGCTATTCCAATTTTTTTGCGTGTTTTTATCTCTTTCATTGTTTCCACTATTTATTAATTTATTACATAATTTAAAAACTTATTATTCTTTGCTTCCATAACACTAAAAAATATCGTTCGTTCGATATATAAAATCCTTTTTAAAAAATCGCCATCACTTACTGCAATCCTGATTGTATATTCACCAGGCGGCAAAGAAAGATTTTTGAAAAAAATATTAAAAGATAAATTATTTATCATATTAATCAAATGCGAAAATTTTTTTATTTCAAGTCGCTGATTATAACTATTTGTTAAATTCAAAAAAGAAAAAGAGATTAAAAGACCCTTATTTATAAAAAGCTGCTTGATTGTAAATTTAAAGTGATATTTCTTATTAACGATTAAATAATTTGTGACTAAATTTTTTTCATCTAATATTTCTATATCTATATGTTTACTTCTATATTTTTTTTTATCATAAATTTTAAAAATTGTTTTTGAATATATATTTAAGATTTCTGAAACATTATCTAGCTTTATTTGTGTGCCTTTATATAAAAATAAACATCTATCACACATCAATTTAATTGTGTTCATGTTATGAGAAATTATAATGATGGAAGCGTTTTCTTGAATTTCAGCAATTTTGTTAAGGCATTTGTTTTGAAAATCTATATCTCCAACAGCTAGTATCTCGTCTACCAGCAAAATATCAGGCTCACAATGCACCGCAATAGCAAACCCCAGTCTTACATACATACCGCTTGAATAAAATTTAACTGGAGAATCGATAAAATCCCCTATCTCTGCAAATTTTACAATATCATCAAATTTCTCATCTACTTCCTTCTTAGTCATCCCTAAAATTGCTGCATTTACATAAATATTTTCTCGGCCGGTAAGTAGCGGATGAAAACCCGCACCTACTTCGATAAGTGCACCAACTCTTCCCCTGACAGTAATTTTTCCTCTGTCCGGCCAGAAAATCCCGTTGAGCATTTTCAGCAGAGTACTTTTCCCTGCGCCATTGGGACCGATTATCCCAAGTGTCTCTCCTCTTCTCACTTCAAACGAAACATCATTAATTGCCCAAAATTCCTTTTTTCGTAGTCTATCTGAGCGGGAGTACAGCCCTACCATGTTTCTCCCGATATCCTGCACGCCATAAAGCATAGATCGCTTAAGTGATTTGCAGTATTTTTTTGAGACATGTTCTACTTTTATGGCAATATCTTCGTTCACGTTATATTCGCTCGGCAACTCTTGTTTCTGTCATGTGAAATATAATCAGACATGCGATGAAAATAATAATTGATATAATACTGGTGACAAAAAATCCGTTCAATTCCGAACTTCTACCCGTCAAAACAAGATCCCGCGGCGCTGAAACAAGATAATAGAGCGGGTTATAATTTGAAAAAAGCGCAAGTATGCCCACTGTCGGCTTGGCATACAGGACAGGCGTTAAAAACATTAAAAATGTCAAAACCACTCCCAGTATATTCCCAATATCCCTCACGACACCGTTGACAAGGGATAAAATAAATCCAAGGCCAATTGTGAGCAATAGTATTGGAACTATAACTATTGGTATAAAAAAAATTGCTATGCTCGGCATCATGCCATAGTAAACAAATAATAAGGCCACCAAAACAAATTGGATCAGAAACGACACAAAAGGCCGCCCCATTGATGCAATCACTAATGACTTTTTCGAGAAGTTTATCTTTGTCAGCATTGTCCCCGCAGCGACAAGGGCATTTGAGCTTGCCAGCAAACCTGCTGAGAATAATTGCCAGAATGCCATTCCAAGCATTGCATAGATTGGATAAGGTGCATTAATATCTCCTATACTGAATATACCAGCATGATTGAGTATGATGAATGTAAAAACGCTGATGAGGGGAAGAATCAGAGCCCAAAAGCTTCCAATGAATGATTGTTTATAGACAGTTAAAAAATCTCTTTTGAATAATTGATAGGTGAGCCATCGGTTTTTCTTGAGCTCATTAAATATCTCTATGAAAATGGAAAGATATCCTTTTTTAAGTGAATTATCCGGCTCATATGTAGTTATGATTTCGTGCATTTTGGCCACAATATGTATTATTATTTAAAAAATTGAACTGGTAATCCTTGATACCTCTTTTTGGCTCCTCATATCGGCAAAATGTTGCAAAATTCATACCTTACTTTCGTTGAAGTCGCACATTTATTGTTCTTTTCGTCCTAATATAAAGTTTTACATGTTTTTCGTAGAATTGTCAATATTTGACGTCGAGTGATGATTCATTATAGCCTTGTCTTTGAATACCTCTTGCGATATATTTGGTTAAAATATACCTAAACAGCTTGATGAAAGACAGTAAACCGCGGACACATATAAGAAAAAAAGGAGAGGGGCTACCACTCACTGGTAAGCGTATCCTAATCACCAGGGCCATAGAGCAGGTTGAAGAGTTTTCTATCCCCCTCGAAGATTATGGCGCTGAAGTGATTGCCTTTCCCACGATCGAGATAGTTCCGCCAGAAGATTGTCAGCCTCTGGATAAAACCATTGAGAAAATAGATAGTTACGATTGGGTCATTTTTACCAGCGTAAACGGCGTACGATACTTCACCGAGAGGCTGAAAAAAAAGGGCACGGATATAAGAAAGAAAAAGATCTGCGCCATTGGTCCCAGGACGCAAAAAGAGCTAGAAAAGATGGGTCTTACAGTCCACTTCAGCCCTTCAGAATATCGGGCCGAGGGACTAGCAGAGGGGCTAAGGGCACAGGGGATCCAGGGGAAAAGGATCCTTTTACCCCGGGCTTGGGAGGCACGCAGAATCCTGCCTGAGTCATTGAGAGAGGCAGGGGCGCTGGTGGATGAGGTGGAGGTCTACCGGACAGTCAAACCTGCCCAAGGCAAGACGTCCCTTGAGGCAATCCTCAAAAAGGGGGTAGATGTAGTAGTCTTTACCAGCTCATCTACTGTCAGAAATTTCATGGAGCTCTTGCCCGATGAAAGTGTTATGAACGGGGTCAAGATAGCGATAATCGGCCCAGTGACTGCTGAGACAGCCAGAAACTATGGGTTGGAACCCACGATTATGCCCGCGGAATATACGATCCCAAGCCTGGTCCAGGCCATTGTCGAGCACTTCAGACAGCAGACATGCCCATGAAACCGAAGCCGAAGGTGGCCCCTTGGCCAGTAACCCTGACCAAAGGGTCACCTCCGGTTTGGTCAAAGGAGGTCAAAATGAATTTTCCCCGCTATAGACCACGGCGGCTCAGGGCGAATGAAAATCTCCGCTGTCTAATCAGGGAAACAACGGTAACCGTGAACGATCTGATCTATCCCCTCTTTGTTCGTCCGGGAAAGGGGGTGAAAAACCCTATCGGCTCCATGCCTAACTGCTGCCAGTTTTCCATAGACGAATTAATTAAAGAGGCCCGCGAGGTTAAGGCACTGGGAATTCCCGGGATTATCCTCTTCGGGATACCAGAAAAAAAAGATGAGGTAGCTTCAGAGGCTTATGCCGCCGACGGCATTGTGCAAAAGGCCATCAAGGCTATCAAAGACGCTGTCCCTGAACTTTTGATCATCACTGATGTCTGCCTGTGTGAATATACCAGCCACGGCCACTGTGGCCTGGTGAAAGAGGTTGTAATCTTGAATGATCCTACGTTAGAGCTCCTGGCCCGGCAGGCCCTCTCCCATGTCAAGGCCGGAGCGGATATGATTGCTCCTTCAGATATGATGGACGGCAGGGTAAAGACCATTCGGGGGCTCCTGGATCAAGAGGGTTATTCCCATATCCCTATTATGGCGTACAGCGCCAAATACGCCTCGCAATTTTACGGACCCTTTCGAGAGGCGGCAGAGTCCCCACCGCAGTTCGGGGACCGCAAATCGTATCAAATGGATCCTGCAAACAGCGATGAAGCCCTTCGAGAAGTAGCCCTGGACCTCGAAGAGGGAGCAGATATCGTCATGGTCAAGCCTGCCCTGGGCTATCTGGACATCATCTATCGGGTCAAGGAGCGATTCGGCGTGCCGGTGGCGGCCTACAACGTCAGTGGTGAATATGCCATGATCAAGGCAGCTGCCCAGCTCGGATGGATCGACGGCGAAGGTGTCATGCAAGAGGTGCTGCTCTCCATCAAGAGGGCTGGGGCAGATATTATCCTTACCTACTTTGCCAAGGAGATGGCACGGCTCTTGGCGAAATAAATACCCCTTTGTTAATGGTGCATCCCATAACATCATGATTTTTTCTGCAAATATAAGAAACTATGCGTAAGAAAAACGGGATGTTGAAGCCGGACTTGAGGATGATTGCCTGGGAACTCACCAGGAGCTGCAACCTCAATTGTCTCCATTGTCGTGCAGCTGCCGAGCGGGGACCGTATGCGGGCGAGCTCACCACTGAAGAGTGCCTCCGCTTTGTCGATGAGGTTGCCGCCTTCAGCAAGCCGGTGCTGATCCTCACCGGCGGAGAACCCCTCTTGCGGAAGGACATCTTCGAAATCGCCTCATATGGGACGCGCAAGGGGTTGCGGGTAGTCATGGCTGTTAACGGGACCCTCTTAAGTGCAGAAAAGGCGCAAGCGGCCAAACAGGCCGGCATCCAGCGGGTGAGCATCAGCCTGGATGGTGCCGCTGCCGAGGCCCATGATCGTTTTCGCGGCGTAACCGGTGCCTTTGCCGGGGCAATGGAGGGGATCAGCTATCTCAAAGAGGCAGGGCTTGCCTTTCAGATTAACACGACGGTGACCAAGCGAAATCTGGGAGAAATAGAGGCTATCCTGCAATTGGCGATTGAGGTGGGGGCTGCGGCACACCATATTTTTCTCTTGGTCCCCACAGGGAGGGGAAGAGAATTAGCTCATGAAGGAGTCACCCCTGAAGAATACGAGCGAACCTTGGTATGGTTTGCCGAGCAGGAAGATAAGGTGCCTCTGCAGCTGAAGGCCACGTGTGCTCCCCAGTACTATCGCATCATCCATCAACAAGGTAAGGCAAAGAACAGGGAGAAAAAGGGGGAAGGCCTCCACACCTTTACCCGAGGGTGTCTGGGTGGAATCTCCTTCTGCTTTGTATCCCACCAAGGGGATACTCAGCCCTGCGGCTATCTGGAGGTCAGCGGGGGGAATATCAGGGAAAGATCCTTTCAAGAGATCTGGGAGAAGGCCGAGGTCTTTCAGCGATTGCGGGATGTAAGCAACCTTTCAGGGAAATGCGGTCGATGCGAATATCGCCTCGTGTGCGGCGGTTGCCGGGCCCGGGCCTATGCATTACATAGTGACTATCTTGCCGAAGAGCCTCTCTGTCCCTATCAGCCCCAGTGAGAGAATTATGGCTCCTCTTAAGAAATTCTTTCTGATTGACGGCAGCTCGTATATCTTCCGCGCCTTTTACGCCATCAGAGGGCTATCCACTGCCAAAGGCATCCCCACCAATGCCGCATTCGGTTTTACCTCCATGCTCCTGAAGGTCCTGAGAGACCACAAACCCGATGGCGTGGCGGTGGTCTTCGATGCCAAAGGACCCACCTTCCGCTCCAAGCTCTACCCCGAGTATAAGGCCCATAGACCCTCAGTGCCGCCAGACCTCACCGCACAGATCCCCTATATAAAAAAGATCGTCGAAGGCTTCAGGATACCGGCGTTGGAAAAAGAAGGATTTGAGGCCGATGACATAATCGGAACCATCGCCAAAAAGGCGGAAAAAGATGGCATCGAGGTGGTCATCATCAGCGGGGATAAGGACCTCCTGCAACTGGTGAGCGACAAGGTCACTCTCCTCGACACCATGAAGGATTCCCACAAGGGTCTGCGTGAGGTAAAGGAACGATTCGGGGTAACCCCTGAGCGCCTCCCGGACATCATGGGGCTTTCCGGTGACAGCGTGGACAACATCCCCGGTGTCCCTGGGATCGGCGAAAAGACGGCAGTGGATTTGATAAAACGATT
>Ga0256868_10000322_pt1 | contig 28818 bp, 29 predicted proteins | sample RVTome_13_FD_187341 | JGI IMG/M metagenome (GOLD analysis project Ga0256868, IMG submission 187341) | Soil microbial communities from uranium-contaminated site in the Upper Colorado River Basin, Wyoming, United States - RVT92D227 HiSeq ...
ATGCCATAATAATATGCTCCTTTCAGGTTCATATTTACAGGATAAGATAGCATATCGCATGTGCAATACCATAGTTTATTTACAAAACTCTCTACCCCCCACTCCTTGTAATTATGACACAGCCTCATTTAAGGAGAGGGGACAGGGGAGAGGTTTTTTATTGAAACCTTTTGTATCCAAATCGATGAAAAGCAACAGGAATAAAGGATTGACCATAGTTTATACCGGAAACGGGAAAGGGAAGACCACTGCTGCATTGGGCATGGCTCTGCGAGCAGCGGGACACGGGAAAAAGACTCTGATCGTTCAATTCATCAAAAGCTTCCAGAATTACGGGGAAATCAAGTTCGTTAAGAAGTATCACTGTGGAATCACCATCAAAACTTTGGGCAAGGGGTACATCAAGATCAAGGGCGATCGATTCCCCTTTAAAGAGCATGTAGAATCCGCTAAAGTGGCTTTCCAATTCACCAAAGATCAAATCCTCTCCAAGAAATATGATATCGTCGTTTTGGATGAGATCAATATTGCCTTAGATAAAAAACTCCTTACCATTCGGGAAGTAGTTGAACTCATCCGACAAAAGCCCCCTGATCTCCATCTAATTCTCACCGGTAGGTCCGCCCCTAAAGGATTGTTTAAGATTGCAGATTTAGTTTCTGAAGTGAAAGAGATAAAGCATCCCTTTAGGAGAGGTATAGAAGCCCAAAAGGGGATTGAATATTGATAGTAAGCTTTTAGGTCTATGAGGAAAGATTGCTTTAACTTGAAGGGGTGCTAATTTATCCCGCTCGAATAATTCTTTTCTTTCATACCCCCTGAGAATCATCCTGACATAGGGCGGAGCTGAAGCTCCACCCCTACTTTTATATCAATCTCTTTGAAATTCCTCTACATATCTTTCTGCCATGAAGGCGGCAACGGTTCCGTCAGAGGTTGCGGTAGTTATCTGTCTTAAGATTTTCTGACGAACGTCTCCGGCAGCGAATACTCCGGGTAGGGAGGTTTTGGTGTCTTCACCTGCTATGATATAACCCCACTTATCCAAATCAACTTGTCCTTTAAGAAAGTGGGTCATCGGATTCCAGCCGACGTAAACAAACACACCGGCAGCCGGAATGGTTTTTTCCTCACCGGTTTCCCGGCTTTTCATGGTAATCGACTCCACCCGGTTTTCTCCATTGATGGAGGTCACCATGTGATTTAGGAAGAACTTGAACTTTGGCTCATTTAGCGCTCTTTCCTGCAGGATTTTCTCGGCGTTCATCTGAGGCATGAATTCGACCACGGTTATACTGTTCACAAACCGGGTGAGGAACAGACCTTCCTGGATGCCGGAACTGCCTGCGCCGATAACGACGATGTCCTTTCCCTGAAAAAATGCTCCGTCACAGGTGGCACAATAGGAGACGCCTCTCCCCTTAAATTTCTCCTCTCCCGGTATATTCAGTTTCTTGGGCTCGGTTCCGGAAGCTATGATTACCGCTTTGGAACGGTACTCTTGCTGGTCCACCTTTACGCTTTTGATACTGCTTTTGAGGTCGACCGAGGTCACCTCATTGTAAAGCATGGTCTGGAGACCGAACTTAGCTGCTTGTTCCTCCATCTTCTTGATCAGTTCCGCTCCGACTATCCCTTCAGGATACCCCGGGTAATTTTCCACCCATTCAGTGGATGCCACCAGACCTCCCGGACTTAAACGTTCCAGAAGAAGAGTATCCAATTTACCCCGGGTGGCATAAATACCAGCAGTCAAGCCGGCGGGTCCACCGCCGATGATAATCAAATCATATATTTTTTCATCAGCCATTTCTTATCCTTTCCAGTTTTTTAGGTGGAAGACTGAAGTCTTCCTCTACACAAACATATTTGGTCTTGCTTTTTTGCCCGCAATTGCTATCTTAATTTATACGGTTTTGGGAATGATGTCAAACATCCTTTCAAAAGAAAATATGCAAATCAAACGTCCGGATTGGCTGAAGGTCGAAACTTTTTGGGGGGAGAGATACAGGCTGACAAAATCCCTATTAAGCCAGAGGGGATTACATACAGTCTGCCAGGAAGCGAACTGCCCCAACCGGAGTCATTGCTTCGACAACGGGACTGCCACTTTTCTGATTTTAGGAGACGTCTGTACGCGAGGTTGCGGATTCTGTAACGTCAAAAGATGCGTGCCATTACCCGTTGACGAAGATGAGCCCACAAAGATAGCTGAAGCGGTGCGAATGATGGAATTGGAATATGCGGTTGTTACCTCCGTTACCAGAGACGATTTGGAGGATGGGGGAGCATTCATATTTGCACGGACCATTAAAGAGATCAAACACCTGATGCCGGATTGTCAGGTGGAGGTGCTCATTCCTGATTTTGCCGGTTCCACGCAGTCGTTAAAGATGGTATTGAAAGCAAAACCGGATGTATTGAACCACAATTTAGAGACGGTCAAAAGACTATATCCGACGGTTAGAAAGGGAGCGGATTACCAGAGGTCACTTGATCTCCTGTCGAGTGTCAGGAAAATCGACAAGAACGTGATCACAAAATCCGGCATTATGGTGGGATTGGGAGAAAGCAAAGAAGAGATAATCGAGTTGATGGAGGATTTAAGACGGGTAGAGTGCAACCTGTTAACCATAGGCCAATATTTAAGCCCCTCGGGGAATCACCTTCCTATTTCGAAATTCTATCATCCGGATGAGTTTTCGGAGTTTAAAGAAATAGGTGAAAGAATGGGAACTGATCACGTGGAATCGGGACCTTTGGTTCGAAGCTCATATCATGCTAAAGAGCAGGTGCAAATCATAAAGGAGGTGGGATGAAAATCTATTATAACACGTTCAAATCTCCCATTGGCGAGATATTAGCCACCAAGACGGAGAAGGGTTTGAGTTTTATCAGCTTCCCCAAGAACACCTGGGATAAATTTCTGTCAGCTTTAAATAAAGACAAAAGTATCGATTTGATAGAAAACAAGAACAAGTTTTCATCACTTGACAGGAGTTTCAAGGCGTATTTCTCAGGGAGAAAGATCAATTTCAGGGAGAAGCTGGATTTGACCGGGGGGACGGATTTCCAGAAGAGAGTCTGGAAAGCCATGCTGAAAATCCCATACGGGGAGACCCGCAGCTACAGCTGGTTAGCTCAAAAAGCTGGGGGGAAAAACAAGGCAAGAGCTACCGGTGTCGCTTGCGGAGCCAATCCCATTCCGATTATCATTCCCTGCCATAGGGTGATCAAGTCGGATAAAACCATCGGCGGGTATAGCGGTGGGCTGGGATTCAAGAAGAAATTGCTGCAAATAGAAGGGGTTAAGATTTGATCTTTAGAATGCTCACCGTTGGTCCGCTGGAAACCAACTGTTACATTCTGGGAGATGAGAAAAGCAAGGAAGCTGTAGTCATCGACCCGGGGGGAGATTTTGAAGAAATAGAGGGGGAATTGAAAAAGTTCCAGCTGAGGGTCAAATACATAATTCTGACCCACGGTCACTTTGATCACACCGGCGCACTGGCACAGCTTAAAAAAGCAACCGGTGCGGACATTTTGATCCACTCTGCGGATGCCGGTATGCTCTCCTCAGCCGGTCGAGCCCAGCCCTTTTTCATGGAAAATGCCGCAGAGAAATGTTCACCGGATCGATTGCTGCAGGAAGGGGATAAGATTCGATTCGGTGAGTATTCACTTGAAGTCTTGCACACCCCCGGACATACTCCCGGCGGGATTTCGCTGGTTACTGATAAGATGATCTTTACCGGTGATACCCTATTCTGCGGATCGGTGGGAAGAGCAGATTTACCGGGATCGTCTTATAAGAAACTCATCGATTCCATCCAGAAGAAGCTATTAAGCAAAAGCGACGATTATGTGGTTTATCCCGGTCATGGTCCGGAATCCACCATCGGTGAGGAACGAAGGGATAATCCATTTCTGACCGGAGCATAAAGCCCCGCTATTGGCGGGATCTACGGTTGAGTTTTACCAGAAGAAGATAAACCTAAAGGTTTATACTCCGGCGTTACACTAACCTAATTCGAAGGGGATTTTTTGAAGAGAAATCAATCCTCAGGCTTATCGCATGTGGCAAAATCGGATTGGCACGTTCACCCTGATTACTCTCTGGATGCCACCGGGACGATTGACCAATACTGCCGGAGAGCACTGGAATTGGGCTTGGAGGAGATATGTTTTACCACCCACTATGACTCGGATCCATTCAGGAAAGAAGAAGATCCGTTCATGCGAATCGACGGTAAATTGGCTCCGTTAAACAAAGAGAACGTCCAGAGATATATAAACGAGGTAGAGGACGCCCGGAGAAAATACAGTCCTTCCAGACTTAAGGTGAAAGTCGGTCTGGAGGTGGATTACGCCCCGCACATCCAGGAAGAGTTGCGACTTAATTTATCTTCCTTAGACTTAGACTATGTTCTGGGTGCGGTGCACTGCCTGGATCATATAGCCATCTCCGCTTCAAATGAAGCGGAGCGGTATTTTGTGAAGAAAAGTATGGAGGAGATGGTTGAAGAATATTATAATATATTAAAGCAGGCCGTGACCAGTGATTTATTCGATGCCATAGCGCATTTGGATATATACAAAAAATATGGCTTAGGTTTCTACGGCGAGAATATACTGACTTTGCATCGAGGGTTGGTGGAACCGGTTCTGGAGATGATGGTACAGCATAATGTGGGGATGGAGATAAACACCGGCGTTCTCCGTAAAGGGCACAGGGAATTTTGCCCGGGTATGGAGATTTTGAAGACGGCAATGGAGATGGGGGTAGAAATAGCAGCCATCGGTTCAGATGCCCATAAGATCGAGCATCTGGGAATGGGAATCGAAGATATATATCGCATAGTGGGAAACCTTAAAAGAGAGATCGAGAAAAAAAGAAGAACGATAGTTAGATGATTTCGGGGGAGAACAACGACAGAGACATGGAAATAGAAGAAAAGCTAAAATATCTGGCCAGATTGAATTTAAAACCGGGGAAAGCTATCACTCCGCCCAAAGGAAGGCAAAGGTTAGTGGAGGGGCTGAATGGGAGGATGGTGCAAAATCAGTATGGTGAGTTTGTCCTGGTAGAGAAGGAATTTGACCAAGACTTACTCCAGCCCGTTATTCAATCTACCCCCTCGATCAAATTCAACGGGAAATTTCTGTACCAAATCTGCTCCACCAGAAAGTCTATAAAGCATCAAGCCGAGGATTTTCCATTCAATCTCCCAGAAACAGTATTCATAGACTGCGAAACCACCGGTCTGGCTGGAGGATCCGGTACTTATGCATTTTTAGTTGGTTTGGGTTTTCTGGAGGGCACCAAGTTTCGGGTAGAGCAATATTTCATGCAGGATTTTCACCAGGAGAGAGCGGTTTTGTCCGCGGTGGAGGAGAGGTTGAACCAGTTCAAAACCCTGGTAAGTTTCAACGGCAAATGCTACGATCTTCCGCTTTTGGAGAGCAGGTTTTTAATCAACCGGATGGATTTTGATCCTGCCCGATGGATCCATTTAGATCTTCTTTTCCCTTCGCGGCGATTATGGAAAAAGAGAATAGGAGATTGCAGTCTGGGTAATATAGAGCAGCAGATTTTGGAAATAAAGAGGGAGATAGACGTTCCCGGTTACATGATCCCCCAGATATATTTTGATTACCTTAGAACCAGCGACGTGAAACCACTGGTCCCCGTGTTTTGTCATAACGTACACGATATTTCGTCCTTGTTTCGACTATCCTTTTTGATCGATTTAATGCTGGAGGATTTTACTTTAGTTGGAATCAAAGATCCGCTCGATTTATATAGTTTGGGCAGGATCCATTATAAATTTGGTAATTATCCGGCAAGCGCAAGATGTTACCAGCAAGCTTTAACGGAAGAACTACCTGCAGATTGGCGCTCCAACATATATATTAGCCTGGCTTTTGTCTATAAGCGAACCGGTCTATGGGATAAAGCCAGCGAAGTATGGCACAACCTGGCAGAAGGAGACTTTTCTTGTCAGCCGGTAATATATGAGGAATTAGCTAAATATTACGAACACAGGATAAGGGAATATCAGCGAGCTTTATTTTGGGTGGAGAAGGCTATGTCTCTATTATCTTCCAGCTGCACGGTAGAAGAAGAATCGATCCTTCCTTTTAGTTCCTCCGGAGCCGGAAAGCATGCATCCTGGCAATACCGAAAAGCAAGACTACAGCGAAAGCTGGAGAGATTGCAAGCAAAGCACAAGGTCGAATCATAGGTTATTCATTCCGTGATTTGTTTGTAAAGAGTAGTAGAAAGGATAAATCATCATACCGTTTTTTATTATATTAATCGGGGCTTTACGGTATTCTAATTGAAGTCGAATATGGCTTCAATCGGGTGAAATTTCTATTTGACAATCCAAAAAGGAAATGTAATCTTTAAGTGGCAGAAATTTAATTAATTTCTTACCTGGGGTGTACAAATGAATTTTCTTCTAACAGGTCATCCGGGGGTAGGCAAGACCACCATAATACAGCGACTGCTTTTAAAACTCAAGTTCGATGCGGGGGGATTTTACACCGAGGAGATACGGGAGGATAACAAGCGGCAGGGTTTTGCCATCGTCACCTTATCCGGGATAAAGGGGGTGCTGGCGCATCGAAATTTCAAGAGCAGGTACCGGGTGGGGGATTACGGGGTAGGAGTTTACACCTTGAACCGGATTGGTGTGAAAGAGATCCAGGGGTGTCTGATGGAGAAGAAGATCATCGTGATAGATGAGATCGGGAAAATGGAGCTTCTTTCTCCCCAGTTTCAGGAGGCGGTGGAGAAGGCATTGAATGCGGATAATCCGGTCCTGGGAACCATCACCTTAGCCCGACATCCCTTTGCTCAGAAGATAAAGAGCCGTGATGACATCAAGATCTACGAGGTGACCAAAGAAAACCAGGATGAGATTTTTAAATCTGTGTACAGCGAGATGAAGAAAATAAAGAAGCTCAAATAGTGCTGTTCGTTCCAGGAACTCTTGCTGTATTCTTCCCCATTTCCATCCTGTTTCGGAAAAACCATAATTCCAAGCGATTTCTATCTAGTAAGTTTCCCGTTTTGGTAAAAGAAGTCTTCAAATACAAAATTCATGCTCACTGCAATTCTTCAGGCACGATTTGTGACATATTATATAGAATACATATGATGATAATACCAGCAACCGAGTCTCACATCCCCGAAATAGTAGAAATTTGGAAGGAGTTCATGGATTTTCATTCCCACTTAGACCTGTACTTTACCAGAACCGATGAGGGATCTTCGAAATTTGAGGAGTGGCTGAGGAGTTTGATGAAATCGGATAACGCGTTAGTATTAACTGCCAAAGAAGATGATCAGGTTATAGCTTACTCTCTTTCCCAGATTTGCAAACGTCCTCCCTTGTTCACGGAGATCGATTACGGATATATATACGACCTGGCGGTAAAGAGTGAGTACCGTAGAAAAGGAATCGGTGAGCAGATGCTGAGTGAGATACTTGGATAGTTCAAGTCACACCAGATCGATAGGATCGAACTAATGGTACTGGCGAAGAATCAGATAGCTTATTCTTTTTGGAAGAAACACGGATTTGAAGTTGTTACGCACCGGATGTTCCTCAGCAAATAGTGGAGTATGTTAGTCTGGTAGGTTAAGCATGTATTAAGGATTGTTTGACTTTAATGCTAATGCAAGATGAGAATGGAGGAAAAAATGGCAGAAAAGGACAGCAAAAGGCGAATCTTATTGAAGAATGTTAATCTTTTTGATATAGAGAAGGGCATCTTAAGAAACAACCAAGATATCCTGATTGAAGATGACTATATCAAGGAGGTGGGTAAAGATAGTCATGTAGGCGAAGAAAGTCTGATGGAGATTGATTGCACGCAGAAATTCGCCATTCCTGGTCTTTTTGAATGCCATGCACATTTAGCTGCGTTAACGTTACAGCCGGAGGAAATAAAAAAGCAAATACTTAAAGAATTCGTTGTTAGAGGAATTACACAAGTACGAGATGTTGGTGGTCCGGTTAAGACACTCAAGTCCATGAAGGCTAACATCTTAAATAGAGAGTTTGTAGGTCCGATTATATTTTATGCTGGCCCAATGCTTGAGAAGGATCCATTAACTTGGGAAGAGCAAAATAAAATTCTGCCTGGAATTACTGTTGCGGTCAATTCCAAGCAAGATGCAAAAAATATCATTCAAGAAATATCAAATGAGGGAGCTAGTCTGGTAAAAATCTTTGGGAAGTTTGATGAGGATGTTTTCAAGTATTTGCTGGCTGAAGCCAAGGAACACAATCTTCCGGTTACTATTGATCCGGGAGATAAACTTTTTCACTCGATTCCGATGGATTTGGGTATTGATCTCGGTATCAGATGTTTCGAGCATGGAAAAGCTCCCTGGCCTGTTGTGCTAAAGGCTGATTTGAAAGCTGAGCATGACAATTTGATAAGCAGAAAAGCTGATCCAAAAGATAAGCAGGCCTTTACCGAAAAAATCCTTTCATTGGGGATTGAATCCATTTCGCTGACAAAATTACGACAATTGATAGATAAGATGCTTGACCATGATGTTTATTTCTGTCCAACATTGCATGTGGTTAAGTGTATGCAGATGCAGGAACAAAAATCTAAAGAACCCAATAAGGATGAGCTGGCTAAGATTAAAATCCTAGATGAGATTAACATTTTCTTTACAAAAGAGATGATAAAACAAAATGTAAAGATCCTCGTTGGGCAGGATGGAGTTATGCCTGAATTTACTTTTAACGAAATGCAATTATTGAAAGAGATGGAACTTTCGGAGCTGGAGATTATCAAAGGCGCAACCCTATATCCAGCTCAATGGTTGGGAATCGCGGATCAGTTAGGGTCTATTTCGCCGAACAAAAAGGCAAGTATCTTGATCTTAAATAAGAATCCCCTTGAAGATATTCAGAATATGAAAACTGCCCATTTGGTTTTGCAAAATGGAAAAATTGTGTTTCAGGGATAAAACTGGTTCAAACTCATGTATGTTCAAGCATGTCCGCAGAACTGTTTGCAAAAAGATTGGCAACCACCCATTGGGTTGATTAACCTTCAAATCCATTGTTTACACGGCTTCTAAAAATAGTCGTTTGAAAGCTTCCCTTTTTTCCTTTCTTATCAGCACGAAAATTTCATCCCCTTCCCGAAAAACGGTATCACCCCGGGGTATCACCACCTCGTTTCCCCTCAAAATGGCGATGACGATGCACTCATCGGGGAGTTTGATCTTGGAGATCTTGTGATTTATCAAAGACGATTCCTTCGAAAGGGTACTTTTAAAAATCTCCACCCCCCCTTCCTTGAACGCCAATATCGGTATGGTCATTCCGGCGTCGATCTTCTCCTCGATCAGAGAGGCAATGGTTTTGGTGCTGGAAACGGTGGCATCTACCCCCAGGGAGGAGAAAAGCTCCTCGTTTTTGGGGTCATTGATTTTGGCGATGGCGCGGGGAATCAAGTAAATCAATTTTGCCAGCTGGCAAATGATCAGATTGTCCTGATCCGTTCCGGTGACCGCTACCAAGACGTCTGCCCGGTTGGCTCCCATGTCGAGCATGGTTCCCAGCTCTGCACCGTCCCCCAGTATCGCCGACTCTCCCAATTCCTCCGATATCTTAGCGAACCGAGTGGGATCCTTTTCTACTACGACCACCTCATGTTCTTCATCTATTAAGAACTTGGCCAGGGAAAGACCTAAATCACCACCACCTACAACAATGATATACATAAGTACCTCATTCTTATTTCGAATCCGATTGAATTGGTTTATCGATGCTCGTTCGACGGTGTCGATGCTCGAATCGATGTTCGATGATCGGTCGTCGTAAATGAAAGTTCCAAGTCAAAGGGACTTGAAGTTTCTATTGAGTTCTAGGTTGATTGCAAAAATTCCTTAAATTTGTCCGCCACCATGACGGTGGGGCAGATGATATTTAGCCCAAGTTCTTCAAAAGCCTTAGCCCTTTGGGGACCATATACCCGGCATGCCACCTTGGGGACTTTGAATTTAAGTTGGGCTAATTGAGCGGCTGCGATATTGGTATTGTCACTGTTGGTGAGGGCTAAGAAAACATTGGCTTGTTCAATGCCGGCTTTTTTTAAGGTGTCGTATTCAATTCCAATGCCGAGAATTCTTTTGATCTTATCCCCCTTGGGAAGCCGGGTAAAGGAGCTCTCCTGAGAATCAATCACTACTACCTCATTTCCCTCCTGAACTAGCCAGGTGGCGAGCATAGCTCCAACTTTGCTGCAACCTAAGATCACCACTATACCTTTAGATTCAGGGGTCATAAATATTCTCCTAAAAGATTGTCAACGGATTTAACGGATTAAACGGACCGTCTCCACTAAATAGATTCTGCTTCGCCCACCTAAAGTCCGCTGACCTACTCGGGTAATTTATCAAAGATCACCTCGCAGGGTGCTTTCTTCAAAAGAATCTCCGTAGTCTTTCCCCAGATATTCTGGCCCCCGTGCCAGGTAGGTCTTATCCCCAAGACGATGGCATCCACATCGTTCTCGCGAGCCAGTTTTACGATGCCCTCCCCGGCCTCTCTGGCTCTTTCCAGTCTTTTGATGGGAATCAGATTATGCAACTCTACAATTTCCTTTCCTCTCTCCAGAGCCTCGTCCGCCTCTTTTTCTGCTTGGGGCATGGAAGCCTCCAGGGGGAGCGTTCTCGGGATCTCCAGCACGTAGGTCAACACTATCTCTGCTTTCTGTTCCACCCCCAAACGGCAGGCAAGCTCTATGGCTTTCTCGGAGTAAGCCACGCCGGTGGTGGGAACCAAGATTCGCTTGAAAGCTCCTACCGCATGCCGGGCTTTAGCAACCGCTGGTTGGATCTGTGCCGGCGGATGGAGCATCCACCACAATAAGCTGCCCATGGATATGGCGAACAGGGCTGCCAGTACCGCTCCCAGGAAGGTTACCTGTGGTTCCATTTCTATCTTTCTCTTAAGAATTTAATAACGAATTTGAGTCGGTAACAGCCTAAAGCCAGGAATCCTCCACCCACCAACACCGACGTCAAAGTGATTCCGGCACTTAAAGAACGATATAAAATGATCACTCCTATAATCATCATAAGTGCACTGGTGAACATCTGGTAATAATCGGTGCGGGAGATATGGTGATCCGAACCGGTAGTATGAGTCCGGCTGATTATTTGGGGATTGGTTCTTTTCATTTCATCTCTTTCCTGTTTTTATCTCTTTCAGCCAAAGCCAATTTGTACTGTTCCAAAAGATCGAACTCTTCTGCCGAGGTCAAGACGTTTACCTGTTCTTCCTCCCAGTTGTGTTGGGTGCTTTTGAAAATCGGGAGTTTCTGTTTTTTTCTGTACCAGGCATAATAAATAAAGCAGAGGACGACCCAAGCTGGACCGGCAATCCGCCCGATGGAATGGGTCCAGATCACTTCGAAGAGAATCGTAGCTACCCCAAACATTCCGATGATCCCGATGATGGGTAAACTAACTTTTCTCCCCTTATACTTCAATTTCAGGTTGACCGGTACCTTATAAGGTCGGGGTGAATAGGGGTCGTCGAATCTCAGCTTAATCAATGCAATGAAGACCATGGTGTAACCCAAAGTGGCTCCGAAGGCATACATGTTCCCCAGGGTATCCATGGCGGAGGGGGTGAGAAAGGACAGGACGGTCTCGATCAAGCCGATAAAGGAGAAAATTAGGATGGTACGAACAGGGGTGCGGTATTTGGGATGAACCTTATCGAACCAGGGACTGATGATCTTGAACTGGCTTAAAGAATAGGTCAATCGCGAAGCGCCCATGACACCAGTATTGGCCGAGATAAAAAGTATCAAGGCTCCCAAACCAGCAGCAAATGGGCCAGCAATGAATCCCACAAAGGGGAGTGCATGAGCCAGGACTGCTACGGGATTGTCCATGTTTTGAGCAAAATCCTGCCAGGATAATACCCCCAAACCCAGGGTGGAGAATGCGACGGCAAAAATCAAGACGGTGAATATCAAAGTCAAGGAGGTGCGGGGGATGATGGTGGCGGGCCGGCGGGTCTCCTGAGCCGCCTGGGATATGGACTCCAGACCGACGAAGGAGATGATTGCCAGTGAAGAGCCATACATGAGATTATTCAGCGAGGGGAACTGGGTTTTCCACTGCAGGGCCAAAAACTCCGGCTTCCAGGCGAAAAGGAAGCCGATGATCACCAGAGCCGATTCGGTCAGGATAACCAAAATCCCGATAACCTCGTTTAAGAAAGACGATTCTCTCATTCCTCTTACGTTTAACCAGATCAAAATCCCAATAATGATAAGCGTTTCCACGCACCATACCGGATTCACGTTCTGTAAAGGGCCTATGTTTGTTACAAAACTTTCGATGCTGCGGCCTATTACAAAAGGCATGAAAAAATTAAGGTAACCGGTGGAGGCGGTAGCAAAAAGGGCGATATCTATGGTATAATCTAAAAGTAAAGCTGAGCCTGCTAAAAATCCCCAGAAATCACCCAAACCCCTTAGACAGAAATAAGGTCCGCCTCCGGATACCGGATAAGCAGAGGCGAGCTCGGTATAAGCCAATCCGATCATAATGTAGACAATTCCCGCCAGAGCAAAAACCAAGCTGGCTGCACCCTGGGCGTATGCCATCACCAGACCAAGCGCCACGAACGTGTCAGCCCCCACATCCGCGAAGCCCCACATGAAGGAACCCCAGATGGTGACGTCTCTTCTCAGTTCATGTTTCACCTGTGGAGGGGTGGCAGATTTAGGTGTTGAGTTGTTATTCATTTATTTAATAAAAAAGACCAGAGGGAACCCTTTGGTCGTCATGCTGGTCAACGAATGAAGCGGTTTTACGGAAGCATTATTCGTTCCATCCGTTTGATAAATTCGCTTCGTCCTCTACAAGTTCGTTGACCTGTTCCACTCTTCACGCCGGCGAAGTTAGCTGTCGGGCTCGGGTTAAGAGCTAACCCTACTCCACCGAAGTTGGGGATTCGCCCCAAAAACTATTGGATCCTCCGCTCCCATGTTTAGGGATTCGGCGATTCGAACCGATTTCAAGCGCCATTATATGAAACCCATTCTGCATTGTCAATATTTATTATTAAAAAAACCTGACCGGATCGACGATACTAGCGAAAAATATTCATTATGCCGTCTAGAGATATGATATTCCAGCATTACTATGGATAACGTGAGTTTTATTTCATCTCTTTTCTATTCCGGTTTCTTTCCGCCAATGCCAATTTATATTGTTCCAAGAGGTCATATTCTTCGGCTGAGGTTAAGACCTCTATCTGCTCAGCTTCCCAATCACGCCGGATGCTTTTCAATACCGGGAATCCGTTTCTTTTTCTATACCAGGCATAATATATAAAGCACAAAATGACCCACGTCGGTCCTGCGATTCTTCCGATAGAATGGGTTAAAACCACCATGAAAAGAATGGTCCCCACCCCTAACATCCCGATTACCCCCAATACCGGGAAACTGGTCTTTCTTCCCTTATATTTGAAATTTATATTCAAAGGCACTTTATACGGACGCGGGGTATATGGATCGGAAAATCTCAATTTGATTAGGGCGACAAAGACTAAAGTATATCCCAAGGAAGCTCCAAAAGCATACATGTTACCCAAAGTATCCATCGCTGAAGGGGTGAGGAAGGATAAGACCGTTTGGATTACAGCGATCATGGAAAAAATCACTATCGTCCGGACCGGAGTGCGAAATTTGGGATGAACCGAATGGAACCAAGGACTGATTATTCCGAACTGGCTAAGAGAATAGGTCAACCGGGAAGCACCCATGACCCCGGTATTGGATGAGATAAATAGAATTGTTGCACCCAGAATAGCAGCAAAGGGTCCGGCTATCAGTCCAATATATGGTATTGAATGGGCGAGTGTGGCTACCGGGTCCCCCATATGCTCAGCGAAAACCTGCCAGGGCAACACTCCCAAACCCAGGGTGGAAAAAGAGACCGCAAAGATGAAGACGGTGAATATCAAGGTAAGCGAAGTGCGAGGGATAACGCTGGCGGGTCTTCTGGTTTCCTGGGCGGCTTGAGAGATCGATTCCAAACCGACAAAGGAGATGATGGCCAGAGAAGAGCCGTACATTAAGTTGTGTAACGATGGGAATTGGGTTTTCCATTGATGCACCAAAAGCTCGGGCTTCCAGGCGAAAAGAAAACCGAAGATGATGATACTTCCCTCTGCCAAGAGATCTACGGCTCCGATTATCGAGTTCATAAATGAAGATTCCTTCATCCCTCGTATATTCACCAATATCAAGATAGCGATGATGACCAGCGTTTCAATGCACCAGACCGGATTAACATTATGGAAAGGACCAAAGCTTATAGTGAAACTCTCTATATGTCTTCCAATAACAAATGGCATGAAGAAGTTGAGGTATCCAGCCGAAGCCGTGGAAAACAATGCAATATCTATGGTATAATCCAAAAGTAAAGCTGATCCCGCTACAAATCCCCAAAAATCACCCAATCCCCTCAGGCAGAAATAGTGTCCACCTCCAGCCACAGGATAGGCAGAAGCGAGCTCGGTATAAGCCAATCCTATCATAATGTATACACTTCCAGCCAGAGCAAAAACCAAGCTAGAAGCACCTTGAGCGTAAGCCATCACCAAACCCAATGCCACGTAAATGTCTGCCCCCACGTCGGCATATCCCCACATAAAGGAACCCCAAATGGAAACATCCCTTCTCAGCTCGACTTTTCCCTGTTCGGGCAATTTTGAACTAGGCATGTTTTCGTCACCTCTCTCAACAAAAAAGACCAGAGGGGAACTCTGGTCTTCATCAGATATTATGTTCCTCTCTTTACGCCTACGAAGTTAGCTGACGGGCTCGGGTTAAGAGCTAACCCTATTCTCACCTTTGTGAGGAATTCGCCCCAATATTACTTGGGTCCTCCGCTCCCCCTGCCCACGGCAGGAGGATTAGGCGATTCTATGTTGATCGCTATTATATCAGATGGTTTTTCCTTGTCAAGTGTTATTTTAATTATTATTGGAGCGGAACAAGCTCAGGAATGTCGGATTTTCATTCTCGCGGGTATCATACTGAATGTGCTGTATGCCATCGAATTAGAGTACATATCAATCAGACATTTCACCATTACTATTCAATAAGTGTTTCACCTGTTACTTCATCGCTTAATTCAATTTGTCTATATCTCCGTCTTTATTCGTTCGTTTTCAAAGCCATCCTCTTCAATTTTCATCTGACGGACTTTTCTCAATTTTCTTGCCGTGTTGATGGAATTCTTCAAGATTCTATCCTCGGCTTCGGTCAAGCCTTCCATCACCGGGATGCCGACTTTTATCAGGGTTCTCACCATATCCGCCATGGTGCGGTCGTACTTCTCCGCCAGCATCATTATCTTTTCTTTCAGCTGGTAAGAGATGGAGACGTTCAGAAAATGCTTTCCGCGGAGTTTGTGGATCGGTTCAGACATTTGGACCTCCGTAAAATAAAGGGTTCAAGGGGTCAAGGAAGAAAGGTTCAAAAGTTCAAGGGTTTAAAAGTTCAATTATCAAAGAGCTTTCAAACCATATGTCTTTTTTGGTGGCTGATTATCACCTGCGGTGTTTTTATTTCTAATCCATATCTTTGACTGAAGATTCGGATTAACCGGGCATTAGTTTCCTCCTTTTTCTTGTTTTTGATCAACTCGTCGAGCTCCGGTCTGAATGGACTATTGCATATTACGCAGTCGGTTTTCTGCGAAACCTCCAAGTTGAAACGATCTTTTACAAAATTAGCCAGAAGGATTCGCAATTTGTCCAGCGCCCTCCGGTGAATTCTCTCCAGCTTGTAAACTCTTTTCTTTAGAAATCTTGCGATCTCCTGATAGCTTTTGAATTCGAAATAAAAGCTCTCGATAAATAGTCTTTCCTCTTTGGAGAGTTTCTTCACTGCTTTTCTCACCTGCCGGTCGATCAATTCTTTTCTTTTACGAATAGCTTCACTGTCGAAAAGTTTATTATCCAAGCATCCATAAAGCTCGATTTCCCAATCGAAAAAGTAGATTCGTTCTCTTTTCTTCTGGGTGAAAGAGTGCGAACCGTTAGAGTCGTCGTCAAAGTGATTACCGTAATGCTGGTCTTTTTTCCCGTCTCCCATAAATCCATCCTTGTTTTTTTATTGGGAAATTTAGGGGAGTCAAGAAAAGAGGCAATCATTTGATGGTTACTTGAGGATCACTGTGGGGTCACTTCGGTAGGACAGGGGAAAGGATTTCGAAGTTCGTTTATCGGGGTCGATGCTCGTATCGAAGTTCGAAAAGAGGTAATCGAAGTTGGAAGCCCTTGGAGAAAATTGGCTTATGAGATGATTTTGAAGAGCGGAGTTAATCCAGGGGGATGATTTATGTGGTCAGACGACCACCCGTCTGGGTGGAACATCTCATCATAAATGACAAGGAGATTCTGAATATATGCTTCGCTTCAAGATGCTTCGTCCCGATAAAATCGGGACTCAGCATGACAGTCACACGGGTTTATATTTACTACTTTTGCTCTTTTACTAAACTCTCGAATTTGGAATTTCCTTTTAGTCCGCTCAAGTCGGGGTCTTCGCTGGCTTGCTTTTTCAATTTGGGATTTAGGGTAAGCGATTTTTCTATGGCTTCGAGCGCCTCTTTCTCTTTTCCCGCTCCAAGGCGTAGGCAAGCGAGATCATACAAAACTTCCGCGTTATTAGGTGATAAGCTGGCGGCGTGTTCCATCAGGGGCAGGGCTTCCTGATACTTTTTCTGGGTAAAAAGAGTCCATGCCTCGTTCCAGGCGTAGTTGGTTTGAGCAAAGACCAGCAAACGTCCAAGTTCCTTGAATGGATCGGGATTATCGTCTACCCGGATGTCTATTGCCCGGTCATCGTAGCCGCCGTAGCCGGCATTCTTTTTCACCACAAGCAATGCTGCGGATTGCTTTCCGCGGGAATCGCCGCCTTTGGCATCGCCAGCAAGTAAAGCGGCATAAAGCCGGTCTGCCAAAGTGCCTTTGGTTTCCAGAAAGGTTTTTTCCATGGAGGTTACCACGTCTTCGCCGGTAAGGATGTTGCCCTGGATTGCATAATTGGGTCCGCTTCGACCTCCTGCCCAGACAAGGCATTTTTCTCCGGTATAGGTGGCGGACTTTCCGTCTGCGGACACGATTCCAAGCTGGCGCCTTAGCGGGTCGTCATCATTTCGTATGAGAATTTTGACCGCCTCTTCCGGTGTTACTCCCTCTTTCAACAGCTCAAGACCACGCCAGCCAAAGGTGGTGTTGGCATAGGATTGGGTAGCCACCGCACCCACGTCTGCTTTTGCCCAGGGGACTACCGAACCAACAGCAAAGAATTTCGAAGCCACTGCAATACCCAACTCACCTGTAACTAAATCACGGGCGACGATGGAAAAGGTTGCGACGATATTATTCTCATCTACATTTACATTTTGGGCAAGAAGTGATGTTACGGAAACGAAAAAAAAGCTAATACAAAAAATTAACACAAATACACGCGAGAGTCTTTTCAAAAGCATTTGAAACGGAAAATGAATGATCATGTTATCCTCCCCAGTTTTCGTGATACATCAGTATCAGGAAATGCAAACATCAATTAACTTTCGCAAATCCCCTCATCAGAGCATCAAAAATAATTGTGAAACGTCTTCTCCATCTGTTTTTGTAGTAATTGCTGGTTACAGAGCTGTAAAAATCGGTAAGCCTCAAGGATGATTAAAATATTTTTCTGAAGTGTTTGGAAGGTTTTTTCGGTGGCAAGATGGCTTATCTTATCCTGGTAAGACTGTAGTTTCTCGAAGTCAGGGATTCCAGTCAGACCATTCTTTTCCATATCTCGGACTGTTATATCTATTTCTATAGGCATTATTGCGGAATACATTTGTGTATATTGAGCCATAGTCTTTATGAGTTCACTGTTTTCGTCCGCACGAGTATCCGTAAGACCAGCTACCAATCCAAGATCATGTTCAAGTGAATCGCTGAGCTTTGCAAAGTCTTGAGCTAACTGCTTTTGACGTTCTTTGTAATATATAAAGAGATGTTCACGTGCCTTGAACTGTTGCGTCTTCTCAATCTCTTTAAGCTTTAATTCAGACTGAGCTTTAGAGATCTTATAAGCAACTATTGCGGTTATGATGGCCGGCCCCAATATCTTGATAGCATCAGGGGTTATATCTTTTATTAGCTCAAAAATAGTGGGTTCCACTTTATTACTCCTTTCGTCTGTTTTGTTGCAATGGCATTGGGTAATAACGACAATGAGAAGTATGTAGGTTAACCATTCCAGAGAGTGGCTGGTACTACTTCGTTGACAAATTGTCCTTCGGATGTGTTTGGCCAATAATACTGGTATTCCCCGAAGTCCTCCACTCGAATATCATATACTACATCACCATTGAAATACACAAAAATCTAACAATTCACCTTTGATTATGGATATATTGGAATCTATAAGTTCTATATATGCTTCTTCATATGACACGGGTGTTGCTTCAAAACCTAATTTAATCTTCTGTACATCATTTACCTTTACTACAATCGCTAAACAACCAGAAAAATAAGATAATTCACGAGACATAGTTGTCGAATCCTGACTGAATAATTCCTCGGTTTGTTTCTGGGTACATTTAAGTTCAAGGAGGATAGTACTTGAGGGAAAGATTAGATATTCCAAACTTGAAGCAGTAATTTTAAATGTTGCGAAATATTGCCCATCCTGCTCAAAAGCATCTTTAACATTTGCATATAACAGAAAAGGATAACTACTTGTTTTTTGGAAAACTTGTTGTAGACGTAGCGTAGTAAGCAAACCACTATTTTGCTCCAAGACTTTAAATGAGGAATCATTTGCACTATATTTTGAGACCATCGCAGAAACTGTAGCTTGCTGTTTTGTTTTTAACTCAATTTGTTCACGTGCTTCCTTTTGTTTACGAGATTCTTTATGGCTACACCCTATAAGAAACAAAGTAGCAAATAATATGATTGATAAACGCATATTACCTCTCTTTTGAATAATCTATTTAAAAATCTCAATCAGGATCTTAGCTATTAAGTAAAGCCCAAGAACCAAAATAAGAGCCATCGCAAGAAAACTCCCGTAAGCCAGTGCCATCAAAGAAGCCGGGTTTCTCATACGAATAAAATAAGCTATGGGTCCAAAAAGAAACAGAAGCCAACAGAGCACTGTTAAGATCAAAAAAGCCACAACCCCTAAGGAAATCCTCTTTAGCTTTTCAGAGGGCATAAGTTTAATCCTCCTCTTTTTGGAATAGTTCTATAAGCACTCATTACCTGGGCGTAAATAACTGTGTTATCCGAAACAGAAAAATCCTGTGCACTAATAAGTGACAAATTCTGATTCAAATATTCCCCATTTGTGTCATTTAGCTTACACATAAAAAATAAACTGATCCAGTAGGTATGTCAAGTACAAACTAAAAGTTAGTGTGAGCAAAATCCGGTTAAGGCAGTGGATGGTAAGATTTGAGTCCTTCTGGGGGTGGGTGGGCTTTGTTCATGCGGATAATGGAGTAGGCGAGGGTCGAGTTTATCACCGCTTCCCGCAGTTGCCATAAGGAGGGCATAATGCGAAGCTCAATGTCGTGTTCTAACAAGGTAGACAGAATGTTATCAATTTTAGTTTCTGCAAGGGGAATAACGGATTTTCGGGAAATCCAGTAACCGGCTATCTTGTCAACTAATTCGAAGTCTTTAGAATCAAACTCATATTGGTAAAGGCATTGCTTTTGAATCTTGGGCAGCCAACGAGCTTCAATCGCTATAACGTGCTTGGTGGAAGTGCCAGCCATCAGTTTTTCAATATCTTTGTGGTCGCTGTTTTCATCAGCATAGAAGGTAACTCTGGGGCAGTCGCGGGGGAGGAGATAATTGTGGAGATGCGCATAATCAATCGCCCAGACCATCAAACCCTCTTGCTTAGCGCTCTTGCTAGGCGCCGGTCGAGGATCAAATCGTTTAATTCCCGGCTTGTCACTGATATGGTAGAGCTTAATTCGCATATCCTATTTGGAATGAAATCTGTACGTCTATAATATTGCAGGATGCGTTTTCAAAAACAAGCAAAAAAGAAGGACAGCCATAAGGGCTGTCCCTCCGCGAACGTTTTTACATGGACGGCCGCAAGGGGTGTCGTTACAAACTTACTCACTGGAGGGTAATAGAGGGACTGTTGCTTTCTTGTATCCAATCTCTTTTCTCTCCTTCTCCCAAAAAAGTTTGTAGGTCAAGCATGTCCGCAGGACTGCTTGACAGAAGGTCTTGAACCATCGAAGATGGTGAGCATAAGAAGGTATAAAATCCCCCTCTCTGCCGCCACAGGCGGGAGAGAGGGGGAATTAAAGGGGGTGAGTTCAAACTACAATTTTTGTAGTATTCTTGTGGTGAAAAGGATGGGAGCGGAATATATGAGGGGACGATTATTTCAGATTACCCTTTCACTAAAGGGCAATCAAAGAGGATTTTCAATTGCCGCTCGAATTTGAGTCCATAGTTTGTAGGTCAGGCATGTCCGCAGGACTGCTTGACAGAAGGTCTTGAACCATCGAAGATGGTGAGCATAAGTCGAACCATTCCCTCCGGCGGTATGAACCGTATGTTTCACACCGTTGACCCTAAAATCCCCCTCTCTGCCGCCACAGGCGGGAGAGAGGGGGAATTAAAGGGGGTGAGTTCAAACTACAATTTTTGTAGTATTCTTGTGGTGAAAAGGATGAGAGCGGAATATATGAGGAGACAAGTAATTCCTTCTTGAAAATTCCCCCTTTCATAAAGGGGGATCAAGGGGGATTAAAAATGTGTTTAAGTGACTTTCTTGTATGATCTTATAAATATTGGAATTGGATACTCATTATGAACAACCCAAAAGACAACGACAAAAACGATCTCACAGAACCCGCTCTTGATTGGACAAATGACTCCGATTTAGGGAAATTTCTGGAAAAATTGATCGACAAGCTGGTCAAAAAAATGGATGAAGACTCTTATAAGCCTCGAGTCAATGACCTGTTGAAAATCATCCAGTTAACACGAGAAGTAGCTAAAACCGCGGATCAAAAATCCTTCTGGGACATGATTGAAGAAGTTAGGCAGGAAGAATTGCCGAAAATGTATCCCGATGAAAACAGCCTCGAATCTCTGATCAAAGCCGCTATTTACAGCTTAAGGTTTGAGGTCAAGAACGGTATTGTCTCGGTCAAAGCTATCACCGATGCTTACAACTTGGGAAGATCCGAAGAAACCCGTCTCACTTATCAGCGTATGGGTCGACTGCTTAACCAGATGGGATTTGTAAAGGCAAAAACTTCTAACGGTTGTTCCGCTATCTTTTGGAACGACAGCTTACTATCTCCCAAAGTGCATTTATTAGATGAAAAAAATAAAAATTCATCACCAGAAACACCAGAAACGCCAGATACACCAGAAACACCAGTCGGCTCAAACCACTATCTCTTTAGTTCGTAGGCGGGGCTCCCAGCCCCGCAAGAATCATAAAGGTTTTGAATTTCCCTCTCCCCTCTGGGGAGAGGGCAGGGTGAGGGGATAAGAGAAAGCAAACTTCTACCACGACTTAAAGGCCGTTGCAATTAAAAGACAGGGACAGCCACGAGGGCTGTCCCTACAAGCTTATTCATTCAATTTTTAAATGCGATACCTTCGAATAATCACAGCGCAAATACACTCCGGATGTTTAAAGTAAGACAAAAAAATTGCGTCAGGAGAAAAGCTCCTGACGCAATTTAAAATTCGCAGGTCTAAATGCCCTGCTCTATGTTTTGATTACTCCAGTACAAAAATGCTTTTCTTGGCGCATATATCTTTGAGGATCTTAGGCCATACGGTGACGCTAACTTCACCCAAATGGGCTTTCTTTAGTATTTGCATATAAGTGCGGGACTGCCCGATGCCTCCACCGATGGAAAGCGGTATCTGGTCATTCAAGATCGCCTGGTGATACGGCAGTTTGAGGAAATCGAGCTGTCCGGTCATCTCCAGCTGTTTTTTTAGCGTCTCTTTGGTAACCCGGATGCCCATGGAGGTCAACTCGTGCCGACGCTTGGTTACGTGATTCCATACCAGAATGTCGCCGTTTAGACCGTGCATGGGTTTGCCGGACTCAGATTTGGTCTCGGTGACCCAGTCGTCGTAATCCGCTGCTCTCATCTCATGCGGGTAACCATCCTTCAGTGTCCAACCGATACCAATGATGAAGACCGCAGGATATTTTTGCAGGATGGCGGTCTCGCGCTGTTTACGCGGCAGGTCGGGGTACATATCCAGAATTTCTTCCGCATGCAGAAATGTAAGTTCTTCGGGGAGATTCGGGTATTTATCGGTCTTCAACTGGGGGAACATTTTTTGCGCATGCTTCTCCGCACCGACCAAAACCTTCCAGATCCCCTTTACCGTATCCTTAAGGAAATTGAGATTGCGCTGATCGGGGGTCATCACCTTTTCCCAATCCCACTGATCCACGAAAGCACTGTGGTCGTGGTCCAGGAAGTAGTCCTTGCGGACCGCCTTCATGTCGGTACACAGACCCTCTCCCGCCTTCATCCCGAACTGTTTTAACGCCACCCGTTTCCACTTAGTGGCTGCCTGCACCACCTGAGCATCGATGGGGTGCTTGTCATAATCGTTGGAGATGTGGAACTGAATAGGGGTTCGCGAGCCGTCCCGATCCAGATAATCGTTCACGCCGCTCTCCACGTCAACGATCAAAGGAACCTGGACCATGATCAGGTTCAGCTCCTTGCACAGATTCTCCTCAATGTAGTGCTTCACCGCAAAGAGAGCCTGCATGGTCTCCTTGGGGGTCAAAAGCGAGTGATAATCCTTGGGCAGGATCTTCTCCAAATCGTCATAGTTGCCTATGCCTGGTCCGGCTAAATCCGCCTTTTTGTCTGCCGTTGCCATTACCTTTACCTCCTTTGTGCTGAGATCAGTATCAACTTAAGTCTATTAACTGATTGATCCAATGCTCGGTTATAATTCGTTTTCTTACGCTACGACAAGTTTGTAATATTACGCAAATGTCTGCAAAAAATCAAGAAAAAACGACATAAAAGCAAAAAGCGTTTCGGGTTTAAAGTTGAAAGTTTAAAGTTTGTCTTCATCCTTTATCTGTTCACCTTAAACCTAACAACTAACATCACTTCCCCCAGAGGATTAACATAAAAAAAGCCTCCTCATATTACTGGGGAGGCTTTTCTTTATATCTTTTACCGGTCGACTACTTCTTGGTAGTCTTCTTGGTACTGCTTCCTTTCTTGGTTCCCTTCATCGGCTTGCCGCAACAACCCATTTGGTTTCACCTCCTACGGTCTAACGACCACCCGGAGGAGAGGTCAGGTGACCGCTCCCATGAGCGGAAGCTAAAGGTTAAAAGCTGATTTTTTCAGCAGTTTCCCGGAAACTGCCAAAATCTCTTTTGGAAAAGTCGAGCTTATTTTTCCTCTTCTTCTTCCTCTTCCTCTTCCTCTAATTCCTCATCCTCATCCAAGGGACCCATATCAGCACACTCTTCGCAGCAATAGGCTTCATCATCCAGCCAAACAGGCTCGCCCTTGATTTTGTCTCCGCAGGATGCGCAATTCATCTAATTCACCTCCTAACAATCACGTTCATGCGAACGCATTGGCTTTGGTTTGCAACAAGAAACAAAATACGTCATTTTCTGATAATCATATCTGCCGAAACATTGATTTACCAAGCTGGCTGCCAAATTTCGGCGAATTAATATATATTTCCCATCGGCTTGTCAAGAGAATTCTTGCGTCCCCGGCAATTATTTTCCAGGCCATAAAAAGACGACAATATTATCGATTTTCGGACATCCATTTTTCTGTATACGATACATGGTAATCAGGTTATTGACCGGGAAAAGAGACTTTTTGTACTCTGTCGGGTTAGATAACAGTGTTGTTTTTTGCTTGGGCTTTGGAACAAAAAGCGCTATTTTACCGTAAAGAGAATTGAATTCAAAAGGAGGAATAATGAACTACCAGACGGAAAAGGAAGATAGACACGGCATGGTAATCGGCGGACTGATAGTATTGGGCATCGGGTTGATTTTCCTGTTATCGAATTTGGACATCATACCGGATTTGGGGAAGATGTGGCCCTTGATCTTAGTGGTTATCGGAGTGGCATTGCTGGGGGGGGCGATATTCAAAAAAGGCGGAAAAAAAGAAGATCAGGCTAATAAGTTTCAAAATCCACAAATGTAACAAGAGTTGCAGGGCGAGTGTATCCCGCAACAACAATACATCCGTAGATGTGAACAAGGGTGGAACTGAAGTTCCACCCCTACGTTGTCTGCCATTAGCTAATTGAACGGTTATTGAATAAAATTCCTCTCAGAAACCAGGTTTAGGCTTTTTGACGACGATAAACGGACAACTGAGAATAACCGCATTCACCTTTCACCTAATACCTTAAACCTGCCTTTACGCGCACCCCTCCAGAGGTGCGGGACTGCCCTTGTAAAGATAGTTTATCAGATAGATGACATCAGCCACGTCGATGATGCAGTCGTTATTCGGATCCCCGCCCTGGGTGATGTTCGGCGGTGAGTCTGCTTTGTAGAGGTAGTTGATCAGGAAAACAATATCCCCCACTTCCACCTCACCACTTCGGTTGACGTCCCCGCCCACGTAGGGTGGTGCGATGTTTCCGAAGATTATATTCGCCGCCTGCCAGTTGCTGACTGCCAGATCGGGTTTGAAGGAATAGTGATAATCAAAGACAATATCAGAAGAGGGAGCGGTGGCAAGCGATACCCAACCTGAAGCCAAGTTGAGGCAATATTGGGTAATATCGAGAGTATCCCCATCCGCTATCACCTTCTCCAGCGAATGCGCCGGATAATGATCCAGATAGAAGACTTTCTTTGCTCCGTTCGCGGCATGGGTTTCCTTTCCCACATGCAATACCCCATCTTCATTCACATCCCCCCAGACCATCTCCTCCACCACCACCTTGTAGTTGGCACTGCACTGCCAAGCGGGATTGGTGGGCAAAATTCCGTCGATATTTTCGTAAACCTCGGAGAATCCCCACCATCTCCCAGCAGTCAAATCCTTGTCTCCGTCGTTATCCACGTCACACCAGGAGACGGAGGCACCATATCCCTGGGTACTAGATTGCCAAACCGGAGTGGTATTCAAAGTTCCGTTGACGTTGTGGTATACCTGAAAATAGCCGGGCTGTCCCAGCTGGTAATTATTGGCAACGGCTAAATCGAGAAAACCATCGTTGTCCATATCCCCCCAATCCAAAGTATTTCCGTCATAATACCCGCCTGAGTTCCAGGAAGCAGTTGTCTCTATTACCCCACCATTGTTGTAATATATGAAAGCCGGACCTATGGAGCTGATGAAAGAGAGATCTAAATCCCCATCGTTATCGACGTCCACCCATGCCACATCGTAACAAGGGGTGCTGTCGGTAGAGGTCCAGGAGGGGTTAGTTTCCAATACGCCACCATCATTGTAATATATCCGCTGACGTTCATAAATGCTGTTATACGATTCCCCGCACGCCACAGCCAGGTCCAGATCACCATCTCCATCCGCATCCCCAAAAGCACAGGAGAAAGTGTGCATGGAGTCGGCAGATTCCCACGAAGGGGTAGTTGACAGCGTGCCACCGGAGTTTAGATAAAGCTGAACCGTTGTTGTTCCCCAACTGGAGGCGATATAGTTGGAAACGGCAAAATCCAAGTAACCGTCTTTATTAACGTCCCCCAGAGAGGAATGACCGGAATATTGGGCATTAGAGGAAGCCCAACCGTGAGTGGTCTGCAAATTACCACCGGTGTTGAAATATACATAATTAGGAGCCATGGCCATGTCGTTGCCGTTGGAGACGGCAAGATCCAAATAACCGTTTTTGTCAATGTCTCCCCAGTTGGCTCCAGTGGAGTATACCCCGGTTTCGGTAGATTTCCAGTAAGGCGATTTCTGAAGCGGAATAACCGCCAAACATAAGCCGGGAACCGTGAATACAATAATCAAAGTAATTACCAATCTTCTCATTAGCTTACCTCCTTAACAAGGTTTTATCTTCTGGTTACTGCTTTTTTCAGGAATATCATTGGTGGCGGTCCCCCACGAAAGAGGTAGTTTAACAGGGAAACCACGTCCGCAATGTTTACCACTGTATCATTGTTGGCATCTCCGGAAAAGAAGGGGAGAGGGGGGAAGCCGGCTTTAAAAAGATAATTGATGAGATAGACCACATCACCGATGTTAACTATCGAATCGCGATTGGCGTCACCCCTGACGTATGACTCTACCGTTAAATTGAACTGAAGATTCGAACTACCGGTGACCTGCGCCACTGTGTCGACGGAAGAATAACCGGTATGGGTTATGTGAAACAGGTAATAGCCGCCACCAACATTATCGAAAAGAAACGAGCCGGAATAGATGGTGGTGTCGTAACGGGCAAGCTCCATGATCTGGATTATACTTCCCGAGGCATCCGGAGGGTGATCCGAGAGATTTACCTTTCCCGTCAGCTGGAAATAATTCTCCACCTGCACCTGCATGCTGTCGGAAGTTGAGTGTCCGGATCTGTCGAAAGCTGTAACTTTGGTCCAGTAGGTTCCATTGGGAAAGTCACCCGTAATCCACGAATAATTCTGATCCGAGGCTTCGATGATGCTGTCTCCATCCGTGTTGGTGACGATAAAATAAAAATTCCGGTAATCGTAGTCCCCCTGAGTTTGGTAGGTTTGGTCATTCTGATAAACCACGTTCACATTCCGATCCCAGAAGAGGGTGTCGGTGAAGGTAAATGACGTAATCGGACCGTAGGAGACGCTGTCATTGAAAATCGAATATTCCACCTTATAGGGAATGAGCTTCCAGAAGGTATGGTTGATCTTGTCATATATTTTCGAGATGATATCTATGTCGCCGGAGAGCGGAGCACCGGGATTGAAGTAGGTATGAGTGTTATTCTGACAGAAGGCAAATTTAGTACCAGCCTGGACATTTTCAATCACCGGATGATCGGGTTCGTCGATGGGAACCAGTTCGTCCAGCGGATTCCCGATGAACTTCCAGTCGGCCGGCCAGGGGGTCCCCTGGTCCCTGATCTTGACGAAATGAAGATGATGAAATCCGACCACAGGCCAATATACCAGATCGCCCAAATAGTCCCCCTCCTGGACCGTGTCGCCGACTTGAACCTGTATAGTGGACTCGTCCAGATGGGCGTAAAGCCATCCATCACACCAAGCGGAGCCGGCAGAATCACCTACTGCTACCCTCCAGTGGTATTGGGCGGATGTAGTGAGAACTGCCTTGACTATGCCTGATTTGCTCGCATAAACGTGGGCGTTTGGTGTCTGTAAAATATCTATTCCAGAATGATAGTAGGGATCGGGATCGGAACTGTAATTTTGATACTCCCCATAATTATTCCCCAGAGGAAGCGAAACATTTCCAGGATTAAAGGGCCAGCGGATGGCATAAGCCGAAGAATAAGCTAAAAGAAAAAGCAATCCAATAATTAGAAGTGATTTAAACCTGTATAGATTTTGAACCATACCACCCATAAAATCTTAATAATACATTATCCTGTAACTTTTTGATATACAATTAAATACAAAACGCATCTCAATTTTGACTTTAAGTACGAAAATAGTCCAAACCTGAACTGGATAAATATATCCATTAACATAAGTATAGCACCAAACCTGAAATTGTCAAGACTGTATTTAGGGAAAAATACATGGTAGGGATCTGCTGAGAAAGGAATTTATTTTGAGATAATTCCAACCTGAACTATTTATGAACAGTTGAAGAGAGAAGAATATCATCACCTGATTGAAATAGGTCTGAATGAGAAAAGGGAATGGTATTATTGAGTCGGCGAAAAAGGGAAATGTCTAAACCGGTTATACCCTTTCCGATGATTTTGGGAGCGATGAATATAAAGAGATGATCAACCAACTGCTTTTCCAGGAAGGAATGGATGGTTTCCGATCCCCCATCCACAAGTATCGAACGAATGCCATTTTGTACTAATTTACGCAGAAGGCTTGGCAGGTGGACTCTATCTGAGCGATCCTGACTTATAATCCATATGCCTGCTCCGGTGGCTCGATATCGGTTTACGGTTTCGGAGGGTGAAAGAGGGGTGGTTGCGATTACAGTGGAGTGAACCGATCTTCCAAGCAGAATTTTTGAATCGAGGGGCGTTCTAAGCTGGCTGTCAATGATGATCTTCAGAGGGTTTTTACCTTTAACCAACCGGACGGTAAGTCGAGGATCGTCTTGTATGATCGTGTCCACCCCCACCAAGACGGCATCATGAAAGCTCCGGAGCCGATGAGTGAACTTAAGTGAAGTTGGTCCGCTGATCCATTTTGAATCACCACTGGCGGTGGCGATCTTTCCATCCAAGGTCTGGGCAAACTTCAGCGTCACAAACGGTAAGCCCGTTTCAAGGTATCGGGTTCGCATCCGCTTCTTGAGCGAATTTTCCAATTTCAAGATATTTTTATCTGTCAAAACCGGAATAGCATTCATGGCTTAACTTGAATCTATTTACTCAACAAAAAGGGTAAACGATCGACCAATAGTTGTCAAGATAATATTTAGCAATTTTGTAATGACCAAATACATATCGGACACCCAAGAGAGTGAAGTGGAATGTAGTTTAAGATGAGTTTAGTTTCAAGTTTAATTTTTGGATGGGAGTCATTTTATCGATACCTCCATGAGGTCTT
>Ga0256868_10000323_pt1 | contig 28790 bp, 22 predicted proteins | sample RVTome_13_FD_187341 | JGI IMG/M metagenome (GOLD analysis project Ga0256868, IMG submission 187341) | Soil microbial communities from uranium-contaminated site in the Upper Colorado River Basin, Wyoming, United States - RVT92D227 HiSeq ...
CAGAACTACAATTCAAAATGTAAAAGCTCTTTGATTTTTGCTTTGTCACTTTGCATTTTTATTTTTGCATTTTTCATTCCAAAATGGATTTACTTGGGATTTGGAGATTAGAAACTAGAGTTTCTCCGTTTCGGGCGGAGCCTCCTCCACTAAACCTGCTCGCTGCAGTTCTTCCATGAGGCGGGCGGCTCTAGGATAGCCAATACGAAGACGACGCTGTAAGAAAGAAGTGGAGACATGTTTGTATTCTTGTGCCAGTCGCTTTGCTTCTTCAAAGAGCGGGTCGGGGGGAGCAGCTATCTGGGCACCCGCGGGCTTCTCAGCCACCTCATCAAAGTCAACAGAGCTCACCTTAATCTGGCGCTGGTTTCCCCAGAAATATACCAATCTTTCGATCTCAGCATCAGCAACAAAGCTTCCTTGCAGCCGTTTAGGCTTGCTAGCTTCAGTAGGCATGTAGAGCATATCTCCCCTACCCAGCAGTTTCTCAGCACCTACCATGTCCAGTATAGTCCGGGAGTCCACCTGAGAAGTAACGGCGAAACTAATGCGGGTAGGGAAGTTAGCCTTAATAAGCCCGGTAACGACATCTACCGAAGGGCGTTGTGTAGCTACAACAAGATGAATGCCTGTAGCCCTGGCCAACTGGGCCAGCCGACAAAGTGTATGTTCTACCTCGTCGGATGCCGTCATCATTAGATCAGCCAGTTCGTCAATGAGGAGCACTAGATATGGCAACATCTCTCCAGGTGCGCGATCCTTGTTATAACCCTCAATATTCCGTGCTCCTGCCTTGGCAAACTGGCGATATCGATTATCCATCTCCTGATTAAGCCATCTCAAAGCCTTTATTGCCTTATCAGTGTCCACAACCACGGGGGAAAGTAGATGAGGCACTCCGTTAAAAGTCACTAGCTCCACCCTCTTGGGGTCTATCATGATGAACCGAACATCGTCGGGGCTGTTGTGTAAAAGCAGGCAACAGACAACAGAATTAAGACAGACTGTTTTGCCACTGCCTGTAGCACCGGCGATAAGCAAATGTGGCATCCTGGTCAAATCGGCTGCCATCGCCTCACCACCAGCACCTTTACCCAGAGCGATAGCTAGCTTGGAGCGGGCCCTGATTCTCTGAAAAGCAGCGCTCTCTATCGCACTGCGCAGGGCAACGGAGCCAAACACTGTGTTAGGAACCTCAATCCCCACCACAGGTGCCCCGGGCACAGGAGCCTCAATCCTGATGCTGGGCGCAGCCAGGGCTAAAGCTAAATCATTGGCCAAAGCAGTAATGCGATCTACCCTTACCCTGGTTCTGGACACTTCTTCCATCTTCGTTTCATAGCTACCGTCCCTTCCTTTTTCTCTCACTTCCTTATATTTCTTGTCCCAACCAGGCTCAACACCAAACTGTGTCACGGTAGGGCCTATGTTTACCTGCACAACTTTGGCTTCTACACCATAACTCCCTAGAGCTTCCTCAATCAATCGGGCGCGTTGGTCAATGGCATCCCTGTCCAATTTCACTTCAGCCGGCTTGTCCAGGATATCAATCGGTGGTAGATGCCACCCTCCGGGAGTGAGAATCGGTTCGTGTTCTGATTGCCACACGGGAGGAGCCGAGCGCTCACGGCGTCGAGTGCCTGCTGCCTCCGCTTCATCAACTGCGCCTACTTCAGGGGAGGTAGCTTCGGAAGGGACAGCTTTAGCACGAGCTCGCTTGCGGAAGATGAACTTAGAAGACCGTCGAAAAGCTTCGGTCAGGAGACGCCAGCCATTCTTAGCAGCGCTCCAACACTGCCGAGGGATGATAAAAATAACGCCCAGGAAGACAAGCCCAGCTACCCGAAGTCCTCCCAAGGTATCAGAGGCACCTATTATGCTTTGCCCGAATCTGCCTCCCAAGTCGAAAAAGGAAAGAACTCCCCATACCGCAAAAGCCAGGCTAATGCCTCCTAGAACCCAATTCCACCTCTGTTTTACAACAGAGAACCGCCTCCGCCATGCCACCCAGACCAGCAAACTCAATGCGATGGCTATTATTATTAATCCGTATCCAAACAACCTGAGTATGTCGTCCCATAACACGTACAACAAAACTACGATTACGACAATTAAGATAAGCCTTCGTACTATCGGTGAAGCGATGAAGCTAAAGAACCGTTTCCATGCTGGCTGGCTTTCCTTTGCCTTCCGCCCTGACTTGGCCCCACTTTTTGTTTTAGCCACGGCCTATGCTCCCGAAATTAATAGTCAGAAGTCCACCCTTTCTGGCCACTGACTTCTGGACTCTTCCCTCTTACCTCCACAACCACAGGGATGATGACAGGACGACGATGAATTTGTTCATAGAAGAATCTGCTCAGAGAATCCTTTACTTTGGCATCAACGAAGCTTGGTTCACTCAATCGCCTTTTATCATGGTCTAAAGCTGCTAGCACCACATCTCGCCCTTTCTCAACCAGTTTCCGTTCCTTTCCAGAATCAATAAGACCTCGCGTTAGAATGCGTGGTTTTTCAGCTAGTTTACCGTTTTCAGCATCAATAGCAATGGTCACCACAACGACGCCGTCTCGCGAAAGCAGTCTGCGGTCCCGAAGCACACCATCATCCAGCTCACCTGTTATCAGGCCGCTTACATAGATGACTCCGACACGAGTTCTGGCAACCACCTTTCCTGAATCCTGTCCGAGTTCAAGGATATCCCCGTTCTCAAGGACAAAAATGTTATCTTCGGGTATACTCATACTTCGAGCTAATTCGGCGTGCAACTTCAAATGGCGATACTCACCGTGAACAGGGACAAAGAATTTAGGCTTCACCAAACTAAGCAAAAGCTTTAACTCTTCTTGACTGCCATGCCCGTGGACATGAACTTGAGCCAGCTTGTCATAAATTACATTGGCACCTTGACGGAAAAGGCTGTCCGTAGTCTTGCTGACCAACGCCTCATTGCCGGGAATGGGAGTTGCCGAAATCACCACAGTGTCGCCATGGATTATCTGAACTCGACTACTGGGGTCACGATTAGCCATGCGTACCAGGGCAGAAGTGGGCTCACCTTGACTTCCCGTGCTCAACACGATAACCCGATTGTGAGGCAAGGTCTTGAGTTCGTCCAGGCGACAAATAATGCCCGGGGGAGCAGTTAGATAACCCGTTTTCAATGCCATGCTCGCTATCTCCTTCATGCTCCGCCCGATGATAAATACGCGGCGACCGTGTTTGACGGCGACATTGAACACCTGCTGCATGCGAGATATGAGAGAGGCAAAGGTAGTTACGATTACTCTGCCTTTCGCCTCGCCTACAATCCTATCCAGAGTATCGCTAACTACTTTCTCGGAAGGAGTATATCCAGGAAGCTCGGCATAGGTGGAATCAGAAAGAAGAAGCAAAACACCCTTGGCCCCTAGCAAAGCTAACTGGTTGAAATTGGTGGCCTCGCTAATAGCCGGGGTATAGTCAATCTTGAAATCGCCGCTGTGAACTACAATTCCCAGAGGAGTGTGAATCACCAACCCCACAGAATCAGGAATACTATGGCAGACAGAGAAAAACTCTATGGTGAAGCTACCCAGCGTAATCCTGCTCCCCGGGCTAACTAAATTTAATTTTGCGCTGGTTTTCACTCCTCGCTGCTTGAGCTCCACAAGAATCAGCTCGCGGGTGAACTTCGTGGCGTAAACAGGAGGGGTGATGCGAGACAAGATGTAAGGCAGCGCCCCAATGTGGTCTTCGTGCCCGTGAGTAATCACTATACCCCTTACATTCTTTTGTCTGGCCAGAAGATAGCTAATATCCGGGATAAGCACGTCAACTCCCAGCATCTCCTCGCTGGGGAACATAAGTCCGGCATCAATGACGACGATGTCATTGCCATACTCCAGTGCCATCATGTTCTTGCCAATTTCCCCCAATCCACCTAGAGGGATGACTCTTAATTTATGTGTTGGCATGGTTCTTCCTTTCGTTCAGGGCATGGTTCTAAAACAAGCTTAATTGTTGAGATTCAACTGTGTCTTGAGACACGTCTTCGCTTTGAGCTAATATCTGCGGAATCTTGAGCATATCCGCTTCGATGGTCCGTCGTAGAGAGCCTTGATGGAGAGCTGCTGCAGGATGATACATGGGGTAATAAATGACGCCTTCCAACTTTCGCGGCTTTCCATGAATCTTTCCTATACTATCATTGGGAAAATACCGCGCCAGAGAGTAACGTCCTAGAGTAATAATCATTTGGGGCTGAATTATCTCTATTTGACGGTCAAGCCATTTGCGGCAACTTTGTATCTCCGCTGGTAGTGGCTCACGATTCTGAGGTGGACGGCATTTAATCACATTAGCGATATAGACTTCTTCCCGCCGCAAACCAATTGAGGCTAAAAGTTGGTCCAAAAACTGTCCCGCTGGTCCGACGAATGGACGCCCCTGCTGATCTTCGTGCCACCCCGGTGCCTCACCGATGAAGACTAAATCCGCATCCTCAGCCCCCTCACCAGGTACCACTTTAGTGCGATGCTTAGCTAGCTCACAATCCCGACAAGCTGCGATTTCCTCACAAAGTCGTGCTAAAGCTGACATCTAATTTGAACCCCAAAAAGTCTTGCGACTTTTCGCGGGCCGTTTTGATTCGATGGTAACATATCTGCCTTTGTCGGTCAATGCAAGCTCTTCTTAGATCAGGAATGCTCGACTGGCTCATTCCTCCTCTTCTTCTTCGTGCTCCCAAATAGGCTCGGTGAATTGGTCAATAAATTCAGCGGTAACTTTCTTTGCTATTCTATCCATCTCCTCGTCCACTCGCTTGGCCAGATGGCCAAGCTCGGTCAAGTCCAGCGTGATTCCTAACATTTTAGTCAGGATACCGAGCACAGCCAGGGAGGCTTTAGGATTTGTTATTTGCGTAGCATAAGCTGGCACTTCACCCAGCAGGCAAATGCCTTCCATCCCCCTTTCCTTAGCCATCCCCAATATCAATCCGTTCAACCCGGCGATGCGCAGGCTGCCTCTAAGAATCACATTGTGTTTGCCTAACTCGTCAACTAGATTAGAACTTGTAGCCGCTCCCCAGACCTTCATCTCTTCGCTATGGTGGACACGTGTTACCGCAGCAGCACAACTATATACCCTTGACACCTTCAGCCTCTGCGCTACATCCAAAACACAGTTAACCAACTCGTACCCTTTGAAAGCGGGCTGCTCTTCTCCAATAAAAATCAGCAGGCCTTTACTGGCCTTGGGATACTGCCAATAGTAAAACTTGCTCTCGGGAAAACGAGGGCTTTCAACTAAGTTGTCTCTGACTGTGACCCCCACTGGTTCAAAGAAGTTCACAGGCTCAATCTCCCCTATTTCTGCGGCATTCAGCTTCTCGATAAGATACTTTGCCGCAGTTATGGAAACGTCGCCAATGCCCGGCCAGGAGGCGAGCATGAAACAACTCCTGGGGCGTGGTTGCCTACAAAGCTTTATCGCGTCTCTCTTCGCATCCATCTTAGCTTCCCTTGGTCGTCACCGATACACCAGAGCAATATAAAGGAGGAGCCTGCAAGATCCCGCCAACCCACCTTGCTTCCTGTCCTACGCCCAGAAGCTCTCTTAACACCTGATATACATTACCGGCAATCATAGTATCTTTCACTCTTCCCGCTATCTCACCATTCTCTACCTTATATCCCAGCAAGACGTTGCCCCCAAAGTCGCCACCCAGAAGATTACCCTGCTCAGCACCGATGACTTCCTCCACAATTAGTCCTTCCTTCATATCCTCCACCATCGCCTGGAAAGAAACATCTCCCTTCTCCAGAATAAGGGAGCTTATGGCTGGGCCGGGGAAACCACCTGCTCGCTTACCATTACCCGTGCTGTGCGTGCCAGCTAAAGCTGCCGTCTGTAAATCATAAAGGAAATTCGCCACTACCCCATTGGCAACAAGCGGCAAGCGCTGGCTGGGCACTCCCTCATCATCAAAAGGATAACTCCCCACGCCGTAAGCTACGGTAGCATCATCCCACAAGCTCAGTTTTTTGTCAAAAACTTGCTCACCTAGTTTGCCTCTTAAAGGCGAAGCCCCCTCGAGGACCGTTTTGCCGTTAAACGCCAGCACCAGCGGGCTCAACAAAGCACTGGCTACTCCATGCGGTGTGAAGATTATCGGCAGCAGCTTGGTGGACACAGTAGCCTTTCTCCTGGCCATCTCCAGCTGCCATATCACTCTATCAGCCAAGTTATTAGTCCCGATTGAATCCGGACGGCATGAGCTTTCACTATCTTCCACCCAGAGTATGTCTGTGTCTCGGACGAGCATGCCTTCCAGGCCAAGGCCGAAAAAGCTCCTGTCATATCCTCCTTCACCGCCTTGCGAATTAACTAGAGAGATGGAGCTTGTCCCCTTGGTCACTTGAACATCGCACAGGATATCAGGAGTATGCCTCTTAATCCTGGCTATGAGCCCCTTTCCCATCGCAACCATCTTTTCCATAGCTACTTCTTTTGTTTTAGGGTCGAAGATGTTCACTTTCGAATAGTCCTGAGAGGAGGGAAATTGAAAGTTGGCCGGACAACCAAATTGAGACGTTTCCACTGCCATATCCACCAAATCCCCCAAAGTCCCTCTCCCTTGATGGGAGAGGTTAGGTGAGGGTGAACTCTTTTCCCCTGCTCCACCAATGCCAGTAGCAATAGCAAAGCCGATTTTGCCTTCCTTGAAAATTCGCAAGGCAGTACTGCTGCTCTCCCTGGTCTGGACTTGTTTTAGTTCATTAGCTTCAAATTGTATCGTCGTTGCCTGAGCAGAAGTTGAGAAAACCTCAGCTTGCTCAGCCACCTTCTGAGCAGAGCGAAGAACCTCCGTAAGATGTTCCATCTTAAATTCTAATCTCTAATATCTAAACAACATCAAAACTCAAAGATAAAAAAACAAAATTACACTTCAAAATGTAACAATACTTCATCTTTTTCCTTTCAGGGGCAATATACTGGTGGCAAGGATATTCGCAATCTCCGTGGCTTCGCTCAGAAGTTTATTAACGATCTCCTTGTTCCCCTTACCGGAATCTCTGAGCAGACCCAACCAAAACTTGCATTCGTTTGCTGACTTAAGGGCGTGAGTAAAGAAATTGGTATAGTCCTTCCGCGACGAAGCCGCCTGAGCCTCAATCACATTAGCCCCAATACTGGTAGTGCTTCTCAAGAGCTGGTCACTGATAATCCGCGAAGTCTGTTCCACTGGCAACCGGTCTGCAAATCCTATTATATCCAACGCGAATCTGTAGACACGATTCTTGAATTCCTCTTTGAATTTTGCTTTGTCATTTTGCATTTTGAATTTTGCTCTTTTACTTTCTCAAACGCTGGAATTTGTTTAGAATTTCGAATTTCGGATTTAGTATTTGTCTGTTATCTTCCTCCTACCACGCAATGGCGAATCCTGATATGCGGGCTCCCGTCAGAAACAGGCAACGGGTATTGCCCCGCCTTGCCACAGCCACCACCCTGGTTCATCTCCAGATCATTGCCTATGGCATCTATATTGTGCAGAGTATTGAAGACATTACCGGTGAGCACCACGGGGCGCAATAGCTCTGCCAATCTCCCGCGTCGAATCATGTAAGCTTCTCCAGCAGAGAAAGTAAACATCTCCAGGCTGGTCGTCCCGCCGTACCAGTCCTTAACATAGACGCCTTCTTCAATATCACCAAGCATCTCTTCAAATGAAACACTACCTGGCTCAATGAAGGTATTGCTCATTCGCACTATGGGGGGAAAAAGGTAATTAATGGCTCGAGCATTCCCCGTAGCTTTTTCCACCATCTTAGCCGCCGTTTCCCGGGAATGGAGCCTTCCCTCCAGGATGCCCTCCCGGATAAGATAGGATTTCTTTGCCGGCGTCCCTTCATCATCATATTTATAACTTCCCCGCAAATCGGGCATGGTCGGGTCGTCAATGATGTTGAGATGCCTGCCGCCAAATCTTTTTCCCAGCACCATGATTTGTCGCAGATTTTCATTTTGATACACATGGTCGGACTCGGATAAATGCCCGAAGGCCTCATGAGCAAAGACTCCCGCCAGAATAGGGTCCAGAATCACGGTATACTCCGCGCCTTTCACCTGGGGGGCGGAAAGAAGGGCGGCGGCACGCTTTGCCGTCTCTCTAGCCTTCTCATGCAGTCCTTCTACAGCGGAAAACTCGCCATTGCTGCCGAGGCTCAGTCCGGCCTGCTGAACCTCGTTATCCTCACGGGCTATGGCCCCCAATCGCAAACTAAGGTCAGTTTTAGCTTGCTCTATGTAACTACCTTCAGAATTCCCAAAGACAATCTGCCTCTTGGCATCGCGGTAGTTGACTCTAGTGCTCTGGATTTTTGGGATACTTAACATAATATCATTATAGCTATCAAGAAGCTCCTTCTTGGTTGCCAGTGGTACGGCTGTGGCATCCTTTCTCAGTTTTGGCACCACCACATCCAGTGCAGGCTCCGTTGGGAAGAGCTTAAATGGTTCCCTGCTGGCTAACTTCGCTTCCTCCACGGCCAGAGCCACTTTCTCCCTCAAGCCATTCAGGCGATCAAAGCTGGAGAATCCCCAGCTACCCCGGACTAAAGCACGAATATTGCCACCAGAATTACGAGCCCTGCTTATCTCCTCCAGCCTCTCCCCTCTGTAGACAATGCTGGTAGCCTGACTCTCCTCAACATGGATTTCAATATAGTCGGCGCCATGGCCTTTCAAGGCATCAGCAATCAGGTCGCGCATGCCCCTATTGTAGCCTTTGACACGAATAAAGGCAAAGAGCCGTGCCCATCGGCGCGACTATCGCGAGTGAAGTGCTGCAACTCGACGTAGCCGTCGCCAGAGCCAACCTGCACAATGACCCTCCAATATAGTAGAATGTTGCCAATCACCCGATATTACCTGGGTTGCCGCAATGAAATTCACCGATAAACTGCTTAATGCCAGCCGGAAGAACAAAAGCTGGCTTTGCATCGGACTGGACCCGGACCCGGAGCTTATGCCCGCGGTAGATGTTCTACAATTCAACAAGGCCATTATCGAGGCCACCTCCGACCTGGTCTGCGCCTATAAGCCCAACCTGGCTTTTTATGAAGCTTTAGGGACCGAAGGGCTGGCCATCCTGGAGAAGACCGTCAAACATATACCCCGCGATATACCCGTAATTGGCGATGCCAAGCGCGGCGATATCGGCAACACTGCCAAAGCTTATGCCAGAGCTCTCTTTTTGGTTCTGGGCTTCGATGCCGCCACCGTCAATCCCTACCTTGGGTTCGATTCCATAGAGCCTTTTATTAGCTATCAAGACAAAGGGGTGTTCATCTTATGCCGAACTTCAAACAACGGAGCCGCAGACTTCCAGGACCTTTTGATTGGTGGCCTGCCCCTATACGAAGCAGTGGCTCAAAAAGCCAGGCAATGGAATATGCACGGCAACATCGGCCTGGTAGTCGGGGCTACCTATCCTGAGGAATTGAAGCGAGTCCGCTCAATTTGCCCCGAAATGCCTCTGCTCATTCCCGGCATTGGCGCTCAGGGAGGAGACTTGGCTTCAGCAGTTGGCTACGGAGTGGATGCCTACGGCGAAAAGGCGATTATCAATGTGTCCAGGCAGATTCTTTATGCCTCCAAAGAAAGGGATTTTGCCCGGGCGGCTAGAAACGTAGCCGAAAGAATCCGCGACCAGATCAATGACTATGTAAATAGAGGTCGGTGATGTAGTCCGGCTGCGCAAAGCACACCCCTGCGGCAGCTATGAATGGGAAGTGGTGAGTGTGGGCGCCGACATCGGCCCAAAATGCCTCAAATGCCGGAGAAGGGTACTTTTGGCCAGAGGGGTATCTGAGACAAGGGTCAAAGAACTTATCTCCAATACAGGATACTCTGGGAGACTATGAACGAAATCGGCGGGACCACCAGTAGTATCCCACGGCAGCAATCAATGCTATCAAGGCAATGGGCGCCCACACGAGTCTCATATCGGAAGGGAACGCATCAAGCAGCAGTCCTCCCACCAGTGGACCCATCGCTATACCAATGGTTTCGCTTAAGCCGAAGAATCCCATATATCTTCCCCTCTGGTCTTGCGGAGAGAGTTCCCCTATCACCGAGAGTGCAACGGGGGAATTTATAATCTCGCCTGCTGTAACTATCGCCATTGCTCCCAGCGCCCATCCGAACTGTGTGATCCAACCTAGGGATAGATAGCCAACCCCGTAGAGCAGACATCCAAGTATGAGAGCGCGGAATTTCGCCAGCCGCCTGAGGGCAAGAGTCACCGGGTATTGAAAGAAAATCACTATCAAGCCGTTCAAAGTGAGCAATAGACCATATTGGGCGTAAGAAAATTCGACCTTAACCACGGCAAAGATAGATAAAGTGCTCGCCATCTGCCCCATGACTATGAACAGCAGGAGACTCACCATCGTAAAGGCCAGAAATGCTCGATCGCCGGCAGGGGGGAGTATACTGTGAACGCCCACCCTTCTATTCGTTCGACGTGAAGACTCATGGACAAAGAAAAAGACAATAAGGGAAACGATGCCGGAGGTCAGAACCGGAACCCCGAAGAGCCAGCCATAGGGCAAAAAGGCGGCCAGATATCCCCCTATGGCAGGGCCGGCGGCCCAGCCTATGTTAGCCCCTATACGAAGGATCCCGTATGCTTCCGTCAGCTTCCCTTTCGAGGTAAGATCTGCCACCATGGCTGAGATTACGGGACGTGTTATGGTGAGGATTGAGCGACCGGCGATGTAGGCAAGTGTAATGGCCCACACCGGCGCCGAAATCCCGATGAGAACAGCCAGTCCTGCAAATAAGAATATACTTACCGAAGCAGCTATGAGTAGAACCGGGCGCCGGCCAAATCTGTCCGAAAGCGCTCCTCCCAGCGCCTGGCTGACAGCTGAGCAAAGCCCGGCAGCCAGAAGGATAACTCCGACCAGGGTCATGGAGAGACCTCTATCCTGATAAAGATACAAGGATAGAAACGGCATGCAGATGGAGAAACCGATTACCGTGAAAAACTGAATGACAGTGATAATCCATATCCCGGGTTCAAACCGGTGAAAGACATTCCGCAATGGGTTTGAAGCTTTTCCTGATGAATTTTCCATGGCCTGAGCAAAACACCTGATTATAACGCTTTTCGGTCCACTTGCCTGCTAGTGCGACTGCAGTCAACCGCATAATCTCCTACAAGATTCCTCGCCCTCGACGGGAGAGGATTGACGGGAGAGGATTAAGGTGAGGGTGAAATCCCCCTCCCTCTAACTCCCTCCCACTGGGGGAGGGAGAATTATAACGATGCGAGGCTCCTGCCCGCCAGGGCTCGACAGGCGGGTTAGCCTCGTGCCACGAGCACGACCTCAAAAGGTCGCACCGCAGAATTTGGGGGTGAAACGCTTTCAACACGCCCAGAAGTGACTAACTAACCAGCTTGAGGACAATAGACAGCCCCCTGCGATGGTTTGTGTAGTGGAGTAATGAAACAGGTTAATATGTCCTAACCACTAGACTATGCCCCCCAATTATAGTACTCTACCTCTATACTCTTAGTTTGTTAACGAGTTCTTTCTATCACTATGAAAATACTCGTCTTCTTGCACGGAACAACCATAATGCACAAGAATGCCAAAGGTCTTGCTCGACAAGAAATAATCAAGCAAGTTGTGGAGGGTGATGAACCTATTCATGATTATGCATCATACATTCCTGTCGGCAACGCTGTTGACAAATTGCGGGAATGGAAGGCACAAGGAGCAAAAATATGCTATTTGAGCTCTCACAAAAGTGCTGAAGATGTTGAAAAGGACAAGCTTGTTTTGAAGAAATATGCTTTCCCCGATGGTCAGATCTTTTATCGTCGAAATAGAGAGGAATACAAGGATGTAGTTGAAAGAATTCGACCTCTTCCAGATGTGATTGTTGAAGACGATTGTGAATCAATAGGTGGAGAAGTTGAAATGGTCTATCCTAATCTTAAGCGAGAATTACAGAACAAAATCAAATCAATTGTTGTTGAAGAGTTTGAAGGCATAGATAATATTCCTGGCAAAATTTCCGAATTGATCAAATAGAATTGAAAGCAAGGCCAAAATGGAATTGGTGTCTGCAAGGAGGTAAGATAAGCGCTGTCTAGCTAATAGCAGGATTGCGTTGTCTTCTCCACCCAGACTAGTGAAAATCCACCCTCCCGGACTCTGTTTCAGAATATCACCCGAATGCTATAATGCGACGCTGCTATTTAACCCCAGCCATCTTATTCGTATCGATAGCAGAAAGGGATAAGAGCACAGGCAATGACCATTCGAGAGTACAATAGAGACGCATGGGATCGTGAGGTGAGGAGATGCAACAAATGGACCATCCCGGTGAGTGCTGAGACCATCGCAAAGGCACGCCAGGGTGACTGGCAGATTGTTCTCACACCAACGATACCCGTTCCGATGGACTGGTTTCCGCAACTCAAGGGAGCGGATGTACTATGCCTGGCAAGCGGCGGCGGACAGCAAGGTCCGGTGTTAGCGGCGGCAGGCGCCAATGTGACTGTCTTCGACAATTCACCATTGCAGTTAGAGCAGGATCGTTTCGTAGCGGAAAGAGATGGGCTGAGTGTCCGCCTGATAGAAGGAGACATGGCGGACCTCCATGTGCTCAATTCCATGAGTTACGACCTGATAGTTCATCCAGTCTCAAATACGTTTGTGCCAGATGTGCGGCCAGTCTGGCGGGAAGCGTTCCGTGTGTTACGATGTGGGGGTATTCTTCTGGCGGGTTTCATGAACCCGGCCGCCTACCTGGTGGACTACGAACTGGCGGAGCGTACAGGCGTGTTGCAGGTGAAATACCGCATTCCTTATTCGGACGTTTCCGACCTACCGGAAGAGGAGAAGAAACATCGGCTGGAACTAGGTGAGCCGATGGAATTCAGCCACACCCTTGACGATCAAATAGGCGGGCAACTCGCAGCCGGTTTTGTTATTACGGGTTTCTACGAAGACAGGACTCCTCCTTCGCAGCAAGAACCCCTGACCATGTACATGCCTAATTGCATGGCGACCCGGGCAGTCAAGCCATAATCAGTCCCTTGCCATGTCCTCTGAAGCGTCATCACAGGACTGGACGACGGTAAGTTCAAATATGAGTCACTTGACTGGGAAGGCAGTCCACATATCATCTGCTTTGATCTAACAATCAGAGTTGATATGGGCCACTGCACGAGATGGCCTATTGTTATTTACTCCGGCGGAATTCCGTGGACACTGTGCCTTAATATTCCCGCCAATTCCAATTCAATCCACCCTTGAACACATTTGCGTTCATCTCATTACTGATGAAGAGGTTGGCCTCAGGGAAGCGTTTAACCATAGCGTAGTAAAAACCGGCAACATCCTTTGTTCTGGCCAGTTCCTCCTCAGTAGCGACAAGGTAGTCCCTGGTGAAATCGTAAGAACTTGAATCGAAGGGCATCCCAGGCTTCTGATGGCCGGGAATAATCACCTGGGCGTCCATTTTCTCCAGGCGCTCAATATCCTGTATCCACTGGTGGCGTTCTTCGGCGGTGAGCTCGCAGGTAAAGGGGTGCGCCTGGTTGAAAAGAACGTCGCTGCCGAACAGCGTCCGTATTGAAGGGATCCAGACCACTGTGTTGTACTTCATATCTCCCATCACTTCCGGGATAATCTCGATACGGTGCCCTTCCAGTTCGAAGTAGTTCTCGGTCAGAGGCTCGATTTTGGCTGTTTTTCTGGGCACGTTAATAGCTCCTATCACTTTCTCCCAGTGCTCGATCTTGCCGAAAAACTGTTTATTGATGATACGGGCTTCTGAAGGGAGCGCTATAACCCTGGCCTCAGGGAAAGCCTCTGCAATGGTGCCCAGTCCGAAGTAATGGTCGGGATGAGCATGAGTTATATAAATCGTTCGAAGATATTTGCCTGTTTCCAGTATTTCGGCGATTACTCGATGGGCATTCGACAACGTCCATTGCGCATCAATAAGAACGGCATCCGTCTTGCCTGTCACGATGACAGAGGCAACCTCAAAGCCACTTTCATCGCTGAAAAAGACTTTTGTCGCCAGTGAGTTCCGCCCGTGTGTGTTTAATCTAACCTCCATGAACTATCTCCTTCCTGACAGATTTCACTTAATTTAACAAGCAACGCTCTCGATTGCAATAAGACCGCAAAAGCCTGTGACCGCGTCGTAAATTGCACTTCGGTCAGAATTGTGGGGCCACTTTCCGATGAAAAACTGGCTTTATCAGCTCTGTGTGCCAGTTTGTATAAGGTTCCTAGCTCGCTGCATCTGACACAATGATCTGGATGCCTTCTTCCTCTTTAATGTAGTGCGAGGCTTTAGCCTCGTGCAATGGGCACGACCCTGAAGGGTCGCACTACAAAATTCGAGGGTGAAACGCTTCCAAGGCGCCCAAAAATGAACGGAGAATCCAAATCAAGGAGCCTCGTTAATAATCTCTTGCGGCAGCCACGAACGGGAAGTGGTCAGAGTGGGCGCCGACATCAGCCTCAAATGCCACAGAAGGGTGCCTCTGGCAAGAGACGTGTTTAGGCGAACGTTGAAGCAATTTGTCTCCGAAAATGACTAACTACCCAACATCGCGACAGTGAGACGCACTCTGCAATGGTTTGTGTAGTGAGGTAACAAAACAGGCTATTGTGTGATTCTGCCTCAACTATACTCTGAGCCTCTATGTCGTTGTCTCGTCACTCGCACTAACATGGCCAGGAACGAAGCTCAACTCAGATACCAGCCAGCGACATTGCACTGCCCATAGGAGTTGTCTCCCACAGCGACCACGGTGTCGTAGGCCGTAAGCCCCACCGTGTAATCGTAGCCTACAGCGACCCGGGTGATTCTCGTCCAATCGGTGACATTGCACTGCCCCCAGTAGTTGTCTCCCACGGCGACGACGGTGCCGTCGGCCTTAAGCCCCACCGTCTGCCACATGCCTGCCGAGACCTGGATGATGTCCGTCCAGCCGGCGACATCGCACTGCCCTTCGTAGTACCTTCCCGCGGCGACCACGGTGCCGTCGGACTTGACCCCCACCGTGTGCTCGTAGCCTGCAGCGACCTGACTGATGCCCGTCCAGCCGGCGACATTGCATTGCCCCTCGCCGTTTTGTCCCAGGGCGACCACGGTGCCGTTAGAGCAACGCCCCACTGTGTAATACGCGCCCGCTGAGACCTGGACGATGCTCGTCCAGCCGGCGACATCGCACTGCCCGAAGTCGTTGTCTCCCGCGGCGACCACGGTGCCGTCGGCCTTAAGCCCTACCGTGTGAGCGCTGCCTGTTGAGACCTGGATGATGTCCGTCCAACCGGTGACATTGCACTGCCCGTAGTAGTTGTCCCCACCCACGGCGGCCACGGTGCCGTCGGCCTTAAGCCCTACCGTGTAATCGTAGCCTGCGGCGACCTGGACGATGTCCGTCCAGCCAGCGACATCACACTGCCCCTCACTGTTCCTTCCTACGGCGACCACGGTGCCGTCCGACTTGAGCCCCACCGTGTGAGTGATGCCTGCGGCGACCATGGGGATATGCTCAAAGTTAGCCGTGACGGTTACATCTTGAGCCGGCATGGTGAAGGTAGTCTGTGCCGCAGTCGAATCAGCGAACCCGCCCGCTGGTGCCGTCCACCCGGCAAACCGGTAGCCTGGGACAGTCACTGCCTTTATGCCGACTCCGGTGCCTGCTGCGTAAGGTGAGGCATTAGCCAAATCAGTTGCCGCTCCCTCCCCCACAGGGCCTGCCGCCATGGTGAGGTTATACTTAATAACACCGCCGCCACCGTCGCTGCAACCCACCATCCCGGCAATCAAGGCTATTGCAATCAAAAAGATGCCAACTCTTTTCAAATACATACCCTTCAAATTCTATTGTATCACAAGCGACCGAATTATTAATGGGTTCCGGTGTCCAAGGCATACTGTGGAGTTGGGGAGTCACAAAACGCTAAAAGGTGCAATGCTGCCGTGGTGTACCTGATATCGAAGGCCTGGGAAAACCGTGGGGTAACAACATACTATATCGTTGCGTCAACTATCAACAACATATCCTTGCCGCAGTATCCACTTTGACCGGGTGGCGAAGGGAGTCACTTTCCGCGCACCACAGCTTCCTTCCTAACATACCTTGCCTTAGGTCCCCTATACGAAAACCACATTTCGAATTCCACTCTGTTTCCTTCCCTCACACCCTCCCACACTGTCTCACCTACGTCATTCCTATGAACGAACACTATGTCCTGATATCCGTCCCTCTTGATAAAACCGAACGAGTGTTCCTTCTTGCTCACAACACCTTGAAAGATCATCGGCTTTCCAGCATCGGTAATCGCCCCCCGAGGCGCATCTTTAATTTCTGGATTTAGACGGGCCTGAGTAAGCGCACTGAAATACTTCTTTGCCTCTCCAAAAGGATCATCGACATAGAGGAACCTAGCATACCAGAATTGCGCGGCATAGTTTGAGTCCCCGTCAGTAAACGATCTCCTCAGGTGTGTTTTTATGGCTGCCTTCATCTCTGGATGATATTTCGCCAATAGTATAGCCAGGTTGTAGTTGGCATACTTGTCAGAGGGCTTCGCATCTACGCATTCTGAAAGGACTTTTATGGCTCTTTCGGGTTCATTGCTCTTTTTTTCATATAAACTTGCCAGTCTGACTGCTACTAAAGGGCTTCCCTTATTGTTCGAGAACGCGTGCTCCAACGCTGCCTTTGCCTCAGGATTTCTGTCTAGCATTTCACAGAATCTGGACTCTTCGTAAAGAAGAAAACTATCTTCAGGAAACCGTTGCTTAGCCTCAGCAATAATTCGCTCTATTTCCCTCACTTTGCGTTCAATTGTCGCCTCATCACCACTCCCTGCTACTTGCGACAGCTCTTCGATCCCGAGTTTGATTAGTGTAACGAATGGGTAGGCTGTGGAGTCATCTCCTGATAGCTCTCTACATATCTTCGCCGATTCATGTCTGTACTTGTTCTTCTCCAGCTCGGTCTCCGACTTTTCAGCTTTCCTCAAGGCCCATTCCGCAAGAGAATGCTTAATAAGTCTATTGCTGGGCTGGGAACCGAGGGCTTTCCGCAAGAGCTCGCCTGATTTTTCAATGCTTCCATCCGTAGAAGTCATCTCGAATATGGCCTCTTGCTGCAGCAGAAGGGCATCTTCACCAACCCGATCAATGCTCGCCTTGTACACACTTCGTATCAGCTGCGGGTCTCTAAAGAAGCTCATAAGCTCCCGCGCATTTACGAGCCTGATAAAAGCGTATCTGTCTGAACTATATCCCAAGTCAAGTGCCATCAATATTCTCAGATACTCATCAAATCTTGTTTGCTGGTCTGCCAGCGCCTGCTGTACCACCATTTCCGCCACAATAGGATGCCGGGAAAGATAGACGTAGTCTCTGCTGTTCTTGTCTTCCATGGTGAACACAATGAAGTCCAGAGGTTTGAAAAACCGCTCACTAAACTCGGCAAATGTGATACTATGCACCCTTGATATCAATCCCGCTCTAGTAGGTATACCAAGTTGGTGCAACATGCACACCGTTAGGTATACCGATTGAGCGTGAGGGAAAACGATTGATTTGTATTCATCGAAAATGATCTCTTCAAACGGTCTCCCAGAGGTGGCTTCATAAAGAGTGACCAACAGTTGTCTTCCGGCTTTCTGGCTTAGCTCTGCCTTCTGCTGTTCATAAGTCAGGTCCTCAAGATACCCGAGCGACTTATATTCAGCTAACTTACCGATCAGCTCTTTGATCTCTGGCTCTTTTAGATACTGTAATTCGTAAGTCTCCGTGACATAAGGAACTAGACTTGTACAAGATACATTCCACTCATGGTTTCGCTCAGCGCCAATGATCGTTAGTGGGAATTTATCACCTGTTGCCCTTCTCAACCACAACTCTATCAATTCACTGTTTCTCGAGACTGGGTCAATAAATACGAATATCCTTTGAGCGCACAACCTATAGAGTTCCAGCAAAGACTCATATTCGGGAAAAAGACCGGAATTCAACACAAGGCAAAGCTTGTTGAAATCGGTTGCTGCATCCCATCCTAACCTCTGCATTAGTATGGATTTCCCTGCCCCAGCATGTCCCTTGATCAGATAGAACTCTTCGAATCGTCCTCTTTCGCTCTCATCTTGTAAGAATACCTCTGAGATTATATTATCAGTGACACTCCTTCTGAAGTCATAGTTGTAGACAACAGCCGACCAGTCGCTATAGTATCCCTTGTAGAATTGTTGAGGCGTGAGTGGAGTAGGCTTGTAGTCCTTGTTAATGTACTGAAGATCTCTAGACACCAGTGTCCTCACGCTCTCTGGCACGGGTACTGTTTTCTCGAATCTCTCGCAAATTGGATGCTCGTACACTTCCTTAGCCTCGAAGAGCTTCCTAAAGTTCTCAGGGATTTCAACATCAATCTCACCCAGAAACGCTTCAAATGTCATATCGATGCAGGACAAGAAAGGAAAACCCTCCCAAAAAGTCTTCTCTGCTGGCTTTAATTTTGGCAGAAGAATGTAAGAATGAGGCGTGATCTTTGCAGTTCTTTTTAAGTCCTGCAATATCGCTCGAATGTCAAAATCTTCCAAGTTTGACCCTACGTACACTACTGGAAATTGAGACGCCAAGTACGAAAACCTTTCGAATAGGAAACTCCTGTATTTCCGATGCTCAAGATACTGCTCTGTTGTAACAATCAAAGGAATCTCCTGATCCCTGAGTACTGTCATGCAACCATGCAACTTGACATAGGGAATACTGCCTGGTTTCTTTAAGTTATCTTCTAATCTGTCCGCGTTTTTCAGGAACGGAACTATAGTCTGCAGATTCTTTTTTCCCGCTATTGCCTGTTCGTATGCCCGCTCAATCACTAGGTCGTAGTTTGTCGTGAATATCGCTTTCCAGAGGAACCTCGGCACCAATCTATGATGATCACCAGGACCAAACTCGCGGAATATCGAAGCAACATAATCTTGAAATGTAAATAGATCTGACTGAGCTATTGCCAATTCTGCAGCTCGAAGCAACGGAATGCCGCGGTACTCTGGTCCCAGAAACTTGTCCACTAGCATCTTTGCAAGCTCTTTGCCGTTAGGTATTTGCTTCCTCTGAGGGTGTTCCGCTCCAATAGAGGCACCGGCACCCAAGAACAACACGACGCTGTTTTCTTTGATGTTGTCAACCAGGACTTTAGGTAGCGACGACATATTTTCCTCCTGATATTAGCCTTAAGATGCTATTATATCACTAGTGAAGGAATTATCAATAGGTTGCAGTTTTCAAGACATACTATGGAGTTAAGAAATCACAAAACGGCGAAAACTTGGCTTTATCCGCTCTGTGTGCCAAGTTATATATGGTTTCATGGCTCGGTGCATCTTCCATATTGATTTAGATGCCTTCTTCGTAGCTGTGGAGGAGGCGCTGCGTTGTTCCGCCTAAGCTATTCTTCAGCCATTCGCGGAGGGGTCCGGGAACCGAGCATGAAGCCCATTTGCCTGGCATTTACAACGGCCTTATCCTGGTAGCAGTTATTGAACAGGACATGCATCTCTCTCGTTTGGGTGGCAAGGTTGCCGACTTTTTCTGCCCAGGGCTTGAGTTCCTCTTCGGTGTAGAGGTAATTGAAACGCTCGGCGGGGCCGATACCTCTCTTCTCCCATGTCTCGGCGTTCCTGCCGTGGAAACGGACCAGCCCAATATCGGAAGTCACCTCGGCGACAGGAGGCACACTGGACTTGAAGCCCTGGGGCTCGTCAACGCACACAAACGGCAAATCATTGTCTCGAAGAAAGGCCAGCGTCCTCTCCATGTTTTTACTGTTGAGCCAGGAGTTGTGACGAAACTCGATTGCCACCCTGTACTGAGGCAATCTCTGTTTGCAGGAAAGGATGTATTCACGTTGTTCCTCCCCGGGGTAAAACCAGGGCGGAAACTGAAAGAGCACTACGCCAAGCTTGCCAACCGTATCCAATGGCAGCAGGGCGCTTTCAAATCTCTGCCACAGGTCATCTGTTAGCCCGGCGGGAAGGTCCCGATAATAAAGGTTCTTCTTCTGCCACAGTTCGGTATCCAATCCTTCCCTCACATTCTTGGGCAGGGAACTGACGGGCGTGGGATGCTGCGTGAATAACCTGAAAGCCTTGAAATCGAAGACGAAGTCGTCAGGCGTCCGCTCTGCCCAAAGATAGCTGTTCCTCTCGTTGGGCAATGCATAATAGCTGCTATCCACTTCGACGATGTTGAACTGGCCGGCATAGTATTGCAGGCGGGCTTCGGCCGAGTGCGCAGAATCAGGATAGAAGCAACGACAACTTATCAGCGTGGGATCAGTCCATGAGCAAGTTCCAGTGCGTATTTTTGCCATTCCGTTCTTTCCTGCTCTTTATTTTACTGGGAGGGCGAGCAAGGGGCAACCAGAGAGCCTGCCTGGCGGCAACAGGTAGGTTCTGCCGCAGTTGCCCCTCTTAAGGTAAGAGGGGCAAGGGGAGTTATGAAAGAGAGAGTTATAACTTCAGCGATAAGAAGCAGTCATAACCCCCCTTAATCCCCAATCCCCCCTTATCTTAAGGGGGGAGACTATTGATCTGAGGCTGTTTGATTTCAATCTAGTCTAGGGTTCAGATTCGTCATGCTCATCTCGCAGCGTCTTCATCCCCAAATTCCGTAGTGCGACCCTTCAGGGTCGTGCGGCACGAGGCTAAAGCCTCGCACTACATCCTTGAACAGCCCCCTGATTCGAGTGATTGGGGTGCGATTTATATGAAATATGCTGTCTTTCCATTTCATCGCGAAGCGGCAGGAGGGTATCAGCGATGATGTTCAATTGACCATCTCTTCTCTGGATTGTCCCTTCAACTACAACCAAAGGCTCGAGCTTGAAGACCTGCCTGTATTTCTGATATACAAGGGGACTTACCACTACATTTACCATCCCATCCTCATCCTCCAGCGTCATAAAGGCAAAGCCCTTAGCAGTAGGCGGCTTTTGCCTGATAATGACATAGCCAGCTAGACGCACCTGAGAATCCGAGGGAAGCCGGGCAAGCTCCGAGCTTCTGCGCAAACCATCTCCAGATATGTCCTTCCTCAATACATGCAGCGGGTGATACTTTGTGGATAGCCCCTGCACTTCGTAATCCACTTTCATCTCCTCTACTTCGGTGAAGTCAGGTAGAGAAACCCTGACATCACCGAATTCCAGGGGCAATTCCCCCGGCGATTTCTTTTCCAGAAGGCCAAGCTGCCACAATAGCTGTCTTTTCTGGCAACCAAAGGAATCAAAGGCGCCGGCCAGGATCAGGTTCTCCACAGGCTTCCTCTCCAGCCCGGTCCGGAGACAGAAATCTTCCAGCGAATAATAAGGAGCCTTTTCCCGCTCAGCCACTATCCGGCTCATGGCGTTATCTCCCATTTCTTTTATGTACATAAAGCCCAGCCTGACCCTCCGGCTTCGTTCAGGACAGGTCTTGTTGCTTTCAACGGTACACCTGATGCCGCTCTTGTTGATATCCGCGGGCAAAATATCAATTCCATGTCTCTTAGCATCCCGCACAATGACCTCCGGCAAATAGAACCCCATGGGCTGGTTGTTGAGCAAGGCGCAATAAAACTCGGCCGGGTAATAGTGCTTTAGCCAGGCGGATTGATAGCACAGAAGAGCAAAGCCGGCGGCATGGCTTTTGCAGAAGCCGTACTCGGCAAAGCCCTCCAGGGCTTCAAAGATGCGACCGGCAAGGTCTGTCTCCATGCCGTTCTTCTTTGCTCCATCAATGAACTTCTGCCTCATCTCGTTCATGGCGTCTTTCGATCTTTTCCTGCTCATTGCCCTTCTCAGGGAATCGGCCTCACTTGGCGTAAAACTGGCTATAACAGAAGCAACCTGAATCACCTGCTCCTGAAAAAGGAGGACTCCCAGGGTGTCTTCAACTATTGGCTCCAGCTTGGGATGCAGATATGTTACCTTTTCCAGGCCTTTCCTTCTGCGAATATACGGGTGGACCATATTCCCCTGCAGCGGCCCCGGCCTGATTAGGGCCACCTCGACAGTCAGGTCCTCAATGGAGCGTGGTTTTATTTGGGGCAGGGTTTGCATCTGCGCCCGGCTTTCTACCTGGAAGACGCCTATTGTGTCGCCCCGGCAAATCATGTCATAGACTTTTCCATCGTCCAGAGGCAATTTATCCAGGGTGAGCTTTGTGTTGTGATTTTTCTCCACAAGCTCACAGGCTTCATGAATGAGCGATAGCATGCGCAAGCCAAGCAAGTCCACTTTTATCAATCCGGCATCAGCCACGCTGTCTTTATCCCACTGGCAGACTATCCTCCCGGGCATAGTGGCTTTTTCCAGAGGCACTATTTCAGTCAAAGGACAGGAGGAGACGAGCATCCCGCCATTGTGAATTGATAGGTGCCTGGGGAAATCGTAAATCTCCCGACAAAGAGAGGTGAATTCCTGCCAGGGCACAGACGTGAGATAAGGTGAAAACTCCTCAACGCCGGCAAGGTCTTGCTCTATATTTTCGGCCCCATATACCCAGGCCGACTTTGCCATCTTATCAAGAACATGCTCCGGCATCCCCAGTGCCTTGCCCACCTCTCTTACGGCATTTCTGGCCTGGAAGGTTACGTAGGTGCACACCATAGCGGTATGTGCCTGCCCGTATTTTTCATAAACGTATTGAATGAGCCTTTCCCTGTGATTTGTGGACACGTCTATATCTATGTCGGGAATAGATGACATTTCTTCATTCAAAAATCTGCCCAGAAATAGCTTATGCTTCAAAGGGTCGACACTGGTTATGCCCAGAATATAGGCCACTATAGAATTGGCCGCCGACCCCCTGCCCTGAGCAGGAATCCCATTTCTTTCGGCATAGTCCATAATGTCCCACACGATGAGAAAGTAGCCCGATAGTCCGAGCTTCTCTATTAGATTAAGCTCGTGATTGACCCGGCCCTCTACCTCCGGGCCCACATCGTCGTACCTGTCGTGCACCTTTTGCCCGCATAACTCGGCCAGATATTTCTTTGCAGTTTCACCCTGCGGTAAGAGAAATTCCGGGAAACGATAGCCGGAGAAATCCAGACTGACGTTGCATTGCTCGGCTATGGCAAGCGTATTGGAAATCGCACGGGGATAATCCTGGAAAAGCTGTGCCATTTCTTCAAATGATTTGAGGTGAAATTCGGAGTTCAGTCTCAAAGATTCGCATCCGTCCAGGGTCGTCCGGTCCCTGATGCAGGTGAGCACGTCGTGAAGCCTGTGGTTTTCCTTTCGGGCATAGTGAACATTGTTGGTAGCTACATAGCCCAGCTTGAGACTTTCAGCCAGCTCGACCAATGCGCGGCAAAGGTGTTTATCTTCGGGATAAAGATTATTTTGAAGCTCTATGTAGAAGTTCTCCCTGCCGAAAATCTCGATATACCTTTCGGCTAGTTCGCTGGCCTTCTCCCTTCGTCCGGAAATGATTGGGCCGACGATTTCTCCCTTCCGGCAGCCAGAGAGGCAAATTAGATGAGTGGAGTGCCGGGCAAGAGTTTCCAGATTGAGGACGGGACTGCCTTTCCCGTGTTTTAGCTGAGCCCTGGTTATCAGTCGGCACAGGTTGGAGTAGCCTTCGTTATTTTTGGCCAGCAATGTAAGATGATTCCCATTTTCCAGCGTCATCTCCGCTCCGATAATGTGCTTGATGCTGGCTTTAAGACATGCCTTGTAGAAGCGGATAGCTGCGTATAATCCGTTATGGTCGGTAAGAGCTAACGCAGACATTTCGAGGGATGCCGCCCGGCTTACCAAGTCCTCCGGATGAGACGCACCATCCAGAAGAGAAAAATTGGAATGGCAATGAAGCTCCACGTAACTCTTCATGCTCGAGATGTATTAGCACTCCTAATCGTAGATGCGTTGCAGGTACCAGACTCCGGTAAGCAAATTCCGGTAGAGATCGCAGACGGTGCCGGATTCAGTCCTGACCTGGAAATATTCCCTTTCGACCGGTCTCCTCCACCATCCCTGAACTACCCGCCATTGTTTCAGTGTCTCTCCCACTCCTTCCCTTCTCCCTTTATAAAGAAAGACGGTCGGCCTGTGCTGGACGCCTTCCTCAACTTCCAGCCTTATAGCTTCTTTGAATAACTTGCTCATCTCTCACAGGTCAAATTCCGTGAAGGAAAAGGAGTCCTCTGGCAATGGACTGTTCGGTTTAACGAGCACCTTGCCAACCACTCCTTTGCCGTATCTCTGCCGGAGCCAGCTTATCGCTGAAGCCAGCTTTTCCCTGTGCCTTAGCGGCTCGGCTAAGAATAAAGCTTGCCTCCTGCCTTCAGGGCAGAAATCGGTCAGAGTCAGCCTCATTTCGCTTACGGAGGCTGTGAACTTTGCTTTCTCCAAGTACTGCTTTAAGTGGCGTAACATCGTTTCTTTGCAGGAAGTCGCTTCCTTGAAGTGAACTATTCGTTGAGCAATATGGTCATTGCTGAAATGCAGGGATATTGTTAGCCGCAGACAGCATTGCCAGCGCTCCCTCAATCGCTGGCTTAACCTGGTCAGGAGTTCATCACCACCAGCTAGAACTTGACCGATAGTCTCCGCCGCAGGCTCAAAATAAATCTGCTCTTCCAGCATCGGCGCCTTACTCCACGGAATTAACGTTGACCCATCAATGCCATTGGATAGTTCCCACAAACGCTTGCCCTCGTTTCCAAATTCCAAGCTGACTGCCGCTAACGACAGACTGGCCAGTTGTCCTATTCGATGGATGCCAAGCAATTCAAGGCGCTCCAGGGTTCTGGATGAGGCCGGCAAAAAGCATACAGGCAAATCTTCAAGGAAATCCTTTCCCTCTCTTTCATCAATAAGAATAACCTTATCTGGCGTGGCAACCCGGCTGGCTGCCCAGGCCACAAATTTGTTGGGGGCAATTGATGTGAAGGGATAAAGCTGGAAACGTTTTTCGATTATCCGCCCGACCTCCTCAACAAACCGGACTTCATTGCGTTCATAGCTCAAATCAATGAAAGCAGAGCCCGGGGTCCCAGCCTCTACCACCGGGCTGCAATTAGCGAGCAAGGCCAAGAGCGCGGTAAAGGCATTGGCGTGTTTCCCCTCGTCCAGTGGCAGGAATACCCCTTGCGGGCACAGAGCATACGCCTCTCTCAGGGGCATGCCCTGCCTGACGCCACATGATAATGCCTCTCTTGAGGCATCGTATACGACTTTCCGTTCATAAGGCAGGCCTCCGATAATAATCGGTTTTCCTCTTAACGAATCGTCATCTCTTACCTCGACTTGAACAACGAAGTGAGGAAAGAAGAAACATGCGACTCTCACCTCCAGCCCCCTTGACTAATCTTCCAGCCTTCTCAGGACAGCAACCACTTTACCCTGCACTTCAATGTTTTCAGGCCTGGTATATATGGATTTCATTTCGCTATTCGCCGGCTGCAGGCGAATACGTCTTGGTTCGCGGTAAATCTTTTTCAGCGTTACCTCTTGCTCATTCTTAAGCCACACTGCTGCCGTTTCACCATCTGCAACGGATTGCGTTGCTTCCATAATCACGATATCGCCATCATTGATAAGGGCATCAAGCATGGATGTTCCTTTTACCTTCAGGGCATAGATATCGCCCTTTTTCCCTACCACATCCGTTGTGAGCCTGAGTGTTTCTTCAATATGATTAGTCCAGGTACCCGAATCTACAACAGGAATCGGTTCTCCAGCAGCGATTGTCCCCAGTAGCGGCACTTCTATAATGTCCTTTTCCACAAGCTGGATGCTTCTGAAAACCTCAGGGTCGCGACGAATTTGTCCTTCTTTTTCCAGGATATTCAAATGATACTGGACCAGCGAGGTTGAACTAATGTTGCACCCTCTCAGAATATCCCTGACAGTCGGTGCATAGCCTTTTTCATCAAAAGAACGGCGTATATATTCCAGAATCCTTTCTCTAATCTCGGGCTTCTTCATGATAGCCTCCTGTCACAATTATATTTAACAAATGTTCTATAGCACAAGTGTATCAACCAAGGTGGTGAGTTGTCAAGACCCTTCAGCAACAGTGCAGGAAACCTCCTGAATCAGAGGTTAATTATTCCGCATCATATATCAAGCACTGTCTAACCCATTGACAACTGGCTGGCAAAGACATATCATACTGACGATGGCGACAGGGTAATTCCTGTCCAATAGAATGAACCCCTCCACGGTTGCTTCCACAGACAAGTCCTCACACTATTTCTTTTCTTCTTCGCTCAACTGGGGAGCATGGCTTGGGCGAAATCCAAGTACGGTTGTTTGTGGGAACACCGCATGTGTCTCAAATCCAGGACCCATACACTGCTCCCGTCACACACAAGGCAGCTAAACCACCATGTCGGTTCACATACATTTCCTGCACCGATCTCATGACCTTCCATCCCATCTGAACGAGGGACAGGTCAACAAGAGCCTGAAGAACAGTATTCTTGATGGCTCAGCTTATTCCGTAATGCTCGGACTGACGCAGAACTACATTACGCCATACGCGCTGACAATGAAAGCAACCACTCAACAGATTGGCTTGCTCACCAGTGTCCCCAATTTCACCATGGCGGCAGTGCAGTTCGTAGCACCAGCCCTTTCTGAAAGAATGGGGAATCGAAAGAGCTTAATACTCCCCATGGTCTTCATGCATGCTTTGATGTGGCTGCCGATTCTCCTCATTCCCTATGTGTTCCAGACACACCAGGTCTGGTGGCTGATAGCGTTCCTGACTTTGAGCACCGCTTTTGATTCTGCCCTCAACCCCGCATGGGGAAGCATGATGGCGGACCTGGTGCCAACGCAGATGCGTGGCCGATACTTCGGCCTGCGCAACCGCATTACTGCCTTTGTCTCCATGGCCTTCAGCTATGCCGCCGGGGGCATCTTGCAGCTGCTGACTGGCAACACTAACATGGCTTTCACCATCATATTTGCCGGAGCAATTGCATCACGGCTGGTCTCGTTCTATTTTCTATCACGGATGTACGAACCATTGAGTCCGGCGACCGAAAAGCGGGGCCATGACAGCGCGCTAAAAATAGCCCGGGGCTTGTTCTCCACCAACATCGGCATGTTCATAATCCTCTGCGCCCTGATGAACTTCTCGGCGACCGTTGCCGGACCATTCTTCTCTCCATATATGCTACGCGACCTTAATCTCAGCTACATCGTCTATACTATCTTGAACTCGGTGGCTGGCCTGGCCACCGTCGGCTCCATGACATGGTGGGGCAAACGTATCGACAGGGCGGGAAGTATCAAAGTGCTGAAAATTACGTCTCTTTTTGTGCCATTCGTGCCGCTCGGGTGGGTGCTAACACGCAGTTTATGGTGGCTTATCATCATGCAGTTATTTTCCGGGTTTGCCTGGGCGGGTTTCCAGCTCTCCAGCGGCGTCTTCATCTACGATGCAGTCCCGTCGCAAAACAGAACGCGTTACATAGCTGTTTACAATTCCCTGATATTCCTTGGCGTCAGCCTGGGGTCTCTGACCGGAGGGATCGTGGCACCACACCTGCCACCCGTTATGGGCAGTTATTTTCTCTCAATATTCATAGTTTCAGGGGTGGCTCGGTTGATCGTGGCGCTGTTTTTCCTGCCGCGCATCAAGGAAGTGCGCAAGGTGCCTCAGATTGAGGCTACGGAATTACTATTCAGCGATTTCCAGCGCCCCTGGCTCAATCGGGCATATGGCTATGTGGCAGACCATTTCCGCCGTCGGAAAATGCACTGACAGTCAAGTCTCTTGCACTCCAAAATACTGGAATGTAGCCTGCCGCCCAAAGGCTGCCACTTTGTTTATGGTTTGTATGATGCATGCCGGCGCCAAAGTAATTCAGGATCGGCGGAGAAATCTGATTGTATTGGGCTCTAACCCTGCGCCAACACAGATAAAGCTATTCTTTTCTAGAACTCGGATTGAAGCTTTATTATCAATATCTGTCTCAGCCTCGATTTGTCTTACCTGAGGCTGGTGCTCTGCCCATTGAACAATGCCCGCGACCATTTCCGTTGCCAGGCCTTGTCCCTGAAACCCAGGGAGAAGTGAATAGCCAATCTCAACCATTCCTCGTTCGTCTGGAGGGCCTTTAAAACCAATACCCCCACAGAGTATCGGATAATCGTTATCGATTCGAATTGCATACCATGTAAGCCAGCTTTCCCATTCAGGATGTTCTTTATAAAGTCCATAGAAATAACCCAAAACATCTCTAAGATTGGCCGGCGGCCATATTTCCGGTATTAAAGCTCCCAAGAGTTTCGCGAACTCTACTCTGTCTTCAATTTCAGCTGCTGCAACTATTTTTGTTCCTACAACCAGTCTCAATCGGTCTGATGTTTGAACTATCATCCTGTTCCCGCACATTAAGGCACTATGATTGATTTTCCATCCGTTACCTGTAGACAATATAGGGCGCGGACAGATTCCTATTTTGTCTCTAGAGTATAACACCTGGATTCGTGTCAAATTACCAGTTAAGGTCACGCTACAATACTCCTTGGAATTTGCGGTTGAGGTTGCCGCGCTTCGCTCGCAATGACGTAAGGAGAATGACTTCGACTGACAAAGGCAAAGTGACTTAGAATGGCGGGGCTTGTTTTGGGCCTACAATACCAAGTATAATTGACTGCCTTTACCCGTAATAGAAAGGGGAAATATGCCGCCCTATGCTTTTCTCCACAAACAGTTTATGCCATTATCTGA
>Ga0256868_10000324_pt1 | contig 28786 bp, 26 predicted proteins | sample RVTome_13_FD_187341 | JGI IMG/M metagenome (GOLD analysis project Ga0256868, IMG submission 187341) | Soil microbial communities from uranium-contaminated site in the Upper Colorado River Basin, Wyoming, United States - RVT92D227 HiSeq ...
GTGCAGGTGGCCGTACCGGTGCAGGACGATGAAGACCCAGGCGCCCGCGACCAACCACTGGGCGAACCCGGCGAGCCAGCCGAGCCGGAACGCCGCCCAACCGGAAGCTCCCGAGAGCCCCCTCCGCAACAGCCCCGGCACCACGAGCACGAGCGGAACGAGCCCCGGCCCCGGCAGGGCGAGCGCCAGCGCCACGCCGGCTCCGGCCGCCCGCAGCCGCGGCCCCCAGCGGGTGGATCTCGCCTCAGGATTCCCCGCCATCATGCCAGTTGCGCGACCTCGCGGAGAAAGCTGTCGCGCATGTACTCGCGCGTAATGGCCTCTGCCAACCGCTCGACCTCCCAGAAGTCGTCCCAGTGCACCCGCAACACGGGGATGAGACGGCTAATCTCGTGCAGGAACTCCTCGTAGTTGTTGTAGAGCCGAGTGAGGTACTCGACCGTGATGCCAGACTCGATGCCGCGGTCCCTCTCCCTGATGCGCTCCATTGACGTTTCCGGCTTGACGTCGAGGTAGATGATCACGTTCGGCCGGCACATGAAGTTCGACAAGTTTCGAAAGAGGTTGACGTAGGTCTCGTAGTCACGGTTGTCCATCAGGTCCATGTCGCGCAGGGTCTTCGCGAAGATGGCGTCCTCGTAGATCGTGCGATCCTGGACCCCGCCCCGACCCCGCCAGATGATCTCCTGGTGCTGCTGGAAGCGCCGGTTCAGGAGGTAGATCTGCATCGCGAAGCTGTAGCGCTTCGTTTCCCGGTAGAAGTCCGCGAGGTACTCGTTGTCGATGACCGGCTCGTAGTGGACGTCGAGCCCGAGGTGCTGGCCCAGCGCGGTGGCGAGCGTCGTCTTGCCGGCGCCGATGATGCCGGCGATGCCGATGAACGCCTTTCCGAGGGGGCTTCCAGCTGTCCCGCCGGTGTCCTTTTCGGTCGCCCCCTTCTGCGTTGTCATCTGCCCTCCCTGGCCTAAGGTATCACCACACCCCGCTCGCCGTGGGGAACCACCGCGCCCATCCGGCGCGGTCAGGAGAAAGCCCGCGCCGAGGTCCGACCACCGGGGAAACCGCCTGCGCCCCCTAGGCGTCGTTCGCAAACAGCCGGGCAAAGCCCGGGTATGCCCGCAACGGGATGAGGTCGAAGGCGATCAGCCCCTCTCGCACGAGCGGAAGAGACCCGAGCGCCCGCTCCGCCTCTGCCAGGCTCCCGCACTCCAACACCAGCACGGCGGCGTCCTGGTCGGCACGGAAGTACAGCTCGCGAATGACGCCGTGCTGGTGGAGCTCCCACGCCCGCCTCGCCTCCGCCCTCAGGTGAGGCTCGAACCGCTCGTCGGTCACGCCCGGGACGTCCCTCTCGAGAGCCAGGATCCTCACGCCGGCACCTCCCATCGCCCCGACCCGACGTCGCTCCCGGCCTGCGCCCAGGCGGCCGACTCTACGCGCGGCCCGAGGCCCGCAGGAACGCCTCCTCGGCGTGGTAGGAGGAGCGGACGAACGGGCCGGCGATCACTTCGAGGCCGAGGGAGCGGCCGTACGCATCCAGCTCTGCGAACTCCTCCGGCGCCCAGTAACGCACAACCGGGACCTCGCTGGAGGTCGGGCGAAGGTACTGGCCGATCGTCACCACCTGGCAGCTCACGGCCTTGAGGTCCCGGAGCGTGGCTTCCAGCTCTTCGCGTGTCTCGCCCAGCCCCACCATGAGGCCGGACTTGGTGACAAGCCCGTCGCCGCGCTTCGCGACGTGCTCGATGACCTCGAGCGCCCAGTCGTAACGGCCCTGGCGCCGGACCCGGGGGTAAAGCCGCCGCACCGTTTCGACGTTGTGGTTGTACACGTCGGGGCCGGCGCCCAGGACCACGTCCACCGCGGCCCTGTCGCCCCGGAAGTCCGGGGTGAGCACCTCGACGGTGGGACGAGGCTGCAGTTTCTTGAGCTCGGCGATCACCGCAGCGAAGTGGGCGGCGCCGCCGTCGGGGAGATCGTCGCGGTCAACCGAGGTGACCACCACGTGCTTGAGGCCCATGGTCCGGGCAGCCCGGGCCAGCTCGGCCGGTTCGCCTGCGTCGAGGGCGCGGGGCCGGCCGTGGGCGATGGAGCAGTAGCGGCAGGAGCGCGTGCACACGTCGCCCATGATCAGGAACGTCGCGGTGCCCCGTGAGAAACACTCGCTGCGGTTTGGGCAGCGCGCCTCGTCGCACACGGTGTGCAGCCGCCCGCGGCTCATCACGCTGCGGACCTCGTGCAGCTGCCCGAGGTTCAGCTTGCGCTCGCGGATCCAAACCGGCAGGGAGACGCTGCTCACTCGTTCACCACGAAGGCGCCGCCGAATCCCTCCGCCCGCAGCCGTGCGGCCACACGGCCGGCGCTCTCCACATCGGGAAACGGCCCCACGCGAATCCGGAATCTCCCGCCGGCCGCCGGCTGCACCAGCACCTGCCGGGGCGTGTACCCAAGGGCCACCACCCGGTTGCGGACACCCTCCGCCTGCTCACGCCTCCCGAGAGCCGCGACCTGAACCCAGCGCGGCTGCCCCTTCGCGGCCGCCTCGACCGCCGGCAGGGTCCGCGGGCGCTCGGTGGGGACGGGCACCTGGGTGGCGGCCGGGATGGGAATTGCCGCGACCTCGGGGGTGGGGACCGCGGTAGGAATGGCCGGCGGCGTGGGCTGCCACACCGGAGTCGGCACCGGGGCGACCGCAGCGCCCTGGTTCACCGGCTGTTGCAGCATGCGCACCCCAACGCCAAGGCCGAACGCCACCGCGATGGCAAGGGCCACGCCCACCACCAGCGCCGCGAGTTGCCGGCCGGTGATGATGATCTCGAAGTACCTCGGCAAGGCTCTATTTGCCTTCCTTCCCCGTGTCGAAGAACGGCTTGAGCATGTCGATGGGGAGAGGGAAGATGACCGTCGAGTTCTTCTCGGTGGCGATCTCCGTCAGCGTCTGCAGATAGCGCAGCTGCAGGGTGGCGGGCTGCGCGTTGATGATCGCCGCCGCGTCGGAGAGCCGCTGGGCCGCTTGCGCCTCACCTTCGGCGTGAATCACCTTGGCGCGCTTCTCGCGCTCCGCCTCGGCCTGCTTCGCCATCGCGCGCTGCATCGACTCCGGGAGGTCCACCTGCTTGACCTCGACGAGTGACACCTTGACGCCCCACGGATCGGTGTGGCGGTCGATGACCTCCTGCAGCCGCTGGTTGAGCTTCTCCCTCTCCGCCAGGAGGTCGTCCAGCACCACCTCTCCGAGCATCGAGCGAAGCGTGGTCTGGGAGAGCTGCGAGGTGGCGTAGATGTAGTTCTCCACGTCGATGATGGCGTGCACCGGCTGGATGACCCGGAAGTACACCACCGCATTGACCTTGACCGAGACGTTGTCGCGGGTGATCACGTCCTGGGGCGGAATGTCCAGCACCACGGTACGAAGGCTCACCTTCACCATCCGCTGGATCGGCCACAGGACGAAAATGATGCCCGGGCCCTTGGGCTCCGCGTCCACCCGCCCAAGGGTGAAGATCACGGCGCGCTCGTACTCGTTGAGGATGTTGATCCACTTGAAGATCAACACCAGTCCGAAGAACACCAGCAGAATCAGACCAAAGGGAAGTTGCGGGGCCATGACTGCCTCCTACTCTCCCGGTCGGGAACTGACGCCCCCCACCGGCTCCACCTCTAGGTTTTTGCCATCGACCTTGACCACGCGTACCTGTGCGCCCGCCGGGACGGGTGTTCGGGCGTATGCGTTCCAGTACTCGCCGTGCACGAATACCTTTCCCACGGGCTCGAGAGCCAACGAGACGTCGCCCACCTCGCCCACCAGGCCTTCCGCGCCGGTGATTGGCGGCTTGCGGTGACTGCGGAGCACGCGCCCCAGCAGGAACATCACCACGAGCGCGACCGCCACCGCCGTGGGTAGCACCACCGCCAGCCCCACCCTCAGGGCAGGGAACGGCGATCGCACCAGCATCAGGGAGCCGAAGATGAAGCTCACCAGCCCCGCCACGGTCAGCAGTCCGTAGCTTGCCACCTTGACCTCCAGGACGAAGAAGCCGATCCCGAGCAGGATCAGCAGCACGCCGACGTAGTTAACCGGCAGCACGGAGAGCGCGAACAGCGCCAGCAGGATTGCCACGCCCCCCAGCACTCCTGGAAGGATCGCGCCCGGGTGGGAAAGCTCGAAGTAGATCCCCACCAGGCCGAGGAGCATGAGCAGGTAAGCGACGTTGGGGTGGGCGATGACGGAGAGCAGTTTGTCGCCGGCGTTCGGACCGATGACGACCACCTCGGGGGCGGACGTGTCGAGCTTCTCGGGCTTCCCGTCGAAGCGCTTGATCGTTCGCCCGTCCAGCCATTTCAGCAGCTCGCCCCGGTCGTTCGCGACGATGTCGATGAGCTTCTTCTCCACGGCCTCGCGCTCGGTGTAGGAGGCCGAGTCGCGCACCGCCTTCTCGGCCCACTCGGCAGAGCGACCTCGCTGGGTTGCGAGGGATCGGATGAGCGCCGCGGCGTCGTTGGTGACCTTCTCTGCGATGGTCTTTGCGAGCTCCGCCCCCTCCCCGCCCACCGGGTGAGCCGCGCCGGCGTTGGTGCCTGGCGCCATCGCCGCCACGTCCGCCGCCATCAGCAGGAAGAACCCGGCCGAAGCCGCCTGCCCGCCCGCCGGGGTCACGTAGACAACCACCGGCCGGCGGGCACCCGTGATCGCGGTCGTCATCTGCCTCAGGGAGGTCAGGAGGCCCCCCGGCGTGTTCAGCTCGATGATCGTCACCGCCGCGCCGCTCGAGTCTGCAACGTCCAGTCCACGCTCGAGATAGCGCAGCGAGGCCGGCTGGATCGAGTCGGAGAGGGTTAGAATCACCACGCGCTGCCCCGCCCACACTCCGGGCGCCAGTGCGAGGAGGAGCGGCAAGGCGGCAACGCTGCGCCGGAGCATGGACGCCATCTTAGAGCCGCAGTCGGGCGCCCGCAAGGGTGCGTTGCGCCCCGCTGAGGTCGCTCTGCTGCTTGCGCTCGCCGCAATGACCCTCATCGCCTGGAGCCACCCGGCCGAGGTCCCCACGTCGGCTCGAACCTCGCTTGTCACGGTGGGGGCCCTGTTCGCGATCGCCGCCCTGGCCCTCGGCGAGAACCGGACCGGGTGGCGCTACTGGTGCCGCGAGCTCCTGCCGGTCCCTGTCGTGCCGTTCATATTCCTGAACCTCGGCCGCCTGATTCCGCTCGTCAACCCAAGGAACTTCGATGCGGAGCTGGAAGCGTTGGACCGGGCGCTGCTCGGCCCGGAGGCCCAGGCCGCGCTCTACAGCCTGGCCCTTCCCGCCTGGATCGCCGACGTGCTCACCCTCGCCTACTCCACGTTCTTCTTCCTGGCCATCGTGCTCGCCGTGGTGCTGGCGGCCCGCCACGACCCGTTCCTCCCCCAGGTCACCGCCGCCGTCGTTTTCACGTTCGTGGTCTCGTACGCGGGTTACTTCGTCGTGCCCGCCTATGGGCCCAGGTCCACCGTGGCCCAGCAGCGCTACCTCTCACTGCCGGCCGGCATCATTGGAGACCACCTGCGCGCGCAGCTCGACCAGTGGGAGAAGACCAAGACCGACGCCTTCCCCTCGGGGCACACCATGGTCACCCTCGCGGTCCTCTACTGTGCCCGGCGGCGCTACCGCCTGCTCTACAACCTGCTGCTTCCGATCGGGAGCCTGCTGATCGCGGCCACCATCCTGCTCACGTACCACTACGTTGTTGACATCGTGGCGGCGGTCCCGCTGATGGTGGGCAGCGTTGCTCTCGCCAGGTGGTTAGCCGGTCCCGTGCCGCGCGCCGCGCCACAGCCAGAGCCGGCGTAAACGGGTGTTGGTACAATCCGGGCTCGCAAACCTCGGTTCCAAGGAGGAAACGTCATGACGCTGAGGACTCTTGTCAGGATCGCCGTCGCTCCCGCCGTGGCTCTGGCGGTCACACTCGGGGCCAGCGCGCAGCCGGCGCCGACCTACACAGTTACCAACCTCGGAACGCTCGGCGGTGACTGCTTTGCGCTGGACATTAACCTGCGGGGCCAGATCGTCGGCACGTGCAGGGCTGGCTTCGACGCCGAGCAGGCGTTCCTGTACAGCGGCGGTGTCATGAGTCCCCTCGGCACGCTCGGGGGCGCGTACAGCTTCGCATACGCCATCAACCAGGCCGGCGACGTCGCCGGCGACTCCGCGACGGCGGGCGGTCTGCAGCACGCCTACCTCTGGCGTGGGGGCGTGATGACCGACCTCGAAACGCTCGGCGGCGCGGCCAGCCAGGCCAACGGGATCAACACGGGCCGCCAGGTCGTCGGCTGGGCGTACACCGCCTCGGGCGGCCGGCATGCGTTCCTTTTCGAGAATGGCGTCATGACCGACATCGGCGCGAGCTTCGATGGGGGGAGCATCGCCACAGACATTAACGAGCTCGGGCGCGTCGTCGGCTATTACGATTCTCCCGGTGGGTCGCGCCCGTTCCGCTGGGCCGCTGGGGTCATGAGCGACCTTGGCACACCGGGCGGCGCCAACAAGATCAACCTGTTCGGCGAGGTCGCCGGCTGGTCGAGCTACGCCGACGACAACCTACAGCCCGTCATCTTCCGCGGCGGTGCAATCGTCGACCTCGGCACCCTCGGTGGGCAGGAAGGCTCGGCCTGGGGCATCAACGACCTCGGCCGCGCAGTCGGCTACTCCTACACGAGCGAGAACCGGCGCCACGCCATCCTCTATCGCCGCGGCGTTCTTCATGATCTCGACGACCTCATCCCCGTGGGTGCCGGGGTGGAGCTGATGGCAGCGACCGCCATCGACGACCTGGGCCGGATCGTCGGCTTCGGTTGCTACGGCGGGCAGGTTGCCGGACCCGACTGCATCGGCGGTCAGATCCGCGCGGTGCTGCTCACGCCGCCCCCTGGGCAGATGCTTCAGGACCTCTTCGAGCTGCTCAGGCGATTCCGGTCCCAGGGGGCCGGCGCAACTAGTCTGGCCGCTCGACTCGGCGAGGCCAGCAGGTGCTTCGATTCCGGCGACGCTGGCTGCCTACAGGGCCCCCTTAGCGCGATCGCCAGCGAGGCACAGGCCCAGGTCGGCGCGGCACTGACGGAAGAGCAGGCACGCCTGCTCGCGGCGGCGACAGAAGGACTCAAGGCGACGCGGGACTACCGCTGAGGGCGCGCGGCGCGCGCTCGATTTCACGCGTGATCGCCCGCACGGCCACCTTCAACTCGTGGCGCCGCGGAAGTGCGCCACCCGCGTAGCGGGCGCGCTCGTGCTCCCGGACCAGCCAGATCACGGGCTCTTTGGTGTCGTGGAAGGCAGCCGTGACCGCGCTCGCGAACTCCCGGGCCGTCATCGCAGGCGGGATTGAGATCCCGCGCCGGGCTGCGGTGCGCATTGCCCTCTGAAGGGCGCGGGTCACCTGCGGAGGCTTCCCCATCGCGCGGGCGCGATCGGGTTCACGCCTCCGCCTAGTCCTCCACAGCAGCACGATCGCGACCAGCACCCCGAGGCCGAGGGCAAGCCGGGGCAAGTAGCGGGTGGCCGCAGCCAGCGCGTCGAGCGTCTGGCGCGCGAAATCGACCTGATCGGCCAGCGAAAACGTCAGCACCCAGCGGTCCCACAACGACTCGATCTGCTGCCAGCCCCAGCGCAGCGTCGGTCCGCCGGCAGCTTCGAGGATTCCGGGCCTCCCCTCTGCGGGTGTCGGGTCGAACACGCGCCAGGTTTCGTTCACATATGCCAGGACCCAGGCGTGGGCGTGGCTGTCGCGCACGACGTATCCGCCGTCGCCGTCGGGTTCACCTCCGGCGTAGCCCGCCTGGAGCCGGGCCGGGATGCCCATCGTGCGCAGGAGCAACACCATGCTGGAGGCGAAGAACTCGCAGTGCCCCTCACGCGAACGGAAAAGGAACCACTGGACGGGGTCCTCGCGCACCGGGGCGTGGACGCGCAGCGCGTACCGGTAGCCGCGCTGCAGGTGCTGCTCGATCGCCAGGGCGACCGCGAGGGTGTTGGTCGTCCGACCCGTGACCTGCTTGGCCAGCACGCCGAGGTTGTCGCTGCCCGATGGCAGCTCCAGGTCCGCCTCGTCGAGTGGGGGCTGTTCGACCCGCGCGGGGTCGAACTCCACCCCGTACGCCAGCGGTAGCTCCGTGCCGCGCGGGATGCGCAGCACGCGCGAGACGTCGCGGGTCACCGCCACCGGCGAGTGCAGAGTGAGCGACACGGCCCCCGCCGGTGCGAACAGCGCCCCGGTTTCCTTCTCGAGGACGATCTCCGCGCGCCGCAGGTCGGTGCCTCGGGTGCCCTCTACCAGCGCGATCGGTTGCTCGGGACGGCCCACGAGGCGCTGGCTCCTGAGGCGACCCTCGACCCACCCTCCGGCGCGGTAGTACTTCATGGTGGCGCCCACCAGTCGAAGCCAGTCCGGGCTCACCCGCCCTCGCTCGACTCCCGGAAAGGCGACCCGCATCACGACCCTTCGTGACTGCTTCACATCGCCGATCCCGTGCAGCATCACCGCCTCGCGGAAACCGGTTACCGAACGCCCGGTAAACGGGGCGCCCGCAAACGGCGAGCGCAGCCGCGGGAGCAGTGCAAACAGGGGGACCGCCGCGAGCACCGCCACGAGCACCGAACCGGCGACCAGCCGCAGGGGCGGCCAGGTCGCTTCCGCCCTGCCGGCCGTTGCGCCCTCGGCCAGCGTGACCCCGGTCAACCGCCCAACCGCGAGAAGCACGAACGTCAGCAGGGCGACCAGGTAGAGCGCAAGCGAGGGGTGCGTCGAGGAGGCGACGCCCGCAACGCCAACGAGGGCGAGGATGCCGCCGGTGCTCATGGTCCGCGAGCGCTGTCCGCACCCGGGGAGGCGCACTGCCGCGACCAGCACCGCGAGCTGCGACACGGGGCGGAGAACGCCGTAACGAACGCCTCCGGCGGCCACGACCGCGGCCAGGATCAGGGGAGCCAGCACGTTTTCAAGCCACGCCGGCGGGGGTGCGAGAGGGCGGCGACGGCTCACGACCCAGAGCGCCGTCGCGATGAACGGCAGCAGGAACGGCCAGGTCACGATCCCGGTGAGCGGCAGCGGAACCGACACAGCAAGGGCAAGAGCCGCAAGCCACCTCTGCCGCTCGCCCACGGGGTTCATCGCACCTCCACGAGCCGGTATACGGGTTCTCCCGAGAGCAGCCCCGGCAAAGGGTCCTCCCCGGGACCGACGGCCTGTACGAGCGCGAGCCGCTCGAGGAGCCGGCGGGCATGCACGCTTCCCGAGCCCGGGGGCGTCACCGTCCCGCCGATGATCAGACCAACCGGCTCGCCGTGGTGGAGCTGCTCCAACGCCGAGGAGGCCACCTCGCTGACCAGGTCCTCGAACCGTCGCAGCAGGGTGTCGTCGTCCCGTCGCGGCAGCTGGCGGTCGAGGGCCAGATAGTGCGAGGGCAGTGAGCGCTCGCGGCGCTCCATCACGATGGGGCGCTGCTGCCTGGCGGTTTGCTTCCAGTGCATGTCGCGTCGGTCGTCCCCGGGCCGAAACTCCCTGAGCTGCTCCACCTCTCCGCCGCGCCGCCCGTGGCCGGGCGCAGTGGCCTCGTCGCGGTGCGCCAGGCCGGTCCAGCGCACGGTGCCCACCCGCACCCTGCGGGGGTAGACGAGCACCTCCCCCGGCTGCGGCCACCGAACCGACTTGACGAAGAACACGAGCGGCAAGCGGACTTCTACCTGGACCGCGGGAAGCCTTTGCCGGCCGCGGCGTGGGAACACCGTCGGTAGCGACACGATCGTCGTTCCCCCCGGTGGCACCCGCGCGATCACGGCACGGCCCGGCAGACCGAGCAAGCGGCAGAGCACGAGGGCGGCAGGAATCCAGCGCGAGCGGTTGCTCACCTCGAGCTGGACCCCCACCGCCGCGCCAGCGAAAGCCTCACCGGGCGCGACGAGGCGCACGCTCAGGCGGCTCAGGGTATGCCGGGAGAACGCTCCCGAGGCCACGAACGCCCCGAGGGTCAGGGCGAGCAGCAGGTAGAGCGCGTTGTTGCCGGTGTTGAGGGCGGCCAAGCCGAGTAGCGGTACGGTCACGAGGAAAACCCAGAACGCCGTGGTCGGCTTCAACGTGAACCCCGGAAACCTCGCCCTGAACCCCGTCCCAGGTACCGTTCCCCAGCCCTCTCCCTGTGTCCTGTGCCCTCTTCCCTGCGCCCTGGTCATAGGGGAACGGCGGTGGAGTCCAGGATCTCCCGGATCACGGCGCGCTCGGCCTCGCTCCGGCTCCAACCCTCGCCTACCTCCCCCCCGGCCAGCACCACCCGGTGTGCCATGACAGGGACCGCGAGTCGCTGAATGTCGTCCGGTATGACGTAGTCTCGCCCCTCCACCATCGCGAGTGCCTGGCTGGCGCGGTGCAGTGCCAGTGCGCCGCGGGTGGAGACGCCGAGCGCCAGCTGGGGGTGGTTCCTGGTTCGGTGCACCAGCTCGAGCAGGTACGAGAGCAGCGCGGGCGTCACCCGCACCTCCCGCACCCGGGCCTGCAGCTGCACCAGCTCGGCACCTTCCAGGACCGGCTGCAAGGCCTCCAACTCGCCTTCGACTCCGCCGCGGCGGAGAAGGGCAAGCTCCTCCTCCGGCGCGGGGTACCCCAGGGAAATGCGCAGGAGAAAGCGGTCGAGCTGAGACTCCGGCAGCGGGTAGGTGCCGAGGTATTCGACGGGGTTCTGGGTGGCCAGCACGAGGAACGGCTCCCGCAGGCGGTAGCGCGTCTTCTCGACCGTAACTGTGCGTTCGTTCATCGCCTCCAGGAGCGCCGCCTGCGTCTTCGGTGTCGCGCGGTTGATCTCGTCGGCGAGGAGAACGTTGGTGAAAACCGGTCCGGGGAGGAACTCGAACTCGCCGCGCTCCGCCCGCCAGAGCGAGACGCCGATCACGTCAGAGGGCAGCGTGTCCGAGGTGAACTGAATGCGTGAGAACACGAGGTTCAAGGAGCGCGACAGCGCCTGCGCCAGAGTCGTCTTGCCCACACCTGGAATGTCCTCGATCAAGACGTGGCCGCGGCCGAGGAGTGCCGCGATGATCCAGTCAATGGCTTCGGCTTTCCCACGGATCACCCGTGCGACGGAACGCTTGAGGCCATCGAGCCTGTTGACCACGTCCACGATCTGCACGACCGTCCCCTCTCCACTGGTGTTTACGCTCTGGCGCTCATTCCGTTGGCGCCCCAGCCACTCGCGCCGGGCTCCCTACCCACCCAACTTTGCGGACGCCACCGGATCCAGCGGCGCCACGAGAGTCCGTTTGCTTGCGACCGCCGCACCCACCAGCTCGCCGAGGCGGGCTGTGTCGGCCACTGCGACCACGAGGTCCACACCCAGGGAAAACGCGCGCATGCCGTCGCCCGTGGCGAGGCCCGGGCCCACAACGACCACGACGCAGCAACGGCGCGTCGCGGCCGGCATCCCCGCGAGCCCCGATAGGGCCGGATCGCCTTCCTCGCCCGAGGATCCCAGCACAACGGCCACCGCCCCCGACTCGACCTGGGAGCGGGCCTCCACCAGCGAGGCCGAGGCCACCGCCTCGAACCCCGCTGCGGCAAGCGCTCCCAGCACCGCCTCCACCTGAAGGCGGCCATCGGCAACGACCACCGCCCGTTTCACGACCCACCCCCTCGAAGGTCGAGCAGACGCAACTCGAGCTGGCGCGGCAGCACCGCGTTGGCCACGGCGGTGTCCACGTCGACCTCTCCCGCACGAACGCGGCGCTCCAGCTCGCGGTCGAACCCCACCTGGCCGTCCTTCTCGCCATCGCGCAGCAGATCGGCCAGCGCCATGGAGTTGAGCGGACCCTCCGCCAGGTGCAATGCGGTGGTGCGGGTCGAGCGCCAGACCTCCACGACCGGGTGGCGCCCGTCGCGGTGTGGGACCAGTTGTTGCGTAAATGCCCAGCGGAGCACCCGGGCCAGCCGCGACCGCACCTCCTGGCGCTCGTCGGCCGGGAACAGCGAGAGCATTCGGGCCAGCGATGAGGCGGTGTCGAAGCCTCGCAGCGAGGTGAAAACGAGGTGTCCGGTCTCCGCAGTCTCGAGGAGCAGGCTCGCCTGCGCGGCCTCGCGCGGCTCGCTCACAACCAGGACCTGGGCCCCCTGCCGGAGCCCGCTTGCGAGTCCCTGCAAGAGGGTCGGCGTGTCGATCCCCACCTCCCGCTGGTTGATCGTCGACCTGCCGTGCCGGTGTAGGAACTCGATCGGGTCCTCGACGGTGACCACGTGGCAGGAGCGTGTCGCGTTCACCTCCGCGAGCATCGCGGCCAGGGAGGTGGTGCGACCGGAGTCGGCGGGCCCGCTCACCACCACGATCCCGTTGCGCTCGCGGCACGCATCCCGCATCGCCGCCGGTAGCTGCAGCTCGTCAAGGGTCGGCACCTTCTCCGGGATTCGCCGGAGCGACACCGCGAAGGTGCCCCGCTGGGAGAACACCGCGACCCGGAAACGATTCACGCCGGGGACCGAGTAGGCGAAGTGCGCCGCTCCCTCCGACCGCACGCGCGCGGCCGCAGCCGGGGGGGCCTGGGCCAGCAGGTGAACCACCACCGCCTCGGTCTGGAACGGCGTCAGCCGCTCGATGCCCCGGAGCTGCAGCCGCACGAGCGAGCCGTCGACCTGCACCTGCGGCGGCACACCCACTGCGAGCAACACGTCGCCGGCGCGCGGGGTCTCCGACAGAATGGCAGCGAGGAATTTCGGGAGGTCGAAGTTGAGCACCATTGAAGTATACCGGTTGCCTCGCCTCTCGCCCTCAGATGAGACTAGCTGGCGCGAAGCAGAACCGCGCCACGTAACTCGCGAACGAGCGAAAAACCGGGAACCGCGACCTCGACCTTGGGGGGAGCCTCGAGCACGACCTCGGCTCCCGGCCCGAGGACGCCCGATTCGCGCGCGAGAACGAGCGCCACCGGGCCCTCCGCCCACGAGGCGAACGGCGGATCACACCAAGCGAGGGAAAAGGCGACCCCTCGGGCGGCGAGAACGGGCAGCGCACGCTCTGCCTCCCGAGCCATCAACTCCCATCGGCCTTCCGGCACGACGAAAGCCGCGAAGTTTCGCCGGATCAACTCGCCAGCTTTCGGCGCCCGCTCTACCAGCACCACCCGTGACGCCCCACGAGAGAGCGCCTCGAGCGCGTTCACACCAGTCCCGGCAAACAGGTCCAGAAACGTGGCGCCGGCGAGGCGCTGCCCGATGATCGTGAACGCCTGCTCGCGCAGCGCATCAGGGGTGGGCCGAAGCAATGTCCCTCGCCCGGGTCCCGAGACTCGGCGCGACGCCCAGCTTCCGCCGGTGATCCTCACTTCTTGATCCGGCGCACCGTGATGCGGCGCAACTCCCCATCACTCACGAAAATCGAGGCCGGGCCTGTGCCGATCTCGACACGCACAAGTAACCCAGGCCCAACGGGCAAAACCTCGATCACCTGCCCGACCCGCGCGTCCTCCAGCTCCAGCCAGTCGCCGACGTGGGGCTGCCAATCCCTCAGGTCTTCCCGGATTCCGCCGGGACCGGTCATCCTCGCTTCCAGGCCATCGAGCGCTTGCCCGATGCGGGCCGCTCCGAGAACCTGCACGCCCGTGAGGGGGAAGCGCACGATCAGCGGCTCCCTGCCAAGGGGGGCAAGCCGAAGGTCGACCATGCCCTCGACGGGGGACTGCCCGACGTTCCCGAACCGCGTGAGGTCGGGGTAGCTTTCATCGACGATCTGCGTCAGCACCTGCAACTCGATCTCGTTGAGCGACTGACGCAACACCCGCTTCTCCTCGCCAACCTTTTCGCGGACCACGACCGCAACGCCGTTGCGGAATACCGATGTGCGGCGAACCTCGCCTCCCAACCTGACAACCCGCTCCACCACGTAGGTCGGATCTGCGGCAGCAGCCGCGGCGGCGGCCAGAAAGAGTGCGGCAATCACGTCTCACCCCCGAGTTCGCGGGCGACAGCCAGGGCATACTCCAGCGCGCGCCCCTTCTCAACCCGACCGTCGAGGACGGCCGCGCGGGTCTGGCGCACAGCGCCACCGATCGCTGGACCCGGCTTGATCCCTGCGGCGCGAAGCTGGGCTCCGCTGACCGGAGCGGGCGTTCGCATCCACGCCGTGAGCGCCTGTCGCAGCGTTCGGCGCTCCTGGCTGCCCGCGGCCGCCATCGTAACGGCCACCAGCGCCCGGTCGCTTCGCTCGACCGCCGCCACGACGTCGCTGGGGGACGCGTTCTTCTGACACAGGACAGCCAGGAGCTGCTCCATGCGGCCGCGCGCCGCCGCAACCGTCGAGGACATCCGGCCGGAGAGGGCTAGTCGCTGCGCCAGGTGCTTCCCACCCCCTTCGCCGGCCCGCGTCGCGAGGGCGACGACATAGGCGAACCATCGCGGGCCGCTGTAGACCTCCTCCAGGACCGACCACGCCAGCACTGACTCGACCTCGTGGAGGAAACGGTGCAAGGCCGCATTCCACACCAGCCCCGGAAAGACCGCGGGGAAGACACCTAGGTGGTCGAGCTCGGCCAGCGCCTCGACCGGGTGCCCTTCCCCCACCATCTCCGCCAGTTCGTCCCGCAGCCGTTCCCCCGAGAGGCGCGAGAACACCCCTTCCTGCACCGCCACCCGGATGAGCTGCCGGGTCTCGGCAGCGATCTCGAAGCCCAGGCGGGTGGCGAAGCGCACGGCGCGGATGGCACGGGTCGGGTCGTCGAGGAACGACAGCGAGTGGAGCACGCGGATCTGGTGGCGCTCCAAGTCGCGCTGGCCGCCGAAAAAGTCGAGCAGGTCGCCAAACCTCCCAGGGGTCAGATTGATGGCCATCGCGTTGATGGTGAAGTCGCGCCGGTAGAGGTCCTGGCGCATCGCGGACGTCTCGACCTCGGGCAGCGCTGCGGGCGAGCGGTAGAACTCGGTACGCGCCGTGGCGACATCCAGCCGGACGTCGCCGTCCAGGTGCACCGCCGCTGTCATAAACACCTCGTGCGGGTGGGAGCGCCCCCCGAATCGGGCGACCAGACGGTCGGCGAGCTCGACTCCGTTGCCCTCGACCACCACGTCCACGTCTTCGACCGAGCGTCCGAGGAGGAGGTCCCGGACCGCACCCCCGACCAGATAGGCATGCCCGCCCGAAGCCTGCGCGAACTCCCCGGCGGCGGTCAGGACCTCGAGGAGCTGCGGCGACAGCGCGCGACGCACGCTGCGGCCAACGTCTTGCACCACCAGGCGCGCCCCCGCAACCCGGCGGTCCACACGGGCGCCCTCGGCGAGCTGCCGATCGTAGAGCCGGCGGAAGAGGTCCATCCGCGTGATGATCCCCCAGCCATTTGCGAGCGGTACTAGTACGAAGCGCGCGTGCCCCTCCATGAACAGCCGCTGCACCTCGTCGACGGGCGCGTCAGCCCGCACCTCTGGCACGCCGGGCCGCATCGCGGTGGTCACGGGCCTATCGCCAAGCCCACCGGCCACGGCAGCATCCAGGATCTGCCTGGTCACCACGCCGACCAGCGTGCTCCCTTCCGACACGGGCATGGCGTTGATTCGCAGGCGCACCATGCGCTCCTGGGCTTCGGCCACCGTTATGTCGTGGGGGCACGTGTGCAGGTAGGGGGTCGCCAGGCTCCCTGCGGTCCAGTGTGCCCCGACCATCGCCGAGATCTCGCGCAACAACTGTTCCGCAACCTCCACCGCGCTCCTCCCGCGTAGGCGGGCTGCCGCGGCCGTCGCGTGCCCGCCGCCGCCGAGGGGAACGAGTAGCTTGCCCGCGTCGACACCGGAAAAGGTGGAGCGTGCGATCACGATGAGCTGCGGTGGCACCTCGAGGAGGGCCACTACAACCGGCAGGTCGAAGATCTCCGCGTACCGGTGGATGACGTAGGCAGCCTCCTCTACCTGCTCGCTCGGGCGGGCGATCGTCATGACCACCCGCACGCCGCTCACCTGGTGCTCCACCGCGCCCTCGACGAACTGGTTCAACAGCTCGAGCTGCTCGGGCTCCAGCGGACGCAGGACGTAACGGCGCACCCACTCGAGCCGTGCCCCCGCTTCCAGAAGCCACGCGGCAGCAGCGACGTCGGTCGGTGTTGTGTCGAGGTAGGTCAGGCCCCCGGTGTCCTCGTAGATCCCAAGAAGCATGAGCGTGGCGGTGACCGGATCGGGCACGATCTCACGCCTCTGCAGCTCCCGCACAATCACCGTGCAGGTCGCGGCGACAGGCGCCGTCACGAGCTCCTCGGCGGCGATCGTGTCGGGTCCCTCAGGGTGGTGATCAACGACCCGCACCGGGCAGCCGGCCTGGGCGATCAGCTCGCCCACCTCGCCCAGCCGGCGCCACGAGGAGCAGTCCACGACGGTGGCCTCGGTGATGCGCGCTCGGCGTAGCTCGCGGACCCGGACTTCGGGAAGCTCAACGTGCTCCGCCGCCAGGAAGCGTCTCACCGCGACCTCCTGCGACCCCGGGAAGACGACCCGTGCTCCGGGAGTCAAGAGCAGGGCTCCGGCAGCCGCGCCGAGCGCGTCGAAGTCCGCGCCCAAGTGGGTCGTGATCACCTTCATGGCGCCAGTTTACTGCGCATCCAACGCCTTGGATGGCAAGTAGCAACGCGCCGAGGGCCGTTCCCGCGGAATTCCCGGACGCTGCCCTGAATTGGTAAGATGACCGCGAGGTCCGGGAGGCAGAATGAAAGGCAAGCAACTGACCCTCGTCGTGCTCCTGGTCGCCGGCGTGCTGGCGGTGGCCGCACTCGCCCAGGCGCCGCTCTCCTACGCCAAGGACGTCGAGGCGATCATCGTCAAGGCCTGCAGTGAGTGCCACGGGGGCGACAACCCGAAGAAGGGCCTCGACCTCTCACAGGGCAAGGGCTTCGAGCGGCTGGTCGGCGTAAAGAGCCAGGAGGTGGAGGAGATGCTGCTCGCCAAGGCCGGCGACCCGGCCGGCTCATACCTCTGGCTGAAGGTCACCCACACCGCCACCCAGGGCAAGGGCATGCCGCGGACCTTGTTCGGATCCAAGAAGCTCCCCCAGGCCGACCTCGACGTCATCCAGAACTGGATCATCCAGGGCGCCAACCCCTAGACGCAGGCCTCACTCAAATGAAGGGGCGGCCGAGGATGCCGGCCGCTACCACGGTGAAGCACTGCCAGAGGGGAAGCTCGACCCGGGCACCGAACGCCTCGCGAGGGTCTCGCTGCACCCGGTCCAGGACGCGCCGGTAGACCCCGCCCATGACCCGCACCGCCGGGCGCGCGTTGGCCGCGAGGGAAGCCGGCAGCGGGTTGGCCTCCTTGAAATGACCGCGCGCACGCTCGCACTGGAAATCCATCAGAGCGGCGTAGCCATCGGTCGCGACCCGGCCGGCGAGAAGGTCCGCCTCGTCGACAGCGAAGCGCGCCAGCTCGTCGAGCGGCAGGTAGATGCGGTTGCGGCTGACGTCCTCGCCGACGTCACGGCAAATGTTGGTGAGCTGCAGAGCCATCGCAAGGTGGCGGCCGTGGGCCTTTGCCTGCGGGTCACGCGTTCCGAAGATTGCGAGGGAGATCTCCGAGATCGTGACCGCCACCAGCTCGCAGTAGCGCTCGAGCTCGGGGAAGCTCTCGTAGCGTCCGCGCTCGAGGTCCATGCGGCACCCGTCCACCAGGCCGAGCAGCGCCTTCTTGGGGATCGGGTAGAGCGCCAGCACCTCGGCGAGCGCCCGGGTGGCCGGCACGCCGGGGCTGCCCCGAAACGTCCGTTCGATTTCCTCGGCCCAGCCGTCGAGGCGACGGCGGATCTCCTCGCGGTCCGCCCCCGGTTCGGCCTCGTCCACGATGTCGTCGGGGATCCGGCACGCCGCGTACGCCGCGTAGACCCCGCGCCGCTTTTGCGGCGGGAGCAGCCGGAACCCCAGTGAGAAGTTGGCGCCCCGGCGATGGGCGAGCAGGCGGACCGCGGCGCGGCTTCCGCTCAACGTTCCCTCCGACGGCACCATGAGCACACCGGGGCGTGGCGGCAGCCGTCGCGCTCGCGCCATGCCGCGATCACGGCGGCCGCGACCGCCGCCTTGACCGCTCCCGGGCGCTGCAACCGGAGGAGGAGGCTCCGAAAGTCTCCGCGGCTCGCGAGCCGGCAGAACCCGGCAAATCCGTGCCGCCCGACCCTCTCGTAGGCGAAGCGCAGCGCGACCGTGGCTCGCATTGGCCGCAGGAGGGTGCGCACGAACTGGGCGTGGTCCCAGCGTCCGGCGATCCCTGCGGCCACCAGGCCGGCGCTGCGCAGGGCGAGCCGGTTACCCAGGCCGTACAGGAAGTCCTGCACGCCCGCTGTCTCGCCCACGTACCAGCGGCCATCCCTCCCCCGAAGATGGCGGGGCAGGCAGAAGTTCATGAACTGTCCACCCTCGTGCTCCCCGCGCACCGCGAACTCGCCGAGGGCCTCGCGGAAGCGGTGCCAGGCTTCCTGCTGCGCTTCCCTCAGCCTCTCGACCCTGCGAACCTGTGCCACCCCGAAGGTGGCGTGACCGCCGATGCAGAAGAGGTACGCGTAACCGGTCGGAGTGACCGCCGGGTCGAAGAGTACCGCGACGGTGTCGGGCAGGTCGGAACCGAAGACGATCTCGCGCGCTACCCCGTCCGCCTGGCGCGGGCCGGTCGCGACCACGTCGGTTTCCGGGGGGGCGGGCACGCCCTGGTGCAGAACCACGCCCGCCGATGCGGCGAGCCGCCGCAGCCAGGCGTCGAGGCTTTCCTGGCCACCGCCGCGTCGCACGAAGTAGGCGAAGGGCGTCGCGCTGCCGATCTCGTACCGTCGGCCGAAGCCGTCGAGGAAGAGGGCCTTGACCGCCGGGATCACCGGGATGTCGGGCGTGAGGCCCATTGCGCGGAGCTCTTCGAGGGCATCCGTTGTGCTCGTCCCGTTCTCGAGCACCTGCCACCCACCGGCGAACCGGCCTCCCCCGCCCCGGTGGCGGTCCCAGACCTCGACGGCGAACCCTTCCCGTGCCAGGAGGACGGCGGTGGCGAGCCCTGAGACTCCCCCACCCGCGATGCGGATGTGCCGGGTCACGCGCTGATTGTAGCCCGCCGGTCCGCCCGTCCGGATCCGCTTCCACGGGCACGCGCCCCGTGCCAGCGGTCAACGCCGGAATTCGGCTGGCAGGGAGCTACCGTTGCTCGAGGCGCACGCCCTCGACCTCCTCGAGGGTGCGGGGACGCCACTTTCCGAGGATCCTGCACCCGTCAGGCGTCACGAGCACGTTCTCTTCGATGCGGATGCCGCCGAAGCCCAGGTACGTCTCCAGCGTTCCGTAGTCGATGTAGTCGGTGAACTTCCCCTCGGCCTGCCAGCGCCGCGCGAGCTCGGGGATGAAGTAGAGCCCGGGCTCGACGGTGAAGACAAACCCCGGCCGAAGAGGTCGAGCCAGGCGCAGCGACTTGAGCCCGAACTGCATGCTCTTGGGCTGCCCCTCGTACCCGACCCAGACCTCGCCCAGATCCTCCATGTCGTGGACATCAAGACCGAACATGTGGCCGGTCCCGCACTGGAAGAACATGGCGTGGGCGCCCTGCTCGACGGCGTCGTCCAGGTTGCCCTTCATCAGACCCAGGTCCTTGAGCCCTTCGGCGAGGCGGCGGCACGCCAACCCGTGCACGTCGCGGAAGCGCACGCCGGGCCGGCAGGCGCCCACGGCCGCGAGGTGAGCGCCGAGCACCACCTGGTAGACCCCCTTCTGGCGGGGCGTGAACGTCGGGTCGACCGGGAACGTGCTGGTGAGGTCGCCCGCATAGTGCATGGCAGTCTCGGCGCCGGCGTCCAGCAGGAACATGTCACCGGGCTTCAGCGTGTTGCCGTGGAAGTGGTTGTGCAACGTCTCGCCGTGAACGGTGGCGATCACGGGGAACGCCAGGTGTCCTCCTGCTGCGATGGCGATCTCGGTGACCCGGGCCGCGACCTCGGACTCCATCATCCCCGGGCGCACCATCCGCATCGCCGCCAGATGCATGTCCACCGAAGTGTTGACGGCCGTCTCGATCTCGGCGATCTCGTCCGCACTCTTTATGACCCGCATCTCGACTACGGCGCGCACCAAATCGACCGAGGCCGCGTCGCCCTGGCGGTCCGGATGGATGCCCAGCAGGCTAAAGAGCTTGAGCCTGTTCTCCGGGCGGTAGGGCGGCAGGTAGCGCACGGTCCGCCCCCGGGCCACGGCGCCCTTCACGACGGCGTCCAGGCCCGCGGCAAGCCGGGTCTCGGTCACGCCGCCGTTCGCGGCCAGCTCCGCCACCGTGGGGAGGACGCCGGTCCACACGATGTCGTCGATCGTCAGGTCGTCGGCGAAGAGGACGGTCCGGCCCTCGTCGAGGTCGATGACCGCCGCCCACCCCGGCTGGTCCACGCCGAAGAAGTACAGGAACGTGCTGTCCTGCCGGAAGTGGAAGGTGTTCGCCGCATAGTTCATGGGACTCTCGTCGTTGCCCAGGAAGAGCAACAGCCCCGAGGAGAGCTGGGCCTGCAGACGGGCGCGGCGGTCGATGTAGGTCTGCACAGAGAACATGACGCCTCCCTTGAGGTCTTCGGTCCGGCTAGCCGATCAGAACCAAACTCTTCTGCGGCGTGGAGAGCCAATCGCACCCCTCTGGCGTGACCACGACCATCTCTTCAATCGTGCAGATCCCGCGGTCCGGGACGGTCAGGCGCGGCTCGATGGTGAAGACCATTGCCGGTTCGAGTTTCTTGAAAGGCTTCCCGGCGTACTTCTCCCAGGTGGGGCCGAGGAGCGCCGTTCCGTCGTGGGCGAAGCGCCCGACCTGGTGACCCAGCCCGTGAGGAAACTCGTCATAGCCCGCCGCGACGATGAGGTGACGGGCAACGGCATCAACCTCGCGCCCCTCGACCCCGGGTCTGATCGCCCGCTTGGCCTGCTCGACGGCGGCGACGACCGTGTCGAATCCCCGCTGCACGTCCGCCGGCGCGACCGCCTCACCCTCGTCAAGGACGTAGAAGGTGCGCTGCATGTCCGAGACATACCCGTCTACCTTGACGCCGAAGTCCATGTTGAGGATGTGGCCGCGGGCGACCGCCGTGTCGGTCGGGCCGTAGTGCGCCTCAGCGCCGCCGGGGCCGGTGAACACCGAAGGGCACTCGGTCGGCCGCCAGGCCAGTTCGATCCCGCGGCGTTCCACTTCTGCCTGCATAAAGGCGGCGATCTCCTTCTCGGTGCGGCCCGGACGGATGAAGCCGGCAACCACCCCGAAGATCTCCTGCGTGTGGCGGACCGCCTCGCGCATGCTCGCGATCTCACCCTGGGTCTTGCGCTCCCGGAGAGCCGACACGACGGCTTCGGCAGAGACGATCCGGTCGGCCATCCCGATGCTGGCAAGGTACCGCTCCAGGGTCAGGAACATGCCGTGGGTGATGCCGTCGCAGATCTCGCTCCCCTCGGAATAGTTGACCGCGATCGTCCGGGGATCGAGCTCCTTGAGGCACTCGGTCAGCGGCTCGCGGATACTGGTTACGAACCCCACGACCGCGTCCCATGCGCCGCATTCCTCCACGGTCCTGACGTCATAGCGGCCGACGATGGCCCGGGTGTGCCCGCCGCGCTGCACGATGAACGCCGAGTGCCAGGTCACGTGGCCCGGCGCCAGGAAGACGAGCGAGGGATCGCCGTTGATCTGACTCTCGCGGACGAAGGTGATCCAGCAGTCGATATCGAACTCGTCGAGAAGCGCCCGTGCCTGTTCGACCTTCTCCTTGATCAGCATCGCTCTCCTCCGGACCTTCCGGTCCTCGCGGCGCCTCGCGCCGGCCCTTCGTTTCGTGCAGCGTCGTCACCGGTGGGCCCCCTCCTCCGCGCGCGCGAGCAAGCGGCGCACGGCGCGACGCGGCCCGTCCCTTGTACCACCTTCTCGCCGAGCGTGCCAACGAACGTCGCCGGAGACGCACACCGGCCGGGCACGGGTCCCGACGTGAAACTGCGGGGCGATATGATCCGGGAAGAGAGGCAGAACATGGTCAGTTAGAATCCTCAGGGGGTTGGATTGACACCACAGGAGATCCGGGCAGCGGTGGAGCGCATCCTGCCCAGCGTGCAGAAGCCGGGCCGCTACCTCGGCCTCGAGCGTAACCGCGTGCTCAAGGACTGGGATTCGGTGGCCGTTCGCCTGCTCCTCGCCTTCCCCGACGAGTACGGCATCGGGATGTCGCACCAGGGCACGCGCATCCTCTACCACATTGCGAACTCGCGTCCCGAGGCGCTCGCAGAGCGCGCGTTCGCGCCGTGGCCGGACATGGCGGCGGCGATGAGGGCCGCCGGAGTCCCGCTCTACTCGCTGGAGTCGTACCACGAGGCGCGCGAGTTCGACATCATCGGCATCACCCTCCAGACCGAGCTCAACTACGTCAACCTGCCGTATCTTCTGGACCTCGCGGGCATCCCGCGCTTCGCCCGCGACCGGAACGAGGGTCACCCGCTCGTCGTCGGGGGTGGCCCGTGCATGGCAAACCCCGAGCCGGTGGCCGACTTTTTCGACGCGTTCGCGATCGGCGACGGCGAGGTGCTTCTGCGTACACTCCTCGACACCGTCAAAGCCTCCAAGGACGAGCGGCTTCCGCGCATCGAGACGCTGCGAGCGATCGCCCGCATCCGCGGAATGTACGTCCCCCAGCTCTACGGCTGGACCCCGGCCGCGAAGCCGGCACAGGGCGGCAGCTTCGAGGTGTTGGACGACGTCGCTGCCTTTCCCGTGACACGGGTTTTCGCCGAGACGCTCGACCCGGCCGACGTGCCGGCCGACCCGCTAGTCCCCGCCGTGGAGGTGGTGCAGGACCGCCTCGGCATGGAAGTCGTGCGCGGCTGCACCCAGGGGTGCCGGTTCTGCCAGGCCGGCTACTGGTACCGGCCGGTACGCGAGCACGATCCCGAGACCGTGCTGAAAACGATGGCGGCTCACGTCGACGCCACCGGCTACGAGGAGGTGGGGCTGCTATCCCTCTCCACAGCCGACTACTCGCAGATTGAGCCGCTGGCATTTCACCTGGCCGAACGGCTCGCTCCGCGTCGGGTGGGCGTCTCGCTTCCCTCGCTGCGCGCCGAGTCGTTCTCGGTGGCGGTGGCGGACGCGGTTTCGAGGGTGCGCAAGTCGGGGTTTACCTTCGCCCCCGAGACCGGCTCGGACCGTCTGCGGCGGGTGATCAACAAGACGTTCACCAACGCCGACATGATCGCCGCAGCCGAGGTGGCGTTCTCGCGCGGGTGGAACCTCATTAAGGTGTACGCGATGATCGGGCTGCCCACCGAGACCGACGAGGACCTCGAGGAGCTGGCCAGGCTTGCCGAAGGGATTCTGGAGGCGGCCCGCCATGTCGGAAACCGGAGGGCCACGGTGAAGGTCTCGGTGGGGCCGTTCGTGCCCAAAGCGTGGACTCCCTTTCAGTGGGAGCCGTTCGTTCCCGTCGGGGAGCTCTCCCGCCGGATCGCCCTGCTGCGCGAGCGCTTCCGCCGGATCCGGTGGGCGAAGCTGACTTGGAACGAGCCCGAGGAGTCACAGCTGGAGGCGATGCTCTCACGAGGCGACCGCCGCCTGGGGGAGGTGATCGCACGCGCCCACAACCTCGGTGCCGTGTTCGACGGGTGGGGCGAGTGGTCCAGGCTCGATGTCTGGCGGCAGGCAGTTGCCGAGGCCGGCATCAACCTCGAAGCCGAATTGGGGCCGCGCGAGCTCACCGCGGTCCTACCCTGGGACGTCATCGACGCCGGCGTGCGCAAGGGCTTCTTGAAAGCCGAGCGGCGCCGCGGCGTTATGGAAGCCGAGACGCCTGACTGCCGCTGGGGGGACTGCATGCGGTGCGGCATCCCCGGCGACGGGCTCGACACTCAGCTCGCGCTCCCCACCCTGCCGGTGGTTGGCGAGGAGGCGCCGGGTCTTGCGCGGGCGAAGAACGCGGCGTACAGGCTGCGTCCTCTGCCTCGGGTGCTTCCGAGTGGCGAACCGCTCGCCCAACCCGAGCGGCTCGCGCGCTACCGTTTCACCTTCCAGAAACTCGGCGATGCACGCTGGCTCTCCCACCGCAACGTCATGGACCTGCTGGAGCGTGCGCTGCGGGCCGCCGCGGTGCCGGTGCGCTACACGGAGGGGTACAACCCGCACATCCGCCTCTCGATGGGGCCGGCGCTCTCGCTTGGTTACGAAGCGGTGGCGGAGCGCTTCGACGTGGAGTGCCACGCCCCGGTCGAAGTTGGAATGCTCTCGCGTGCCAACCGGGTGCTGCCCGGGGGTCTCCAGCTCACCGCGTGCGAGCGCCTCCAGGAGGGCTTGCCTTCACTCGGCAAGGCCATCGCGGCGTGCCGCTACCGTCTGCGCCGCCCACCGGAGCTACCCCACTGGCCGGCCTCGCAGGCCGGCCTCGGCGACCTCACTGCCGGGGTTCTGGAGTGGAGGGTGGACGGCGACGACCTCGGGGTGACCCTCGATGCCCGCCAGGCAGGCGGACACGCCCTCAGCGTCAAGACCCTGCTCGCCGCCATCGGGATCGCCGAGGAGGCGCGGTCTCTCGTTCACGTGGTGCGCGAGGCCGTGCTCCTCGAGACTCGTCCCGTTGCCGCCGTCTAGGCGGCCCGCCGGACCACCATCAGCGAGAGGTCGTCAACCTTCGGCGCGTTGCCAAGGTGCGCGGCGAGGTCCGCGAGACACGCCGCCGTCAGCGCCTCGGGCGTAAGCTGCCGCGCTCCCGCGAGCACCCGCGAAATCCTGTCGGAGCCGTACTCGGTGCCGTCCGCGTTGCGGGCTTCGGTGAGTCCGTCCGTGTAGAGGACCAGCGTGTCGCCCTTTCCCAGCTTGAGCTTTCTCGAGGAGAAGCTCGTACTGTAGAAGGCACCAACCGGCAGTCCCGTGGGGTCCACGGGGGTCACGTTGCCGTTGCTGAGCACGAGAGGCGGGCAATGGCCCGCGTTGCAGATCTCCAGCTCGCCAGACGCCGAGGCACGGCCGACCACCAGAGTTGCGAAGTAGGGTGACAGCGTGCTCTCCCGGAACACCCGGTTGGCACGCTCGACGAGCTGCCCGAGGGAGAAATCTGCGGCCACCAGGCTTCTGAACGTCGCGTGCAGGTGCGCCATCAGGATTGCGGCCGAGACGCCCTTCCCAGAAACGTCCCCCAACAGGAAGTAAAGATCGCCGGCGCCGCCGTCGGGCCGCACCACGTCGCAGTAGTCCCCGCTGACCGGCCCGGCCGGCTGATAGTGGTAGTGGATCTCCCAGCCCAGGGCGTACAGGCTCTTCTCGGGCAGCAGCCCCCGCTGGATGCGGGCGGCGAGCTGAAGGTCCTGCTCCAGGTCGCGCTGTTCCTTCTCCGTGAGGTGATCCAGGCAAAAGCGGACCAGGGGATCCGCCATCAGGCGGTCCTGCTCGATCGAGTCGTGACAGACCTCGCAAAGTCCGTACGACCCGGCCTCGACGCGTGCGAGCGCCTCGTCCACCTCTTTGAGCAGCCGGCCAAACTGCGGCTCCCGGGGGGCCATCTGCAGCGCGGTCTCGAGGCGCTGCCGCCGCTCCTGCAGCTGATGTCGAACGATGTTCTCGGTTACGGTAGCCATGATCTCGATCTCCCCACCCTCGGGGCCTAGTACGAGTCTGACGGTCGTGTGGTTTGGCCTAGCCTGGCAGGCTGCTGGCCATCAGCGGGGCGGGCAGGCGTCGATGCGCCAGTAGTAGTCCTCGCCGCTTCGCAGTTCGATGTAGCGCCGCTCCACCAGGCGCCCCAGCTCGTCCTTGGCCTCCAGCACGTGGCGGCCCGAGCCGACGTTATCGACGGTCCGGTTCGAGTCCTGGCCGACGGTGAATGCCTCCCATCCGTCCACGTAGACGGTCAGCTTGCAGCTGCTCAGGTTTGCGACCACCACGTCGGACCGAACCCCGAACAGGTGCTCGCGGCAGCCGCCGGCCGCCACCAACAACGGCAGCAGCAGCAAGGCAGGAGGAACGCGAAACCTCACGACACCAATTTAGGGCCGAAAGGAAAGATCTGCAACCGGGCACGTTTCGTCTATGAGCGTTCTGAGATAATGCAGGTGCAAGCGACCCAAAAGCATCCGGTTTCGGCCGGCGCGGCGCTCCGAGCCACTTGATCGCCGCATCCGGCAGCCGTATTCTCGCTCTCAATGAGCCGCAAAACCCCCTTGCTGCCCTTCGATTTCTACAGCATCAAGAGCAAGATCACGCTTTTCGCGCTGCTCGCCACGCTGATCCCCTCGCTCACCATCGGGTGGCGCTCGTACGTCCAGAACAAGCGCTTCCTGAGCCAGAAGATCACCCAGGAGCTCCAGAAGGTGACCTCACAGGCCTCTCGCGAGACCAGCTTGTGGCTCAAGGAGCGACTCTACGACCTCAAGGTTTTCTCAAGCTCCTACGTCGTGACCGAGAACCTGGCCAGATTACAGGGCGCCAGTGCGGGGCAGATCGAGGACGAGCGCGCCGTGCGCGGTCTGCGCGACTATCTGGGTTCGGTGCGCGCCAAGTTTGGCGACTACGAGGAGCTCACGGTCGTGGCGCCCAACGGGATGGTGGTGGCCAGCAGCGCACAACTGCCCGGTCCGGTCGCCTTGCCGAACGGCTGGCTGGACCGGGCCAGGGCCGGCGAGGCGGCCATCGGGAGCCCGCACTGGGACGAGGCTCTGCGTGCGGGGACCTTGGTCGTGTCCCAGCCCATCCTCGGCGCCGACGAGCGCTTGCTGGGCGCGCTGGCGGCTAAGCTCAACTTCCACGTCATCGTTGAGAGCCTGGCCAGCGACTCCGGGCCCGACCTGAGCGACTTTTACCTGGTAACCCGCAGCGGGGCGGTCGTCGCAGGCACGCACCCAGTCCCCGTCACTTCGGGACCCACGAAGGCCGCGCTGCCGCCCGACCTGGCCTCTCGCCTGTTCGCCCAGGAGAGTGCCGCGTCGGAGTATTCGAGCCCCCGCGGGGTTGCAGTGGTGGGAACGCTCAAGACGGTCCCGGGCCTGAGCCTGGGGGTGGTCGCCGAGAAGGAGCGCCGCCTTGCCTACGCAGAGATCTACCGCCTGCGGAGGACGACGATCTGGCTGGTCGGCGGCCTGCTCCTCGGCGTCGGCTCGCTCGCGTACCTCCTCGGCCTGACGATCGTGCGCCCACTCGACAGGCTGATTGCGGGTGCAGCCAAGGTGGCGACGGGGAGCTTGGACGTTGACCTTCCGGTGTCCAGCCGGGGGGAGCTCGGCTACATGACCGAGGTGTTCAACCACATGGTGGAACAACTGCGCCTGGGCCGGCAGGAGCTGGGCGAGGCCAACCAGACTCTGCGGGAGAGGAACCAGGAGTTGCAGGAGCTGTCGGTGACCGACAGCCTGACCGGGCTGTTCAATCGCAAGCACATGTGGGAGACGCTCGCGCGGGAGCTCGAAGGGTACAAGCGGCACCAGCGTCCTCTCGCGGTGCTGATGATCGACATCGATCATTTCAAGCGCTACAACGACACGCACGGGCACCTGGCCGGGGACGAGGTGCTGAAGAGGATGGCCGAGATCTTCCGGTCTTCGCTGCGGGTCTCCGACTACGCAGCTCGCTACGGTGGCGAGGAATTCCTCATGGTCCTCCCGGACACCGACTCGACGATGGCCAACCAAGCTGCGGAGCGGCTACGCGGGCTGGTGGCCGCCGAAAACCTCGCAAGTGCGGGACCGGCCAAGATCACAGTCAGCATTGGCGTGGCCTCGACGTCCGGGCATGAGGAAGAGCCCGAGTCGCTGGTCAGGAACGCCGACACTGCCCTGTACCGGGCCAAGAAGGCAGGCCGAAACCGGGCGTTCGTATTCGAGGCCGGGAGCACGGGGCCGAGCTGAAAACGGTCGGGGATGTCAGTGCGCGGAGACGAGCGCCTCGAACACCCAACCGGCGACACCCTTCTCGTCCCTCACCCGCACCCACTGGTCCTTGCGTGAGAGCCCGACGAGCCTGGTTCCCGACGGCAGCGTGGCGAGGACCTTGAACTCGAGACCTGGTCCCTCACGGAGGTTGCCGTCCTTCGTCAGCCGGAGAGGCATTGGTGCCTCGAACGGCGACTCCCCGGCCACGGCCGTGAGCTTCTCGCGAGTTGCGGGGCGTGCCTCGCCGGGCCTCAGGAGTCCCTTCGCCTGGTTGGCGAGGTAGAGCGCGCCGCCGTAGTTCTCGTTCTTGAACTCCTCGGCACTCCTCTTGAGGAGCTGCTTGGCCTGGGAGAGATCGCGGTCCGCACCACCACCCTTCCCCTGCGCCTCGATGGCTTTGAGGGCGATCTCAGCTTCCGCCAAGTTGGAGGCTGCCTCGGCCCTGGTCTCCAGGCTGCGGAGCTTCGACTTTGCCCGCACCACCTCCTGGATCGCCTCGTCCAGCTTCGTCTCCACTGCGCGCTGCCGCTCCTCGAGCTCGCGAGCGCCGGCTTCCTTCTCCAGAAGCTGGAGCTTGAGGCCGGTGGCCTGACCCTCGAGGGCGCGCTTCTCCGCATCCAGGCTCGCCACGCTCTCCTCGAGCCTCTTCTGCTGGGCGACCAGGTCCGCGCATGGGTCGACCTCGACCGTGGGTTCCGGCCCAGGGGTGGGAGGAGCTGGCTTCGGCGGTGCCTTGGTCAGACAGGAGGCGGTAAGGGCCGCCGCGATAGCCAGGATGAGAGTCGGGATCGGTGCGGGCCTGGGCAGGTCGGCCGGTCGGGTCATCGCGCTCCTTTTCTCACTTGGTGCGAGCAACAACTCTCTGGATTGAAAACTAGCAGATCCCGCGACGGCTGCAAAGGTCGCATTATCGCACCTGTGCTCCC
>Ga0256868_10000326_pt1 | contig 28700 bp, 24 predicted proteins | sample RVTome_13_FD_187341 | JGI IMG/M metagenome (GOLD analysis project Ga0256868, IMG submission 187341) | Soil microbial communities from uranium-contaminated site in the Upper Colorado River Basin, Wyoming, United States - RVT92D227 HiSeq ...
AATCCGATTGGGCAATCAGTTTTTTCTCATATAAGGCTTTCAAACGGTTATAAGTTGCCTCCTGATACGTAAGTTGGGCCTGAGCCTGGTCGAGCGTTGCCCTGCTTTGCTCCAGTTGCGCCGTAAGCTGCTTCTTGTCGATCATGGCCAGCAATTGACCCTGCTTGACTTCATCGTTAAAATCAACATAAACCTTATCAATGATTCCTGATACCTGTGTACCCACATCCACGGAAGTTACTGCCTCAATTGTTCCGGTAGCCGTTACCGTATTGGTGATGTTTCCTTTTTCAACTTTAACCGTCTCAAAAGTGACGGCAGTTTTCTTTTTGCCAAAGGGTTTGAAAACAAACAGTGCTATTAAGACAACAACAACCACTCCTGCAATGATTAAAACTTTCTTTTTCATGGTATTATTATTAATATTTTGATATGAATTATTAAAGACTTAATGGAATTCCCAAATAGAAATCCAGTATTTTATAACAAAAAATTAAATTATATTTTGATTGCAGCAACTGGCTTTCTGCTACGATTAGATTGGTTTTCGAAATCAGATAATCCACTGAATTAATGATCCCCTGGGTGAATTTTTCATCAGAAAGAGCAGATGATTCTTCCATGGCCTGATATTTTTCCATACTGGCTTCGTATTCAATCTGGGCCGATGTAACATCCTGGCAAGCCTGTTCAATGCTTTTTCTCAACTGGTTTTTTGTATCCGTTTCACTTAGTTCCGCATTCTGGTATCCGATTTTGGCCAGAGCAACACTTGTTTTAACCTGCTTCTTCTGATAAATAGGAATTGACAGCGATAATCCTACCGAGGGTGATAACGCATGATCCATTTGAGTGAAATACCTGTCATAGGAACTGCCGGAAAACTGGGTGCTGATTCCTGCACTGGCTGATAAACTGGGATAATAGCCCGCCTTTGCAATTCTCTCGTCAAGTGCGGCGATTTCTTTGTTGATGGATGCGCTTTTAATTTGCGGTTTTATGGCCAAAGCAGTGCCAAAAATTGCCTGAACATCAGGGATTCTGTTCTGGTTCAACATTGAATCCAGATTTGGATGAGCAATGTAAAAGTCATTGGTTACCGGAAGTTCCATAAATTGCATAAGATTCACCTTGGCAATGGCCAACTGACTGTTGGCATTTGCCAGGGTGAGTTTCTCACTTGCCAGCTGCGACTTTACCTGGAGATAATCGGCCATGGATATCACCTGCAGATTCATCCGCTCACCGGCAAGATTCAGTTGTTCGGTGGTAGATTCGATCTGCTTTTCGCTGTTTTTCACCTGCTCCTCGGCATATAGTACCTGAAGAAAAGCATTCAGAATGCTCAGGGATATTGATTCCTTTGTGGATTCGAGGCTATACTTGCCACCTATGATATTCAGTTCGGATTGTTTGATCTGGTTGGATAAACGGGAAGCATTGAAAACGGTAATCCCTGAATTAACTGAATAATTCGAACCATTATTGCCAACGAATCCGTTTTCATAAAATATACCGTGTGATAATGTATCTGTTGAAGTACCTCTATTCCAGTTAAAATTCTGATTAATTCCGGCACTTACCGAAGGGTGACGTTGTGCCTTGGCCTGTTCGGCCTGGTATTCAAACGACTTGTTGGATAATATACTCTTTCTGACCTGGATGTTTTGTTCCAACGCATAGGCAATACATTCCTCGAGCGTCCAGGTTTTCCCAGGTTGTGCCATAATCCCGGAACCTAAACGCAATATGCTGAAACAGAGAATAAGAATAGTATTTTTCATAACACTCAATTTGATTTGAGGATAAAGGTATCTGTATTGCCAGGAATGGTAAAACCGAATAGAAGTACACCGGTATTTCCTAGATCAATCCACGCATTTCACATATGAATAACAGAAAACAGGATAGTATTTAATTCATTTTTGATGATGTTACATTTATCCATAAGGTTTTTTATTTATTATCAATATATTTTTCTTAAAATTGTATTATGAACTGGTTAACGCACTTCAAAGCCCAGGTAGGCAGGAGAGTTATTGTGAACAAGCTGAGAGGTCAGGTACGAAAGCCTGTCATCTGCAATATTCAAAATGCCCAACACATTGGAATTATTTACAATGCTACCGAGTATGTCAGTTTTGAAATTATCCGGAATCTGGTAAAAGAGCTCACCCGTGATTCAAGAAAAATGGCTGTTCTCGGGTATGTCGATAGTAAGAAGCTTATTGATCATTATCTCTACCGGAAAGGTTTTGATTTTTTTTCCAGGAATGAACTGAACTGGTACTCCAGGCCGGTTTCTTCAGTGGTTGAACAATTCATTCAGGAGCCTTTTGACCTGCTTATCAATTTAAGTCTGGAATATTATTATCCTATTTATTATATAACTGCACTTTCTTCAGCCGCTTTTAAAGCCGGGAAGTATTCCCCCGAAGAAGAACACCTCGATTTCATGATCGATATGGAAAAAGAAAGGCAGACGATGAAGAATCTGCAAAATGAGATCAGAAAAGACACCGATCAGCAACAGGATAATGATGAAATTGAGGCTGATCTTAACAAAAAGACTGAAACCGAACTTTTATTGAACTTTCTTATCAGTCAACTCATGCATTACCTTTCCATTTTAAAAAAGTAAATAAATATGGATAACAAGAAATTCGTGGGCACGGGTGTGGCAATTGTCACTCCTTTCAGAGATGACGGAAGTATCGATTTCAAGTCACTTGGCAAGTTGCTGGAGCATACTATCAAAGGTGGTGTTAATTATATTGTAGCGCTAGGAACAACCGGCGAGTCAGTAACACTATCAAAAGACGAGAAAAAAGCTGTGGTTAATTTTGTTACGGATACTGTAAGCGGAAGAATTCCTGTTGTTATTGGCATGGGTGGCAATAATACACAGGAAATTCTTGACCTTATCAATCATAACGATTTCAGTTGTGTTGATGCCATTTTATCCGTGTCACCTTATTATAACAAGCCTTCACAGCAGGGCCTCTACCTTCATTTCAAAGCAATAGCAACGATCAGCCCTGTTCCGGTTATTCTTTATAATGTACCAGGACGCACAGGCTCAAACATTTCTGCAGACACAACCCTCAAACTCGCCCATGAGTTTAAATCGATAATTGCCACAAAAGAAGCCTCAGGTAATCTGGCACAGATCATGCAGATTATTATGCATAAACCCAAGGATTTTCATGTCATTTCAGGAGATGATGCCCTTGCTGTGCCTGTCATTGCCATTGGCGGTTCAGGTGTGATTTCGGTAATTGCCAATGCCTACCCCAGGGAATTATCTGATATGGTAAATCATGCATTAAAAGGTGACCTGAATAAGGCAAATACCCTGCAATATAAACTATTTGATATGATAAATGCGCTTTTTGAGGAAGGCAATCCCTCCGGGATCAAGGCACTGTTAGAAATTCTTAAAATCGTCCATAACCATGTCAGGTTGCCTCTGGCACAGGTAAGTGAAAAGCATTATGAGAAACTGGCACAATTGTCAAAAAGAATTAAATAAGGTTTTACCATGGTCCAATTACCCACTAAAAATTAATCTTATGAAAACAAAACGAATTATTGTCTCTATGTTTTGCATTTTTGCAGGTGTCTCCTCTCTTATCGCCCAGGGATTTCAACCCCCTGCTCCCGGTAAAGCAGTAGTTTATTTTACACGTATTACCGGTTATGGTTTTGCCGTATCCTTTGAGTTCTTCCATCAGGATAAGTATATTGGCGCATTTAAGGGTTCCAATTGTATGCGCTATGAGCTTGATCCCGGGCAACAATTGTTATGGGCATCCTCTGAGAACAAAGAATTCGTTGCATGTGACCTTAAAGAAGGCGGAACCTACATCATACTTGTTGATGTTAATATGGGATTCGGAAAAGCACGGGTAGAATTGAATCCGATAAATGCCTCCGACGACCGTTTTAAACGCGCCAAAGATTTAATAAATTCAAAGGAACCGGTTGTAACACCGCCGGAAAAAATTGAGGCTTTGAATAAAAAGCTTGCAGAGTTTATCCCCGAGCAACTGAGAAAGTATGAAGAAGAATGGAAGGGTACGAAGGTTGTGAAAAATATGTCAGCTGATATGGCCATTCCTGAAGAATCGATGAAATAACCGCCAATCTAAAAATAATTATACCCTTTCAGCCATACTCTGGGCACCGTGGCAGTGCTTAAACTTTTTGCCGCTGCCGCAAGGACAGGGATCGTTCCGGCCAACTTTTTTTTCCACTCTTACGGGCTGGACATGTTCTTCTTTTTTGCGGCCGGGAGCATTGTCAGGCTGATATTCCTTCTTATTGGCCTCCATCTGACTGAAATCTGTGCGTTTTGGAGCCTGGGCACGTTGTACGCCGCTTGCATCACGAATGGGGATCTGTCCCTTCATTAAAATACTGCAAACCTCACGGTTTACCTTGTCAATCATTGCCCTGAACAGTTCAAACGATTCGAACTTGTAAATCAGCAGGGGATCCTTTTGTTCATAGGTAGCCGTTTGAACCGATTGCCGGAGATCATCCAGTTCTCGCAAATGTTCTTTCCATGCTTCGTCAATGGTGCTCAACAAGACTGTTTTTTCATAGGACCGGACCAATTCCTCACCATTTGATCGATAGGCCTTCTCGAGGTTGGTAAGAATATGATAAACCCTGGTTCCGTCGGTAATAGGAACAACAATATTTTCATATAGTTTCCCCTGTTTCTCAAAAACATCCCTGATTACCGGCAGAGCCTGCTTCGAAATCATGGATTGCTTTCTCAGATAGGTTTCCCTCAACGTTTTGTAAATACTGTCGGTTACTTCACCAGCTGACAGTTTCATGAATTCTCTTTTTGAGAACACAGGTTCAATAGACAGCGATCGCAGTATGTTAAATTTGAACTCATCGAAATCGACCTGGTTGTGAAGCTGCGCAACCAGACTTTCACAAACATCGTACATCATATTGGCAACGTCCAGCTGGATCCGTTCACCATGCAGTGCATGCTTCCTTTTGGTATATATCACCTCACGCTGTGAGTTCATGACATCATCATATTCCAGCAGTCGCTTACGAATGCCAAAGTTATTCTCCTCCACTTTCTTTTGCGCTCTTTCAATGGACTGTGTGATAAGCTTGGCTTGTATCGGTTCCCCTTCATTCCACCCCATTCTTGCCATCCAGCCGGCAATCCGGTCAGATGCAAACAGGCGCATCAGATCATCCTCGAGCGACACATAAAACTGTGAAGTCCCAGGATCACCCTGCCGGCCAGAGCGGCCACGCAGCTGACGGTCAACACGACGCGATTCATGCCTTTCTGTACCTATAATAGCCAGACCACCGGCATTCTTTACCTCAGTACTAAGCTTGATATCGGTACCCCTGCCGGCCATATTGGTGGCAATGGTTACCGTGCCCGATCTGCCAGCTTCAGCAACAATTTCAGCCTCGCGCTGATGCAGTTTGGCATTCAGCACATTGTGCTTTATACCTTTAAATTTAAGCATTCTGCTGAGTAACTCGGAAATTTCAACTGAGGTGGTGCCCACCAGTGAAGGACGCCCTCCCTGATGAAGCGCAATAATCTCATCAATAACGGCATTGTATTTTTCTCGCTTGGTTCTATAAATCAGGTCATCACGATCGTTCCTGACCACCAGCCTGTGCGTGGGAATTACAGTCACATCAAGCTTATAGATATTCCAGAACTCGGCTGATTCTGTCTCAGCAGTACCGGTCATGCCAGCCAGCTTATGATACATTCTGAAATAATTCTGAAGCGTAATGGTGGCAAAAGTCTGCGTGGCAGCTTCAACCTTCACCCTTTCCTTGGCTTCTATGGCCTGGTGAAGACCCTCGGAATATCTCCTGCCTTCGAGAATACGGCCAGTCTGCTCATCAACAATCTTGACCTTGTTGTCCATCACCACATATTCCACATCACTTTCAAACATTGTGTATGCTTTGAGCAACTGGTTGACTGTATGGATGCGGTCAGATTTTACTGCATAATCCTGTAAAAGCTGGTCTTTCTGCAAAAGCTTTTCTTCGGCTGAAAGTTTTGATTTCTCTAATTCTGCAATTTCGGAGCCTATGTCAGGCATGATGAAAAAATTGGCATCAGATCCTGAACCCGTGATGAGGTCAATGCCTTTCTCGGTAAGTTCAACCGAGTTTAACTTTTCATCAATGATAAAATACAGATCGTCGGTTACTACATGCATGTTCTTGTTGTTTTCCTGCATATAGTAGTTTTCTGTTTTCAGCAAGAGTGCTTTATTCCCCTGTTCGCTTAAAAACTTGATCAGTGGCTTGTTTTTTGGAAGGCCCTTGAATGACTGCAATAATTTGAAACCACCTTCCTCGTTCTTATCTTCGGCAATAAGCTTCTTGGCCTCAGCCAGCATATTGGTGACCAGGTTACGCTGAATTGTCACCAGTTTTTCAACCTGAGGCTTGAATTCTTCAAATGACTGATCTTCACCTCTGGGTACAGGACCGGAAATGATAAGGGGCGTACGTGCATCATCGATAAGAACGGAATCCACCTCATCCACAATCGCATAATGATGTTTTCTCTGCACCAGGTCTGTCGGGCTAATGGCCATGTTATCGCGGAGGTAATCAAAACCAAATTCATTATTGGTTCCATAGGTGATATCGGCCAGGTATGCCTTTCTGCGACTCTCCGAGTTGGGCTGATGTTTATCGATACAGTCCACCATAAGTCCGTGAAATTCAAAAATCGGGCCCATCCATTCTGAGTCGCGCTTGGAAAGGTAATCATTCACGGTAACAATATGTACTCCCCGTCCGGCAAGAGCATTAAGAAAAACAGGCAGCGTGGCCACCAGGGTCTTACCTTCACCGGTTGCCATCTCCGAAATTTTGCCCTGATGAAGTACTACGCCTCCGATAAGTTGCTCATCATAATGGATCATATCCCATGTTAGCGGATTACCACCTGCGATCCAGGTGTTCATATACCTTGCCTTAGTGCCGTGGATTTGTACACTGTTCCGCTGGGAAGCAAGGTTTTTATCCATTTCTGTAGCAGTGACCTCAATGAATTCGTTTTCTTTAAACCTTCGTGCTGTTTCTTTCACGACTGAAAAAACAACAGGTAGTACCTCAAGCAGTGTTTTCTCGATGGTTTCGATGATTTCTTTCTCAATGCTGTCAATATTGTGATAAATAACCTCAACCTGGTCAATCTCCAGGCCACCGGATTCAATCTGCTGTTTGAGTTCAGTGATAAGTACTTCCTTATCTTTTAAAGTATTCCTGACAAAATCTTTGATTTCGGCAGACTTAGCCCTGAGCTCATCATGGTTGAGTTTTTCGATGACCGGATAAATCTCCTGGATTTTATGAAGGATTGGCAATATTTCTTTAATATCGCGCTGAGATTTGCTACCAAAGAATTTTCTCAGAAAACTGATTAAGGCCATTGGATAAATATTCGAGTTAAAGAATCAGAACTTACATCCTGCCACTAAGTGGCACTGGCTGTATTACTGCCGGTATCAGGAGTACGAAGCGACATGATATCGCGATCGAACAGATACAGGTTTCCTTCCCCGATCAGGTTTAGCTTATCCAATATTCTTGTTGCGTTAGCTTCTTCTTCAATTTGCTCATTTACAAACCATTGAATCCAGTTCTGGGTGGTAAAATCCTTTTCCGCCACACACAATGCAACAATATCATTAATGGAAGCTGAAATAAACTGTTCATGTTTTAAAACCTCCCCGAACATTTTCTTCACTGATCCAAAGTCTTTAGCGGGTTGCTTAAAGGCAGGCACTACAGCCTGGCCATGCCGCTCATTGATATATTTGACAAATTTGAGCATATGAATCCGCTCTTCATCCGATTGAACAAAGAGCCATTCAGCAACTCCGGCCATACCTTTTATTTCGGACCAGGAAGCCATTGCCAGATAAAGGGCAGATGAATATCCCTCCTTTTCAACCTGCTCATTCAGAGCTTTTTCTATTTTCTTATTTAGCATTCTTTTAGGTTTTCAAGATTTAACAATCAAACAGTAAAAGTAGGGAAAAAATCCGAGAACTATTAAGTATGAAAAATCACATGTTTCGGACAATTTCGTCCCCGAACTCTGAACATTTTAGCTTTGTGGCACCCTCCATCAGTCGTTCAAAGTCATATGTGACTTTCTTCGACTGAATGGTTGCCTGCAAGCCCCTGGTAATTAATGAAGCTGCTTCATTCCAGCCCATGTATTCAAACATCATGGCGCCCGATAGTATTACTGAGCCCGGGTTAACCATGTCTTTTCCGGCATATTTGGGTGCTGTACCGTGCGTAGCCTCAAATACAGCATGACCGGTTTCATAGTTTATATTTGCACCTGGCGCGATACCTATACCTCCTACAATAGCAGCAAGTGCATCCGAAATATAGTCGCCATTGAGATTCAATGTGGCAATTACGGAATAATCAGCCGGTCGGGTAAGTATCTGCTGCAGAAATGCATCGGCAATAACATCTTTCACAATGATAGTTTTTCCGGAATTAGCATTGACAAATGAACACCAGGGACCACCGGCGATTTCGCTGGCCCGGAATTCGGCTTTGGCTAATTGATAACCCCAGTCGCGGAAGGCTCCTTCTGTGAACTTCATTATATTCCCTTTATGTACCAATGTAACCGATGGAAGGTTATGTTGAATTGCATACCGGAGAGCCGCTCTGATAAGTCGCTCTGATCCTTCTTTTGAAACAGGCTTTATACCTATTGACGAGGTATTTGGAAACCTGATCTTCTTAACATTCATTTCATTCTGGAGGAAAGAAATAACTTTTTTTACTTCAGATGAACCATCCATCCATTCGATGCCGGCGTAAATATCCTCGGCATTTTCCCTGAAAATCACCATGTTGGTCGTTGTCGGATCTTTCACAGGCGAAGGAACCCCCTCATAATACCTTACAGGCCGAAGACAGACATAGAGATCTAAAAGCTGCCGTAACGCAACGTTTAAGGACCTTATACCACCTCCAACCGGTGTTGTAAGCGGGCCTTTTATGGATACAAGACAATCCCTGATAGTTTGCAACGTTTCATCGGGCAACCAGTTACCGGTTTTATCATATGCTTTCTCCCCGGCTAATGCTTCGAGCCAATGGATTTTCTTTTTGCCCTGATAAGCCTTTTCAACTGCAGCGTCAAAGACCCTTACGGAGGCCTTCCAAATATCAGGTCCGGTACCGTCACCCTCAATAAAAGGTATTATCGGACAATCAGGCACAATCAGTGTGCCGTTTCTAAGCCTAATTTTCTCTTCTTTCATAAGTGCCGGAATATTTATTCGAGTTCAAGATTCAGTTTTTGCCGGAATGCCGGCAGCAGGGGATTTTTTTTACTCAGGTACCTGAATTTCTCTTCACTGGTGTACAATTTAGCCTTATTTTCCTCAGTTGATTCAACCAGATTTGCTTCTACTTTGATATTGCTGTTCTGCATTTCCTGTCGAAGAAATATTTCAAGCTCGGACCTGATTGCATGGTTAAAATCGCCTAGCTGATCCCGATTATTCAACTCAATCGTAATAGTGTCATTATCTGTAATCTCAGGTTGTACGCACTTCAGCGTTACAGCCATCCTGGGTTTATCTTCCCTTATCTGATCAGCAAAAGAACTCCAGCAAAGCAACAGAAATTCTTTTGACAGTGCCCTACCAGCTGCACTTTCAACAGGCACAACCTCGTTATCGGCCGAATTTTCCGGTGCCATCTTTTCTGCCTCCGCCGGCAGGCTTTCTGCACTTTTAAGTGCGTCTTTAATAGAAATCTTCTTTATTGGATTATAGGACTGGTAAGGTTCCTTAACTACAGTAGTCTTATCCGGCGGTTGATCTTCCCTTATATCAGGTTGTGAATCAGTAGACTTTCTTTCTCCTGGTTTAGGAAGATCAGGAATAACAAGAAAGTTTTTATTGATGGTTAATTTTTTTTTTTCTCCGTTCAGATTTGATAGCCGGATCAGTGTAAGTTCTACATGAAGCCGCTGGTTACGACTGGCTTTAAAGCCTTGTTCGCTTTGATTACAAATCTCAAGGGCCGGAAATAAAAAATCATCGGGACACTCAATTGCCTGCTGCCGGTATCGTGTTTTCAGGGCCTCAGTTACTTCCAGCAGCTGAAGTGTGGATTCATCATGACAAACAAGCAAATCGCGGAAATGAGAGGATAGTCCGCTGACAAAATTCTGACCATCGAATCCCCGCTGCAGGATTTCGTTGAAGATTACAAGCGAACTGGCAGCAGAGCCTTCCAGGAATGACTCGGTAATCCGGAAGTAATATTCATAATCCAGTACATTCAAATTTTCCAATACTTCCCGGTAAGTAATTCTTTTATTGGTGAAACTCGCAACCTGGTCAAATATGGATAGTGCATCCCGCATCGCACCATCTGCTTTCAGCGCAATTACATTAAGTGCCTCTTCCTCGAAGGAAATCTCCTCCAGATGGGCTACGCTGGCAAGGTAACCGACGATATCCTCGACTCGTATCCGGTGGAAATCAAATATCTGACAACGGGACAGAATTGTAGGAATGATCTTGTGCTTTTCTGTTGTGGCCAGAATAAAAATAGCGTGAACAGGTGGTTCTTCGAGGGTTTTAAGGAATGCATTAAAAGCGGACTGTGAAAGCATATGAACTTCGTCGATGATATAAATGCTATACTTTCCGACCTGAGGGAGTATTCTGACTTTGTCAATCAGATTGCGGATATCATCCACTGAATTATTTGAGGCAGCGTCAAGTTCATGTATGTTAAATGATCTGGATTCATTAAAGGACCTGCACGATTCACACTGCTCGCAGGCTTCGGTGTTATTAGAAAGGTTATAACAATTGAGTGTTTTCGCAAAAATACGGGCACAGGTTGTTTTACCCACGCCCCTGGGTCCGCAAAAAAGGTAGGCATGGGCGATTTGACCCGATCTAATTGCACTTCTAAGTGTGTTGGTAACTATTGGCTGACCTACAACTGTATCGAAATTAACAGGCCTGTATTTTCTTGCAGATACAATAAAATTGCTCATGAGGGTTTCATTCCCTGCAAAGATATGGAATTATGGTTTTCGGAAGAGGAATGTTGATAAAATAGTCACTCAGGCATGAGCCTTATATTCCCGTAATGCGAAGTCACAGAAACCTCTGCCTTGGCATTCTGAGGATTGCCGATAGTTCCGTCAACCTTCATTTCATTGTTTTCATTGAACCTGTTCACCCTGGCATTATCTTCGGGATATTGGATATTGCAGTACTTGGAATATCCTTTAAGTTTATAGGATGCAGTGGGATCAATCCCCAGTTTATAGGTGCCATAACTGTTGTTGATTTTTATTCCTTCGAAACCTGCCGGTATTCGATCGATCAGAACATCTGAATACTTGGTATCGACCTGAAGTTTTCCGGATAACTGGTTGATGACGAAGTGACCATAGGAGGCGGTGGTAATGAAGTTGTTCAGTTTGCCGATGTCATATGTATCATATTTGGACTCGCTGACCAATGAACTGCCATTCGTGACATATATCTTGGAATACTTGCTTAAAACAGCAAGCGCCTTACTTTCCGTAATACTGATTTTTGAATACCTGACATCCAGCTCAATCCATCTGGTTTCCTGAATAGTACCATTGGAATACGACAAGTAAACCTTGGTCAGCGGTTCCTTCGAATCGTGCAGGATCTTATTGGCTGTCAGTTTGCCGTATTTTACATCAATGGAAGAGGTTGATACAAGTTCATCAATAAAAACATTCCCATATTTATTGGAAAGACTCAATGGAACTGTTTTGGGCATCGAAACCTTGTAATTGATTTCAAGACCTCCGTTATGCGTATTGAATCCCCTGAAAAACTTTCCAAAGTCATCCCCGATTTCGGTTACTGCTTTGATCAGATCACCTTCCTGGGAAACATTGATTTCTATCTGCTTGAGCAAATCATCAGCTCTTTGCTGGTCCCTGACATCAACCTTAATCACAATGTCAATGGAAATGCTGGCATCGTTCCTGTTAATGACATCAACATTACCATATTTATTAATTATTTCCAGATGTGTGTTCGGATTAACACTAAATTCCTTGTTAATCTGCTTGGTAAATGGCTGTGCCAGTAAACCCAGTGTAACTGAAAAGATTGCCACGAAAGCCATTGTTCTCTTTCTGAATATCAGTGTTTTCATAGTTGAAATTTTAAAGCATTGAACTTTTTGATTGTTGGGTTCGGGCAATGATCATGTCCATCAGTTCGATTTTTACCTGATAGAAATTGATAATTGCATGAACAATTCTCTCATCCTCAGGATTCTGTTTCAAATCCTTCTTCATAGCCTGTACCAGCCCGTCCATCTCGGACAATTCCTGAAGTACCTGGTTTTTTTCATCCTGGTCATTGTTGAACGCGAGATTTTGAATTTTGCGATACGCAAGATTGAGCTGAGTGGTATAAAACTGTTCTACTTCAATCAATTCAGGGTCGTCTGTTTTCGAAAAAATAGCTGTGGTTTCCAGTTTCAACAATTTAAACTCGCGGATAGCAGCATAGGAAATCACCACTCCAATTAGAACAATGGCAGCAATTCTCAGCAAAGGAATCAGATAGGAATGCCTCCTGGTCTTCAATTGGTTCATTTTCGCATTGAAACGTTCAAAGTGTCCGTCAAGGGGCTCTTCGGAATTGAATTGGTCAGGATTGCCCCTTATGAATTCATCCAAAGTTTTCATTTTTACGTTTTTTTTAAGTACTCAATTAGTTTTTTCTTAGCCCTTGCAAGTTGCGATCGGGATGTTGATTCAGTGATCTTTAGAATCATGGAGATTTCTTCATGATCATAACCTTCAAACAAAGCGAGCGAAAGAACTACCCTGAATCCTTCAGGAAGCTTCCTGACGGCATCCCTGATTTTTGCAACCTTTCTACTACTATCCTCTGCACTTTCCAGATCCTGCCAGTTGAGCTCTTCGGAGAAACTTATTTTTTCGTTTAATTCCTCGAATTTAACCTTCCTTGATCTGAGCACATCAATAGTTTTATTAACCACTATTCTTTTGAGCCAGGAACCGAAGCTTATTTCACCGCGGTAAGTGTGGATCTTAAGAAATGCAGCAAGAAATGATTCCTGCATAACATCTTCAGCCTCCACCCTGTCATCCAACATCCTGTAACAGGTGTTATACATTGCCTTGTAATAAAGCCTGTATAACTCATTCTGCGCGCGTTTGTCACCTTTAATACACCGGTCAATTAGATCCTGATGGATGTGGTAACCCTTTAGCTCAATCATCTACTCATGATTAAAGACGTTTGCTATTCAGAAGTGCTGCAAATTTCAGTGAAAAATAATAAAATTCCAGGAAAATGTAAGTAATCATTGTTTTGTGGTTATAATGGGCTTGTACCACTGAAAGTTCTGAACAGCTTTGAAGGAAGGCATATCATTAAAATCCGGATCGGTATAGTAAGCAACACCACAGCCCAGTTGAACAGCTTCAGCGGACAGAATATTTTTCCGGTGATCCCTGGAATTCATCCATCCGGTCAGAAGGGATTCACCGAATGACAAGTATGTATGCGGATGCAACAGATCGCCTTCTGGAGTATTGCTGAACTTACCTTTGCCCCGGAGATAGACTGTTTCAAATGCCTTATACTGCAATCCGTACCCTTCAATGATATTCTCAGCCAGCATGGGATTGGCAATATTACAAAGCAACGCACGATCATTTGGGGTTTTTCTGTTCTTATGATAAGGATTGGTATGACTGAAAAACTTATCCCTTAACATATCCTGTGCATGCATCGTGGCTGAGTTCTCGAGCTGGACTGCATACTCAAGAACGGGTAAATGATGTTTGGCCCTGATTTCATTGGTCAGATGGAAGATTACCACATTCATCCGGGCATAATCAATGTTCTCAAAATCGATTGGTTTATTATACAATTCATTGCTTCTGAAATCAGCATTGCCTGAGCTGTTAAACATCTTCTTTTGTGCAGAAATTTGTGCATGGCAAGGCAGGCAGGTTGAAATTAAACAAAGCGAGCACAAAAGATATGATAATCGTAAATTCATCGCAGAATGATTTGCATGCATAAAGTTATGGTATAAACCTGAAAAGATTGTGAATATCATTGGCTGAATGAAATTAATCCCGATGTTATTTTTCAATATGTTAATTTTCTTGTTATGCTAAAATAATTTATCAGTTTTACATGAATTTCCCGGTTATGGGTTTTAAAAGCTGTCTGTATTTTTTTAAGACCAGTTTTGATGAGAAATACTGAAATTAAAGTTTTATATATAGAGGATAATCCGGCTGACCGAATTGTTATGGAGCGTGAAGCCAGAGAAGCCTGCTACCCGTTTACCATCGTTATGGCAACTTCAGAAAAAGAGGCACTGCAGCTTTTCAAGAAATGCACGTTTCAGGCCGTTTTATCTGATTTTCACCTGGGAGAAGGCTATGCAACAGACCTTATGCCGTTACCCGGAAATTCCCCTTTAATTATTATTACGGGTGAAGGAAGTGAAGATACCGCTGTAGAAGCTTTAAAGGTCGGGGCATATGATTACCTCATCAAGGACAATCACCTGAATTACCTTAAAATCCTGCCTATTACTGTCGCAAAGTCTATTGAACAAAAGAAACAACGTGAGGAGCTTGAACGGTACCGGACAAGGTTGGAAAGTCTTGTCCAGGAAAGGACAGTTGAATTGACTGATATGTATTTACAGCTTCAGGAAAGCGAGGCCAATTTCCGGAATATTTTTAACAATACCAGCGACAGTTTTATTATCACCGATTTTGATTTCAACTTTCTGGAAGCCAATAATACGCTCCTCAAGCGTTTTGGCGTAACCAGGGAATACCTGACTAACCAAAAACTGATTGGGTTTCTTGCGCCGACCTATCACTCCATTATTTACGATAAGCTTGAACTTACCAAACGAGGACTGCTTTCGGGAGATATAGAAATCGAAGTGATTTCGCCCCTTACCCGTCAGGTGATACCTTATGAAGTCAATAACGTTCCTATTATGTTTAATCATCAGAATGCTATCCTCACCGTGATGCGTGATATTACCGAACGCAAATCCATTGCCCGGCAGCTTTTTGAAACCATCATACATACTGAGGAAGAGGAGCGGTCAAGGATTGCCAGGGACCTGCACGATGAAATCGGTCCGCTCTTATCGACACTGAAAATGTATACCACATCATTCGTGGAAAGCAGTGATGTCGACAGAAAGAATATGATGGCAGAGCAAATTGGCGTAATGATCCGGGATGTTATTGAATCCCTGAAGGAAATATCCAATGACATGAGTCCTCATGTTCTGGTTAATTTTGGACTTCAGGCGGCCGTTCAGAATATTGCAGGCTTGTTTTCAAAAAATCTACTTGTCCATCACAACTCAAATATTGGTGTTTTAAGGTTTGCCTCCACGGTAGAATCAGTAGTATACCGGATTATCAAGGAACTCATCAACAATACAGTGAAACATGCCAAAGCCGGTAATATATACATACAGATGGAATATCTCCAGGCTACACTGGTATGCCGGTACCGCGATGATGGCATTGGGTTTGATATGCAGTTGCCCAGTCCGGGACAATCCAAGGGTATGGGGATCAGCAATATGGTTTCAAGGATTAAATCTCTGGGCGGGGATTACAAGATTACCTCCAGTCCGGGAAATGGTTTTATGATGGAACTTGAAATTCAGGCAACACCAATCAATCACCGTGACAAAGAAAAAATATAAGGTTATTATTGCCGACGATCATACCTTATTCAGGCAAGGTTTAAAGCTGATCCTCGAGGATATGGATGATATTAAGGTGGTTGCCGATGTGGCAAATGGGAAGGAATTGATACAAATTGTTTCTGTTGAAGAACCTGATTTGATCATCATGGATATTAATATGCCTGTAGTAAACGGTATTGAGGCAAGTAAAATACTACTGCATGATAATCCTGAACTTAAAATTCTTGTTATTTCCATGTACGGTGATGAACAATATTACAACAGTGTTATCGAAAATGGTGTTAGAGGTTTTATTTTGAAAGACGCGGATAATTCTGAGCTCAGGACTGCTGTAAAAATGATTTTGAATGGCAAATCGTATTTTTCCCAGGACCTGTTGCTAAAACTGATCAGAAATCGACAGGCAACTCCAAAGATTGTACTGACAGCCCGTGAAAAGGAGATTCTTGGATTGATTTGTGAAGGACTCAGTTCCTCCGAGATTGCTGAAAAAATTTTCTTAAGTGAAAGAACCATTGAAAATCACCGTGCAAATCTTCTCGACAAAACCGGATGCAGGAATTCACTTTCCCTGGTCATCTTTGCCCTGAGGAACAATCTGATTGACAAGCCCTGAATATTTTATTTATTGCAATAACCTGATATCATAATATTGCCCGTATAATAGCACTGATATAGTAAATACCAAGTACCAGCGATACGGATATTTTCATTAAGGTTCCCGCGAGGAATCCGATAAAGGAACCCACCGCTGCCCTAAGGGCCTTATCTGAGCTTTGTCCTGCATATCGCTCACCAAGCCATGCTCCAATAAAGGGGCCGCCCAATATGCCAAACAGGCCAAATGGTCCCAGTACTATTCCAAGCATAGGTAATAAAAGCACACCCACAATAAGTCCTATGATACTGCCCCTGACACCTGCCCTGGTCCCTCCAAATTGCTTTGTACCCCACACGGGAACCACATAATCGAGGATGGCTACTATCAGAACAATTATGGCCCAGATGGCCAGCATCTTAAAAGAAAACTGGGCAAATTTTGTCCAGTGGAGCAACAATAACCCGAAATAGCTGAGCGGAGGGCCTGGCAAACCGGGTAGGATGCTGCCGATAAAGCCAAGGAATATGCATAAAGCACCTAATATGGCAAGCAGATAATCCAATTGCTTATAAAAGAAATTGTTTTGATTTGTTATTTTTTGCACACTAACAAATATAATAACTGATAGTTTAAAACCAAATGCTTTTATGCCAATATAAATAAATCATCTTACCTGTGTTAATTTTCAAGAGGTACAGCATGACATGATCAATGGTTTCTTGGGCGGGATCTAACTTCCCAGTGTAGCCACCATAACAGCTTTAATGGTATGCACCCTGTTCTCAGCCTGATCAAATACAATGGATGCGGGTGATTCGAAGACTTCCTCGGTAACTTCCATGGATTCGAGACCAAATTTCTTATAGATCTCTTCTCCCATTTTGGTTTCGCGATTATGGAAAGCCGGCAGGCAATGTAGGAATTTCACTTTCTCATTTCCGGTAAGTTCCAGTACACGGCGATTAATCTGGTAGGGTTTTAACAAGGTCACCCTTTCTTCCCAGACAGAAGCCGGTTCTCCCATGGATACCCATACATCGGTATACAGGAAATCAACATCCCTTACTGCCGTTTCAGTTTTTTCAGTAATGGTTATTTTTGCTCCGGTATGTTGTGCAATTTCCCTGCAGGTTATGACAAGCTCCCGGGCAGGCTGACAGGCAGCCGGAGCGGCGGCCCTGAAATCGAGTCCCATTTTAGCACAACCTACCATCAATGAATTGCCCATATTATTCCTGGCATCTCCCAGGTAACATAACTTAAGCTTATTCAGCGGTTTATCCGAATGCTCAATCATGGTCATCAAATCAGCAAGTACCTGTGTCGGATGGAATTCATTGGTAAGGCCATTCCAAACAGGGACACCGGCATATTTTGCCAGATCCTCAACAATCTGCTGTCCATGGCCCCTGTATTCAATCCCGTCGTACATCCTTCCAAGAATCCGTGCAGTATCTTTAACTGATTCCTTGTGCCCGATCTGTGAACTTACCGGATCTAAGTATGTAACATGAGCACCCTGATCATGAGCCGCAACTTCAAAGGCACACCTTGTTCGGGTTGAAGTTTTCTCAAAAATCAGGGCAATGTTTTTGCCTTTTAACCTTGGCTGTTCGGTCCCTGAGTATTTTGCTTTTTTAAGCTCAAATGACAAATCAAGCAGAAACATGATCTCTTCAGCAGTAAAATCAAGCAATTTCAAGAAACTGCGGTTGCGTAAATTGAATGGCATAGGTATTTCAGATTAAGTTAGGATAAACAAAAGTATCATTAACAGGGACAATAAATAATATCAAGACAAAAATAGTCAAACCCCGGAAGAGTATTTCATGACATTTGTCAATAAATGCATGAATATACTGTGTATATTTATATAAATGCAACAAAAACATGTTTGTAGCTGTTTGTCACCTGGAACCACACAATTATCTTAACATTTGCATGGTTTGATCAAAACGCGCTCAAAAATCCAAACCACCAATAGATATTCACGTACAAAATTGCATGGTTTATTGTGTATAGCATAATGAGATTTTTATACATTACCCTAATTTCTGCTATATTCTTGCTGTCATCGTCATGTGATAATGCTGACAGTCGACATAAAATTCATTCCGGCAGAATTGATTATAAAATCTCTTACCTGAACCAGGATCTGAATCATAAAACCCTGGAATTACTACCCAGGCAGATGAAACTCCTGTTTAATGACAAGCAGGCAATGAACAACATCGAAGGATTTCTGGGATTTTACAGGCTGAGTACCATTACGGATTTCAATACTCGCAAATGTTCTACTGTTTTAAAGGTTTTTGAAAAGCAGTATCTGGTTAAAGGAAAACGTGAGGAACAAATGTGTTGTTTCGATACTATGGACGATATGAAAATTACTGAAACCAATGAAACAAAGCAAATAGCCGGGTTCACGTGTAAAAAAGCCATGGTTTATTTACCCTCAACTCAAACCGAATTTGAAATTTATTATACCGACGAAATCAATCTGAAACATCCGAATGCAACAAATCCTTACAGGAAAGTCAAGGGCGTACTTATGGAATTTGAATTAAACCTGTTATATCTGAGAATGCGGTTTGTTGCGGAAAATTTTCATGAAATGGAGCCAGAGAATCTTAATAATGAATTTTCCGAATATTCCAGACAGGTTAGTCGTGACCAGATGACACAGATCTTGAATAAACTCATGGAGTAGTTACTGGTATTTTACGATCTCCGGCTTGTACGGGTAAAAATCATCAAATCTCGGTCGCATTAAACTACCAGCTGCCAGGTATTTACCCTGTCCGTCGGAAGGCATCCCGGGATAAAGGGCCAAACTCAGTTCAAATGTGTTGAATACCAACTGTTCGTTTTTACATCTAACGCCAAAATGTAATCCCGAAAACAAATGTGATCCGGACTGCAACAAATTCTTATCTGATATCAAACCAAGATCAATTGAACTGAAAAAAGCAAAATGAAATCCAAGAAATTCAAAAGGACTGAATAAGACCGATTCCAGGCTCAATACTAATTTATCGTCTCCCCGCATGGACTCACCTGTAAGGCCAGAAATACCTTCATTATCCTCCAGACCCGCAAACTCACCGGTAAAACGGTTAATCCCATTCATATAATTCAAACTTGCAAAGTTCCGGAAATGATACCGGCGATAGTTGAAAATCCGTGTGAAATACTGAAGGCGCAGCTGCAAAACACCCTGTTCCATCAATCCCTGATTGAAAAATGTTCCGAATTTGGCCTGACCATAATAGTATCCTGAATTCTCAGCATACTTTCCAGCTGAAGCACAAATCGAGAAATATGACCTGTTATTGTTTTGGCTCAGCTCAATTCCAGAGGTAAGGGCCAAACGAAAGCCAAAAGGTAGATCTTCCGTTCTTCCGAAGGTGTATATCAGATTGTCTTTTTTAAAACCTCTCCGCGAAAATCCAGCCGAAAAAAGTAATAATGCTTTATCCTGATAAAGGTAAAGATAAGGGTCTTCCGTTATTGGTCCGTTGCGATTCTCAAACAGATTCAAACGGCCGGTGATAAAAAATCCTGAACTCATTAACGAAGATCGATTTCTGAGTTTGAACATCCGACCCGCCCATAGATCAGCATTTGTATATTTCAAATTCTCATAAACCAGGATAGTATCCTTTAATACGTATTCCTGACGGGCCTTGGTATTTTCTAAAAGCACCCCACCTGCATACCGGAATCTGGAAGTTCTGAAATCCCTCGAAATATCTACCATTATGGTATTCAAATTCCAGCGATCGATATAGTCCACCCTGGCAGTTGTGAAACTGCCTGCCAGGCTGGAAATACTATAAGATAGGCCATATCCTATCAGGGGCTTATGATCTCCATCCCAGAAAGCCATGATCATGGATTGAAGTCCGTACCCAAATGCGTTATGATTCCAAATGCTTAAATTACCTGCATTGGATTTTGTTATTTCGGCCTCAAATCCTAAGGGAAACAAATCCTGTGTAAGGAGCAATAAATCAACAGAGTCGGGACTACCAGGAATTGATCTGGCTATAAAATATGCGTCATTAATAAATGGTAAATCCCTTAAAACTCGTTCATTTTCAGCCAGCAAAAAAACATCCAGCGGATCACCTGTTTTCTGCAGCAGATGTCTTCTCAGAATTTTATTGCGGGTATCAATATGCAGTACATTCAAAGCCCCTTCTATTCGTGACGATGAATAGTACAAGGTATCTGTAACCGAAGACGCAAAAATATCAGTACTGTGGAATTCGATCTTTCGGATTATTTTTCCGTCTTTGGTAATCAGGTTAGTATAACTTGCAGGATACTTTTGACTATCGGCCTGAACTGGACTGTTTCTGATGAGAAGCTGGAGTAATTCTTTGCTGAATCGAATATTTTGGCGTGGAAACAAAACACTGTCAATGGATCTGTCCTGCCTAGCATTCCATTTCTTTTGAAAACTAGGCGGATACCTTACCATGGTATCCATATTCATAATTATTTTCTCGATAACATTATTAGAATCCGATGGAATGTCCTGAGTATGAACATTTTGCATCTGATTACAAAGAAATACAAGGAAAACCAATTTGACAGTAAAGGTATAAACTGAGTAAACCAATCGGACAATCCGCCCTTCCCCCTGTATGCATTGAAAGCGAATACTACCCATTTTGTAATGGAATGGACTCAGTAAATTTCATAAGAGGTAACAAAAGTAGTGTTTTTCTCTTTTGCCTGAATCATATAATTACAAACGCATTATATATAGTTTAACGTATTTCATTACCTTTGTGACCGTTTATGTAGCTTAACTCCTGGCATGCGCATCTGGTTTAAGAAATTGCTTAATATTTCCAAGTATCTTATATTCCTGGCTTTGGGAGTTTTTGTTTTCTGGTGGGTATACAAGGATGAACCACTGGCAAAATACAAATCAGCCTTTTCCCATCTCAATTATTTCTGGATCGCCCTATCAATCATTTTCAGCATATTATCACAAATCAGCAGAGCAATTCGCTGGAACATGCTGATCAGACCGCTGGGTTATCAACCCAGGCTTTACAATTCATACTTTGCCGTTTTGATCCTGTATTTCGTGAACCTGTTATTACCCCGCGCCGGTGAAGTATTCCGATGTACCATACTTGGTAAGTATGAAAAAATTCCATTTGCCAAACTGGCAGGCACTGTTTTCGTTGAACGTATGGTAGATTTTATAACACTCATGCTGCTTGTGGTTGCAATTTTATTGAGTCAGTTTGGCGTATTTGTATCTTTTTTCAACACTCATCCTGACTTCAAGGCCAATTTCCTGAATCTTTTCTCTGTTGAGCATATCCTGTCAGGAGTTGGAATCTTGCTGGTCTTTGTCATTCTTATCTTTCTGTTTAACAGGTATTACAAACAAAATAAAACCGACAAGAGAAACACACTGATAAGAAGGATAAAGCTTATAAAACAAAACTTTGTATCCGGAATTAAATCCATTGCCCAGCTTGAAAACAAATGGCTCTTCATAGGACATACCTTCTTCATTTTTGTTATGTGGCTTTTTATGCTTTACGTTATTTTTCTGGCCTATGAGCCCACTTCACATCTTTCATTGCAAACCGGTATGATTACCTTTCTGATGGGAGGACTGGCTATGCTAGCCCCGGTTCAAGGTGGTATCGGACCCTGGCATTTTATGGTTTATGAAACATTGTTTATTTACGGCATTGAGAAGGCCGATGGGAAAGTATTTGCTCTAATCGCACATGCTTCCACAAATCTGATATATCTGTTTCTTGGTATGGTCGCCCTGTTAATAATTCCCCTGATAAATAAGCCCCGAATTTTAAAGGCTTAACTCCTTACCTGTGTCCTGCAAGTAATTATAAATGAGAAAGCCTGTTTATTCCACAACAAAGGAGAATTCGGCCTGTACCGGATTGCCGGTATCGTCAATTCCTTCTATGCGCCCATAATAAATACCTTTGATGTCGGAAGTATAAAAAGATACCAATGCTGACTGCCCGGACTGAAGGATCAACTGGGGATTCCAGTAGAGGGTCTTGCGGTTATCACCCGACGTAGTGCTCTCTATGGAATAATCAGGCGAGTAAAATACCCGGTTGGTATTCAGGATATCCATACCCAGCTGAACCGTTGGTTGCCTGTACTTATACATTCCCTGTATTGTTGTGATCTCAATTACTCCTTCAAAATTAATGGGTGTATACTTGTGCACATCCAGCAATGATGCTGATATATTGATATTGGTGATATCGGATGGAAGAAGGTTTTTCAGTATTTCAATCTTAGTACCCTTTAAAGCGCCGTTAATAACTATAATGGCCCCTTCCTGGACTGCAGGTCCTGGTGGATGCTCACCTTCATACCGGAAGACAATTGAATTATTAACAATAGTATAAGGTTGAATTTCCTGAATTATTTCCAATACATCGGTAAAATCTGTGTATTGATTCGGGTCGTATTTCTTATTCGTTTCACGGATTGATTTCCTGAATTTCCCGGGACCGTAACGCAGCGCATATATCAGATCAGGATCTCCATAGGATAAAGCATCCATGGTTTTTTGTTTATTGTCGCTTTCACCTTTGCCGATAAGGATACTTCTGAGTTCTTCAGCGTATCTCTGATCGATTGAAGCAATTAGGTTTACCTTTCCCAGCGGATCATAAGCATCCACATTCAAATAATTGAAGTCAACAATATCAGATCCGAAATCAATATGAAAAGTTCCAGTTTCATCCGTTTGGGTTTCATAAGATCTGTAATTGGGAATGTGTGTTACTCTTACTTTGGCATGCTGCGTTAGGTTATCCTTTTTATCATATACGCTGCCTGTGATCCCGTCATTTCGTTTGAACTTCTCACCAGAAGGCTTACCGGTCAGAATTTCATTCCAGATAATTGTCCTATAGTGAGTGGTTAAAAGATCCATATCCGATAATGCATCAGGAATATATCTGAATTCCAAAGCCGAATCACACCGGTTAGAATAATTAATTTCACCCAGACCGGGATTAACCTTATTATTCGATAACTGCTGGAGAGAAACCAGCATGGCCAGATTACTCCATTTACTTTCACCTGTAAGTTCAAGCGAGAGATTTACACGTTGCCGGCTGTGGTATACCTTGTGATCAGTTTTAATAATCATTTTCGAAACCGTATGCTGGATTTTCACGAGCCTGTCAGCTGCCAACTGGTGGTTCTGATTGAATACTGATACCTGTAAGATTCCATCGTCCAGGTTTCTAACAGGAATAGTGACATAGGTCGACTGTTCAAAGGGAATAACATCACTCCATACAATATTTTGTCCCATGGTGGCCACCCAATAGGATACATTGGATTGTCGGTTATCCCTTGAAGTCAAAGTGAATTGAACAGTATCTGTATCCTGCCTGTTACAATGCATTACCCAGCCAACACTGTCGGCCAAAGGCAAAGGATATTTAGCAATTGTACCAGATGGTTTTGTCAGCCTTAAAAAACAGGTATCATTACCTGGCAGGTACTCAAACCTGCCAGTCCCATTTGCGTTTGTATTGACCAACTGAATCACATTTCCCTTATGGTCAATAATTTCGCCAGTTACATTTGCTGGCTGACCAAATTCGCGTGTTGCTCTGAATGCCATTATGTTAGAAATTCCCTTTACCAAGTTACCTCCTTCCGGGTAAAAGTAAATTTCAGGCGGTACAGTGACAGCCGGAATAATAGAGGTATAATCACCTGAAAATTTTCTGCTCCTGATATCAATAGTCAGTACAAGTATTTCCTCCGATCTGGGTATAATACTATGAATTGCCAATAATCCCATTTGATCTGTTTCTCCATTGCCTTTAATTTCCCTATGGGTTAAAGAACCTATTACGTATTCAAATTCAGCTTCGGGAATCGGTTTGCCTGCCGGATCCAATATTTTTATATTGGCCTTGAGCGTATCACCGTAGTAATAGGGAGCATTTTCATAGTTAATCTCAGCCGTGAACCTTTTCTCATAATATTTGCTGACCAAGATCTCTTTTCTGAATGCTTCCTGTAGACACTGATTTTTCATCCAACCGGTATACGCTATCAGCCAATACCTGCCTGGAATGGTTGTTCTCGGAATCAGTAACCGACCGGAAGTAAGATTTCCTGCTAAGGGATACCTCCGTGATATAATTTCCTCACCTTTACCATTCAATAGTTTAATGAAGAAATCCTCGCTATTGGGTTCCAACGGATTTCCAGCCGAAGAAACAACAACACCCTTGAACCATAAGTCTTCTCCAGGTTTGTATACAAAACGATCGGTTATAACATAGGTTTTCTCCACAGGATAATCCTGAAAATATTGCTTTAACCTGGTTTTCAGATGATCAATAAAAGATTCATCCGGCTGATTGCGGGAACCGGTTAATAAAACAATCAATGCCAGTGCAACTACCCGTAAAGTCAAGCTTGTTTTGGTTTTTGTCATAGCTATGATAAGTTATTCGGCATTACTCTTCATTCGAATCATTTTTACTGTCTTCCTGACCATAATCAAGCTTATTTTCAGCCTCTTTTTCCTCCTCTACTTTAATGGCTGCTATCTCCTGTTCCGAAAAAAAGTTATTCTTCCGGCCAAGCTTAATCAAAGTTCTCTCAATTGGTTCTTCAGGAATAATAATGTTTTCGTCTCCCCAGAATTCAGTGTCCGTTTCTCCTATCTGATCTTCCAGAACGTCCTTCGGACGTGAGACTTCTTCAGTTTTAAACCGGGTAATATTTGCTGTATCCTTACCGGTTATTACAAACTCTGATACAGAGGAAAATAAGGAATTGTATTTATCCTGCTGTTTATCTTTTCTTCTTCTGACACGGATTATTACTTCACTCCTCGCATTGCTCAGGTTCCATTTACCATGAAAAGGGCGGTAAAATACCTGATAATAAGCATTGATAGGCTTAACACCCACCCGTCGGGGGCTTTTCTTAACATAGATACCGGTGGCAAAATTAATTCCCCGGTCACTCATCTCAAAAACCGCACCAACAATTGCAAGCGTTGAAACATCCACATATACTTTCCCCCTATAGCAGGGGTATTTTACACCCTCACGCTGATCGAATGCAATGGCATAAACTGGCCTTTCAAAATGGGCAACAATTCGTTCCAATTTATATTCATACAAGGGAAAATATTCTGCATCCAGAAAGGTCGGGAGGTTCTTTACTATATCCAGTTTGATGGTGTTATAAAGTCCACCCTGTACAACAAATTCAATAAATTCCTTTTCATCGGTGTTACTACCCTTCCTGCCTTTGAATATTTTAATCTGGTCATTACGTATTGAGGTATATGGCTCTTTGAAAATATTAATAACAGCCTCTGAAAGCGAGATATTCTTATTATCCTGCCGGGTCGATTCCCGGAAGAATCCTGTAAATACAGCCGGCCTTCTGTCATAATTTAAAGGTATTTTTTCTATCGCCTTGGTAAGGATGTAAATGGGATCCAGTGGTTTAACAACGATCTCTTTAATCTGGATCCTTTCGGACGATAACCTGACAATAATTAATGTAGTATCAAGTGATTCCAGGGGTATGGTTATCCATTTATATCCTATATATGAAATTCCAAGGGTATCAATCATATCGGCAGGTGCTACCTTCAGCTCAAAGCGTCCGTTAGTATTGGTAACCGTACCTGAGTTTTTGTTAAAAAGGAAAATATTGGCATAAGGCAAAGGTCGACGGGTCTTGCTGTCAATCACCAAGCCCTTGATCAGACGGAAATGCAAGACCGGAGAACTTCTTTTACGAAGAGGTATTAAAAGTACTTTATTGTTTTGTTCCAGAATTTGAATGCTATCATATTTGAAAATATCTGCAAGATGATTTTTCACCATTTGCTTTTTCTGCAAAACGGAAGCCATCCGGTGAACCTGTATCTGAGAAGTATAGGTAAAGGAAAAATTTCCCTTTCGTCCGATTTCCTTTAAGAACTGCCCTATTTCTCCGGTGGTGTGAGATAAATTGATCTCTTCTTCAAGCAAGCTCTGCTGCGCCTGAATTGAAATTCCCGTATTGGAGATGAGAAGGATAAGAAAGACGGGAAAAAAGTGGTGGTATATTCCCCGTACACTCATAGTCAGATGTTTGTTACTTTCTGACTATGAGCGTTGTACGGGTAGTGTCGAATTGCAAACCAGCTACAATTTTAAGTTCTTCAAGAATTTCATGAAGGGGCTGATTTTGGAATTCGGCGGTGATCTCCTCATTGATAGAAGTTTCGATTGACAGTTCTTTCCTGAAATGACGTGCAATATCAATAAGGGCGGAATCGATTGGAGTTTCCTCGAAAACCAGATGACCGGTTTTCCACGACAGGTTATTAGCAGGTATACCTTCTTCAATTCCAAATTCATTCCTGTCGGAAAGCAGGTAACCTGACTGATTGGCTGTAATATTTATCTTTTTGGTTTTTTCATCCTTGGACGAGAGAAAAACCGAACCCGAAATAACTGAAACCTTGATGGTTCCGTTCTCCTCCCGCACAGAAAACTTTGTACCCGTTACTTCAACTACCGATTCATCAATGAAAACCTTAAACGGATGCACAACATCAGGCATAACATTAAACAGGGCTTCTCCCTCCAATATTACTTCCCTAGTTTGCACTCCAAAATCATCACGGTATGTCAACCTGGAGCCGGTATTTAATGAAACTGATGAACCGTCGGGTAATACAATTTCCTTCAGGTGATTGTCAGCCATAAAGATGATTAATTGGGAAACTACCTTATCAGATGACCTAAAAATTTTGTATAAACCGGCTGTAAGTCCAAAAGTCAGCATTATCAACGCCGCAATTCTTAAGAAATAACCTTGCCACGTTATCCGGTGATAGCTAACCGGAACATAAAAGGCTAATTTTGTGTGTATTTTCAGCCAGTCGGATTTAGTATCGATGCGGTCGAAAATACCAGAATTACCCGCTTCATCCCAGATCTTTTGCGTAAGCTGATATTCCTTAAAGATATGTGGATCAGTGGCTTCCTGGTTTTCAAAATCCTGCTTGTTGCGGGAGTTTGCTGGCCTAACAAATTTTTTCAGAAAATTCTTAATAGGCATTTTTAATATATCCATACTGGATCTTTTATATGACATTTATATTAAAAAATTCACTTATTCTAGTAAGGTATTTTGTTTTAAATTGTTTTATATACTATTGTAAATCAATATGTTAATTTTATAATAGTCTATAGCTTGCCATTATACATCCGCAGGCAGATAATCCGATAATCTTTTCCGCAGGATTTTCAGGGCCTTACTGATCTGGGTTTCCACGGTTCTTTTAGAGAGGTTTAACAGCTGAGCAATTTCTTCGTTTTTAAGCCCTTCATATCGGTTCATTTTAAAGATCCTCTGGCATTTAGCAGGCAGACTGTTTATTACCTTGTTAATCTGTTGCTGAAGTTCGACCGTATTGATTTCCCTTTCCAGGTTTTCCTCGTCATCTCGTTCAAGATCAATACTTTTAAGATGTTTTTCCTGTATGTTCCTTTGGTTAAAATAATTGATACAGCAATTGTATACCGACCGATATAAATAAGATTTTACTGATGTGTCAATTGAAAGTGATTGACGTTTCTCGTAAAGCCTGACAAAAAAGTCCTGTACAATTTCCCGGGCTATATCTATATCTGAAACATATTTACATGCATAAACAACAAGAGGCGCATAATACTGTTTGAAGAGAACCTCAAATTCCAGCATGTTGCGGGTTCCGGAAGGGACAATGTTATTGCTATCCTTTGTATCTGATGCCATATGAAACTGAAAGGGAGACAAATCTACAAAAAACAGCTTAAAATATGACAGGTCCCGGACACAAGAATCATTGTTTGGATACCTAATGAATACTATCTTTGCTTACTTATTTTAAACCTCAGACTTTACGGGCAATTACATTAATGAGATTTTTTCTGATGTTACAAGCTGTATTGGTCATTTGCTGTAAAAATAAATCCGGTAAAATTCATTCGGACAACGTGGTGACATTCCGGATTGACCAGGAAACCGGTAAACTTATTGATATCGGAATTGAAACAAATATCCCTACTCCGGTATGTCTGAAATTTCTTAACTGATGATTTATCCTGTTGAACAATGACACATAGTCTTTCCTGCCAGAAATTGAAATCAAGAGATTTCAGCAGGGAGTTTGTTTTCGTTGCCTCACGAAGCGGTGGTCCCGGTGGTCAGCATGTAAATAAAGTCA
>Ga0256868_10000328_pt1 | contig 28678 bp, 28 predicted proteins | sample RVTome_13_FD_187341 | JGI IMG/M metagenome (GOLD analysis project Ga0256868, IMG submission 187341) | Soil microbial communities from uranium-contaminated site in the Upper Colorado River Basin, Wyoming, United States - RVT92D227 HiSeq ...
AAGCCCCGGGGTCTTTTTGATGTGCGTTGGCGGCGGCGCGAGCGTGGTAAGCAGCGACACGTGCATCCTTGAGGGTCTCGAGGTCCCCTCCCCGTCACCCGCTACCATGGAAAAACTGTGCGAGACCGTGCCGATTGCAGGTTCCATTGCGGGAAACCCCCTGGATGACTTCCAAACCTCTGTAAACCTCGCATACTTCGGAGCTATATTGGATCTTGTTTACCAGGACCCGGCGATGGGGATGGTCATCGCGGATCGGCTGATTCCGAGAAAAGCATTCCATACGTCCCACCGTTTCGATTCGGTTTCGCCGACGATCGAGCAGGTGAAACAAAGAGGCAATCGGAAGCCCGTGGTCTTCGTGGTCGATTCCGAAGGAGGCAATCCTGAACTGGCGGCACAGGGCGCGACTTTGCGGGCAGAATTCGGAAAAGGGGGCATCCCCGCCTATCCCTCGATGAAGCGGGCCGCCCGCGCCCTTGCTCATCTGTATCGCTATTATAATCGGTTGAGCCCAATGAAGCTCTCCGTCCACAGGGCGGGGCTTCGCGGGCACATAGTGACGAGCAGAAAGCGAGCAAAGGAAATTTCATTCTGATTGTGCCCCTTCCTGCCTGCCGGTAGGCAGGTAGGCAAGGCGCGGCTTGCGGGCAATCAAACGAAAGGAGGAAAAGTAATGGCAATTGACGGGACTTACAACATCACCATTCACACACCGATTGGCGACCAAAAGGTCAAGTTAACGCTTAAGACCCTAGGCAATACCCTAAGTGGCACCTCAGAAAGCTCTATGGGTGTAACGACATTTACCGGCACAGTCAATGGCAATGAGGTTAAGTGGACAGACAATGCGACAACTCCAATGGGTTCGCTGAAGATTGACATGAAGGGCAGGGTCGAAGGGGATAAGATATCCGGCCAGGCGGTTTCTGCCTTTGGTCCGGCGCCTTTCGACGGTACCCGATCTTAACGTCTGTTTACCCCGTTAGAAATAAAACGCCGCTCGGCTTCGAACCGTTTTACAGTGCCATTCGGCAGGCTCATGGCGGTGAGTCTAACCGAACCGGTGACGGCCCTGAGTATGTTGAAGGGCAACGACTGGAATCTCCAACGGGCTAAACTGAGAATCCTGTTGATCACCCACAAACAGGCCAAAACGGTATGAACACTCTGAAAGAATAAGGTCAACCAAATAATATCTTTCTCTTCCCTAATTTTTGAGAATGGTGTATATCACCATGAAAAATGAACAAACACATAAGTCGAATGGTTAATGGAATAACTCTTTTGTAGATGATGCGGCTGCGATATAACAGACGTCACAGTATCATTATATATTGCAAGAATAGATTGTTTTGCGTGTAATTTAAGCCAAAAGAAAGCTTTTAGAGGTACAAGAAAGGTCATTCCGTTAGAAAACATAGCAGCAACATAAAAAATAGTGTTGACTTAAAACAGAGGCATTTTCTCGCATAGATACCTACTACTCGAACAGAGGTACGAGTTTATGTTCCGTATACACGCAGTTCTTGCACTGATCTTTCTTGCATGCCTTTCCAACTCAACGGTAGCATATGGTAATGAAAGCGCTTCGGGCTTCGCTGAAGTGAACGGTACAAAATTGTTTTACGAAATGAAAGGCAGGGGAGAGGCGATTGTCTTTATTCACAGCGGTGGCTTTGACCGTCGGATATGGGACGACCAGTTCAGCACATTTGCCGATCACTATAACGTGATTCGCTATGATGTGCGGGGATATGGGAAATCCAATCCTCCCACGAAGCCTTACTCCGACGACGAAGATCTATACCAGCTGCTCAAATTTCTTAAGATCCCCAAGGCACACCTGATCGGCATGTCCATGGGCGGACGTATTGCCATAGATTTTACACTCATGTATCCCAAAATGGTAACCAGTTTGATCCTCGCTGTGCCCGGTCTAAGCGGCTACATTGTTTCAGCCGAAGATATGATCGAATACTTAAAAATTGTGTATGAGATCCATAAGGACGACGGTTCCTATGCGGGTGAAGCATGGCTTCAGAGTCCGTACGTTGCGCCTGCGATGGAGCACCCGGAGATAGCCAAAAGGCTGCAGCCTATCGCGATCGAGAATTCCCGTGCATGGCTGATCAATCCATTCTTTTCGCGTCCGCCCTTTCCCCCTGCGATTTACCGACTCAAGGAAATCCGCGTGCCCACGCTGTTGATAATGGGAGACCGGGACGTGCCGACGATTAAGAAAATCATAAAGACATTGGAAGGTGGAATTCGTGGTGCAAAGAAGGTAGTGATTTCGGGCGCCGGTCACGTTGTAAATATGGAAAAGTCTGATGACTTTAATCGAGCAATGCGGGATTTTTTGAATAAGCGGTAGGAAGGTTTAAATTGATTTTCACTGCCATCGCAAGCAACCCGACAAGGCGCTCAAGAGTGACCCGCCGCCGCTCACAAATTTGCTAAAGGGTAGACAATAACAGAGCTGGGCGATGATAAGACTAAAGATATCCAAAAATGAGGAGCATATAAGAATATGATGATCATTGGAGAAAAGATCAACGGGTCCCGCTCGCGTGTGGCCCAAGCCATCGCTGAAAGAGATAGGAAATTCATTATTGATCTGGCTAAGAGTCAGGTTGCCAGTGGCGTAGATTTCCTTGATGTCAACGCCGGCACTTCGCCAGACCGAGAAGCCGAAGATCTCGTATGGTTGGTCAGGACCGTACAGGAGGCGGTTGACGTGCCTTTATGCCTCGATAGCCCGAACCCCCAACCCCTCTCCTCCGCGCTCAAAGAGGTTAAGAAGACGCCGATGATCAATTCCATCAGCGGAGAATCCGTGCGGCTGAAGAACGTACTGCCGCTTGTCGCCGAATATGGTTGTCCGGTGATCGCGTTGGCGCTTGATGACAGCGGCATTCCAAAAGGCACCGAAGATCGTTTGGAGGTTGTCCGTCGGGTACTCCATCAGACCCGTGCCAAGGGGGTACCCGATGAAAAGGTGTACATCGATCCTCTTGTGTTGACTCTCGGGACGGATTCAAAATCGGGGAAAATCGCTATGGAAACTATGCAGAGAATCCATTCCGAATTTCCAAAAGCTCACCTGATTGTCGGACTGAGCAATATTTCTTTCGGGCTGCCGGCCAGGCATTTGATCAATCGGATCTTCCTCACCTTGGCGATGATGGCCGGCCTTGACTCGGCCATTCTGGATCCCACGGACCAGGCCTTGCGGGCAACCATTTTGACAACCGAACTTGTTCTTGGTCAGGATCGTTTTTGCCGTAACTTCACGCAATCCTACCGGTCTGGATTGATAGCCACAAAATAACGAGGGTGACGTCCTCCCTATTTGCCAGCATGGAGAATCCTTCTCCCGGGCTCCCCCGACAGAGATGACGCCGCCCAGGGGAGTCCATAATCATGATTTTCATATCCCCGTCTGGGCTTCATCCGGCTACTTTTCATGCCGTACCATTTTATCTTCATATCCTGCTTCCCAGGGCACTCCCGAATGAAAGATGAACACTGTCAAAACTGGTACCATTTGAGGTTGCGATAAGGTGGGTCAATTGGAAAAATTTTGAAAAGGTATTTGTGTCATGGGAACCCTTCAGTCCTTGGTACGATTGGATCGGGGTGGTCTCCCCTCCGAAACCTTGCAAAACACGGGCGGGGACGTGTACTGCGTGGCTGATCGATGATCTGATGGTGACGAGGCCGTAAATAGAAATTCTAAAGCCTCTTCCTGAACAGAGCGAAAAAGTGCTCTTTGATTTTTTCTGAAAAAGGCCTTTGGCGCCAGGTCTCTTTATCGATTTTGGCAGAATTTTTTACGTCTTCTTCAAAGATCTCGGTCATCCTTGAACCAAGAGATAAATCCAGGATTCCAATATTTCCCTCATCATTATACCTAAGAGATTGGTAATCGAGGTTGGTGGAACCAATGATGCTCCAGCGTTGGTCAAACAGATACGTCTTGGCATGTAGCATCTCTCCCAGGTAAGTACAGATTTCAATCCCGCTCTTTAAGAGTCTTGAAAAAAAAGCCCTTCCTGCGTAGGAGGCAGCGGGAACATCGCTTCTACCCGGTACGAGGAGCCTCACCTTCACCCCACGCCTCACCGCTGCCTCGAGCTTTTCGATCAGCCTACGGCTCGGTGTGAAATAGGCGGTGGTTAGCAGAATACTCGTTTGAGCATGATCAATGCTGTAGCGAAGAAGGTTCCTCATTCTTTTTCTCCCCTTCCCGGAATAAACGAAAATGGGAAGTGCAGGAATGCCGTTTCTCGGTATTCGGTTTCGTACCTTTTCACTGGTTTCCTGAAAAAGAATCTTTTCTCCACCCCAGGTGGTCCAGCTTTTCTTGAACGTATCGAAAAGCTCATTGACGATGGGACCTTCCACCAGAATTCCCGTATCACGCCACCCCCTGCTTCGCCTCCGGAGGTGAAACCCACTGTACTCATTGGCGATGTTGAGCCCGCCGGTAAAAGCCTTTCTTGAATCGATCACCATGAGCTTTCTGTGATCCCGGTGGACATAATGAAAGGGTGCTGTCCATTTAAAGGGATGCGAGGCCCTGATCTGAATGCCCGCCAGGCGCATATCTTTCCAAAAACTTCTTGGAGTTCCAAGGGATCCAAAGTGGTCATACAAAATATAGACATTCACTCCTTCACGGCTCTTCCTTTTTAGCAGCTTGGATAAGGTAATCCCGGTTTCGTCATTCTTGAATATATAAAATTGAAGACAGATGAATTTCTCTGCGGTGTTGAGAACATCAAAGATGGTTTGGAAGGAATCTCTCCCCTTCCATAATAACCGGATGCGGGTGGCAAAAGAGAATCTCTGTTTGAAGATTCTTTCAATGGATTGGATGGTAAACCGGTTTTCCATACCCATGCAGCCTTAGCTTAAATTCTATACGAATCCCAGCAACTTGGGAAGAGATAATAAGAATGGAATGGACAATTTTTGTCCACACACTGAAATAATGTTCAATTAGTTTTTCCAATGATGAGAAAAGCCCCCGAAATCTTAAGGAAAAAATTCATTCGTCTCATGGCACATAAAATGCATTTCAACCCTCCTTAATGCTTGAGTAAACCCCGTTAGAAATTCCAGCGGGGCTTTATACCCCGCCGCAACTACTTAGAATGTAATCCCGTTATAGCGGGACTGCGGGGCATCGGGGACTATTTCTAACGGGGTAAAGGGGAAATAAGGAGCAGAAAATGGTCATTTGCCCGCAATGTAGCATCCAACATGGTGAGGGGGACGAATTTTGTGGAAAATGTGGAAGCTTCCTTTTGGCCATAGAAGATCCCCCTTCCGAAGAGGAGAGAGCAAACGTGAAACTCTATTGCCCCAAATGTCAGTTACTTTATAAGAAAGGGAATTATTGCATGAGATGTGGTTCTCTATTGATGCAGGGAACCCCATCTAAAGAGACGGGCGCTCAACGATTGGAAAAGAAATCGACCAAAAGATTGTCCAAAGAATGGCTGCGGCTATTGAAGGAAGAGAAAGCGTTAGAATCTCGTATGAGGAAATTGGAAACACAGCGGGAACAAATTTCCGGTGATGTCCTCGATCCTCTATTCATTCGTTATAAGGAGCGGCTGGAGTCCCTGTCGCCCCTACATCAAGAAGTTGAAACGGAGCTCGAATCGATTAGAAAAAAGGCATCGGGAGAAATGGCCTTTTTGGAAGATGAGTTGAAACCCATTCAAAAACGGCTTGGGGAATTTCAATCTCTTTATAAGTTAGGTGCGGTCATAAAGCCCGATTTTGTCAGAGAGAAGAAGGGATTGAAAAAGGAAATAAAGTCGAGAGAGAAAAGCTTGAAAAAATATCGGCAAATCCTCTCTCTCCTGCCCGCTAAGATGGGAGGACGTATCGTTTCCCCCGGATTAGCAGGGGAACTCCTTCAGCCCATCCCCTTGCTGATAGTAGGTATCATCATCCCTCTGATGGTTGCGGGAGGCTACTTCCTCTGGCCACAACATACGGAGTCCGGCACACTGGTTTTGAAAGAAATCGTCGTTTCCCCTTCCACCCCATCCTCTTCAAACCATCCTCCTGCGGTGATGGAAGACAAAGATTCGGAAAAGATAGGGTCCCTTTTTGAAAATATTAGACAGGCAAACCTTCAGAAGAACATTGATCTCTTTATGTCCTGTTTCTCTTGCGATTTTAACGGAACGGAGACAAAGCGGCTGAACACACTCAAAATGTGGGAAAATTACAATTATCTTGATCTTTCTTATGATTTGAAGAAGCAGACGATATCGGGTGATACCGCCGATGTCAGGTTAGAGTGGCTTGTCAGGACTTCCCAGAAAACGAGCGGGCAGCAGAAGGACGGCAGAACCGTTCTGGACGTTACCTTAAAGAGAGAAGACGGCCGCTGGAAAATCATCGATATCAAACCCGTCGGTTAAGCTTTTAAAATGAGGCAGGGGGCCAGATATGTTTTGCACAAATTGTGGTACGTCCAATGAGAACGATGCCAGATTCTGTGTCAATTGTGCTGAATCGCTAAGCGACGTCCAAATCGAGGGAAAATGTTCACGCGCCACAGTGTTAAAGAATATGCCCGTCTTTAAGAAAGTCAACTTTCTCCAAGCTCTTTTTGATTTTTCATTTAATCAATTCGTCAGTCCAAGAATCATGAAGTTTCTCTACAGTTTATCGATGATACTTGCCGGTCTGATGGCCCTCTCTCTTATCATCGTAGGGTTTGAAACCTCGATGTGGCTCGGAATTCTTGCGCTCCTGATCGGGGCTCCCTTGTTATTCTTTTTAACGGTGATTTCAAATAGGGTTGTCCTGGAATTGATCCTTGTCATTTACCGTATGGCTGATTGCATGGAGAACATAAGGCTGGTCGACGTGGAAGAAAAGCCAGAATCAAGAGATGGCATCCAATGGAATGTATGATCTGAATTTTGCCCTTCCTCATCAAGGTGCTTATTTTCAATCCATTTATAACACATAAAATTTGACTCAAAAGTAATCGCAGGATCAGGAATTCCGGCTTCCCTGAAACAAGGGTGATGGCTTTGGGTCATTTATTAAGTCCATCCTGCTTGAAGGATTACTCCCCGAACAAGAGTGGATTAAACTTGGTGTCATAATCAAATAAATCCATCCCTTCTTTCCTTTTGAGGAAATTGACCACGATATAGGTGAGAGGGGTAACCGCTGCTTCATAGAATGATTTGACAAGCCACTGGGTTAAAATGGCTGATAAAAGTGCCGCGATAGGTATCGTCCCCACAAAGGCAAGGGTCATGAACACTAAGGAATCCAATCCTTCTCCTACCACTGTTGAGCCAATGGTTCGGGTCCATAACCAGCGGCCTTTTGTAGCGATTTTCATCTTCGCCAAAACAAATGAGTTGGCAAATTCTCCTACAAGGTAGGCAAGGAAGGAGGCTACGAGTAGCCGGGGCGTGTAACCCAGGATACGCTCGTAGGCCTTCTGTCCGTCCCAAAACGAAGCGGGGGGGAGCACTTGTCCGATCCATAGGGCAACGACAACGATGAAGTTGCAGAGGAAGCCCAACCATATCACCCTCCTTGCCTGACGGTAACCGTAAACCTCAGTCAATACATCGCCAAAAATATAACTAATCGGAAAGATGATGGTACCCGCAGGCAGCACGAACCCGAATACCTCTACTAATTTTACGGCTGCGATGTTGGCCGTTATCAAGCAGGTGATGAAAATCGCCACAATGAATACAAACCATATTGAATAGCTGGCCTTTTCGTCGATGGCGGACCGATCTTGTAGCATCCTGTTCCCCATGTGTAATCACCCAGTTCGTATCTTTAATGCTTCTAACGATATGCTATGTTATCGCCTGGAAGGATTCCGCTAAATTTGAGTGATCAATCCGGACGCTTGCGTCTCTTGGCGCCGCAGGTTTTTAGAAATTGTTCGAGAACTTCATAGGGTTGAAATCCCACCACTGACTGATGGTCGACCACAAAAGTGGGGACCGCCGTAATTCCAAGGGCACGAGAACGCAACCAGTCGGAGTCAACGGCTTCCCTAAAGGTTCTCGATTCAAGGACCGACTTAGCTTCCTCTTCTGGAAGACCTATGGATTTCGCGAGGGTTACCAGTTCATCCACCCTGCTGACATTTTTTCCATCGACAAAATAAGTGCGAAAGACAGCATCATGAAAGGGATCGCCCTTTCCCTTCGATTCCGCCCATTTTGCCAATTCCTGAGCCAGACGACTGTTATAAGTCTTTTTCCGCTCACCAAGAGGCAAGCCCAATCCGTCAGCCACCTGTCTCAAACGTGAAACGATCCTTTTAATATCAACGGGCCGCCCGGCGAAGAGTTCTTCAAGGGTTAACCCCTGTTCCGGTGTTTCCGGATGAAGAGGAAAAGCAGTCCAGTGAACGTCGATATCAAAATTTATCCTCAATTGCTCAATACGCACGGTACTGAAGTAACACCAGGGTCAAACATAATCGGAAAAGATTTCAAGCGTTGTCGGCTCGGCCACGTATTTCTCCTTTCCATCTCCCTGGTGAAAAAGATCGGGTCTTCTTCAGGATAGACTCAGCGATCGTTTGGATCATGGAACACCGTCCTTCTCTCAACAGGGAACCCCAAGGAAATTGAAAGCTTTGTTTCCTTTTCATCTCCCTGTAATTTCATCACCCCCCGATTTCTATGAACCAACTCCTTGACCAATCTCAATACCAGATCCAGGCTATCTTCTTTTCGTATACTTTCGATTTCCGTTCTTCTCCCAAAGGGCTCCACCGGTTTCTTAAAACCTGTAAAAAATAGGGTGGTCTCTACATAAGGCTCGCCTTTTCTGAATAAGGTTTGTTCCGGAGGCTGCTCCTCAAAAACGAAGGATCGGGTCAAAAACCCAAGAGTCTCGTGGGAAGGCATCAAGGTCACCGCATATCGAAGAATCGAATTCAGAATAAATCTCAACTGCTTATCGGGAATGATGATTTCGGGAAGATCCTTTTCAAGTTTCTTAATTAAGTTTACTCCCTTCTCTTGCAGTTGAACCTGGTGTTTCCTTAACACCTCTTCGATGAGAATGTTTACGGTGTTCGTTTTTCTAATCGGGGAGATAACCTGGAAATAATCAAGAAGGCCGTTCACCAACAGATCGGTCTTGTGGATATCCTTGGCAATCATTCGGTAAAGGAATCTACCAAGTGCCTGATCGCTAAATCTATCCTGAGAAAGTTCGGTAAGCTTTTTGATGGACTCCAGGGTGCTCTTTGTGTAATGAATCCATCCGGCGAATAAGGCCCGTTCCTCTAAAGACTCTCGATCCCACCCTTCGAGGGGGCCGGTGAAGCAAGGAATTTGAACAGGCCAAAGGATAAAAAAGGGTCGCTTTGATTCCCCACCTCATCTCTGGAGGTGATCCCGATATAGTAGGTTCCCGGCTCCGCGGGAAACTCCGGCCAGTCATCCGGAATGACTAGCTCGGTCTTCCCGTTAATGAGTTTTGAGACGATTCCAGGAGTCGATTCCCACGAGAAGTGATTGGGATCAAAGTCTGTGCGGTCCTGGCTTACATACACCACATAGCCCGTTGCTTCGGGAACAGGTTCCCACCAAATCCGTCGTTTGCGAATAAAGGCCATAATCTTTCCCCCTTTCTGATGATCGCCAGCCTCCTTGGTCTTGGCTCGCTTATATATTACAGGATAAACTATTTTAAAAGCAAATCAATCCCCTGCTCTTAACCCTATTCTTTTCAAAAGATTGACTTAAAAATGCATGCGGAGGCGGGGAAAAACCTTTTCCAGTTATCTTACCCTTCACGGACGATTTTCCGCAGTTTGGCCAACATTTGGTCCCTCCAGCTTTTGATTCCAACCAAAGTTCTTGAACGAACCACTTCCCCCTCCTTGGAACTTGTCCCGTTATTATATTGAGTTTAAAAAAAAATACAAGTAAAAATATACTCCCCCTGTAATCCCTCGGTTATGGGCGGAGATCCTATGCCCAGAATCGGGATGGTCTCTCCGGAGAAAACTTGAAGCGGCACATTTGAGCGATGAGCAAGGTGCAGATACCCTTAAAATGTCCCCTTCAGCACCACCCGCCGATTCCCCTCTCTCTAATGATTCGCTTTTCAAGGTTTCGGAGGGGAGACCACCCGATCCAACCGCACCAGAGACTGAGGGGTTACCTTCCCCTCACCCTCCCCTCTCCCCCGGGACACTGTGTCGCAATAGGAAAAAGCGGCTGAAGTTCTGAAAAACGGAACAGACAGACGGGTGAGAAAGCTTTAGACCTGCCTGCGCGAATCCGCTTCGGCGAAGGCAGGGGGGAACCTTTAAAAGGTGAACTTCAAAAGCCCTAACACCATGAAAACATTGCGATTCAAGCACCATGGACACTTACCCATTCTCTCCAAAAAAACTCCGCGTTCTAAAGCTTTGGAATCCGTTTGTCTGTCGCGTTCTTACCTTCCGCCCATTGCGACAAAATCTCCAGGGGGAGAGGGCTTCGTCGTGAACGGCCCGACTGAGCAGTTCGGCCGTGAGCTCACTGCCGAATGGCTCGCCGAAGTCTCAGCCGAAGGGACAGGGTGAGCGGAAAATTTCACGCCCTCAAGGAAACAGAGTTGCTTCCAATTCTTCTCCAGAAGTTGAAAAGTCTGCGCGAATCTGCTAATGTGCGAAGGTATATGTCCTTAACGGGAAAAAATGATTTGAGGAGCAATTGAAGGGTTCGGAGGAAGAGATCAGAACACTTATCATCATCAACCCGCATTCGGCCAACGGCAACGCTCAAAGGATATTTAAGAAGATCGAAGGGAGGCTGTTCGATGCCTTTGGGGAACTTTTGATTGCGGTCACCCGCAGGCCACAGGATTTGGCCGGACATCTCGATGCAGCTGCAAAAGCCGACATCAACCGTTTGATCACCCTGGGCGGCGATGGGACCAATCACTTTGTACTCAATGCTTTGGTGCAGCGGTCCGACCTGAAGGTCGCCTTTGGCAGTATCCCGGTAGGAACCGGCCACGACTGGTCGCGGTCATTGGGTATGCCGGAAGACCCCCTTAAGGCTGTCGACTGGCTGGCTCATGCCCATCCGGTTCCTTGCGACTTCGGAAAGGTGGAATATCTCAATATGCAAACGGGCGGCAAACCCTCGGCGCGCGTATTTCTCAACATTGCCAGCGCCGGGGTCAGCGGCGAAGTGGATCACCGGGTGAACCGGGCACGCCGCCGTTCTTCTCTAACCTTTCTCCGGGCCACGATTGTCACACTCATGAAATATAGACCGCAGCGGGTTAGCGTTCTTTGTGACGGCAAACCCTTTTATTCTGGACCCTGCTATCTCGTCGTGGTGGCCAACGGGCAATATTTCGGGAGAGGAATGTGGATTGCCCCAAAGGCTCTGATCAATGACGGAATGTTTGATGTGATTACGGTGGAGGGGATGCCCCGGCTTCGCATTCTCCTCGCCTTCAAGGCCGTTTATCGCGGCAAACACCTTGAGCGAACCGATGTCAAGCACACGCGCGCGGCCTCGGTGCTGGTCAGCTCACAAGACGGGCCGCTAAAACTTGATTTTGACGGCGAGGAAGATTTGGGACAGGAGCTTCGTTTTGCTGTGATCCCCGGGGCGGTGAATGTGTTGCTGAACCCTTCCACCCCAGCCATCGGAAGGGACGCACCCTAAACGACCTCCTATCTTCCATCTGCTGTCTACCGTAAACCTAAGTTGCCACAAGCTAAAGGTGTCCTCTTTATTTATGTTCCCGTACATTGTAAAATTTTATATGTTATTATTGAAAATACGCTGCTCCTCCAAGGGTTGAAGGGGCCGGAAGAATGTTTGATGGAGAGTCTGGACACTAAGACGTTAAATGGCGGGGTAACTTAAATGGGCCTTCTGAAGCTGTTGACCCAAGATCCCTTGACTTTTGCTCTTGTTGCCATTCCACTTCTTTTTTCCATTATCATCCATGAGGTAGCCCACGGCTGGGTGGCTTACAGGATGGGCGATGCAACCGCCAAATGGTCAGGCCGGCTGACCTTTAACCCGCTTAGCCACCTCGACCCCATCGGGACACTCGCGCTCTTTGTGGCGGGTTTTGGATGGGCCAAACCGGTTCCGGTCAATTTCAACAACCTCTCGGACAAGCGTAAGGGACTCATCCTCGTCTCTTCGGCAGGGATTCTCGCCAATATCCTCTTGGCCTTCGTCGCTCAGTTGTTTATCCGACTTTTTTCCGGATCTTCCTCGGGGATTGCCGTCATCCTCGTCTACAAAGTGTGTTTTATTGTAAGCCACATCAACATCACGCTGGCTGCTCTTAATTTGATTCCCATTCCCCCCTTGGATGGCTCAAAGATACTGATGGGAATCCTATGGGAAAAAACCCCTTATTTCCTCACCCGCCTGGAACCTTACGGGTTCTTTATCATCATCGGTTTCCTTTTTCTGGGTATCTTGGACCCGCTCATCGGATTCTTCGGGTGGGTCATCGGGACGCTGATCGGCATCCTGATACCCTGAAGAGCCAGGGGATACGAACGCTTTCTCCCTATCTTTTCCCTTCTGAGAAATTTTTGATGACAGGTTCATCATCCTCGAAGGATGGAAATCACTATGTACTATCCTCTCCCTTGATGGGGGAGCCCCCTCACCTCTATCCTCTCCCCTGCCTTCGCCGAAGCGGCTACGCGCAGGCATGCACCAAGGGGAGAGGACGCACTTTGCGGGGTTATTTTCTAAGTAATGGACAATCTTGAATCGGGGTGGGGAAAAAAGGATTGAAATTGAAATCGAAATCAGTCTTACTTATCAATTAAGGTGATAAGGGTTTTGGCATCTTTATACCCTGAGATGACCCGACCGTCCGGAGGGACCAAGGCGGGCAAGCTTGAAATACCCAGTTTTTCAGCCAGTTTTATATTTTCATCAACGACGGTTGTCTCGCACTTCGGTTTTGGCAATGGTTTTCCCCCATATGCGTCCTCAAGAAGGGTTAACGATTTTTCACATTCGATCGCCTTTGCTTTTTCGTAGGCTCCGGGATGGATCTTCACCAGAGGAAACATCTTAATAAAAAAGGCGATATCTTTCTTCTCTTCGACGATCTTCTTCAACTCCTGGTGAAGTTTTGCGCAGTAGGGGCAATCAGGATCCGTAAAGAGAATAACCCGAATTCTGGCATTTTGATCGCCCATCACCAAAGCATCTTTGAGGGGAATTTGCGATACATCGACTCGATTAAGATCCGTGAGCCTCTCTTGTGTAAGATTCTTCCTTTCCGCCATGGATATCAGTGCCCCGGAGAAAAAATGTTTCTTGGAAAAATCAACATAGACTAACCCCTTCCGGCCCATGGATTCCAAATAAACCTCCCAGAAACCCTTTGCAGGACTTAATTGGATGTTGAGAATGACGGCGTTGGGGATAGTATTCTTGAAAAGATCTTTCGCTTCCTCTTTGCTAAGCGTATGACATTGGGAGCATGCTTGCCCCTTTGCTTCAAACGCATAGGAATAGCCGACGGGGAGAACAGAAAGTAATAACAGAAAGCTAAGCAGTATTGGCAAATACATGCTTTTTTATAGCACAAAACCCGATTCAACACAATGGAGATCGACAACGCTCACGGCGCTGAGTGTGTCGGAGGGTCGCAACGACTGGAATTTCTGATGGGGTTTACTTCACTGGCTTGGCGTTTCGAACCTTCCCATTCTTTTTCTTGGCCATTACGAGGGGTTTTATTTCTTCATCCTTTGAAATGGGAATGGAAAGGATCGTGCCTTTTGAAATCACGCTCGACTTGGTGAGATGGTTGATTTCGAGCAAGGGCTCAAGATCCACCCTGTATAGTCTGGCGATCCCTTTCAGGGTCTCCCCTTTCTTGACGAGATGGGTCTTGAATTCAAACTTCTCAAAAGGCCGGAGGATTTCGAAGGCAACCAGAAAGAGATCCTTCTTCCTGAAGGGAATTTTGATTTCATAATCGGTTTCATTGGGAGGCGTAACCCCTCTTCGAAGTTCCGGGTTGAGGTCCTTGATTTCCTCAAGAGAGGTCTCGCAGGCATTGGCAACGAGGGAGAGACTTGTCAACTCAGGGACCTTCACCTTTTCATACCGAAGAGGCTCCTGGTATTCGACGTCGGTGAATCCATATTTTTCCGGGTCTTTGGCGACGAGCGCCGCTGCGATCAGCAAAGGAACATAATTTTTGGTCTCCCTCTTTAGGTACTGTACCTTCGTCAGCTTCCAGAAGTCTTCTGTCCGGTAGCGCTTCATCGCTTTGACGATCTTGTATTCCCCTGCATTGTAACCTGCCGCGGCAAGATACCAACAGGCGAATGTCTCATAGAGGTCCTTCAAGTATTTGGCCGCGGCAATCGTGGACTTTTCGGGATCCCTTCGTTCATCGACCCACCAATTCACCCTTAAACCATATCTTTTCCCTGTCAGGTAGATGAATTGCCACGGACCCACGGCCTTGCTCCTGGAATAGGCATAAGGATCGAATCCGCTCTCGATGAACGCCATGTAGACCAGATCTTCTGGGAGGCCATGCTCCTTCAAGAGCTTCTTCATGACGGGGATATATCTTCCGGACCTGGCGAGCCAGGTAACAAATCTGTCCCGTCTGGTCGTCTGAAAATAATGGATGAACTCCTCCACTTTCTCATTGATGACGATAGGGATATCGAAGTCAGGCTCTTTTTTGCGCTGTTCTCCAGCAAGGGCCTCGATGTTAAAATCCTCCCCTTCCTGAAACTGGAATGGCTCCAATTCCCCCCAATAGGAAACCTGTACTTCTTTTGTCAAATAGGAGTGGAGACTATTCTCGGCAGCCACACTGGACAGGCATGTTGAGGAAAGAAAAAAGATGATTCCAATCAAATAGATATTCTGGATCAAAAGAAAACTCCTTAAGGCGTAAAATGCAAACGGATAAAAGTGCATTTTCTATGCCAGGAAGGTGGTTTGTAACTTATTAATTTTAAACACATTTTCTCTTTCAACACCACTTGCTGTGGTCGATAATTGACCGAAATTGGCAGGAATTGACAATTTGTGCTATTTTTCAGCTAAATGGGTTTGGATTTTACTAATAGAAATCGAGAACTAAGAATTAGGAGGGTATAGAGGTGCCGTTGGCTACGTTTGTATTAGCGTTTCGAAGCCATAACACGAATAATGGCTGAGGCAATAACCATCAAAAAGGAAGGAAGCCACACCCACAAAAGCTCACTTTTAAATACAGCTAAGCCCCATTTGCTGAAGAAAGGGATAACACCAATCGGTGAGACCACGATTGGCCTCCAAGGAAAAAAATACCTTCTCTTATCGAAAGGAGACAACAGAGCAATACCCAAACCTCCATTTGTAAAGGCGTCGAGAATACCATGACTCGCTGATAACAAGAAAAAGAAAATGAGATAGAAAAACCACTTTTTAGAAAAGATCTTTCTGTCACCAAAGAAAATTAAAACAAAAAAGATGCTCAATAATAAACCGAAAAAGGGTGAGTGAAAGAATCCTCTATGCCCAAAGAGATGTTGGTATGGAATACCGAAGGAAAATGCGATGACGTCGGCGTCGGGAATAACTGAACAGATTAGGGAGAGAGACCAAAAACGCTTAGGCACATCTTGTGGCGCAAATGTCATTCCGGCAGCGACTGCAACCACTGTATGGGAAACTATTGAAGGCAAAAAAGGCCCCCTCAAAATTTTTCCATCATGCTTTCCCTAAATCTTTTCCCGTTATTTTCCAGAGGATTTCCTCTATTTCAGAAGATAGCTTAGGCATTCCCTCCCCTTCCTTTGTTTTGATCCGAACGTCATACATGGTCTCAAGCTGAGGCAGGAGATTCTTCAGTTCTGGTGTTCGGTCCACTTTCTGGCTGATGAGACTTCGCTGCTCAAGAGCCCTCTCAAAGTCTTTCTTGTCAATGGGGATGTTATAGAGCAAATTCAAAATCTCCATCAGCCTAACCTTTCCCAGATAATCCTCTTCCAAAACAAAATATTGGGGCAAAGAGACGATAAACCAAATCGTCTCAATGCCAAACTCTTGGGCCTTTTGGGTAATCAAAATGGTAATGGTTGTTGGACCTTGATAATGACTCGGCAGGGCTCCGGATTTCCTTAAATCCTGCTCCGCTTCTATCCCTATTGCCCCCCCATTGACAATCAGAGGCCTGGTATGAGGAACCACATCATACATGCTCCCCAAAAGAATATATTTCTTCACTTTGAGCGTTTTGAGAAGTTTCAAAACGGAATCGACGTAAACTTCGGATAAAGCATGAGGTTCAAGAAGGTGAAGGAAGAGAAGGTCATGTCCTCCTTCTCTTTTGGCATAGCGAAGAGTCACGTTGGGAATGGATACTCGGCGAATACCCTCTTCCAGATAGAGAGTCGGCCGGTATCGGGTAAAATCGAAAAAGTGACCAGGTTTGGCGAGCCTGGCTAATTCCTCAGCCCCCCATTGGGATTCCAATTCGTTCAGGACCAACGTCCCAACATTATTCACATCTATCCAGGGCCGAAGGATGGCAAAGACATAGGGGTCGTTCAATTCCGGCATAGGTTCTTTTACCTCAAAAGCACCCATTCTCACTTTTTTATCCCTCCAGTAACAATTTTATATATAAACTATTATAAAAGAATATTGTTATCTCGGAAAGTAAATTACCCCCTGCAGAACCCTGCACCGCATGGTGTACAGGGCAGAGCAGCGGGGCATTATTTCTAACGGGGTAAATAGGTAATGCCTTGAACGTTTTTGATGACTGGATGATTCTTTTCAAAGAATACTTTATATTCCTCAAGAGAATGGAATGGACCGTGAACCCCAACAAGTATTTTATAAGGTGTCCCGTAATCCATAATAAAAAGCTTACCCTCCTTCATAAAAGAACAAACGTAATGATTTGCCCCTTGTCGAATTAAGAGAACCGCTATCTTAGCTTTATAGGATGGATCGATCCGATTGAGAGTCTCCTTGGCAAAGATCGCTGCATCAATGTAGATTCCAGATTTGAGTTTGAAAGTTTCCTCTGGAGCTCTCGGAGGAGGCAATGTTCCTTCAAATCTTTTAAACCTCTCCATATCAAAAGAAAAATCCTTTTCCATCCATGTCTCCAAGTCTTTGTAGGATTTCCATCGGGAGACCGTTTCATCATAGGATTTTATGAAAATAATCCCACAGGCAAAGAGGAATAGAAACAAAAAAGATAAACATTTAATTTTAAATCTTATTATTTTTGTCTGATCCGTTTGAGAATCCATCTCGCATCTCCTGACTTCCCAACACTTGATTTCCTGTGAGTTTCACAATCTGCGTTCATCAGAATAATAGAAAACCCTATACTTTCTAACCGAAGTACAACGAAAGATCAACCATCAGGATCTTTCGCGCTCCTTCAGAGGAAGATAAACCGATAGAAAAAATTGATTTTTTGCTTTAGAATGATTAAATTAAAAAATCTTCTATCAAACCTCTGGGAGGAAAACATGTCGTCTTATGAGAATCTGATCAAAATCTTTGAGTATGCCCTCCAGCAGGAAGAAACGGGGAAATCCTTCTTTCAAGATTCCCTCCAGAGGATGGGAGTGGGAGCAGCCATCAGTGCCTTCAAGCGGTTGATCCAAGAAGAAGAGCACCATATTCTTTTCATCAAAAAAATATTGGAAGGTCTTAAACAGGGTAATCCCATTGAATTCTCCGGTCAGAAAGGATTGATTTTAGAGCCTACCCATTATTTTGATGAGCGATCCAAGTCAGAATTCCTCCAACAATGTCTGGAAGGATCGATGGTGCCGGAGGTGACAATTTTCAATACAGCCTGGTTGATCGAAAAGGATCTGAGCGAATTTTATGAGAAGATGTCTAAAGAAACAGAGGGAAAATCCAGAGAAGCGCTCCAAATGCTCTCCTCTTGGGAAAAAGAGCATGAACGGTTTTTCCGGGAGTTTCGCGACAAATTCTCTGAAGTCTATTCCAAAATGCCCTGGGGAGGGTAATCTCTTTTAGCAATGGAACAAAACAACATTGTCTCGAAATTATCTCATCTGCGACAGATGTTGACCGGCGATGGCAGTTATCTCTTCATCACACGCATCGCCCGAATGTTCGGTTACGGATTCCTCTCCGTTGTGCTGGTGCTCTATCTCGAACAAGTAGGACTGAACCAAGTCCAAATCGGCCTTCTCCTGACCTTGACCTTAATTGGCGACGCAATCATCTCTTTATGGATTACAACGAACGCTGATCGCATTGGCAGGCGGCGAATGCTAATCATTGGGGCTTTCCTAATGGTTCTTGCTGGTGTCTTATTCGCCGTGACACGCCATTTTATCTTCCTTTTGATTGCAGCCACCGTTGGGGTCATCAGCCCAAGTGGTTATGAGGTCGGTCCGTTCTTGTCTATCGAGCAAGCGGCGTTGTCGCAGATAGTCCCAGACGGAAAACGGACCAGTATCTTTGCCTGGTATAACCTTGTGGGTTCATTTGCAACGGCATTAGGTGCCTTAGCAGGTGGTTCACTGGTTCAAGCCCTTATGGACTCCGGGGTACCGCCACTCGGGAGTTATCGAACAATTGTGATTGGCTATGCAATAATAGGAGTACTGCTCGGAGGGCTATTCACCCGCCTATCCTCTTCAGTGGAAGTTAAGGTAGGGGGCGACCCATCCCCTTCTGCCTCGGCGTTCAAAACTCGTTTTGGTCTGCATCGTTCAAGGAGAGTGGTGCTCAAGCTATCTGCCCTGTTCACTATTGATGCCTTTGCGGGTGGCTTCGTCTTGCAAAGTATCGTGGCCTACTGGTTTCACGTACGATTTAACGTGCAGCCAGCCATCCTGGGAAGCATTTTCTTCGGAGCGAATATTCTTGCTGGCCTCTCCGCTCTATCTGCTGCCTGGGTGGCATCCAAGATCGGCTTAATCAGAACCATGGTATTCACGCACATTCCCTCAAATATCTTATTGATATTGGTTCCGCTCATGCCAAGCCTGCCTTTGGCCATTGCTGTTCTGCTGATGCGTTTCAGCATCTCTCAGATGGATGTGCCAACCCGTCAATCCTACACCATGGCTGTTGTGGCACCGGATGAGCGTTCTGCCGCCGCTGGTATCACCGGCATTGCCCGGACGACAGGGGCATCCCTGTCGCCTGTTTTTGCCGGACCTCTGCTTGCCAATGCAGCGCTGTTGAGTTTTCCTTTCTTCATATCTGGCGGCCTTAAAATCATCTATGACCTGCTGCTCTACCGCAGCTTCCGCGCCATCAAGCCTCCGGAGGAAAACCAGAAAACAGAAGTTTGAGGCTGAGGTGTAGGTTAAAACAACTTGACTTATACAGCATGAACGTTATAGATTACATCCAATTTCATATTTAGAGGAGGAAGACTTATGAAAACCAGCCAGGCGAAGCAAAAACCCGCAGCAGAGGAAAAACCAGCCCCGGCAGTCAATATTTTTGACATTATGGCATGCAATGTCTATTGGGATTTTGAAAACTCGCCGATGCCCAAAGAAACACATAAGTTTCTTGTCGCCTTATATCCCACTCCCGGGGTAGTCGCACCGGACATGATCGAGAAGATAACAGCCTATGACCCCGGCGGCTATAAGGTGAATTTCAAGAATCAGATGTTTAATAATGACACTCTAAACGGTTGGTTTTATGATCCGAAAATTTCCAACTACTGGTATATGGTTAATCTGCCTGCCGGTTTTATGAAAGAAGGCGAATACACCATCGAAATCACGTGTAAGAACGGTGAGGTAGTGAAAAAATCCCGCATACAGAAAAACGCGCCGTCCGACGCGATGGTTTCTTCGTACGTTAAGCACCGGGATAGAATCTATAATTCATTCTCACCGTCGAAAACCAAACCGATGCTCTCAGGCGCCCCGTTAAAAAATATCAAATGCAGCTGGTCAACGCTCAAAGATGTGGACAATTTCGATGCCTTTTATGTCTATCGTCTTGCCGAAGGGGCGTCATCAAAAAAGTTCAACGGAAATAAACTCGTCTGGTTCGATAATATATACACTCAAAGACTCTTTACTAACGATCTGAAGGCAGGTCAAAACCGGGGCGAAGTCATCATCGGAGACCAACTTAAGCCTAAAACCAATTATGCTTACTTCGTCGAGATAACGGACGGCAATATCGCCGGTGAGGCAAATATCTGCATTTTCCAGCCCCACCAGATCTTTACGACGCCATAGGAGAAGCGGCAGCATTCCTGATCTTTTCATCCCACAGTTGATCGAATTGTACATGCAGGGCCGCTTTCCGCTGGATCGTCTGGTCACATACTACGAGCTCGATCAGATCAACCAGGCAGTGGAAGATTCAGAGAAGGGGCGCGCGATAAAACCGGTACTACGCATGCCGGTTTAGCGCAGGCAGTTGAAAAACGCCAATCTGCTGCGTTGCGCGCTGCAAACCGCATCGCTCAACGTATTTTTAGCATTCGCCGCATAGGCGTTCCCGCTTAATGCAGGGAACTTTTTACGAAGTCGTCAATTACGTTCAGCAATCATTAAAATATGAAGGTTTGGGTTCCCATTGATTCATATTTTTCGAACCTTCGGCACGAGGGTTTTATCCCCCCCTTACAGGTGGGGTCTTTTGACTATTCTTTCTAATACAAGGCTCTCTGATATTCTATGGTCAAGTGCCTTGCCAAATAAACTTTTCTCGGAAGCATCCCCAATTCAAAGGCAAACCCTCTTGAGAAACAGTAATTGAAAAGATGGGCGTTGGTCAATTTATGGACCTGATAGAATTGTTAAGAATCCAATATGTTACTGATATGTTTCCCCTCACCCTATCCCTCTCCCCCAAGGGGAGAGGGGGGATTTCATCGTTGCCACGGAAAAGGAGATGATTCCCCTCTTCTCTCACCCCTTTGACAATGGCTTTAAAAGACGGTTACGATTATCTTTGTGAAAATTGAATTGATTGTTCCGGCCGTTGAAGAAAATGCCCGTATCCCCAACCTCGCGCTTCCTATTCTGGCTGGCCTTTCTCCAGCCGATGCCCAAATTTCTTTGACCGACGACCTTTTGACTCCTATCGATGTGGAGAAAGGCTTGAAGGAGGTGGACCTAGTCGGCATCACGGTTTTATCGAAAACAGCCTTGAGGGCTTACAAAATCGCTGACGCTTACCGAAAAAAAGGAATCCCTGTGGTTGTCGGTGGAATTCATCCCTCAGCCCTTCCTGAGGAAGCCAAAGAACATGCCGATTCGGTCGTGATTGGGGAGGCCGAAGAAATCTGGCCCCATCTCATCGAAGATGCAAGAATGGGAAGTCTCAAACCCTTTTACCGGCAGGAAGGTTACACAGAATTATCGAAAATTCCAATTCCCCGAAGAGACATTCTACCCAAAAGGGGATATCTTCCTCTGGATGTGGTCCAGGTGACACGGGGATGTCCTTTTCGATGTGAATTTTGCACTGTCCAGAATTTTTTTGGAGAAGCTTATCGGTTCAGACCTATCTCGGATGTCGTCGATGAGATTCGCCGCCTCCCTCACCGGTGGATGATGTTCAACGATGATAATATCATCGGAAACCCTTCCTACTCAAAAGAGCTGCTCAAGGCTTTAGTCCCTCTCAAGAAGAAATGGTTCAGCCAGGCCTCCTTATCTGGATTGAAAAAGGTTGAAAATATAGAATGGTTGGCCAAGAGTGGGTGTACCAGCCTTCTCATCGGCTTCGAATCTCTTTCCAAAAAAAACCTGATGAGGTCCCAAAAATTTCAGAATGATCCGGCTGAGTATCGGGAAATCATTGAGTCCCTCCATCAACACGGCATTGCCATCTGCGGGTCTTTCATCTTTGGATTTGATGAGGATGACCCTTCTGTATTTGAAGAGACGGTCTCTTTCGCCATCCAAACCAAACTCTTCTTAGCGATCTTTATGATTCTGACTCCCTACCCAGGAACAACCTTTTACAATAGAGTTAAAAATGAGGGACGTTTGGTTCAGGATCAATGGTGGTTATTGGAAAAGCCAGAGGACTACGCCCCCTACTTCCTTCCGATGAAGATGAGCGCTGAGGCACTCCGGGAGGGTTGGCAAAGGGCCTGGAAGGAGTTCTATTCGTTCCCTTCCATTTGGAAACGATTTCATTGGGAATATTCACCCACTTTGATCAATCGATTCGTCTACTTCCCTTTTCAGTGGATGCAACATCGGTTCACGAAGAAAAAGATTCTTGAGGGCAGGCGAAGATATCGAATCCGTTCATTCTGAAGCCCGATATCCACATTCTTTTTGGGGGCATCGCTTGGTGAGTCCGCCCTTCCCATGCTTCTCAACCAGGAAGGGGAAACCGCACTGCGGACATTTCTCCGGAATGGGCTTATCCCATAAAGCGTAGGTACAATTGGGGTAATTGGCACAGCTGTAAAAAGTTTTCCCCTTACGGGTCTTTCTTTCAACAATCGCTCCATCACATCCTTCCTGAGGACAGCGGACGCCGGTATCCAAAGATCGGGTGAATTTACAGGTAGGGTAATTGGAGCACGCCAGAAACCTTCCGAACTTTCCATTCTTGATGACCATTGGGCTTCCACATTTTTCACACTTCGCGTCGGTTTCCACTTGACTCTCTCCGTTTCCTTCCACTTCTCTCGTATAGCTACATTTGGGATAACTTGAGCAGGCCAAGAAATAACCTCTCTTGCCCCATCGCTTCACCATCTTTGAACCACATCGTTCGCAAACGGCGTCCGTGGGGATGAGTTCTCGCTTCACATCCCGCATGGAGATTTTCGCCATCGCCAGATCTTTTTCGAAAGGAAGATAGAACTCCTTCAACGTGTCTACCCAATCCTTTTGGCCCTCTTCAATCCTATCTAAGTTCTCTTCCATTTGTGCGGTGAATTCAATATCAAAAATATCGGGAAAATTGACGACCAGGAGGTCATTCACCAGACACCCCAATTCCGTCGGGGAAAACTTCCCTTTTTCTAAACGAACATACTCCTTTTCTTTGATGGTGGCCAAAATGGTTGCATACGTAGACGGTCTTCCAATTCCCCTCTCTTCTAATTCTTTGATCAGCGTTGCCTCAGAAAAATGGTAAGGGGGTTGGGTGAAATGCTGTTTGGGTGTGAGAGCTAATAGCTCCAAGATTTCCCCTTCCGAGAGCGACGGTAGTTTCTTTTCTCCATTGCCATTCTCCTGGTTATCCTCTCCTTCCACATAGAGAGCCATGAAACCCTGGAAAACAGGAACCGTGCCCACGGCTGCAAACATGGCATCATCCGCTTTGATCTCAACAGTGGTCTGGAGAAATTGTGCGGAAGGCATTTGAGAGGCAACGAATCGATCCCAAATCAATTTATAAAGGGCCCATTGATCTTTATCCAAATAGGCTTTCACTTTATCGGGTTCCAAATCAATCGAAGTGGGCCGGATCGCCTCATGGGCCTCCTGGGCTCCTCTGCGGCTTTTATAGACATTGGGCTTAGGAGGAAGATAAGAATCCCCGAAACGGTTTTTAATCCATCCTCTGACCTGCTGAATGGCTTCCGTAGAAACCCTGACCGAGTCGGTCCTCATATACGTAATCATTCCAACCATCCCGAGCTGACCGAGGTCTATGCCCTCATATAACTTTTGGGCAATCCACATGGTCTTTTTGGCAGGGAAGGAAAGTTTTCGATAGGCTTCTTGTTGAAGTCGGCTGGTAATAAACGGAGGAAAAGGATGACGTTGTTTTTCTTGCTGAACAATCTTTGAAACAGAATAAGGCACGCTCTCCAGGGTCTTCTTAATGGCCGAGGCCTCCGCCTCGTTGGCTATTTTTACCTTCCTCCCTTTCCATTTCGTCAATTTCGCATCAAAGGAGACCGGGGAATCTTTTCCCTTTAGGTTCGCCGTCAAGCTCCAATATTCCTCAGAGACGAAATCTTGAATCTCCCTTTCCCTCTCACAGACGATTCGAACGGCAACGGATTGGACCCGACCCGCGCTCAGACCTCGACGGACCTTCTCCCAAAGAATGGGGCTAACCTGATAGCCGACCAGCCGATCCAAAATCCGCCTTGCCTGCTGGGCTTCATATTTGGATTGCTGTAACTTCCCGGGGTGACGGATGGCATCCAGAACCGCCTTTTGCGTGATCTCATTGAAAAGAACTCGGTAAATATTTTTATTCCCATCTCCAATCTCCTCGGCGATGTGCCAGGCGATCGCTTCCCCTTCGCGATCCGGATCTGGCCCGAGGTAAATATTCTTCACCTCTTTGCTGGCCTTCTTCAATTCCCGAATGATCTTCCCTTTTCCGGAGATGGTGACATATTCGGGTTGAAAATCTTTTTCAAGATCCACTCCCAGCTCACCCTCTGGAAGGTCTTTAATATGTCCCACGGAGGCCTTGATGACATAATCCCCCCCTAAAAATTTCTGAATGGTTTTTACCTTCGCGGGGGATTCTACAACAATCAAACCTTTTAACATCTAATTCCTAATCCTTTCCTCTTAATTCTTATTAATTCTTAATTTCTAATTCATAACTCATAATTCTTCATTCGTCACATTTTCTTACTGAAACATTTGCCTGGTAACTGGGAGATCAATCCTTTTAATTCCAAATTCAGAAGGAGACTGGAGACTTTTCCCGGATCCCATCGGCTCTCCCGTATGATGGCATCGATATGCAGTGGGGTCTCCTCTAAAAGTCCATAGAGAATCTTTTCCTCTTCCGTGAGGCCGGGAACCGGAGTCTCTGCTTTTTGGACTGCCTCTCCTTCCCCTCTCCATTGGGGTAATATTTCTTCAAGAATGTCTTCACTGGACTCCACCAATTTTGCGCCTTCTTTGATTAACTGATTCGTGCCACGACTGCCCTCGGCTCCGACATTTCCTGGTACGGCAAAGACTTCCCTCCCCTGCTCTAACGCATACCCGGCAGTGATCAGGGAGCCGCTCTTCGCGCTGGCCTGGACGATGACCACGCCAAAGGAAAGACCGCTGATAATCCGATTTCTTCTCGGGAAGTGCCCTCCCTCTGGAGGCGACGCCATCGGAAATTCGGAAAGGATGGCCCCCTGTTCGATGATTTGATAAAAGAGATTACGATTTTCAGAAGGATAGATCACATCGACACCACAACCGAGCACTGCCACCGTTCTCCCTCCTCCTTGGAGTGCTCCCTTGTGGGCCACTGAATCGATCCCCCTCGCCATTCCGCTGACCACAGTGATTCCATGACGAGCAAGATCCTCGCCTATCTTTTCTGTAATCCATCTCCCGTAAGGAGAGGTTTTTCGGCTTCCGACAATGGCAATGGCCAATTCATCCTCTCTTCTCAATTCTCCCCTGAGATAAAGCAGCGCAGGAGGATCATAAATATCCTTCAAACGCTTTGGGTAGTCATCGTCCTTTAAAGTAACAATCTTTCCTCCCACCTCTTCCAATAAAGACAACTCTCTTTTCACTGCTTTTTCCAATGGGCCTTTTCGGATTTCACCGGCCACCTTTTCTCCCAACCCCTCAATTTTTAGCAGCTCTTTCAGTGGAGCGCGGAAGACAGATTCTGCCGTCTTGAATCGGTCTAAGAGCCTTTTGATGAGAATGCTCCCGACACCGGGGGTAAGGGTTAGGGCCAGCCAATAAAATACATCCTCGGCCATAAAGATTCTCAGGTGAGAGAGTCGCTTATCGACTGAAGTTGGGCCAGGTAACAAAAAAAGGCTCAGGAGACAATAAATGATCTCCAAAGCCCAGCTAAACCCCCTTAGAAGTTCCATCGGGGCACTAAACCCCGCCGGAATTATTCAAAATGCAATCCTGCCATAGGCGGGACTGCTGAGCAGCGGAGCATTATTTCTAACGGGGTAAAAATTCCAATCACCAAATCCCAAATAGCTGCCAATTATTTGATGATTGGTGTTTGGAGTTTAGTTATTACGGTAACGATTCAATGCGTCTATATTATTTTCCTGCTACCCCTTCCATTTTTTCTTTGGAGTAAGGTTGGATAAAATCTCCTTTCTCAATGGCATCGAAGGATTCGATAACTTTCGCTGTAAAGAAACTGGAATGTTGGTCAATCAGTTGAATATTTCCTATGATGTTGTACTTCCTCCCAATCCTTTTTCCAGTAACGGGATGTCTTATCTCCTCCGCAGCACGAAAGACCGTATATTTGTTTCCGATCAGAATAGGTTCTGAGGTTTTGAAGGCCAGGTAAATGATATCGCCTGCCGACATAAGGTTTTTACCTTCCTTACTCTCTAAAACAATCCCGATTCCCCGATACTGAATGTCGCTCATAAATCCTGCAGACCGAATTTCACGGAAGTAAACAGGTTTTTCCTCTACAAGGGCAGGTTTCTCCTCTACAACGGCAGGTTTCTCCTCTGCCGGGGCGGGTTTTTCTTCGGCCACTGCCTCTGATTTCTTTTCTGCTGGAGCGGGCTCAGCTTGCTTGGCCTCCGGCTCCTTTACCACCTCTTTAGGCTTCTCTTCGGCTTTAGGCTTCTCTTCCGCAACCGTCTTGGGCTCTTCCTTAACCTCCTCTTTCTTCACTGGCTCAACAGCGGTCAGCCGGATCGGGTTTCCTGGGTAAATCCAATGAGGGTTGGTAATATAAGGATTTTTCTCCCACAATTTTGGCCAAAGAAAAGGATCTCTCAAAAATCTGGAGGAGATATCCCACAGCGTATCTCCCTTTTTGATGGTATAGACGCCTTCTGTTTCCTTTGTTTCCTGCGTCAATCCTGGAAGAACAAAACAGAAGGAGAGCGTCAAAATCATGGCAAGAAAGAAACCAGCTATTCTTTTCATAATTACCTCCTCGTTTTCAAAAACTGTATTGTGGGCCTTAAAAAAACAAAATTTAGTTAAAAATTAGCCTCTTATCATTATTTTGTCAAGGAAATTATTAAAGCAATATCCATACCAAACCTCGACCTATCCTTTTTAATTAGCTAAAAATATTGGATTTTTTCGGAAATAAGAAAAAGAATCGGTTCGTTATGCTCCGCGGGGGTGGATAATTTTTGTGCAAATGTTTCATATTTTTGAACAAATTTTAACCTCTTAAAACAGTGAACTTCCCCGCCTACAGACATTATATGTCAAGCCTTTTTTCGGGCGGAGCACTCTGTAGCATTTTCGTAAAGGGGGCGTAAATTTGGACCCAAATCTATTAGACCTCCCCTGAAAAGGATTAGCAACTATTGGGTGCAAAAGAATATGCCCAAATTCCGATTTAGAGAATGCAACCCCTTTCCTATTCTGTCATTGCGAGCGCCTAAAGGGTGCGTGCCTGCACACCGAAGTGCTTGCCTTTGTTGAAGCAGATATATGCAGCCAAACGTTCCGGCGCGCAAGCGTGGCAATCTGATTGAAAAGGGCGAGATTGTTTCATTTCATTCGCAATGACAATTTCCTAAATCGGGATTTGGCAACTCCATTGACAGACGAACGCATTCCATGATAATTAAACTCAACCCTTCGACTCCCCAGCCTAAAGGCCTGGGCAGGCTCAGGGTTGACCCTGAGGGGCGCTTTTCTGCCTAACCTCCAAAGACGGAGCGTTCGGCCGAGTTCTTGGCGAGTCGCTCGACCAAGAAGGCTCTCGACGGGCTCAGTCGAACCGCTCACGCCGAAGGCTTAACGCCGTCGAACGGGTCAATCTTTTTTCAATCTCGATGCCTGTTCTATGAACCCTCTCCCTTCCACGGATGAAACTTTAGATGCTTTCTTCAATGGAAAACTCCAAATCATTCAGAAGAAAAGGGGGTACCGATTCTCCGTGGACGCCATCCTCCTCAGCCAATTCGTCAGAATTCAAAAAGATGAAAGAGTGATCGATCTGGGAACAGGCTGTGGCATTCTCCCTTTACTATTGTCACACACCACAAAAGCACACTCTTTTGTCGGCGTCGAAATTCAAAAGGGATTGGCCGACTGTGCAAAAAGAAATGTCGTCTCGAATCATTTTGAAGACCGAATATCAATTCTCAAGCAGGATTTTAGAGGGTTGAAACGAACCTTCCCATCGGGCTCTTTCGATGTCGCCCTCTCTAACCCACCCTATCGAAAATATCGGACCGGCAGGATTAACCCCTCGATGGAGAAGGCGATCGCACGTCATGAAATCAAAGGAACACTCGAAGACCTGATCTCTACTGCCTCCTACCTGCTGCCCCCCAAGGGAAGATTCTACATGATTTTTCCAGCCTCGAGAACCGTCGATCTATTTGTGGCCTTGAGAGATGGAAGGTTGGAGCCAAAGCGATTGCAGTTCGCTCATCCGCGCATGGGAGAGGAGGCAGAATTCGTCCTCATCGAATCCATCAAAGCCAGCGGTGTGGAATTAAAGATCATGGCGCCCTTGATGCTTCATGAACCTGACAAGGAGAGAGGCCCTAACCCTTCATGAAGAAGATAAAAAGTTTTGACAATATCCCCTGAATAGGATAATAATTTTCTCATATGGATCCTATAAACAGCGCGCATTGGCTCATCAAAGAAAAGACATCCCCCATGGAGATCATCCTCGAATGCATCGGGGATGATTTAGAAAAAGTGGATCAAGAGTTTCGAAAGAACTTAAGATCCAATGTCCCCATGATCTCTGCGATCGGGGAATATCTCTTGCTCAGCGGCGGAAAGCGG
>Ga0256868_10000331_pt1 | contig 28636 bp, 21 predicted proteins | sample RVTome_13_FD_187341 | JGI IMG/M metagenome (GOLD analysis project Ga0256868, IMG submission 187341) | Soil microbial communities from uranium-contaminated site in the Upper Colorado River Basin, Wyoming, United States - RVT92D227 HiSeq ...
TGGTCGATCTCGTGCCTGTTCGTGTCGCGCCGCATACGGCGATCGGGGGTGTCCGTCCCACTCATCCGCGCCGCGGTTGGGCACGCCGCTGCCCACGGTGCCGGGGTCGTCGAGGCGTACCCGGTGGACCCGTACTCCGCCACGATGCCGGCGGCGTTTGCGTGGACGGGGATCGTCTCGGCGTTTGAAAAGGCGGGTTTCAAGGAGGTTCTGCGGCGCTCGCGGGCCCGGCCGATCATGCGTTTCGAGGTCACGCGTCGGCGGAATCCGTGAGCCCGCTTGTCATCCTCGTCATCGCGCTCGGCCTGGCGATGGACTGCTTCGCCGTGGCCGCGGGTACATCGGTGACGCTGCACCGGGTCACCGCGAGGTAGACGTTTCGGCTCGCGTTTCACTTCGGCCTCTTCCAGTTCCTGATGCCCGTGCTGGGGTGGCTCGCCGGCTTCAGCGTAGCCGACATGATGGCGGACTACGATCACTGGGTAGCTTTCGGCCTGCTTACATTCATTGGGAGCAAGGTGATCTTTCTCGCGCTGCGCGAGAAGGGCGGGGAGGTGCAGGCCAACGATCCCACGCGGGGTGCGTCCCTCGTGATGCTCTCGGTGGCCACCAGCATCGACGCGCTCGCGGTCGGATTCTCCTTTGCGATGCTCGGCGTGAGGGTGTGGGGCCCGAGCGCGGTGATCGGTCTTGTGAGCGGTGCGGTCACCGTCATCGGGATGGAGGTCGGCAGCCGCCTGGGAGCGCGCTTTGGACGGCGCATGGAGATCCTCGGCGGCCTTCTCCTCATCGCCATCGGAATCAAGATCCTCCTGCAGCACATCGGGTAACCGAGCAGCGGCGTCCTGAGCCCTCGCAACGCCCCTGTCCTGTGTGGAACACGCACTCCGCGATTGAGTGTCATTGCGAGCCCCCGTAAAAGGGCGAAGCAATCTCGTTGAAGTCGGCGAGATCGCTTCGTCGCTGCGCTCCTCGCGATGACAGAGTGCGCGGAGCGCAGGGAAGGATCCCACGGTGCCTGGAGCGCAAGCGCCCCTGCCCCTCAGGTGCCATAAGATTCTTCGGCGCCTCTTCGAGGCACCTCAGAATGACAAGAGGGGACGGGGGCAAGCTGAGCACGCGCGGAGCGCCGGCCCCGCGCGGGGATCGTCAGGACCAGACGCCGGGGATGGAGCGCTTGCACTGCGGGCACTTGCCGCTGGCCAGCACGTTATCCAGGACCTGGAAGCCGACGCGGCGGATGAGGCGCGTGCCGCACCCCGGGCAGGCGGTGCTCTCGCCCGGGTGGCCTGGGACGTTGCCGAGGTAGGGGAAGGCGAGCCCCTCGGCCTTGGCAACCTGCCACGCGCGCTCGAGAACGGGGATTGGCGTGGGGGCAAGGTTGGTGAGGCGATAGGTCGGGTGAAAGCGGGTGAAGTGCACCGGCACCTCGGCGCCCAGGTTCGCCTTCACCCAACGCGAGAGGTCGCGCACCTCCTGCTCGGAGTCGTTCTGACCGGGGATCAGCAGCACGACGATCTCGAACCACGTGCCGCTCGCCTTGATGATCTCGAGCGCCTTCAGCACGGGCTTCAACTCGCCACGAACGAGGTCGTGGTAGAAGCGCTCGGTGAACGCCTTCAGGTCCACCTTCATGGCGGCGAGCAGCGGCAGCACATCCTTGAGCGCCTGCTCCTGCGCGTAGCCGTTGGAGACGACCGTCGAGCGGACGCCGAGGCGGTGGCCGGCGATCGCGGTGTCGCGCACGTACTCCCAGAACACGACCGGCTCGGAATATGTCGCGGAGAGCAGCGGGACACCGTTGCGCTTCGCGACCTCGGCCAGCGTCTCGGGCGGGAGGTACTGCGAGCGCACCTGCTCCGGGCGAAACTGCGAGATCTCCCAGTTCTGGCAGAACTTGCACTCGACGTTGCAGCCTGCCGTCGCGTACGAGAGCGCCTGCGCGCCGGGCAGCACGTGGAAGAAAGGTTTCTTCTCGATCGGGTCGAGGTGCACCGAGCAGGCGACCCCGTGCACGAGCGTGTAGTAGGTTCCGCCGCGGTTCTCCCGCACGCCGCACGCTCCGCGCTCCGCGTCCGCCACCTGACAGGCGCGCGGGCAGAGCTGGCACTCGACGCGTGACTCGGGGAGCTTCTTGTACCAGGAGGCCTCGCGCGCCGGCAGCTCGTCTCCGGTGATCACCGCGCCGACCTGCGGTGGCGAGGTCGAGCCCGCGGTCCTCGGCAGGAGCGCCGCCGCCGCTCCCGCGCAGGCGGCCGTCACCAGATCGCGGCGGCTCAGCTTCCCGCTCACGCGAGCACCTCCTTGATCGCGGAGGGATCGCCGACGCCGAGGCCGTAGCGGGCGGCGGTGGCGATGAAGCGCGGCGGCCGCCCCGCCGCCTCCACGGTCGGCAGGCCGTGCCGGCGCCGCTCGTCGTCGATGACCCGCCACGCCCAGGCGTCGACCGCCACCTGGTCGGTTGACGCCACGACCAGGCCGAGCGGCCAGGTCGTATCGGGACGCCAGGCGGGGCCGCCGTGATAGAGGGCGGTGACGCCATCCGCAATGGTCAAGCGCAGCTTGTCCTTGATGAACGGGTGGCGGGCCACATCGGCAACGTAAGGGTCGCAATGATTGTCGTGGTACTTGTTCGGGTTGTGGATCACCCCGTACCAGTTCTTGAGGCTGGCGGAGATGCCCGCGAGGTCGTGGTCCTTGACGACGCCGAAGCCGACCAGGGCAGTGCAGGTGGTGGACACGACGCGCGCGAAGCAGGACCCGATCTCGCCCGAGGTCGAGGGCTCGGAGTCGTAGTCGCTCGCGACACCGAAGCACTGGTAGTCGCCACCCTCCCGACGGATGGTGTAGCGCGCCTGCCGGAGCTCACGGTCCGAGCGCTCGAACACGATGATGCGATGTGCGGGGACGCCATACTCGCGCAGCAGCCCGACGAGCGCCTCGACCAGCTCGACCCGGGGCGAGAGCGAGCGTGCCAGGCAGTTGAGCTTGATGCCGACGGTGTCCGAGGGGGAGAACAAAGCGGCCATCGCCAATCGCGGCGACGGCTCCCCGGTGGCCGCGACGAGGGCGCGCTCGAGGGCGGCGCGGGCGGCGCCACGGTCGAGAGCGCGCCCCGGCGGAGGCGGCGGCAACGTCCCCAGGCCGACCCGGCCCCGGCGAACGACCGGTCCGGAGGTCGCACGCGCGAGCAAGGGGCCGGCCACGGCGCCGGCACCGAGCAGGCCGACCAGCTCCCGCCGCGTCAGCCGCCGGCTCACTCTTTCTCCCCGAAAACCTGCGCTGTGAATACCTCGAACGTCGCCCCGCTCTTCCAGGCGTCGGGCGAGAGGCCGGCCTTGAGGGACAGGTTCGAGAGGAACGTGTTGAGGTCCCACCCGGTCTCGGTGGCCACCTGGGGGAGGAACACCGCGCGCCTCCCGGACTTGGTGAGCAGCACACCGTGCTTGCCGAGAACGATTGCGTCCGAGCCCGGGACCGGGCGCATCGGCGAGAGCACCGAGACCTCCAGCTCCACCTCGAGGAGCTCCCTGGCGTCCAGTTCCGGGAAGCGCGGATCGTGGGCGGCCGAGACCGCTGCCTCCACGATCGCGTCCACCAGCGGCTCGGTCGCCTCCATCGTGCCGATGCAGCCCCGCAGCCGCCCAGCCTTCTTGGCCTTGGCGCCCCGGTTGTTGATGGTCACGAATACCCCCGAAGGTGCGGCCAGGTTGCCCTCGACCTTGTGGGCGCCGAACCAGTCGGCGAGCTGCCCCTCGTGGGTCAGGTGGGTCGTGAGGGTGGCGCGGGCCAGGGCGAGGGCGGCCTTCTGCTCGGCGGCGGAAAGCTCCGTCGGGTGCGGAGCGGGTGGGTCGTCGCGCCACGGACCCCAGGTGCCGGTGAAGTCCACGCCGACGTAGGTGACGACCTGTCCCATCTCGCCGCTCACCTCTGCGGACGTCGTGACGTCCGCCACCCTGCCGGTGCCCTGGAAGGCATGGGCGAGCAGTTCCAGCAAAACGCCGATCGGGCGGGCACCGCAGACGGTGTCGCCGCTGACCTCGATCTGGTCCGAGAAGCCGCGCGGGTCGATTGCTACTGCCCGAGCTGCGGTGGACTTCCCGAGCGCGATCAGCTTCGGCGGAAGCGTGCCGTCGGTTGCGAAAGGCTTGTAGCCGTACGGCCCGCCGTGGTGGGTGAAGTCCGAGGAGACCACTATCAGCGTGTCGGGACCCACGAACTCCGCGAGCCGTCGCGCCATGCCGCGGGCCGCCGCGCGGTCGGTGGCGTTACCGACCAAGATAGGCACGATCGACACGCCGCCGAGCGTTGCCTGCAGGAACGGCAGCTCGACCTCCAGGCAGTGCTCGCGGTTGTGTGCGCGCGCCGGTCCCGAGAACTCCGGGTACTTGGAGAGCTTGGCCGCGGCTGCCCTGTCGAGCGGCATCTCTCCGAGGGGGGTTGCGAAGGCGGTGATCTCCGGGGCCGGGAGCGCACCCCCGCGGAAGCTCTCGTAGTGCGAGGGCCCGAGCAGGATCACGCGCGTGTACGTCCCGCCGGCGAGCCCCGCGAATGTCTTGCCGGCCGTGGCGCCGGAGAACACGTACCCGGCGTGGGGGGCGATCACCGCCGCCGGCGGGTGCCCCGTGGGCTCGCCGTGTAGGTACCCCTGGACGTCCCTCTGGAGCTCCCTGACGCTGCCCGGATAGAAAGCGCCCGCGACTGCCGGCGGGCGCACCTCTGCATACGCGCTTTGTGTGGTCATGAGCACCCCCACGAAAAGGGCACTGCTCTGTGCTAAGACACTGATAAGGCCGGCAGAACCAAAACGCAACTGGTGGATCATGAGGGGTTCTCCCCGGCCAGCAGGCGGTTGAGGGGGTCGCGGGTCTCGCCAACCGAGGCCACGCGGATCGCCGCCTCCTCGCCCACCGGGCACTTGTTCTCGCAGATCCCGCACCCCACGCACTTTGCGGCGTCAACGCGAGGGCGCTGCACCCTGCGGGCGGTGCCTTCGCGCAGGGGTTCGTCCGCGACCTCGAACCAGATCGCCTTGGGGTCGGTCGGGCACATCTCCTCGCAGACGATGCAGGGCGTGCTCATCGCCCAGGGCAGGCAGCGGCCGCGGTCGATGAACGCGGTGCCGATGCTCACCGGCGGTCTGCCGTCGTAGCCGGTCTTGCGCACAGCGGTCAGGCGGGAGATCGCTTGAGTGGGGCAGACCTCCCCACAGCGCACGCAGGCGAACTCGCACCACCCGCGGCGCGGCACCAGTATCGGGCTCCAGAAACCCTCAACGCCGGCCTGGGCGATGGCGGGCTGGAGCGCGCCGGTCGGGCACGCCTGTTGGCAGAGCGAGCACTTCACGCAGCGCTGCAGGAACTCGGGCTCGCCAAGCGCCCCCGGAGGCCTTATGAGGCGCGGCCTCGCGGCGTCGCGCCCGCCCCCGGTGGCGCGCAGCAGCGGTGCCACAGCGAAAGCACCCAGCACGGTCCCGAACAGGTAGCGGCGGGAGAGGTCGGGCTTGGGCGGGGGCGACGGAAGCGGCGGCAGCGCTCGGTAGCTCATCGCGTTCTCGGGGCAGCCCGGCAGGCAGTTGAGGCAGACGTGGCACTCGCTCACGCGGTGGTTGCCCAGCGGCTCGTCCGCTCCCTGACAGGCAAACGCGCACAGCTTGCAGCTGTTGCAGGCGTCGCTGACGCGGTGGATACGGAAGATTGCGAAGCGCGAGAAGACACCCAGGAGCGCGCCCAGCGGACACAGGCCGCGGCAGAACACGCGCGGGATCCAGCGGCTCGCCACCAGGATCGTGAGGAACAACAGAGCGGCCAGCCACCCGCCCGGTACCGGTCTGCCCCCCGGAAGCACAGGCCACAGGCCGGAGGCGAGGGCGCGCGCGGTCAGCGAGAGCGGGTCGAAGAGACCGCTCTGCAGCGTCCCGGCGAGCGCGGCCACCAGGACCGCGGCGAGGATGTAGGTTTTGAGCGCGTACCAGCGGCGGTAGCGGTTGACCTGCAGGCTCTCGCGCCGGGAACGAGGGGAGAACAGCCAGCTCGAGAGCTGTTGCAGGGTTCCGAGAGGGCAAATCCAGCCGCAGAACACGCGCCCCAAGACAAGCGTGAGCGCGATCAGCACCAGCGCCCAGATCAGGGCGCCGGGGAGCGTGCCGGCGGCCAGCGTCACCCCGATTGCGGAGAGCGGGTCGCCGTGGAGGAAGGCGGAGTAGGGGAGGGCGCGGGGATCGCCCGCCGCCAGGCGTGCGAGCAGCCACACGAAGATCACCAGGAAGGTCGCCTGGTAGACGATGCGGATCCGGGTCGTCCAGTTCATGACGTGCCCAGCTCCTTGACCAGCGCGAGGTCCGCGCGTCCGAGGCCGCGCCGCTCGGCATCCTCGACGAACGGAAGGCTCCCCGGGGCGAGCCCGAGCTGGGCCGCGCCCCAGGCATCGCACAGCACCGGATCCGTGCCCGCGGCGACCGCACCCACGGCCCGCACGTCCGCCAGGCTCCCGCCCACCGGACCGTTGGTGACCAGCACCCGTGTCGCGTCCACGACCGTCAGCGTGGGCCGGAACGTGGCGCCCAGCTCGGCGAGCGCGCGGTTGATGTCCTGGTGCAGGCGGTTTCGCCCCCTGCCCATCACCCCGAACCAGTTCTTCATCCCGAGAGTGGCCTTGCAGAGGCTGTGATGCTTGACCACCGGGACGTTGATCACCCGGTCGGCCCGCACGATCTCTTCGACCACCTCCAGCCCGGCCGAGAGCCCCGGCAGCGCGGCGGGCACCATGCGCAGCCTCTGTGCCTCGAGGACCTCGGCACCGGCCGCCGCTGCCGCCGCCGCGATCCCCGAACGGGCAAAGCAGCGGCGCGGGTCGTTGCAGGAGATGTCGGTGACGATCACCTTTTTCGCACCTGCGGCAAGGCAGAGGCGAACCAGCTCGGCGACCACCTGAGGGTCGGTGTTGGCGGCTTGCTCGGGGAGGCGGTCCCACCCGATGTTGGGCTTGATGAGCACAACCTCGCCCTGGTGCACGAAGCTCTCCATCCCCCCCAGCGCCGCGACCGCGCGCCGAACGTTGGTGCCGGGGTCGGAGCCACGGGCCGCCGCCGCTTTCGGGGCGGAAGCCGGGAGCGGCACCCGCCAGTCGGGGATCGGTGCGGCCGCCGCCACCACCGAGCGCCGGTTGTGGAACACGAGCGCCCCGCCGCTGACCGCGGCGGCGGCGACGGCGGCGGCGGAGAGGCGGAGCGCGGCCTCACGGCGGGTGATGCTCGGGCGGTACGGATCGGTCACGGCTGCTCCCCGGCCCAAGCCGCGGCGATGCCGACGAGTGCCTTCTCCGCACCGGACGCCAGCGCCGTGAGCTTGAGGTAGTCGCGCCCCCGGATCGCCACCAGGGTCGAGGGGTCCACGAACGCGTCGGCGATCCCCGGCAACGGTGTGGCCGCGTTGGGCCGCTCGGCGAGCATCTGCTCCTTTGCGCCTCCGGGAGCGGCGAAACGATAGACCTCGGCGGTGATGTCGAGGGCCGAGCCAGCGGTGCCGGTGAAGGTGTAGGTCGCGACCAGGCAGCGCTCGAAGCCACGGGCAAGGTACGACTCGGCCGCGCCGTCGATGTACTCGTAGAGCGTCTCCCGATCGTACGCAGAGGTCTCCGTGCGGGCGGAGGCCCCGGCTGTCCCCGCCGCGGGGAGCATGGGGCCGTGGGCCGCTCGCAGCGCACGCAGGACGTCGGCCGGGTCGTCCCGCACGGCGCGGGCCCTCTGCGTCAGCCACACCGCCACGATCACGAGCGGCAGGAGCAGCAGCGCATGGCGAACGCGCGGACGTCCCATTGGCAACCGACCCCCCGCACACAAACTAGGCTCGGAGGTGCCGTCCGGTCAAGCTCCGTCGCACTCCGGGACCGCATCTTGAGACTCTTGCTCTCTACGTGGGCCGGCTTCGCGCGCCGCGAAGAGGATCGTGACAACGATCACGCCAACGGCTGCTGTCCGTTTTGACACGCGAGGGTGATGCGAATAGATTCCCCCAATGAGCGAAGCTCGGTACTTCAATCCTCGAACGGCGCGCGCGGCGTTGGGTGCCGCGCTCGCGCTGGCGGCAACGGCCACCGGAACGGCGGTGGCGCAGCAGCACGTTGTGCGGGCCGGCGAGTTTAACGTGCGCCCGGACAGCCGGGTGGCGGTGATGGTGGAACTCAGCCGGCCCCCGGTTGCCGAGGTCTACACCCGGCAGGTGAGGGCAAGCGCGCTCTCGACCGGTGCGCACGCCCGCGCCGTCGCGGTCGCGCAGGCGCAACTGGCGCTCATCAACCGTGATCAGGATGCCGTGGTGAGCGCTCTCGCCGGGTCGGAGATCCACGCGGGCGTGCTCTACCGCGCGCAGCGCGCGTACAACGGAGTGGCGGTGGAGGTTGACGCGGGAAAGCTGGACGAGATCCGCCGGCTCCCTGGAGTGAAGGGCGTGCACCCGCTCGTGCCGAAGCGCATGAGCAACCAGACGAGCGTGGCGTTCGTCGGCGCGCCCCAGGTGTGGGACCCGGCCGGCCCGGGGGTCACGGGCACCGGGGTCAAGGTCGGCGTGATCGACTCCGGCGTTGACTACCTCCACAGGGACTTCGGGGGCTCGGGCACCTACCGTTCGGACGACACGTACGTGGACCCCAACTGGCCGAAGAACGCGAAGGTGGTCGGCGGGTACGACTTCGTCGGGGACAACTACGACGGGGATGGCACCGTGGGCTCCACCACCCCCAAGCCGGACCCGGACCCGCAGGACTGCAACGGCCACGGGACGCACGTGGCCGGCACCCTCGCGGGCTATGGCGAGACGATGGACAACAAGACGTTCACCGGGCCCTACGGCCCGAGCACTACGCTCGGGGCGCTCAAGATCGGGCCCGGCGTGGCGCCGGGCGCGCAGATCTACTCGCTGCGCGTCTTTGGCTGCGAGGGCAGCACCAACATGGTGATCCCGGCCATCGAGTGGGCGCTCGATCCCGACAACGACGGCGACTTCTCTGACCACCTGGACGTCATCAACATGTCGCTAGGATCGGACTACGGCACCGCCGACGACCCGGAGGCGGTGGCCGTCAACCGGGCCGCGCTCGCCGGGGTCACGACCGTGGCGGCTGCCGGCAATGCGGGCGACGGCTACTTCATCACGGGCACCCCGGCAACGGCCGACGCCGCGATCTCGGCGGCGTCGGCCGGCGATGCCGGCGCCCTGGCCTACACCTTGCAAGTGACGTCGCCCTCCACGATCACCGGGGAAGCGCAGGCTACCGCCGCTCTGTTCGGGCCGGCCGCGCCGGATGCCGGCATCACGGGCAGCATCGTGCTGGCGAACCCGGCGGACGGTTGCGCAGCGTTGACCAACGCCTCGGCGGTGAGCGGAAAGATCGCTCTGATCAACCGGGGCGGGGACAAGCCCGACGGCTCGCTCTGCACGTTCGTGTGGAAGGTGGCTAACGCGCAGGCTGCCGGCGCGGTGTTCGTGATCATCGCCAACAATCGCGACGGGGACGTGCTCGTGAACATGGCGGATGACGGCTCCGGCACGTCGATCACCATCCCGTCCGGTTTCATCTCGCAGAACGACGGCAACGTGCTCAAGGGCAACCTGCCCAGCCCCGGGGTGGTCGCCTCGATCCTGAAGACGAGCCTCGAGGATGTGGTCTCGGAGTTTTCGTCGCGCGGACCCCGCCAGGGTGACCTCGCGCTCAAGCCCGACCTCGCCGCACCGGGGTTCTCGATCTCGTCCGCCAATGCGGGCACGGGAACCGAGGCCATAACGTTCAGCGGCACCTCGATGGCGACGCCGCACATCGCCGGTGTCATGGCACTGTTGAAGCAGCTTCACCCCACGTGGTCGGTGGAGCAACTCAAGGCCCTCGCGATGAACACCGCGAACCACCCCGTGTTCGTCGGGGCCAACAAGACGCCACCGCTGGTTGGGCCCGGGCGGGTGGGCGCAGGGCGGGTGGATGTTGCCGCAGCCGCGACGGCACCCGTGGTTGCGTACAGCGCAGGTAGCCCGGGCCGGGTAAGCGTGTCCTTCGGCGTGCTCGAGGTGGAGGGCGTGGCGACGTACCTCGCCGACGTCAGGGTGGACAACCTTTCGGCGTCAGATCTCACGTTCGAACTCGGCTACACAGAGGTCGCGGGCGTTCCGGGAGTCACGGTTTCTTTCCCTGGCGGAGCGAGCGTGAACGTGCCGGCCGGGGGCTCGGCGACGTTCGCCGTGCAGCTGCTGGCCGATGCCTCGCTTATGAAGCACACGCATGACCCGGGCTTCGTCGAGACCGCGGGCGGCGAACCGCGCTGGTGGATGAGCGAGGTGGGGGGCTACGTGACCCTCACACCGACCTCGGGGCAGGCGCTTCGGGTGCCCCTCTACGCCGCCGTGCGACCCGCCTCCGCCATGGGAACGGCCGAGGCGGCGCTTCCGCTTTCCAGCGACGGGACGTTCTTGATCCACCTGGAGGGGCAGGGGATCTCGACAGGATCGTCGTTCCCCGAGGACGTGGTATCGCTGGTGAGCGCCCTCGAACTGCAGGAGATCAACACCGATCCGGCAGTGCCCGTGCGCTACCTCGGGGCGGCGAGCGACTACCAGGCACAGGTCGCCGCCGGGAAGGGGCTCCCGGAAACCGTGGTCTACCTCGGGGTCGCGACGAAGTCCGGCTGGTCTGTCCCGGTGTCTGCCCCGATCGACATCCTCATCGACAGCAATCGCGACGGCACCAACGACTACGAGCTGACGGTCGACGAGTTGAGCCAGGGCAGCAGCATCTTCGCCGCTTCGCTCTGCAAAGTCGACACCGCAGACTGCCACTTCGCGCCCGTGAATGGGGTGCTGGCCGACGTGCGCGACACCGCGCCCTACAACAGCGACGTGCTGGTGCTGCCGGTGCCCCTCCCGTGGCTGAGTCTTCCGTCCGGTGCGAGCAAGTTCAACTACTCCTTGAGCGGGACCGGCACGCCCCAGGTGCACACCTTCGACGTTGCCCACCCGGGGCTCATCTTCGGCGGCACGGACTACCTGGGAGCCGCGGCGGCGCAGCCGCTGTACCAGGACCTCGACGGCCAGACGATTCAGGTCACCTACACGCGGGCCGACTACACGGCGAATGCGGCGCTCGGGATGCTCCTGCTGCACCACCACAACGCGGCGGGCAGCCGTGCGCAGGTCCTGCAGCCGCTGGTGAGGGTGCCCCGAAGGCATTTGAAGCACTGATTCTCGTGTAGTCGTTGCCCGGCCTCGAACGCGCATGTCATTGCGAGGAGTCCAGCCCCGCGTTGGCGGGGCTGAACGACGAAGCCGGAGCCGCGAGCGACCCGCGCCGGTGCGGGGCGCGTGGCGGAATCCCGATCAATCCCAGTCTATCGAGAGATCACGCCACTCGCGGTTGGTCCGGGAGATCAGTGCAAGCTTCTTTTGCCTCGAGCCACTCTTGATTTGCTTTTCCCGCGCGATCGCGGCGACGATATCAGGAGTCGTCTCGAAGAAAACAAGCTTCGTAGCGTTGTAGCGGGCCGTGAAGCTGTGCGGATCACTCTTTCCTTTGTGCTGGGCAACGCGCAACCGAAGGTCGGTGGTGACCCCGGTGTAGAGGACCGTATTGCGTTGGTTGGTCATGATATAGACCGCGCATACGGTGCCTTCCTTCACTCGTTTCTCCGGGTTCCAGGGCAATCGTAACGGAGAAGATTGTGCCGCCGCAATCTCGAGATTGCTTCGGCCTGGCCGTCCTGCGGCAGGACGGCCAGCCCTCGCAATGACATGGAGCCCGAACGGCGCACCTGGCCACAAGCGGGATCGGCAACGAATCTTGACGCAGCGGCGAGCAAGCCGATAGCATGCGCCAGCTTTTCGGCGGCGGGCTCGCAGCAGCTATCCTCGCATCCCTGGGGGTGACGTGGCATCCAGCGCCGGTCTTGGTGAAGGGAAGCCGTCCGGTTTCGTTCGCGGGCTCGGCCCGTGGGACGCCACGATGGTGGTCGCGGGCTCGATGATCGGCTCGGGGATCTTCATCGTATCCGCGGACATCGCACGCCAGGTTGGCTCGGCGGGGTGGCTCCTGCTCGTGTGGCTGGTGACCGGCGTGCTCACCGTGATCGGGGCGCTGGCATACGGCGAGCTGGCGGCGATGATGCCCGAGGCCGGCGGCCAGTACGTCTTCCTGCGCGAGGCGTACTCGCCGTTCTGGGGGTTCCTGTACGGCTGGACGCTGTTCCTGGTGATCCAGACCGGCACGATCGCGGCGGTGGCCGTGGCGTTTGCCCGCTACCTCGGGGTGCTCGTGCCTGCAATCTCGCCCATGGCGTTCATCGTGAGCCCGATCGACATCTCCCACGGCTACGCGATGAGCCTCTCCACCCAGCAGCTGGTCGGGATCCTGATGCTGGCCCTGCTCTCGTGGACCAACTCGCGCGGGCTGGCGCTGGGGAGGTTCATTCAGGACCTGTTTACCTCGACCAAGGTTCTGTCCCTGGTGCTGCTGATTCTGGTCGGCATCCTCATCGGCGCCAACTCGGGCGCGATCTCCGCCAACTTCTCGGCGCCCTGGACGCCGCAGGACGTCGCCACGATCGTGCCGGAGGTCTCGTTCATCGGCGCGACCAGCGCCACCGCTGGGCTCTTCGGCCTGCTGGTCGCGTTTGGGGTGGCCCAGGTGGGTTCGCTGTTTTCTGCCGACGCCTGGAACAACGTCACCTTCGTGGCGGGGGAGGTAAGGGATCCACGGCGCGCCGTTCCGATCGCTATGGCTGCAGGCACCGGCTTGGTGGTCGTGCTCTACTTCCTGGCCAACGTCTCCTACCTCGTGACGCTGCCGCTGTCGGCGATCCAGCACGCCGTGGACGATCGCGTCGCGACCGCCGCGCTCGAGACGATCTTCGGTGGGGCAGGGGCCGGCATCATGGCGATCGCGATCGTGATTTCGACGTTTGGGTGCGCCAACGGGATGATCCTGGCGGGCGCCCGCGTCTACTGGGCGATGGCGCACGACCGGCTGTTCTTCAAGACCACCGGGACGCTGAACCGCAAGCATGTGCCCGCTATGGGGCTGGCGCTGCAATGCGTGTGGGCGTCGCTGCTGATCCTGCCGCGAACGCGGCTGCGCGACGCCACGGGCAACCCGCTCCGTGACCCGGTCACGGGCCTCGAGCAGTACGGCAACGTGTACTCCAACCTCCTGGACTACGTGATCTTTGCCGTGCTGATCTTCTACGTACTGACGATCGTGGGCCTTTTCGTGCTGCGCCGGACGCGGCCCGAAGCACCGCGCCCGTACAGGGCGTTCGGCTACCCGGTGCTGCCCGCCTTCTACGTGGTGATCGCGGCGCTGATCGCGCTGACGCTGCTGGTCTACAAGACACAAACCACCTGGCCCGGGCTCGCCATCGTGCTCACCGGCATCCCCGTGTACCTGCTGTGGCGCAGGTTTGGCGCCTCACGGGTGGTGGAGGGTTCGTGAACTCCTTCCCGATCATGGTGGGCGCGCTCTGCATCCTCGCCCTCGCGTACCGGTTCTACAGCGCCTTCATCGCTGCCAAGGTCCTGGCGCTTGACGACCGGCGGGAGATGCCCTCGCACCTCTTCAAAGACGGCCACAACTACGTCCCGATGAACAAGTGGGTGCTGTTCGGGCACCATTTCGCCGCGATCGCCGGGGCCGGCCCCCTCGTGGGGCCAGTGCTGGCGGCGCAGTTCGGCTACGCCCCGGGCCTCATGTGGCTGCTGATCGGCGCGGTGCTGGGCGGGTGCGTGCACGACTTCATCATCCTGGTGGCCTCGGTCCGCCACAACGGGCGCTCGCTCCCCGAGATCGCGCGCTCGGAGATCGGGCCGGTGGCCGGCTTCACGGCTGGAGTGGCGGTGCTGTTCATCGTGGTGGTGGCGCTGGCCGGACTCGGCCTGGTCGTGGTCAACGCGCTTGCCGAGAGCTCCTGGGGCACGTTCACGATCGCGATGACGATCCCGATCGCGATCGTGATGGGTCTTTTCATGTTCAGGATCAGGCCCGGCTCGATCCGGGGGCCGAGCACCGTGGGCGTGATCGTGCTGATCCTGGCCGTGATCGCCGGTCGGTGGGTGGCCAGCTCCCCGGTCGCGGGGTGGTTCCTCTTCGACAATCACCAGCTCACGGTGCTGCTGTGCCTCTACGGGTTCGCGGCCTCGGTGCTGCCGGTGTGGCTGCTGCTGGCGCCCCGCGACTACCTGTCCTCGTACATGAAGCTGGGCACCATCGCACTCCTCGTCGTCGGCGTGCTCCTCGTGCACCCCGACCTCAAGTTCCCGGCGTTCTCCCAGTTCGTCCACGGCGGCGGGCCGATCGTGCCCGGCAAGGTGTTCCCGTTCGTCTTCATCACGATCGCGTGCGGGGCGATCTCAGGGTTCCACTCGCTCGTGGCCTCCGGGACCACACCCAAGATGCTTGAAAGGGAGTCGCACGCCCGCTTCATCGGCTACGGCGCGATGCTCATGGAGTGCCTGGTTGGGGTCGTGGCGCTGATCGCCGCGTGCTCGCTGCACCCCGCCGACTACTACGCCATCAACGTCTCCCCCGCGGTGTTCCAGACGCTCGGAATGCAGCCGGTCAACCTCGCCGAGCTGTCGGGCCAGGTGGGGGAGACCCTCACCGGGCGGGCGGGTGGCGCGGTCTCGCTGGCCGTGGGGATGGCGCAGATCTTCTCCGCGATCCCGGGCATGAAGACGCTGATGAGCTACTGGTACCACTTCGCGATCATGTTCGAGGCGCTGTTCATCCTCACCACCATCGACGCCGGAACCCGCGTCGCGCGTTTCCTGCTGCAGGAGTTCCTCGGCAACTTCCACAAGCCGTTCGGCAACCCAGCCTGGTTGCCGGGCAGCGTCGTGACGACAACGGTCATCGTGTTCTCGTGGGGGTACTTCATCTACACCGGCTCGATCAGGAGCATCTGGCCGATGTTCGGGACCGCGAACCAGCTCCTCGCCACAGTGGCGCTCTCGATTGCCACCACGTTCCTCGTCAACATGGGGAGGGTCCGCTACACGCCGGTCACGGTGCTGCCGATGCTCTTCGTGGCCACCACCACCCTCACGGCCGGGTTCCTCAACATCAAGGACAACTTCCTGCCGCTGGCCAAACAGCCTGGCCAAGCATTCCAGGGTTACCTGCAGAGCGGGCTCACCGTGATCATGATGGTTGCGGTGGTCGTGATCCTGATCGACTCCGGCCGCAGGTGCCTGGCGACGCTGAGCGGAAAGCCGCTCCCTCCGCGGGCGTTCGGACCTGCGGTGGTTCCGGAAGGCGTCCCGCAGCGCTGCTGCTGAGCCTGGCAGGCTCGCGACCGGTCTCTTCTTTTTCACTGCGTGAGGCTTCTTGTTGCCCCGCGGGCTCGGAACCAGCTTCTTTCTTGCCACTGCGTGGAGCTTCTTTGTTGCCCTGCGGGTGCGCGGCCTGCTTCTTTTGATCCACTGCGTGGTGGCTTTTTGTTTTGCCGTTGCCGCGGGTGGCTAGGTGCGGCCTTGCGTCTCCCCAGCCGCTGTAGCCGCACACTCCTTCGCCCGCGACCGGAGGGCGCGATCCGCATCGGGGCCCCTCGGCATTCGCGTGATGCTGCGCCGCCGTCTCCCCAACGTGGCTCACGCGTCCGGTGCCCGCGGGCTCCGGAGAGATTTGCCACCCGCGGCACCCGCGAATTTGATCCCCCGCCCAAAGACCGTTCTTTTCGGGTGGGGGGAGAAGATCCGCCCGGCGGGTGCGAGCGGCTATCTCTCCGGAGGCCACGGGGTCCCCAGCGTGCGGATCCGGGGTGGGGTGTCGGTGACGCGGTTGTCTGCGGACACCGAGGGGCCCCCACCTCCGGACGCGCTGCTGGGTCGTGGCCGGAGGAATCTCGGCGTGCCGCACGCGGGGGCGAGCAAACGCCGAGCGGCCGCGCACCCGTCGGGCAAAACGAAAGCTGCCACGCAGTGAAAAAGGGGGGAACCACCCGCGGGGCAAGAGACAGCCACGCAGTGAAAGCAAAGACACAGACCCCGCACCCGCAGGGCGCACGCGAGGCCCTTCTCCCGTCAGGCCCGGGACGGGGCTATCAGTGCAGTGTGCGCAGGAAGCGGTGCCAGCGTGGGAGGTAGTGGTTGGACGGGTCCACCGACGCGGCGACCGCTGTGACGCGGCCCGCGATGCGGTCCTCCGGCACGAAGCCGAACACCCGCGAGTCACCGCTCTCGTCCCGGTTGTCGCCCATGACGAAGTACTGCCCCGCCGGAACCTGGATTGGCCCGAAGAACCGCATCGCGGGCACCTCGGGCGTGATCATGACCGAGTGAGGGTGGCCACCGAGCTTCTCGGTGGCGAGCACCCGGCGGCGCGGGCCGTCCGCCTGAAAGCCCTCCAGCTCGTCGCTCTCGAGGACTTCGTAGGCGACCGGACGGTTGTTGATGAAGAGGCGGTTGTTGTGGAGAGCGAGACGGTCGCCCGGAACGCCGACCACGCGCTTGACCAGTCGCTTGCCGTCACTGGGGGAGAACAGCACGACGATCTCGCCGCGCTGCGGAGTGGCCCAGCGCCACAGCCGCCATGAGGTGAACGGGAGCCTGAGGCCATAGGCGAGCTTGTTGACCACGATCCGTTCGCCCTCAAGGATGGTGGGCTTCATCGAACCCGTCGGCACGTCGTTCCAATCGGCGATTGCCGAACGGAACCCTCCCACAACGAGCAGGACAACGAGCAGCGACTTGCCCCACTCGTTCCAGAGCCAGCTCAGTCTCTCCTTCCAGGTCTTGGCCATGCGAGCCTCGCGCCCTCCCAGACGCAAGCGTACACGGTTCGTACGCACTCGTCTCGCTAAAGGTTGTGGGGTCCTCAGGAGGAGGCCGACCGCACGGAACCGCCGGTCCTGGACTCCGGGTCCGGTGCCCCAACTTGCGAAAGGCACGCTTGCGCCAGCGCGAGCTCCAGTTCGGCCACGGGGCCGATGGAAACCTCGGACGGCAGGTTGTCGCCGTAGAAGATCGCCATCACGTCACCTTGAACGACGGCGGGCACGACGATGACCTCTCGAGGAATCCGGCCCCCGAGCTGCGTGACCAGGTAGTCGTTCCAGAAGCAACTGGGAAGCAAGCCGCGGTAGGTGCCTCTTTTGGCCATCACGTCGGCGAGGATCGAGGGGTGATCCCTGGGGACGGTGAGGTCCCGAACGTGCTCGTCCGCCCGGTTCCCAGCGGGGTCGACCCCGAACTCGGCGGCGCCGGCAAACGCATGGCTCCCGGGGATGAAGAGGACGCCCCGGCGCACACGGCTCGCGGCGTGACGGAGGAACGTCAGCGTGGCCTCGCCTCTGAAGGTGGGGGATGGGAACTCGGCCATGATCGTGGAGAGCGATCCGATGGCCCTCGGAGTAACCAGTGGCTCGGAGCCGCGCGGAGCGCTGTCCCCAGCGGAGTGGGGAACGGTGAGCCGGGTGGCCGCTGCGTACTCCTCGCGCCGCTTCCTGGCCTCGTCCACTCTCTTGACGACCTCGAGGACGACCTGCTCCGTGTTGAATCCGCGCTGGAGAAGGAAGTCCCTGGCGTCCACCTCCGGCTCGCCGGCGTCGGGTATGTCCATGGCCTCGAAGCGGAAGAACCCGGACTGCCACAGGAAGAACTCCGCCATGACCTTCTCGATCTGCTCGCGAACGACCCTCTCAAGGGTCTTGCCGGTGATCGCCCCCGCCTCGATCAGAATGGCACCCAGCCTCCGCTCGCGCTCCGAGGCGTGTTGCTGCGCCAGGGCCCTGAGGAGCGTGTCCTCGCTGATCAGCCTCTTGCAGATCAGGATGTTGCCGAGCGCCTCGCGAGGGGAGTTCGACGCCGCGTAGAGAATCTTGCCCTTCCGGAAGACGAGGAGCCCCTCGGCGTCCTGGCGGGCAAGGACGAGCTTGCCGGTCTTCTCGCCCCACGAGATCAGGTGGAGGAGGTCGGGGATCGAAACCTCGTCCAGCCTGCCCATCCAGCTCACGCCGTGCCTCCTAAGACTTCCACCCTTGCTCCAACACGCTCGTGGGCCGAGCGCATTTCGATGCGCAAAGGGACCAAGAACGCTCTTGGTTTTTCAACCGGGTACGCTAGCCCATGCCCGCGTCAATCGCAAGACTCCAGTCGCGCCGTGCCCCGTTGCTTGTGAAGTACTTCACAAATACTCCAACCAGGTCGGATCGGACCCAGCTCGCTTCCCCCGCCGTGCCTGAATCGGCTAGGCTTTGACGGTATCGGAGGTGGACGATGAGGTCGATGGCCCACGTTCTGGCGGTCTCGTTCCTGGTGACCCTGGCGGTCGGCGCTTTCGCTCAGGCCCAGCCCGCGGGTCAGGAAGCCCAACCGATGAAGGTCGCCCCGGACATCAAGGCGCGGCGGGCCCAGTTCGTCCAGCAGGCCCTCGACGCCGACACCTCGAGCCTCTCGGCCCCGGACCTCAAGGCGCTGGGCCATCTGGTGAACGCCGCCAGGGTGGTGGACCGGATCTTCCTGCTCCAGGCGTGGGTGGGCAACCCCGCCTTCGCACCCAAGGTCGAAGCGATCACTGGCCCCGACGCGCAGCCGGCCAAGGAGTACTACCGGATCATGGGCGGCCCGTGGGACCGCCTGAAGGGTTTCGAGCCTTTCCTCGGCGCCGCGCCTCACCCGCCGGGCGCCGGCTTCTACCCCGAGGACCTGGGCAAGGAGGAGTTCGAGAGGTACCTCGCCGCCAACCCCGGCGAGAGGAAGGCGTTCACCTCGACCACGACGGTCATCCGCCGGGATGGAACCAAGCTGGTCGCGGTGCCGTACTCGAAGGAGTACCGGGACCTGCTCAAGGAGGCCGCCTCCGAGCTGCGCGCAGCGGCGTCTGCGACCAAGAACGAGAGCCTCAAGAAGTTCCTCAGGCTGCGGGCGGACGCGTTCCTCTCGGACGACTACTACGCCTCGGACCTGGCCTGGATGGACCTGGACTCGCCGATTGAGGTCGTGATCGGCCCCTACGAGACCTACGAGGACGGGCTGTTCGGCTACAAGGCGGCGTTCGAGGCGTTCGTGTGCGTCGAGCAGCCGAAGGACTCCGAGCAGCTGGCGAAGTACAAGCAAGAGCTCCCGTTCCTGGAGAGCCGGCTTCCCATCCCCGACCAGTACAAGAACACCACACGCGGCACGGCATCGCCGATCCGCGTGGCGGACGAGGTGATGACCGGAGGTGACGCCCGCCGTGGCGTGCAGACCCTCGCGTTCAACCTCCCCAACGACGAGCGGGTGCGCGAGGCTAAGGGCTCCAAGAACGTGCTGCTGAAGAACATGATGCGCGCCAAGTACGATGGAATCCTGGCTGCGATTGCCGCGCGCACGCTGCCCAAGGATGAGCCGTCTCGCCTCACGTTCGACTCCTACTTCCAGCACATCCTCTTCCACGAGCTGTCGCATGGGCTGGGCCCGGGTCGGATCAAGGTCGATGGCCGCGAGACCGAGGTGCGTCTCGAGCTGAAGGAGCTGTACCCCACGATCGAGGAGGCCAAAGCGGACGTGCTCGGGGTGTACTGTCTCGCTGTGCTCACCAACAAGAAGGTCGTGCCGGTGAGCATCGTGGAGGCGCTGCCGTGGGCCTACGTGGCAGGGCTCGTCCGGGCGGCCCGCTTCGGAACCACCGAGGCGCACGGCCTCGGGGTCGTGATCCAGACCAACTACCTGCTCGAGAAGGGAGCGATCGCCGTCACCTGGGATGGGCGACTGCGGCCGATCCTAGGGAAGTTCGCTGGCGGCATTAAGGAGCTCGCCCACGACCTGTTGATGATCGAGGCCCAGGGCTCGTACTCCGGGGCGCAGGAGCTGGTGAAAAAGTACGGCAAGGTCCCAGCGCCGATGGCCAAGCTGCTGGGCTCGCTCGGCGACATCCCGGTGGACGTGGATCCCGTCTTCGCGGCGGGCTCACAGAAACAGTGAAGCCAACGTACTGAATACCGAGCGGTTCGGCCCGGCGCACGACCGACTCTTGGCGGCGTTTGAACCTTTGGCGCCCGTGCGGTGTCTAATCGGGCGTGGAGACGGTACCTGACCTCTCAAGCTGCGGCTCGAGCGACACCTGGGGAGGCGCAGTGAGCGCCGGAACGGGTGCCGCCGGCGAGCGCGAGCTGGTGCGTGCGGCGCAGGCGGGCGACCTTCCCGCCTTCGAGCAGCTCTACCGCTCCGCGGTCGGGCTTGTCTATCCAATCTGCCTGCGCATGGCCGGGAGCGCCGCGCTTGCCGAGGAGCTCACCCAGGACGTCTTCGTTCGAGCCTGGCGGAAGCTGCCGACGTTTCGCAGCGAGAGCGCCTTCGCAACCTGGCTGACGCGCCTGGCGGTCAACGTCGTGCTCACAGAGCGTCGGGACCGGGGGAGGAGGGAGGCGCGGCTGGCCTTCTCCGACGACCTGGATTCGCTGGCGCCACCCGCGCCGGCGGGCCACCCGGGCACGGCGCTCGACCTCGAGAAGGCGATTGCCGGGCTGCCGGAGCAGGCGCGCCGGGTTTTCATCCTGCACGACGTGGAGGGGTGGGGGCACGGCGAGATCGCGCGCCTCACTGGACTCGCGGTCGGCACCTGCAAATCGCACCTGCACCGCGCGCGTGCGCTGCTGAGGGAGGTGTTGGGGTCATGAACTGCCGAGAGGTTCGAGCGCTGCTGGACGACCTGGTGGATGGGGCCCTGCAGGCCGAGGAGCGCCGGGCGGTCGAGGGGCACCTGAGGGGATGCGTCGAGTGCCGGACGTCCGAGGCCGGTCTGCGCGCATTGCTTGCCCGGATCGGGGCGCTGCCGAGGAGCATCGCGCCGGCGCACGACCCGTGGCCCGACATCGCCAGGCGGATTAGGACAGGAGAGGTCATTCCGCTCGACTTCGCGGGCCGTAGCCGGCGCTGGTACCCGCTGGGCGCGGTTGCCGCTGCCGCGGCGGTGCTGGTCGTCGCGGTGGCGCTGGTCACGGCGGTCCTCGTCGGGAGGGAGCGAGGCGCCCGCGTGGCGCAGTCGCCGGAGCGTCCGGCCACCGCGGCCGGGGTGACGCCGGCGTCGCTCGACCTCGCGCAGGCACAGGCCACATTCGACGCCGCGCGCACGCAGCTCCTCGCCGCGCTCGAGGCCAGGAAGGGGTCGCTCTCCCCGGAGACTCTCGGGGTGGTGGAGGAAAACCTGAAGATCATCGACCGGGCGGTCGGCGAGGTGCAAGCCGCCCTGGCGCGCGACCCCGGAAACCGGGAGCTTCCGGCGCTGCTCATGACCGCATACCGGCAGGAGATCGATCTCCTGCAGCGTGTCGTCCAGCTGCCGAGTCGCGGGTAGAGACGGGAGGATGACCATGAAAAAGCTCGGTTTTGTCGTGATGGTACTTGCGGTGGCTGCACTGCCCGCGCTGGCGCAGCAGCGGGTGGACGAGAAGCGGCCGGCCGGCAAGGACGGCGTCGTCGAGGTTCAAAACGTGGCGGGCTCGGTCAGGGTGACGGGGTGGGATCGCGAGGAGGTGGCCGTCACAGGCACGCTCGGCAAGGGCACCGAGCGGCTGGAGTTCTCGGGCAGCGGGAACCGGACGCTGGTCAAGGTCGTCCTGCCCCACTTCTCGCACCATGTGGACGGGTCGGACCTCGAAATCAAGGTGCCTGCGGGCAGCACGCTTGACGTCGAGACGGTGAGCGCCGACATCACCGCGGATGGCGTGAGCGGGTCCCTCGAGCTGGAGTCGGTGAGCGGAACCGTCACGGCCGGAGGCGACCCACGGAGGTTCGACGTCAAGACCGTGAGCGGTGACGTCGAGGTCACGGCGGCGAACGCGCCTGGTAGGGCCAAGTCGGTGAGCGGACGTGTCACGCTCAAGGGCGTGGCCGGCGCCGTGGAGGCAAGCTCGGTGAGCGGCGAGGTCTCGGTGACGGGAGGAAGCGTCTCGACCGTCGAGTTGGAGACCACGTCGGGGACCATCACGCTCGACGCAGGCCTTGCCAAGGACGCCCGCGTCGAGGCCAAGACGGTCAGTGGCGAGGTGAAACTGGTTCTCCCCTCCAACGTCGGGGCAGACTTCGAGGTGACGACGTTCTCAGGGGACATCACCAACGACTTCGGCCAGCCGGCACGCCGCACGAGCGAATACGCCCCGGGCAAGGAGCTTTCGTTCTCGGTAGGCGGCGGGGGCGCCCGCGTCGAGGCCAAGAGCTTCTCCGGAAACGTCTATCTGCGCAAGCGCTAGCCTGCCAGGTGCTGTTTCTCGCTTCGCAGGCTCCTTTGGCCCCGCGCCGGTAATGTACCTCCCCGGCATTCACATCACCGTGGGGGAGGCACGCATCCTGGACCGGTCCTTCAAGGATGTGACGCAGGGCTGGATCGGGCTTACGTGGCGTTCGTGATTGCCAGAAACCGTTTGAAACCCCACGACCCCTGCGACCGCGCGGAAGTTTCGAGAGCCACAGCCCTTCTGGGATCCGGCGCACAAATCCAGGGCACGCTTTTGGTTACGGCGGGCGGTAACAAAACCTGCGGATGAGACGTAGAATACGTCCAGGAAAGGGGGGACCATGAAGGTCAGAGCTTTCGCAGTCGGAGGGGCGTTTGTGGTGATGCTCGCGCTCGCCCTGCCGGGCGTGACAAGCGCACAGCAAGGTGAGCAACCGAAGATGTCACCCGAGCAGCAGAAGATGATGGAGGCCTGGATGAAGGCCGCCACGCCGGGCGAGGCGCACAAGGCGCTCGAGCCCACGATCGGAACCTGGAACGTCACGAGCACGTCGTGGCAGACGCCAGATTCTCCGCCCGAGATGGGGGCAGGAACGTCCGAGAACTCCTGGATCCTGGGCGGGCGGTTCGTTGAGCAGGATTTCCAGGGCACCTTCGGCGACATGAAGTTCCAGGGTCTGGGCTACACGGGCTACGACAACTTGAAGAAGAAGTACGTCGGCACCTGGATGGACACGATGGGCACCATGGTCCTGATGATGACGGGGTCGGCGGATCCCTCCGGAAAGGTCTTCACCATGACCGGCATGATGGACGACGTCATGACCGGGAAGCCGATGAAGCTGCGGACCGTGAGCCGCATCGTCGACGCCAACAAGCACGTCATGGAGATGTTCGGCCCCGACCCTTCCGGCAAAGAGTTCAAGATGATGGAGATCGTGTATACGAGAAAGTGACTTCGGCCCGCGTGTTGCGGGCCGAAGTCATCCTGAGCGAGGCGCAGCCGAGCGAAGGATCTCATCCTGAGCGAAGCGAGGGATCCCATCCTGATGCCGCCGCAGGCGGCAGAAGGATCTCGTCGCAAAGCAGAGCGACATGGGGTCATCCTGAGCCCCGCTTCCAGCGGGGGGAAGGATCTCGTCGCCCAACACGGCGAATTGAGCGTTTCCTGAGTCGCGCGCCAGGCGCTGCCGTGCGCTCGTCCGACCGCTGATACCAAATCACCCTGCGTCGTAGAGGAATCGCTGTCACTGTGAGGCCCCGGACGGGCCGAAGCAGTCCCGGCCCCACCCCTTGTCATTGCGAGCCCCGCCGCAGGCGGGGCGAAGCAATCTCGTCGATTTCGCCGAGATCGCCACGTCGTCCCGCCTCCGGCAGGACTCCTCGCGAAGACAGTGGTTCCCCACGTCCCCCTCGCTGCGCTCAGAGGCCTCGCGATGACAGCGAAAACACTACGATTGAGCGAATAGCCCTTTGGCGCGGTAGGATTGCCTGTTCTCGGGAGAACGGACAATGCGAGCCTTGACAGCACACTTTGGCCTTCGCGTTCTGGTTGTTGCGTCGTTCGTGAGCGCCCTGGAAGCGGCGCCGCCGCGGCCCTCCACGTTCTCGATCGTGGCCGCCGATCCGGAGGCGGGCGAGGTGGGTGTGGCGGTGGCCAGCCGCTTCTTCGCGGTCGGCGCCGTCGTCCCCTGGGCCCGCGCCGGGGTGGGCGCCGTGGCCACGCAGGCAAACGCCAACACGACGTTCGGCCCCCGTGGGCTCGAGCTGCTCGCCCAGGGCCTCACGCCCGAGGAGGCGGTGCAGGTCCTGCTCCGCACCGACGACGGAAACAACGCGCGCCAGGTGGGCATCGTGAGCGCGGCCGGAGAATCGACCACCTACAGCGGGCCGGGCTGCAACTCCTGGGCCGGAGGCCGCAGGGGGCCGGGGTACGCGGCCCAGGGGAACATTCTGGCCGGCGAGAAGGTCGTCGTCGCGATGGAGGCGGCGTTTCTGGCGAGCAAGGGCAAGCCGCTCGCCGAACGGCTGTACGCCGCACTCAAGGCGGGGGACGAGGCCGGCGGCGACAGCCGCGGAAAGCAGTCGGCGGCAATCGTGGTGTGCCGGGCGAGGGCGGGTTTCAACGGCTTTAACGACCGTGCTGTGGACATCCGCGTGGACGACAGCCCCGAGCCGTTCGTCGAGATCGGGCGGCTACTCGGGATGGCGCTCGTGAACGACTCCTGGAACCGCGGCTGGACCGCGTTCACCGAGAAGCGCTTCCCCGAGGCGCTTGCCGCTCAGGAACGCGCCGCGGCGCAGTCCGAGGCGCAGCCCGGGATGCTCCCCGAGGTGCTCTACGACCTGGCGGTGATTCGCCTCGCCAACGGCGACAAGCCCGGGGCGCTCGCCGCGGTCAGGCGGGCGATCCAGCTCAACCCGAAGCTCGTGGTACAGGCGCGGGGCGATAGCGACCTGGCCGCCCTCCGCGGCGAGCTGCCGTAAGGCAGGCTCCCGTACGAGCGCCCCGCCCCTGGCAAACACCCGTGTGCTATGTTTGAGCGCAGAGCAGGGAGCCGATGACCAAGCGAAAGGCCGCCGAGGAGCGCGTGTACAAGGTCATCTTCATGAACCAGGGGCAGGTCTACGAGATTTACGCCAGGCAGGTGTCACAGGGTGAGCTGTTCGGGTTCATCGAGGTCGAGCAGTTGCTGTTCGGCGAGCGCTCCAAGCTGATCGTGGACTCCTCGGAGGAGCGCCTCAAGACCGAGTTCTCCGGGGTCAGGCGCGTGTTCGTCCCGATGCACTCGGTCGTCCGCATCGACGAGGTGGAGAAGCAAGGACCGGCCCGCATCACCCCCTCAGAAGGTGGCGCGGGGGTCGTCAGGGCGTTCCCGGTTCCCACGCCCCCTGGCAAAGGGCCCTTGCGCTAGCAACTCTGGTCTCGTTTTCACTGTGTGAGGCTTGGTCTTACCGGTGCCGCGGTGGCCAACGTTTTTTTTCCACTCCGTGGAGGTTTTCTTGCCCGGCGGGTGCGCGGTCGGGCTCTTCTATTCCACTGCGTGAGGCTTTTCTTGTTGCCTCGCGGGCTCGGAGCGGTCGCTCGGGCTGCGCATCGAGCGCGGCCCGCCGACCCGCCTGCGCGTGCGACCGAGCAGGGACGTCCCGCGGCAGGGCCCCTCGCTGTTCGCCTGAAACTGCGCCAGCGATACCCCACCGCGGGACGCCCGCTCGGTATACCCGCACGCTCCGGCGGGATGGCTCCTGACGCCCGCGGGGCGGATCTCCCCGCCACCCTCCCGTTCTCGCTGATCCTGCACAGCCTGTTCCGCCATGGTGAACGTTCGGCCTCGCGGCCACCTCGCGCTGCGGTTCGGGAGGGGGAATGCAATCCGCCAAGCGGGTTCCAGCGGGCATGTCTCCCGAGGCCGCGGGGACCCCGCGTGCGCATCGGCGTCGGGAGACGCTGGCCCGGAGCGTAGCGCAGGGAACAGCGAGGGTCACGGCGGCGAGGCGCGCTGCGGGGTCGCGGGCGGAGGAGTGTGCGGCCGCAGCGGCTGGGGAGACACAAGGCCGCACCTGGGCCACCGCGGCACCGGCAAAACAGACGCCTCACGCAGTGAAAAACAAGAAGCAGGCAGCGCACCCGCTTGGCAAAACAGAGCTGTCACGCAAACAAAGGGGAAGCCTGCCCGCACCCGCGGGGCAAAAGAAAGGGGCGCCCGAAGGCGCCCCGGAGAACTGCAGCGATAAACGGCTCTAGAAGTGCACCCTCAGGCCGAACTGCGCCAGGCGCTGCTCGCCCTGGAGCGGATCGCCGGCGTACTGACTGGGCACCCCGAAGCGATTCGGACGTACCGGGTTCTTCGAGTTGAAAACGTTGAAGACCTCGCCCAGGACCTCGACCCCGAGGTCACCCCCAAAGGTGAAATCCTTGGAGACGCGAAGGTCGAACTGGGTGAAAGAGGCACCGCGCCCCGTGTTGACGTGCGAGACGCCCGGGCGCAGGTTGAGCCAGTTGCCGGTGCCGTAGGTGTCCGCGTTGGTGTGCTCCAGGTATGGGAGCGGCGAGCGGTAGCGGAGCATGCCGGACAGCGATATTCCCCACGGCGCGAGGTAGGTCCCGCCGAAGCTCACGCGGTGCCTGGCGTCGGTGTAGAGCGGGCCGTAACACGCATCGCACAGCGGATCGAGCGGGTTGATTGACTGGTCACGGCGGTTCCGCACGCCGCCGATGTCGCTCTGGCCTTCACCAGGGGTGATGCGAAAATCGTCCGCACCCCCCAGCACGTTTCCCTCGGAGCGCGACATTGTGTAGAAGCCCTGGAGCTCGAACTTCTCCTTGCGAACGCGTACGCCGATGTTGAACCCGTCGTAGCTGGCGCTACCCTTACCGTACCAGATGCGGAAGGTGCCAAACTGGGGCCAGCGGCGCTGGCCCGTGGCGCTGTCGATGATGTTGGGGCGGAAGCGGAATGGGATGTGGTGGTAACGCGTGCTCACCGCCTCGAAGTTGAACCCCAGCCAATCCGCCGCCTGCCACGAGTAGCCGAGCGAGATCTGGTCGGAGTACGGAGGCTTCAGCGTCGGAGAAGCGACCTCGTCGGCGACGTTCGCAAAAGGCGGAGGCAACTGGTTGGGCGGGAACGGCTGACCGGGTTGCCAGTAACTCCCGTCCGCGTTCCGGATGCCGTTTGCGTCTTCGTACTGGTAATAGACACCGTAGTCCCCTAGCGCGGCCGCCGGGAAGAGGATGGTGGCGTTGGTGTACGGGAAGTCGTAGAACCTGCCGACGCCGCCGCGCACGATGTGCCGTGCGTCGCCCTTGACGTCCCAGGAGAAGCCGAGGCGCGGCGAGAAGTCGGTCTTCTCGTTCTTCAGCACCCTTCCCCCCCCGCCCTGGAAGTCCCTGAGGTACGACTCGTTGTACGTGGTCTGGGTAGACAGGACCTGCCAGATCGCGTTGGTGCTCTGGTCGAGCGTGAGGGCGTCGTAGTAGTCGTAGCGGAGCCCGATGTTGAACGTCAGGTGGTTGCTGAAGTACCAGTCGTCCTGGAAGTAGGCGCTGTACTGCTTGGTCGGCGTCTTGTCACCGAAGAAACCGCCGTACTGCTGGATCAGCGCGATGGGTGAGCCGATGCCGTCCTCGAGCGCCGTGTACTGGCCGGCGAGACCGGTGGAGAAATCGCCCCCGAGTGTCGGCTCGTTGATGAACATGATCCCGGCCTTGAAGTCGTGCCGGCGGCCGGCGATCGTCTTCGAGAAGGTGAAATCGTCCTTGTACTGGTACTTCAACTGGTGGGTGGTCTGCGGCGTGTTGAGGTTCTGCCCGGTGTGGAACCCGGATGGATAGTAGATCAGCGGCGCCTGCGAGTCCGCCGTGATCGCGTTGTCGAACTTTGTGTACTGGAAGACGAACTCGTTGAGCGTTTCGGCGCTGATCTGCGCGGTCCATCCTGCCAGGATCGAGGAGTACTTGTTGGTCACGGTGCCCATTCCGTCGGGCGCGGCCAGCGGGCTGGCGCCGTACTTGTCGGTGTTCTTCTGGTAGCCGTATCGCACCTGCAGGTACTGCTTGGCGCTGATGTCGTAGGTCGCCTTGGCGGCGGCGAGCTGGTCCTCGAACGGCGTGGGCACAACCGTGCCGTCGAAGGTGGGGAACTGGCCACCGGTGTTGACTGTGTAGTTCGTTTCGCGCTTTGTCTTCTCGTAGGTGGCGAAGAAATGCACCTTGTCCTTGACAATGGGTCCACCGATGGAGGCGCCGTACTGCTTGCGGTCGTACGCCTGCTTGTCGATGCCGGCCTGTTTCTCCGTCTCGGTTTTGGAGTTCCAGGAGTCCTTTCTGAAGAAGCCGAAACCGGACCCGTGGAAGTCGTTGGTGCCGGTCTTCGTCACGACCGTCAGCACGCCACCGCTCGACCGGCCGTACTCGGCCTTGTACTGCATCGTCTGGATCTTGAACTCCTGCACCGACTCGAGGCTGAAGTTCTGCAGCGCGCCGCCGATGGTGTCGTCGGTGTTGTCGCCGCCGTCGATCATGTAGTTGACGTTGCGTCCGCCGCCCCCGTTGAGCTGGACGACGAGCTGGCCGGGCTTCGTCGGGTCGCTGTTGTAGGAGAGCAGCGTTCCCGGCGCGAGCACCGCCAGGTTGGCGAACTGCCGGCCGTTCAGCGGCAGGTTCTGCAGCTCCTCCTGGCTGACAACCGTGCCGATCGAGGGTGTGGTCTCGACCAACGGGGCCTCGGCGGTGACCGTCAAGGACTCGGCCACCTTGGAGGGCTTCATGGTGACCTCGAGGGTCCTGGTCGTCGCGACCCTGACCTCCACGCGCTCGACGGTCACGGTCGCGAAGCCCGACAGCTCGGCCTTGACCGTGTAGGCGCCCGCCGGAACCGAGGGGAAGCGGAAGCTGCCGTTCTCGGTGGTCGTCACCGTGCGGGAGAAACCCGTGTCCACGTTGGTGGCAGTG
>Ga0256868_10000333_pt1 | contig 28551 bp, 30 predicted proteins | sample RVTome_13_FD_187341 | JGI IMG/M metagenome (GOLD analysis project Ga0256868, IMG submission 187341) | Soil microbial communities from uranium-contaminated site in the Upper Colorado River Basin, Wyoming, United States - RVT92D227 HiSeq ...
ATATCGCTGCAAAAGAAAAACAACAAAAATAGAGATACTTTTGGATGTTTTGAACAATTCTCCAACCAGTTAGTTTAATACTTGTTTTTATCTATCCATCATTTCTAATTGCTGGACAGCCTGTAAAGTCTGGGGATTTCTCGCTTACAAAGTGTTAATAAAACTATTACTAATTAAATTTTAAAAAAATTAAGCATAAATCAAAAAACCTATATCTAGGAATCTAGTTCCTCCTCACCAATGAAAGCATCGGAACAAATAACTAATTACGGAATAACAGGTAATGGCATTGAGACAATAACAGGACTCTCCGATGCTGAAGCACAGAAACGTCTGAAAGATGAAGGATATAACGAGCCTCCTTCGCAGAAAAGACGACACATATTCGTCATTTTACTACATGTCATACTTGAACCAATGTTGTTGTTATTACTTGGTGCGGGTCTTATCTATATACTACTTGGAGAACTACAAGACGCATTGATGCTGCTTTTCTTTGTTTTTGTCGTTGTTGGGATTACGTTTTACCAACAGCGAAAAACCGAACGGGCGTTAGAGGCATTAAAAAATCTTTCTAGCCCACGTGCTTTGGTTATAAGGGATGGACAGCAAAAACGTATTCCCGGACGTGAGGTTGTTAGAGAAGATTATATAATACTTCGTGAAGGGGATCGTGTTCCCGCTGACGCAGTCGTTATTTTTTCTTCAAATCTTTCAATTGATGAATCGCTTCTCACTGGTGAATCCTTGGCAGTGCGAAAATCAGAATGGGATGGAAAAGTATCCATTACACAACCCGGTGGGGATGATTTACCATTTGTCTTCTCTGGAACCCTGGTTGTTCAGGGTCATGGTATCGCCAGAGTCCTTAGCATAGGCAGTCAAACAGAAATGGGGAAAATTGGTAAAGCTTTACAGAAGATTACCTCTGAAGAAACCCTGCTGAATAAAGAAATAGGTCGATTAGTGAAAAATTTTGCTATCGGTGGTATTATCCTCTGTATTTTTGTTATTGTTGTATATGGGCTGACACATGGTGGATCTCAAGAGCAATGGATTAATGGTTTTTTAGCGGGTCTAAGTTTAAGCATGGCAATTCTACCTGAGGAATTCCCAGTAGTTCTAATGATATTCATGAGTTTAGGAGCCTGGCGTATGTCAAAACGACAGGTTCTAACAAGAAACACCGAATCTATTGAGATGCTTGGTGCTGCCACAGTGTTATGCGTTGATAAAACCGGGACTTTAACGCAAAATAAAATGATTTTAAGTTCACTTTTTTGCGATAACCAATTCCATGATATGGGGAAAAATGGGGAAAAACTATTACCTGAGTGTTTTCATGACCTCTTGGAATACGGTAACCTAGCAAGTCAACAAGATCCTTTTGACCCTATCGAAAAGGAAATTAAAAGTACAACTGAAAAGTTCCTCCAAAATACGGAGCACATTCATGACCCATGGAAGTTAGTTCGTGAGTATCCTCTCTCAAAACACCTATTAACCTTATCCCATGTCTGGGAATCTCAAGATAAACGGAAACATGTTATCGCAGCGAAAGGTGCACCAGAAGCAATAGCAGATCTGTGCCATCTCACAAAAGAGCAAACAAAAGAATTACACCTACATGTTAAAGAAATGACTGATAAAGGTCTGCGAGTCCTTGGGGTGGCTAAATCTAGTTTTAAAGAGGATTATTTACCAGATAAACAACATGATTTCGAGTTTGAATTCATTGGTTTACTCGGATTTGTAGATCCTATTAGATCAACCGTTCCCCCTTCATTAAAAGAATGTTATACTGCTGGCATGAGGATGATTATGATCACAGGGGATTACCCCGGGACCGCTCAGCATATTGCACGACAAATCGGTCTGAAAAATCCTGAGAAGTTCATTACCGGCCCTGAGCTTTCACAGATGAACAAAGAAGAACTTAGGGAGAAAATCAAAACTGTTAATATTTTTGCTCGGGTCATACCTGAACAAAAATTAGCAATCGTTGATGCTCTGAAAGCCAACGGAGAGATTGTAGCAATGACCGGAGACGGAGTCAATGATGCACCTGCATTGAAATCATCACATATCGGTATCGCGATGGGTGAAAGAGGTACCGATGTTGCTCGTGAATCCTCAGCGATCGTGTTATTGAACGATGATTTCTCATCCATTGTGCAAGCAGTGAGATTGGGAAGAAGAATTTATGATAATTTAAGAAAATCAATTAGTTATATTTTTTCTGTTCATGTCCCTATCGCAGGGATGGCACTCATACCTGTTCTTATGGGATTACCCTTGGTTTTGTTACCTGCTAATATCGCTTTTCTTGAATTGATTATTGATCCGGCGTGTTCAACAGTCTTTGAGGCTGAACGAGAAGAGAAAAACATTATGAATCGGCCCCCAAGAAATCTCAAGGAACGCCTGTTTGGACGAAAGACTTTCTTATATAGCTTCCTCCAAGGACTCAGTGCCCTTGCCGCAGTACTTTTTATCTTCCTTTGGTTTTACAAAGGAACAGAAGAAACAGAAGACCTAGCCCGAACACTGTGCTTTGTCACCTTAGTAATTGCAAATATAATGTTGATTGTCGTCAATCTATCTGGGTCACGCAGCATGGTCACAACTTTCAATTCAAAAAATAAAGCACTCTTGTCAGTTGTTGCTGTCGCGATACTATCTTTATTAATGATAATCTTGATTCCATTTCTGCAGAATCTCTTCCATTTTTCACCGATATCTATGATAGATTTTTTTATCGCTACACTTGTTGGTATAGTCTCGGTATCGTGGTTTAAAGTATTTGATTTAGTGAAAAGAAAATCCGATATGAAAACAACCTAATTCCTTTTTCATCTATTTAACTAAAAGTTTATTAATTATGTTAAAAATATCCATAGGAATCTAGAATGGGATCAAATAATAAATATAAACGAATCTTTCTTTGTACTCTAATACTTCTAATAATCTATTTACCAACAACATCTGCACAAGACTACTACGCAGACGTAACAATAAATGTAAACTCATATGGTTTTGTAACAATAGATGGTACTACCAACTACCCGGATCTACTAACAAAAAATGCAGAGATTTATACATCAAAAAAACAAAGTTATTGGCTATTAAATATAACAAAGGATGAAAATTTTACCGATTTTATATATGTTCTAACTTTACCTGAGCATTCATCTATAAATTACATAAAATCTTCAGGTTCCATTAGAATTGAAGAAGATCAGGGTAAACTAATTGTTAACGGTTTTGGAGAAAATGAACTATTTTCAATACAAATTCAATACCAAATTGGAAAATCAACAGAAGAAGAATTCATCAAATTTGATCCTATATTTATATTTTTAATAGCAGCTATAATCGTTTTAATAGCTATTCTATTTGGAATTTTTGTAAAAGAAAAAGTAAAAACCAAAGATCTAAATGAAGATAGTATTGATTTTAAGGGTCTAAACCAAAGACAAAAGCAAATTATGAAGTTACTGATTGATAGAAAAACACCTCTAACACAAACCGATATCCAAAGGGAATTAAACATACCTAAAGCAGCCGTATCAAGAAATATACGAGGTCTAGAGTTAAAAGGTTTAATAGAAAAAGAGCAAATCGGCATGTCTAATTTGATTAGACTTAAAAAAATCTAATTTTTTTTATTTGTTCCGCTATGTTCCACTAATTTTCGGTGAAAATATATATGTTGTTTCATCCAATTATATGTTAAAAGCATTATTGAAATGATATAAAAAAAGGTGTTACAAATATGAGAAAAATATATAGTATATTAATCACGCTTATATTATTGATTTCAACAACATCAATAGTATTAGCAGATGCTGGTGATGATAAGGGAAACCATTACGGAAAAGACGATGATTTTAAAGGCGATGATGATCAGAATGAAACAGATGACCAAGATGAAAACGAAACCGAAGATGACGTAGATGACAAGACAGAAAAAGAAATAGAAATAGTGAATAATACATTTGGAGCAGAAATAAGACTGTTACAACTTGAAAAAGCCTTATTAAAAAATATTTTAAAAGGAGAAATGGCTGTACAGGTTTTAATTGGACTTAATTTTACTACAAACGAACTTGAATCAATCCTTACCAAAATGAAAGCTTTACTTGAAGAAGTAAGGGCAGCTAATACAAGTTCAAATGCGTCAGTAGAAATATTTGTTTTTCTTAAAAATGAATCAAAGAACTTCACAACACAATTCAGAGAAACAATAAGAGGACTGTTAAACGATACATCACTAAGTGAACTTAGAGTAAGAATAAAAGAAATGCTTAATGCAAGTGGTCAACTAGATGATTATAACAAAAGGATCATAAATTTAATCAGAACTTTCAATGGAAATCAATTATACAGATTATATGGCCTTATCGGCGAAGCAAATAGCCCATTTGTAAATGAGTATCTTAATGGGACTCTACCACTAAATGAAACAAAATTACAGCTCTGTAAAATCATTAACGAGATGACAAAAGAGAAAAAATATGAGATATTTTTAGAAATAAAAGGGGAAAATATTAGAAGGCAAATACATGCACAAGATGCAATTGAGAACATGGGTAAAGGTAACGGTCACGGAAAACAATAATGGAGAAAGTGATATTAAATGAATAAAAAAATTATTTCTATTTTCTTTCTCTTAATAATAATGGTATCCATGGTTTTTGCATATAGTTATTTCACCCAACCGACAACTGAAGAAAAACCATATGATTACTCAATAGATTCCATCGATGATAAAGATATAAGTAACGAAATAGACGATTTATTAATTGACGAAGATTATGAAGTGGAAATTGGAGAAATGGTTTAAACCATCTCTTCATCTCACCATCTCTCTTAGAGAGATATTTTAAACCGCTTCTATCTTTTTTCTTTAATTAGTCGAGTATAACAAGGATAGAATTTTTCAATTGATTCAAGTTTCCAAAAGATGAAACCTAAATTATCTCCCTTTAATTTGTTAAGATTAATTTTTATTTTTTCCATATTAAAAGCCCTTCTTGCATCTATATTATTTCTCTACTTACTAGGTTAAATACTTTTCTATTATATATTTTTAAAAATAAATGTAACATTTGGTTTAAAAAAACATTAAAAAATACTATTTTGTTACAAAATAAAAAATAAGAATTTATCTTTAATACAATGCAATATAACCATTAAAAAATAAAAAAAGAGATTTTTATAATATTATTGCTAAAAAAAATACGTTTTTAAATAATTTTTTTAGAATTTTTAATGAATAATTTTATAATTACTTATTGTATTACCCCCCTCGGATGCGTAATTCTTCCAACAGGAGGGAATTATTTTGTCTCAAATAATCGCAGAAGAACTAGCTAAAAAACAAAAAGAAATCTCTGTTGCAGAGTTTTTCGAAAGAAATAAACATATACTGGGTTTTGGAAACCAGACAAGAGCACTTATAACAAGTGTTAAAGAAGGAGTTGATAACGCATTAGATGCATGTGAGGATGCAAGTATTTTACCAGATATCTACGTTGAAATTAAAAACCATGAAGACGGGGAATGTAAGATAATTGTTGAAGATAATGGCCCCGGTATAATAAAACAACAGATACCTCACATCTTTGGAAGATTATTATATGGATCACGTTTTCATGCGATACGCCAAAGTCGTGGTCAACAGGGCATAGGGATTTCTGCAGTTGTACTATATGGTCAGCTTACAACAGGTAAACATACAAAAATTATTTCAAAAATAGAACAAGATAGACCCGCTATTATAACAGATCTTGTTATTGATACAAACAAAAACCGTGCGGAGATAATAAACACTGATACAATTCACTGGGATAAACAAAATGGTACACGTGTTGAAGTTAGCATAATAGCTGATTATAAACGTGGTAAAAAATATGTTTATGATTACCTACAAAGCACATCCATTGTTAATCCTCATGCTAGAATAACATATAAAGAACCTGATGGAACAATTCATATTTTTGAAAGAACGGCAGAACAGTTACCTCAAAAAGCAGAAGAGATAAAACCTCATCCATACGGTGTTGAACTAGGAACACTTATCAAAATAGCTAAAAATACAAAAGCCCGTCAACTTAACTCTTTTTTAAAAACAGAGTTTAGCAGTATGGGCGATAGAACTAGTAATGCAGTTATTGAAAAAGCAGGACTTGATAAAAATATTAACCCTAAAGATATGACTCGTGATCAGTTTCTAGCACTTCATAAAACATTCAAAGAAATTAAAATAATGGCGCCATCCACTGATTGTTTATCACCTATTGGCGAAACATTAATAAAACGTAGTCTTAAAACTGAAACACAAGAAATATCTCCTGAGTTCATCATTACTTCTTCTCGTCCACCCTCTGTACATTCTGGTAACCCATTCCAAGTTGAGGTTGGATTGGTTTATGGTGGTAATTTACCAAAAGAAGAACCTGTTAAAATATTAAGATTTGCAAATAGAATACCTCTTCTGTATCAACAAGGTGATTGCCTTATTACTCAAGCTATATCTTCTATTGATTGGAGACGATATGGTCTTACTCAACCAACAGGAAAAGGTATACCAACAGGTCCAGCGATTTTTTTAGCTCATATCTCATCAACACAGATTCCATATACTTCAGAAAGCAAAGAAGCCATTGCTGATGTTGAAGAAATCGAAGACGAAGTAAAACTTGCATTTCGTGAATGCGCTCGTAAGGTTCAAAAACATATTAATAAAAAAGTAAGTCGAGTAAAGACACGTGAAAAATTTGATCTTATCACAAGGATTATACCAGAGATTGCAAAAAAATCTGCTCATATGCTTGATAAACCCGTGCCCTCTTTAGATCCGATTATTACTAAAATTATGGATGTAGTATGGATTGAAGATGTTGTAGAATACGAAAAAGTAAATAGAAAACCTGTTCAAACAACTCTTGCTCAGGAAGGAGTAGAAAAACCACGTGAAAACGTCATTACAAAAAGTAAAATTATGGTTGTAAACTATAAACGAAATTCTCAAAAGTTTAATCTATATGCAATAATTCCTAAAGATGCAGTTGTTGGAACTGTAACACCTAAACCAATAAAGATTACAAGCAATTATATTAAATGGAGTTTTGATAGTATCAAACCAGCAAACAAAGTTGATGTAAGTTTTGAACTTGCAGGACTTGAAAAAGGTGATTTTGATGAAAACGATTTATATGTAGAAAATATCAACCCCACCTACGTTATTGGTGCGGATAAATGGGAGGGTGATTAAAATGGTTAATAAAGATTATAGCCAGGTTTTAACAAAAATTGATATGATAGCTGAAAAGATATACAATGATTTTCAAGAAACAAAAATACCATATCTTAATCTACCAACAAGAACTAAAGCAAATATAAAATTTGATGATAAACTAAGCGTTTGGAAATATGGTAAAAGTTCCACAGAAAGAAACGCAAAATCACTAGATGGCGCTTATATGATTCTTAGAACAATGTACATGGCTGATTTTATCAAAGAAATGATAAAAGTAAAAAAATCCTCGACACTAAGAGAAATGTATTATATATCAGAAGGCTGGGATCTTGCAAAGTTCCATTCACAAGATGAATCAAACCTACTAGCTGAGGACCTTGAAGTAATAACAAATTGCATGCGTGAAGATTTCAAACTAAGACCTGAGGAAGATGGAGCACGTGTAATAGGGAATCTAACAATAGATGAAATGACACGTAACAATACAAAGAAAAAAATTCACTGTCAAGATGATGTAGGAGACGCAGGATATAGTATACCTTATAATGTTGAAAAAGAGAAAATTACAATTAAAAGCTGTGATGCAGATTTTATTGTTGCAATAGAAACAGGTGGTATGTTTGATAGACTTGTAGAAAACGGTTTTGATACGTCAAACCGTGCAGTTCTTATACATCTTAAAGGGCAACCAGCTCGTTCTACACGGAGATTTATTAACAGATTAAGCACTGAAAAAAAATTACCAGTCTTAGTTTTTACTGATTGTGATCCATGGAGTTATCGTATTTTTGCAAGTGTTGCATATGGCGCAATTAAAACTGCACATATATCTGAATATCTCGCAACACCCTCTTCGCAATATCTAGGAGTAACGCCATCAGATATAGAAAACTATGAATTACCAACAGATACTCTTACAACAGAAGATATAGGTGCTTTGAAAAGTGAACTTACAGACCCACGTTTTCAAGATAATTTTTGGAAGGGAGAAATAAAGTTGCAACTAAAAATGGGTAGAAAAAGTGAGCAGCAGGCTCTTGCAAAATATGGTTTAGATTATGTAACAGATACATACTTACCAGAAAAACTATCTGAGATGGGAATTACAAAAAAATAAATAAAAATTATTTTTCTATTATCTTAGGTGTTAGAACATTCTTTTTAACGCTTTCAATTCCATTCATACAGGACTTCTTTGTTTTGTAACCCTCACTAACTGCTATGATTTCACCATTTGGGGCTTTAAGTCTAAATCGGTATTCACCTGCTTTATCTTTATAAACTTCAAATTTTGCAGTTGCCTTATCTTTTAATATTTCTTCTTCTTTTGGTTCGTTTTTACTCCAAAGTTCATTAGGTGGTATTATTAGAGTTCTAAGACGTAAAATGTTTTCAGAATCTATTTCTACATAAGTCTTACTAAAAATTCCTCCTTCAACACCTTTTGGATAAGTAAAAACGTGAATAAGTTTTCCATCTATAAACTCAGGTTTACGTTGTGATTTTTTATTTATTTGTTTTTCAAGATTTGAAAAACGAAAATAAAATAAAATTTCAAAAAGTATGAAGATAACAAGAATTGCACTTATTATTAAAACCCAATTTTCAAAACTAATAACTGCCCAGTTATAATCATAATTTAGGAAAAAAATTCCTGAAAAAACAACTAAAAACCATACTATTAATATAATCCCTATTAAAAACAAAAGTTTAGTTATATTTGAATATTTTTTCTTTATTTTTTCTTCAAATTCAAAAATTTCATCATTTTTTTGAAATTCAGACATAATTAAAACCTAATTAAGATGTATTATAAATATAGTATTTTAAAACTATCTATTTATATTTTTTAAAAAAATCAATTAATTTTTCAAGTGATTTACCACGATGAGAATAACTATTTTTTTCAGAAATATTCATCTCAGCAAAAGTTTTATCAGAATTTTGAGGAATAAAAATAGGGTCATAGCCAAATCCGTTATTACCGCGCTTTACAGTGGAAATAACACCTTTGCATTCACCTATACACAAATAAGGTTTACAATCTGATTTTCCATATGCAAAAACTGATCTAAAAACTGCGTTACGATCCTCCGCTTTGGTATCTTTCATAAGTTTTAAGACGCCACCACAGCCCACTGTATGAAATACATATGCAGAATAAACTCCAGGAAAACCCTTGAGTGCATCTATGAAAAGACCTGCATCTTCTAAAATAAAAGAAATATTAAAATTTTTTAAAACATGTTCCACTCCAAACAAAGCTACTTCTTCAAGAGAATCAGCTTGAATTTCAGGATAACCAATATTTTTTTGAACAATCTCTATATCTATTTCTGAAAATTTTTTCTGAGCTTCAACAAGTTTACCTTTATTACTAGTAATAAAATAAATTTTTTTCATCTATATCTTCCTCTTTTAACAATCTCGTCAATCTTAAGAATTATTTTATTAGAGTCTTTACCATAAATTTTTCTGTAACCCTCAAGGACATATTCAAAACAATTTGAATATTTAGAATGAGTTGATTCAATAGCCTCCGTTAAAACATGTAGATCTACACCTTTCGCTTCAATTTCACTGTTTATCTCACCAAGACCAAAATCAATAAAATAAATCATATCATTTAAAAGAATCATATTTGAAGTAGTAATATCACCATGGATAATATCATTTTTATGAAGATTTCCAATACTTTCACCAATTTTTATACATAATTTTTTACGTTCATCTTCAGAAAGATTATTTAAAATATCTTTAACACGTCTACCTTTAACATAAGACATAGTAATTACGCCTTTTTGTAAATCTACATCATATATAATTGGAACGCAAACACCACTTTGCCTTGCCGCATTCATTAGTTTTGCTTCCTCACGAGTTCTAGTAGAAATAAGTATATCATTTATTTTCTTGAGTCTATATCCTTTATTTACACGTTTTTTTAAAACAACATCAAAACCAAGATATTTTGAAACGACAATTTCTGCTTCAGCGCCCTTATACAAAATAGTTTTATCAGTCACGCCAGGTCACATCCACCATATCAGTTCTAAAACGCTGATTAATAAAACTATCCTCAACCTTCATTCTAATACCACTATTATACATAAGAACACCAAGCCATGCAATCATTGCACCGTTATCAATGCAAAGAGTTTTTTCAGGAACAAAAAAAGAAGCATCTCTTTCTTTAGCCATAGTATTTACCATATCACGAAGTCTTTTATTTGCTGCTACACCACCACCAAGGAGAACCTGTTTTTTTTCTGTATGAGCCATAGCTCGCTCTGTAATTTCAGTAAGCGCTGCAAAAGCAGTCTCCTGTATAGAAAAACAAATATCTTCTAGTTTTTCACCTTTTTTATAAAAAGTTTCAGCAGCAGTTAAAAGACCAGAAAACGCTATATCCATTCCCTTAATCGAGTAAGGCAAATCTAGATATTTTTTAGCATTTAAAGCAAGCTGCTCTATTTTAGGTCCACATGGAAAACTTAAATTCGCAATTCTACCAAATTTATCAAGGCAATTACCAATACCAACATCTAAAGTTTCACCAAAAACACGATAACGGCCTTCTGCAAAAGCAATAACCTGAGTATTAGCACCCGATGTATAAAGTAAAACAGGATCAACACAATCTTTTAGTGTACCACGACCTATTTCAAGATGAGCAACACAATGGTTTACACCAATTATAGGTTTATTGAGTGTTAATGATAAAGCCCTTGCAGCTGTTGCTGCGGTACGAAGACAAGGACCAAGACCAGGACCCTTTGAAAAAGAAACAAGATCAATATCACCCGTATCAATACATGATTGTTTTATAGACTCCTTTATCAGTTCAGCAATATAGGTTGCATGATGGTTTGCTGCTTCACGAGGGTGAATACCTCCTTTTTCAGGTTTATAAATCTTAATTATATTAGAAAGAACAATGCATCTATTGTTTTTTTCTTTTACAATTCCTACGCCTATTGAATGTGCAGTACCTTCAATTCCTATACATATCATAAATAAAAAGCCGAAAAGGTGAACTATATAAAATAAATTTGCTTGAAAAATCATTTTTTGTTTATTCTTCAATTATATACTCTTCTTTATAAAGATAATAAAAACCTGTTTTAACCAAAATTAAAACAATTAAAATTATTGTTACAAACATGAAAAAACAAATATACTAATAATTATCCAACAAAATTGTAATCTCATCCTTACCCGCCTCAATTAATAAATTATAAAGGATATTTAAATATATATATTTTTAAAGGTCTATTTACTAATACCAATTTCTATTAATAATTCATCAATCTCCCATTTTTTAACAAGTTTTCCAGAGGGTTTATCAATAAACGATAAACTTTTAGACCTTGTTTCGCCTTTAATATAATCAAACCAGTTCTTAAGAAAAGCAACTGAATCTGAATCAAGTTTAACCTGTGTAACAATTCTATCCTCAACATCAAGATCAAGTTCTTTTCTCATAGATTGTATCCTTCTAACAAGTTCTCTAGCTAAACCTTCAGCTTCAAGATCAGGTGTCAACGTTGTATCTAAAATAAGAATAACATCATCAGTCTGAGTCCTAGCAATATGTTCTTTTTCAGTTTCAACAGCTTTAAAATCATCAACTGTTAGAATAATTTTTTCTGAGCCAATCTTTAGCTCAATTTTTTCTTTTTTATTTAATTTTTCAAACAATTCTTTTTTATCAAATGACTCAAGTTTTTCTATAATATCTCTTGCCTTCTGCTTATATTTAGGACCCAATTTTGAAGGATTAGGCTTATAGGTTTTAACCATAAACTTAGAAGTATTTTTCTCAAAGCTAATTTTTTTAACATTGATTTCTTCATTTAAAAGGTCGAGTAAATCCTTTATCTGAACCTCAACTTTTTTATCACAAATAAGAGCTGCAGAACCAAGCGGACACCTAACCTTAATACCAACCTTTGATCTAAGAGCACGTCCAACTTCCACAAGAGAGCGTATTTTTTGCATACCCTCTTCTAAATTAACATCAATAAGTTTTTTGTCTAGTTTTACATAATCACAAAGATGAATGCTCTCGGGCATATTTTGTGTTTTAAGATTCTGGTAAATTTCTTCAGTTATAAAAGGCGTAAAAGGCGCGATAATCTTTGATAAACCCATGAATATCTCATACATTGTAGAATAACCTGCAAGTTTATCAGTTGTTTTTTCCTCAACCCACAATCTTTTTCGAGAGCGACGTAGATACCAATTACTAAAATCTTCAACTACAAAATATTCAACTGCACGTGCTGCTTTATGAGTCTCAAAAGTCTGCATATATTTTTCTAATTCATTTAAAGTCTGGTGAAAACGACTAATTATCCATTTATCAAGAAGCTGTCTTTTTTTTATAGGAATTGTATCTTTATCAGGATTGAATTTGTCAAGTGCTGCATATGTAGCAAAAAAGTTATAAGAATTCCAAAAAGTCAAAATAAATTTACCTAATGTATCTTTTACCGCTTGTTCATAAAACCTTGTAGAATTCCATGGAGCATTAGCAGATAGTAGATACCAGCGAAGAGCATCAGCACCCTCATGTTCAAGAATTATATTTGGATCTACATAATTTCTCTTACTTTTACTCATTTTCTGATTGTTTTCATCAAGAACTAGTCCTAGTGTTAATACATTTTTATAGGGTCGTTCATCAAATAAAAAAGTTGAAATTGCAAGAAGCGAATAAAACCACCCGCGTGTTTGATCAAGTGCTTCAGAAATAAAATCAACAGGAAAATTTTTCTTGAATTCTTCTTTATTTTCAAAGGGATAATGCCACTGAGCAAAAAAAGCAGAACCACTATCATACCAACAATCAATTACTTCCTCTTCACGTTTCATAACAGATTGGCATTTAGGACATTTTACTATAAGTTCATCAACAAGTGGTTTGTGAAGATCATAATCCTTTGGAAAGTTTTCACTAATACTCTTTAGTTCTTCAACACTACCGACACATATCATGTTTTTACATTTTTTATTTGTACAAGTCCAAATAGGGAGAGGTGTACCCCAAAAGCGCTTACGTGAAAGAGCCCAATCTTTTACTTCACGGATGAAATCACCAAAACGACCCTGCTGCAAATGCTCAGGATACCAGTTAATATTGTTATTGTTTCTAACAAGAGAATCCTGCACTTTTGTCATTGCAATAAACCAGGAGTCCATAGCATAATAAAGCAAAGGTGAATCACAACGCCAGCAAAAAGGATACTCATGAGTATGCTCATGAATACCCTCTAATAAACCACGCTTCTCGAGATGTTTTATAATCTTTGGATCAGCATCTTTTACAAATTCACCCTTCCATTCTTTAACTTCAGAAGGAAAAGTACCATCAAGTTTAACAAGTTGGATAACAGGTAAATCATATTTCTTACCAACATTATAATCATCTTCACCAAAAGCAGGAGCAATATGAACAATTCCTGTTCCATCATCCATTGAGACAAAATCTGCAAGAACTACATACCATGCCTTTTTCTCAGGTTTAGCATAGTTAAAAAGTGGCTCATACTCAATTCCTTCAAGGTCTTTTCCCTTGAAATAATCAAGATGCTCAAATTCCTGACCTTTTAAAAGAATCGATGAACGTTCCTCTGCAAGAATCAAAACCTGTCCATTAAGTCTAATTTTCAAATAGTTTTCATTAGGATTAACAGCTAGCGCAACATTTGAAATCAAAGTCCAGGGGGTTGTAGTCCAAGCAAGAAAATATGCATCTTGGTTTTTGAGTTTAAATTTTACAAAAATAGATGGTTCATTTATTGTTTTATAACCTTGAGAGATTTCGTGAGCAGAAAGAGCGGTACCACAACGTGGACAATAAGGTACTACTTTATGACCCTTATAGAGAAGTTTTTTTTCCCATGCTTGTTTAATTGACCACCAAACAGACTCAATATATTCATTTTTAAGAGTAACATATGGGTTGTCCATATCAAGCCAAAAACCTATGCGCTTAGTCATTTCAACCCATGCGTTTTCATATTTAAAAACACATTTTTTACATTCCTGGTTAAACTTTTTAATACCATATTCTTCTATCTGTTGTTTATCCTCAAGTCCTAGTTCTTTTTCAACTTCTATTTCCACTGGTAATCCATGTGTATCCCATCCTGCTTTACGTAAGATATAATGACCTTTCATTGTTTGATAACGTAAGATTAAATCTTTCATAACACGTGTAAGAATATGACCAGGATGTGGCATACCATTAGCAGTTGGTGGACCCTCTAGAAAAACATAAGGTTTACAATTTTTTCTCTGCTCTATTGACTTTTTGAAAATATTTTGTTCTTCCCAAAACTTAAGAATTTTTTTTTCAACATCAGTTGGATTATATTTTTGAGGTGGCGAATTGATCATTATTTTCTACACCATTATTTTTAGCACCCTTATACTAGAAGACTTTTAAAATCATTTCCCTTAATAAAATTAGTAATTTCGTATATCAGCTGCTTTCATATATTCACGTAACAGAGAAGTGGCATAGCTTCCTTTTTGAAGTTGAAACTTTAAAAACAATGCTTTTTTCTCTGGATTAATATCATCTTTAATTAAGTTAAAATCAAAATCTTGAACAAAACCAACAATAGGTCTTCTCGAACCAGATGAAGAAATAAAAAAAATCTCAGGTATAATAAAATCTCGAGCATCAAATTTTTCGGAATCAATAACTTTATGTTCTATTTCACCCATCTCTCCATCTGAAAAAACAGAATTGTAACCAAATAAAATACTACTTACACACGCTTTACCTTTAGAAATCTGAATATTCACTTTATCAATATTATTTTTCTTAACAGGTATAGTCTCCTCATCAAATGCTCCGTTTCTAAAAGCAAGAACAACATCACCCTGTATTGCCTTATTTATAGGTAAACCTTTTTTTATTCTAATACTTAAAATACGGTTGAATAGATATGATTGATAAGCATAAACAAACATTGTTAAAAGATTTTTAGGTAGCTCTTTTAGACCACCAACAAAATCATTTGGATTTACTACAAGTTTGTTTAAAATCGCTTTTTCAAAGCTAAGATGATTAGGATATGTTTTTAATGCTTGTGAGAAATTTTTTGTCTTCTCAAGATTACGTCTTAAATTATAGGTTTCTTCGTCCTCACCTTTTATAGGATTCGCAATATATGTCATCACTGCTTTTTCAAAATCACCTTTAATAATATATTTACCAACGATATGAGTAATTGGCCTTATAATGCCAAAGCGTTGTATGCCAAAAAAATTAGGAAAACCACCATTATTTTGAATTATGGAGAATATTTCTTTAACTTTTTCAGGCTTTATTTGCTGGTTTATATCTCTTATAATTATTTCAAAATAGTTACCATTTAAATTACCAATTTTAATTGATTTATCCGATTGATATATATTTTCTATTTCAACATCTTTAATTTTTATTTCTTTGATTTTTTCAATAGGAACATTATAAAAAGACATAAACTGCGTCTTTTTCGCTCTTTTATCTTTAGTTCCTGCAAAATTTATTCTTTGTTTTGATATATGTAAATGACTAGATAGTTCTCTTAAAAGTAAATTTGTTTCCCAAGATGTGGAAGTTATCTCTGCAATAGTAAATTTACCATCTTTATTTTGTGGTGGATAACTAGGTATTTCTTTTACTAAAAAATCTTCGGGTTTTACCCTTAGTTTTCCACCAAGACCAGGCTGCGATGTAAAAAAAGTTTCGATACCTATTTTTTTTTCAATTTCTAAAACTTTCATTTATTTTTTACTCTTACTTTTATCCTGGAAATTTTTATTAAATGTTTTAACTTCATCTTCTAGTTGTTCTACCGCTTTTAAAAGTATATCTCCAGGTTTACCCTTTTTTACCCGAATGTAAAGTCTTCTTGTTTTTGATTCAGGATGATCAGTTATATATGAAGCATACTCTATATCCTTATCTTGTAGCAAAACTTCAATTATTGGATTTAGAATTGTCTCATTTTCATCTGTTATTTCGAGTTCTAGTTCCTTTGTTGTCTTTTTTATTGTTTTCAATTCCATTTTCAATCACTTTTTTAATTTCAATTGTTTGAATATATTTTATAGTTTATTGATATCGTAATTACCATAATCTATAGCAATTTTTCTTCTTTCTTTATTATTACAGTTTTGACATTCAAGCATGTTTCCTTTTTGCATAAGTGATTTTCTACATTTAGAACACGTTGCTTTGATTACCCCAAGATCTTTATCTTTAGTTGCGAGTTGTAAACTTGGTCTTACTTGTGTTACTTTTGCTCGTATTATATCACCAGTAGAATACTCTGTAGCAGGATCTTTTGTATAACCATTTGATATTTCTGAAACTCGTAATGTTGCATTTGTATCACCTGAAACCTGTCTATTTTTACCTATTACATGTATTACATCAGCAATTACCATATTTGATCTAACTGAGCTTACTTTTGCAAGTACAATATTACCTGTTTTAATCTCAACAGGGATACTTGTCAATGGTTTGATATTTGCTCGTCTGTTTTGTGCATCTATTTCATATACTCCTAATCTTGAGGCACGTATTACGCCATTATCTTCATATGTTCCCTCGCCTGGCATTAGTTCTTCATTAGTCGCTATTTGTTCTCCAGGTAGTATAACCTTGTTCTTTGTCATTTATTCACCTTTGATATGCATTTAGGGCAATTCTAACTGTGTTTTAAATTTTGTGGTAGTATAAAATATATCTTTCTTTTTTTAAAAAAACAAATCAAATTTTACTTCTTTATTTATAAAAACATAAAAAAACATGGTTTGATATTATGTTTAGAAATTTTAAACCTAAAAAGTAAGTGATGATAAAAAATGAACTTCATAGTTAAAGAGCATATTAAAAATTTTGATAAAAAAATATATTCCTCATTTCTATTTGGGGTAGATTTAGGTGGAACAAATACAAAAATTGCAGTTGCAGGAGTTAAAAAAAATAATTTAGAACTAATTTTTTCATTATTTTTTAAAAGTTCTGAAATAACTTATTTTTCATATGCATTATTAGAATGCATTAATATAGCTAAAGCAAAATTTGATATAGATCTTTCAGCTGGTTGCATAAGTGCTGCAGGAGTTGTCTCAGAAGATGAAAAAAATGTTAGTCTAACAAACCAAAAAATGAAGATAAATATCGATGAATTAATTAAAAAAACAGGGTTAAAATCAGTTTTATTAATAAATGATTTTGAAGCAGTTGGATATGGCATAAATCTTTTAGATTTTCAAAATGAAAAAGAAATATACACTATTAGAAATAATTTAAAAAATATTGCGTATAAAAAAACAAGAGCTGTGATTGGTGCAGGAACCGGACTTGGTAAAAGTATTCTTGTTTTTAACGAAGAAAATAATTTTTATAATCCTATTTCAAGCGAAGGGGGACATAGTGACTTTCCGATATATAGTGATTTTGAAAGAGAGCTTACTAACTATATAAAAAATAAAAGAAACATCGTTGAACCTTTAACATATGACGAACTGTTATCCGGTCGTGGAATAGAAATAATTTATCAATTTTTAAGAGAAAAAAATCTTAACAAGATTACAAAATATACCAAAGAGATTGATGCATCGAAAGATAAAACTCCTCTTATTGCCCAATATAAAAATTTAGATGAAACCTGCAAAGAAGTTTTTAATATTTTTACTATTTTTTACGCAAGATGTGCTAAAAATTTTGTTTTGGATTCTCTAGCTATGAGTGGATTGTTTATAGCAGGGGGTATTGCTGTTAAAAACAAAGAGATTTTTAATTCAAAAGGATTTTTAGATGAATTTGAAAATGTTTACCAGTATTCAAATTATATAAAAAAAATCCCAATTTTTGTCATCCTTGATGAAAATATTGGATTGAAAGGTGCGTGTTTTGCTGCAATGAAAAAATTTAGAGGTTTGTAAATATGAGTAAAAACGCTGTTGCAGATGAAGTTTATAATAAACATTTCAGGGTTGCAATATTTGGTTCTGCAAAAATAAAAGTTGATGAGCCTGCTTATGACGAAGTCTATAAACTTGCCCATATGCTTGGTGCTCAAAACATTGATGTTGTCACAGGTGGTGGCCCAGGAATTATGCAAGCAGCATGTAAAGGTCATCAGGATGGACGAAAAAGTAATAAATCTTATTCAATTGGTTTAAATATTGATATACCTGCTATACAAAAACCAAATCGTTATCTAGATATTAAAAAAGATTTTAATCGTTTTTCTAAACGTCTCGATACTTTTATGGTTTTATCAAACGCTGTTGTTGTTGCACCGGGTGGTGTTGGAACTCTTCTAGAGTTTACTTATACTTGGCAGCTTATACAAGTTAAACATATATGTAATATACCTATTATTTTACTTGGGGATATGTGGAGTGAATTTTTAAAATGGATTGAAAAATATCCTCTTAAGAAAGGTTTTATTGAAAAAAAAGATCTTATAGGAATTTTTATTGCAAAGGATAGTTTTGAAGCGTTTAGAATAATTAAAAAATTTTATGAAGGATATAAAGAAGGAGCTGATATTTGTATTAATTTCAAAAAATACAAGGTTGAAATGGATAGTCTTTTAGATGGCAAAAAATTATGAAAAACAAAAAGATAATACCTGCGGTTATTGCTAAATCTCAAAAAGAATTTGAAGAAAAAATAAACAAAGTCAAAGATTTTGTTGATATTATTCAATTAGATTTTATGGATGGAAAATTTGTCCCAAATAACTCTATTAATTTTGATTTTAAGATGGTATCTTCAGATTGCGAATTTGAAGCACATCTTATGATTCAAGACCCCTTGAAATGGGTAGAAAAACATTATAAGAAAGTTGATACCGTTCTTGTCCATATTGAATCATGCAAAGATTCTCAAAAAGTTATTGATATTGTGAAAAAAAAAGGTAAACGAATTGGTTTTGTTTTAAATCCAGAGACATCAATTGACTCTATTCAAAACTTCCTAGATGATATCGATCAAGTCCTTATTATGACCGTTAACCCTGGTTTTTATGGTAGTCCTTTTCTGCCTAAGATGATTGATAAGATTAAAAAGCTTAGAAAAAAATGTCCAAATCTAGATATAGAAGTTGATGGTGGTATTACTGATAAAACAATAGGTTTTGTAAATGAAGCAGGTGCTAATTTATTTGTATCTGGTTCATATATTGTTAAATCAGATAATGTTAAAAAAGCAATAGACAATTTATATACTATTATAGGAAAGTAAAATCACTTTGAAACAAAAAAAGTAAATTAATTTTTATATAAATAGAAATTATTAAATAGCTTTAAATGATAATTCTCATAAAATAATAAAGGTGAAGGAGAAAAAAATATGGAGATAATACATATTTTAGATATAATAGCTGGACTTATACTCTGTGTGGGATTTTTAGATGCAGTTCCAACTCTACAAAAATTTGCAAAATGGTTAGGTGGTTTTGATACAATAATCGGTATAATATTGATACTCTATGTCATATTTGCTGGTTATTGGGATAGTATATTTGGTATCATTGCAATATTTGCAGGTTTAATCATGATAGTAGGAATATTACCAGCTATACCAGGTATAGGAAAATCTTTAGAAAAATTTGCTAAATGGCTAGGTGGATTCCAAGGAATAATTGGAATTATAGTTCTAATAGTAGGAATATTAGGAGTACTAGGAATACTTTAATAAAAAAAATTTAATCTCATTTTTTTATTTTTATATTTTTTCCTCAGAGTTTAAAAACTAGTACTTGATATATTTTTTTAATAACATAGACCTGAGTGTGGACAAACAATGAATGAAGAAGACATAAAAGTATTTCTTGATGATTTCAAAAAAGCAAAGATAGAGCAAAAAATGGATATGTGGTTTTATGCATTAGACCAAGAAGCAATCTGGGATGAAATAATGGATGAGATGTCAAAGATTGCAAGAATTCAACTGATGAAATCTGGTGTAAAAATATCTGCTGAGGAGGAATAACACAATGAATGACGAAGATAAAAAAGATCTTATCGAAGAATTCAAAAAAGTAGATGGCACAAAAAGACTTGATATGTGGGATTATGCTTGTTCACAGCAAGTTATATGGGAGAATATTATAGTAGAAATGCAAAAAATTGCTAGAGAACAAGGTGTTGATAAACAGCTTGATAAAATGATGGATGAAGAACTAAAAAAATCAGAAGGATAACTGTGAAAATTTTATTTATAATTTTTTAGAACAATACTTATTTTGGTATTTTGTCTTTTTTACAATTTTTCGGCGAAAGTATTATAAACCAGAGCCATGACATACTATATATTGTCAATATATGACATGATAAAATCTGACAAAAATATTGGAGGGCATAAAAAATGAATGATATGACAAAAAAACTCCAAAAAATGGTTGGTCACAGAAAAAAAACTATAGTCGTATCCAAACAAAAAGATTTTAAACAATATAAAAGAAACAGAGAAGGCTCTACAGAGAGCGATTACTCTTCAGGTGAATTTGATTATAACTAAAATTTATTAAATTTTTATTCATTTTTTTATTTTTTACTTAAAAACAAATAAGAAAAGTTAGAAAAACTTATAGATTAAAAATTTTGAAAAAAAAAGAAAAAAAGAGATAGCTCTTTTATTTTTGTCCTACTCCGCCCCATTTAGAGATATAAACTATTCCTAGAACACAGATAATTGTTAGTACTAGGGCGGTTACTATTGCTACAGCTGCTGCTGTTGGAGTGTCTGGTGCTGTGACACTAAGCCCAGTCATATTCACTATTCCAACGATTACATCTTTCCAGATAAGAGCGATTATAAAACCAAATGCAGCGGCAATTGCTACAGCTATAGTACTTTTTATTTCTTTTATTGATACCATTTTTTTCTATCTCTCCATATTTTTTATATAAATATAGTATTAGTAAAAAATTATTAATTAATAAAATCTTCTATTTTTTAAAAATAAAAAAAAATGTTATAAATTATTTCTTTATTATACACCTATATATGTAATCATTAAATAAAGCTCATATCCCCACAAGATAATCTAATTTTACCCTTACTTGAATCTATAATTAAACAACCCTCACTATCAACATCTATGACTAAACCTTCTATAGGGAGATTCTCAGTATCAACTCGTATATTCTTACCAATAATATTTGCATATGACAACCAAGCATCCCTTATACACTTAAAATCACCTAATTTAATAAAACTATAATTTTTATCAAAACTATTTAAAATATCTGCAAAAAGTTCAACTATTGAACAGTAATTTTTTGTTTCAATTTTTACAGAAGTAGCAATATCCTTTAAACTTTTACTAATACTATTATTAACATTAATGCCTATTCCTATAACAGTATAGTTAATCCTATCCATCTCTGCATCCAGTTCGGTAAGTATACCACATATTTTTTTACCTCTTACTAAAACATCATTAGGCCACTTAATCACCGGTTTCAAATTAGTATGTTTTATAATTGCATCAACCACAGATACTGATGCAGCCATTGTAATTATCATTGCATTTTGAGGAGGAATTCTAGGATATAATATAACTGAAAACCATAAACCACCTTCTGGTGAAGACCAAATTCTATCTTTTCGACCCCGACCTTTCTCCTGCATACCTGCAACAACAATACAGCCTTCTGAAACACCTTCTTTTGCAAGCTTTTTTGCATAAATATTAGTGGAATCTATTTCATCAAAATATAGTAATTTTTTACCAATGATCTCTGTATTTAAATAAGATGAAATTTCTTCATATCTAGGTATATCTGGTCGAGAGATAAGCCGATAACCACGATTTTTCACAGACTCTATATCATATCCATAATTCTGTAAAATTTTAATTTGTTTCCAAATAGCTGTTCTTGATACGTTTAGTTGCGTAGCAAGAATATTACCAGAAACAAAATCTTTTTTGTTTAATAGTTCTAAAATTTTTTCTCTCATTTTTTTTTAAAAAGAAAAAAATTTGTTTAGATATCAACTTCTTTTGCATATGAAGCTTTTGGTGTAATACTAGTTGCAATACCTGCAGCAACAACTGCTTTAACAAAATCAGCAGCAATAAATGGTAAAACACACATTGTAAGTAACTCTGTGACACCAAGAATAGTTCCTGTATAGATATATAAATAAATTAATCCTGGAATGTAAATTAGGACAAATGTGGAAAATAACATCAATAACATCATGCTAAAGAATTTCCTAGATTTGAGATATCTATCAACTATTAATCCGATAAAGAATGCTGCTAGTATAAAACCAATTAAATACCCTCCTGTTGGACCAACAATATATCCTATACCACCATTTAAACCAGCAAACCATGGTACACCTGCCGCACCAATTCCGATATACATTACTTGACTAATCCCACCCCAAGTTCCCATCAAAACACCAGCTAGTATTACTCCAAAAACTTGACCTGTTACTGGAACTGGCGTACCGGGAATATAAAATCTAAGTTGTGCTAATAAACCTGTTAAGCATGCAAAACTTAACGCGAGAATTATTTTATTTATAAAACTTAGTTCATATCTCCTTTTAAATAAATTTAATCTTGCATTTTTATATCCATCAATATACATGTTTATTTCCATAAACAATTACCTCAAGTGTTAACTATGGCGGCGCGCATGGTTAACTATTTATTTATATTTTTCGTTAAATTTTATAATGGAAACAGTATTCCAAGAGAACGAGATAAATGAAATATGAAACCTTGACAATTGAGTATAATAATAAAATTGCATATATTACATTGAGTAGACCTGAGAGATTAAACTCGTTTGATATAAAACTTGGAAATGAACTTTATGATGCCCTGAAAAAAAGTACAAAAGACGACAATATTAGAGCAGTTGTCATCAAAGGAACGGGAAAAGGATTTTGTGGTGGTGGCGATGTAAAAGAAATGTATGATGCAGAAAATAAAACTGAGTTTCTAAGAAAACTAACCAAGGTAATTCATAAATGTATAATAGAAATGAGAACAATGGAAAAACCTGTTATTGCAGAAGTAAACGGTGCAGCTTTTGGAGCAGGGCTTTCAATTGCTCTTGCTTGTGATGTAATAATTGCTTCTAAAGATGCAAAATTTGGAACAGCATTTATTGGAATAGGTTTAGCGCCTGGTTGCGGAACACAATTTTTTACCAAACTTGTTGGTTATCAAAGAGCATGTGAATATATACTTACATCAAAGATTTTTACCGCTCAAAAGGCTTTAGAGCTTGGTATAGTAAACATGGTTGTTGAACCTGAAAAACTTGATGAAGAAGTAGAAGAATTTGCATCAAAATTTAGAACTCTTGCACCTATCGCCGTTGGAAAGGCTAAGATGCTAATTAATAAAAGTCTAGAAAATTCTATGGTTGATCATTTAGAACTAGAGAGTATAACTGCATCTAAATCAGCTGGTAGCCTTGATTTCAAGGAAGGCGTTACTGCTTTTGTTGAAAAGAGAAAACCAGTTTTTAAAGGAAAATAGATTATATCGACACTTGTTGTAAAAACTTTAGAAAAGTTTATTTATTTGCCTAACATCGTCGGGAGGCAATAAACCTATAGGGAGTATATAGATGAAATACAATACAATCGATGTTTCTAAACAAAATAACGTTGTTACTATTTTTCTTAATCGCCCCGATGTTCATAATGCAATGAACGAACAGCTAATAAAAGAACTAACTGACTGCTTTAAAAAATTTGATAAAGAAAAAGATACAAGAATCATTATTTTAACAGGTAAAGGGAAATCATTTTGTGCAGGAGCTGATCTAAACTGGATGAAAAGTATGGTAAATTATTCCAGAGTAGAAAATATCAAAGATAGTAATATATTACTTGACTTATATGATACAATTTACAACTGCTCAAAACCAGTAATTGCAAGAATTAATGGTCATGCATTTGGAGGTGGAATAGGACTATTTGCAGTATGTGATATTACAATTACTATAACTGATTGCAAGTTTGCATTTTCTGAAGTAAAACTTGGGATAATTCCAGCAGTCATCTCAAAGTATATTTCAAAAAGAATTAAACTTTCTGATATGAGACGTCTATTTATAACAGGTGAAAGATTTGACTCAAATTACGCAAAAGAAATTGGTTTAATTGATTTTGTTGTATCTGAAAAAGACCTTGATGAAAGTGTTAAAAAATATATAGACATTCTTTGTTATTCAAGCCCAAATGCTATCTCTGAAGTAAAAAAACTCATAAATGCTTATGAAACAATGGGTACTGAAAAATACAAAAAATTTATTGTTGAAAAAATTGCTGAACTACGTGTTTCCGAAGAAGGTCAAGAAGGCATAAACGCATTTCTTAATAAGAGAAAAAGTAAGTGGAGTGAATAAGCAAATGTTCAAAAAAGTTTTAGTTGCTAATCGTGGAGAAATCGCTGTTAGAATAATTAAAGCTTGCCAAGAGTTAGGAGTAAATACTGTTGCTATTTATTCAGATGTGGATAAAAAAGCACCTCATGTACAACTTGCCGATGAAAGCATTTGCCTAGGAGATCCAACCCCCATCCAAAGTTATCTAAATATTCCTAAAATAATCAAGGTTGCTCGTGAAGTTGGAGTAGAAGCAATTCATCCAGGTTATGGTTTTCTTGCTGAAAACCCAGATTTTGCTCAGTCATGTAATGATGTTGGCATTAAATTTATTGGACCATCATTTAAGGTAATCAGTTTAATGGGAGATAAAATCGAAGCAAAAAAAACAATGGAAAAAGCAGGTGTTCCAGTAATTCCTGGTTATCATGGTGCTAAACAAGATAATAAATCATTAATAGAAGAGGGAAAAAAAATTGGTTTTCCACTACTTGTAAAAGCTGCTGCTGGCGGCGGCGGTAAAGGTATGCGCATAGTGCACTCAGAGGATAGACTTAATGAAGCCATTGATAGTGCCAAACGTGAATCAAAATCTTCTTTTGGTGATGACACAGTATTTCTGGAAAAATATCTTGATAAACCAAGGCATATTGAATTTCAAATACTAGCTGATGAGCATGGGAATATTATTCATCTTTTCGAGCGCGAATGTAGTATTCAAAGACGTCATCAAAAAATAATCGAAGAAACACCTTCGCCTGTAATGACCCCGCAACTAAGAAAAAAAATGGGTGATGCAGCAGTTGCTGCAGCAAAAGCAGCAGGTTATTCTAATGCTGGAACAGTTGAATTCATGATTGATAATAATCTAAATTTTTATTTTATGGAGATGAACACACGTCTGCAGGTTGAACATCCTATAACCGAGATGACAACTGGAATTGACCTTGCTAAATGGCAACTAAAAATTGCAAGTGGTGAAAAACTTACAATAAAACAAAAGGATATAATCCAACGTGGTCACGCAATTGAATGTCGTATTTATGCTGAGAATCCAGCTAAGGGTTTCTTACCAAGTACAGGTACAATTGAACAAGTTGAAGTACCAACTGGTCCAAATATACGTGACGATAGCGGAATTTATACAGGGATGAAAATAACACCTTATTATGACCCGATGCTTGCAAAAATAATCACATATGCAGAAAATCGTGATGAAAACATCGATAAGATGATCTGGGCACTCTCTCGATATGTAATAATGGGTGTTACAACAAATATTTCTTTTTTGAAAAAAGTTTTAGAACATGAAGAATTCAAAAAAGGAAACATTACAACCCATTTTATTGATAACTATTTTAAGGATCGAACTGTAGCAAAAGATAGACTTCCAGTTGATGCAATAATTGCACTTGCAGTTTATGACACTATACACAAAAAATCTCAAGAAATTGTTCGTTACAAAGAAGTTGATCCTCATAATCCTTGGAAACATGTTGGTCGTTGGCGTGTTAGTGGACAGGAGGAAAAATGATATGTTCATCAATTATGAACATGAAAATCATGTGTATAATGTAACCACTGCGCATCGTGACAATTATTATTTTATAACCTGTGATAATACAGAATATAAAGTTGAAGCAGAAGAAATCAAACCAGGACAACTTAAAATAAAAATAGGTGATAGAATAGTAAAAGTAATCATAACAGAAGGGAAAACAGAAAAGTATGTATTTGCTAATGGAAATGTTTACAAGGTTAAACAGGTAGAACTCACAGGTAGAAAAAAACCAAAAAAGAAAGAACAAGAAGATCTTAGTTCACCTATTTCTGGTAAAGTAGTTAACGTTAAAATTAAAAAAGGGAGTATCGTTAAAAAAGACGATGTTTTAATGGTAATCGAGGCTATGAAAATGGAATACCTTATTCGTGCTCCTTATAATGGCACAGTTAAAAAAGTGAATTTTAAGGAAAATGATCAGATTGAAATTGGTGAAAATACTGTAGAGCTTGAAAAGAAATAATTTGGAGGAATAAATTTATGGATATCATAGAAAGTAATATTGATACATCAGGTAAAGATTTTAAAGAAAATTATAAACACTATGAGTTACTTGTTAAAGATCTAAAGGACAAAATTTCTTTAGCACAAAAAGGTGGTGGAGAAGAAAAAATAAAGCTTCATAAAGAACGTAATAAAATGCTTGCTCGTGAGCGTATAGAAGCACTCATTGACCCTGATACTCCTTTTATAGAATTTAATACACTTGCTGCATATGGTATGTATGAAGATAAAGCCCCGTGTGCAAGTATAGTTACAGGTATTGGTCTTATTCATGGTCGAGAGGTTGTAATTGTTGCAAACGATGCAACTGTTACTGGTGGAACTTATTATCCAATGACCGTTAAAAAACATCTTCGTGCTCAAGAAATTGCAATGGAAAATAATCTTCCTTGTATTTATCTTGTTGATAGTGGTGGAGCATTTCTACCTATGCAAGATGAGGTGTTTCCTGATAGAGAACATTTTGGTCGTATATTTTATAATCAAGCCGTTATGAGTTCTATGGGTATTCCTCAGATATCTGCTGTTATGGGATCTTGTACTGCAGGTGGTGCTTATGTTCCTGCAATGTCTGATGAAACTATTATTGTAAAAGGTACAGGAACAATATTTCTTGGTGGACCACCATTAGTTAAAGCAGCTACTGGTGAGGAGGTTACTGCTGAAGATCTTGGTGGTGCTGATGTACACTGCCGAGAAAGTGGTGTATCTGATCATTATGCTAATGATGATCCTGAAGCAATACATATAACTAGAAACATTGTTGAGAACTTAAATCGACCTGAGAAAATTCATTTAGATGTATGCGAGATAGAAGAACCAGCTTATGACATCAAAGAAATTTATGGTATAATACCAAAGGACTCACGCAAACCTTTTGATATACGTGAGATTATTGCTCGTATTGTTGATGGTTCTAAATTCCACGAATTTAAGGAGTTATATGGTCAAACTATTGTTTGTGGTTTTGCAAGGATATTAGGTTACCCTGTTGGTATTCTTGCAAATAACGGTGTCTTATTTAGCGAGTCAGCATTAAAGGGTACCCATTTTATTGAGATGAGCTGCCAGCGTAAAATCCCACTAGTATTTTTACAAAATATAACTGGTTTTATGGTTGGTCGTAAGTATGAAGCAGGAGGTATAGCAAAAGATGGCGCTAAAATGGTCAGCGCAGTTGCAACTGCAAATGTTCCAAAATTTACAGTAATCATTGCAGGTAGTTTTGGAGCTGGAAACTATGGTATGTGTGGTCGAGCATATCAACCACGCCAGCTTTGGATGTGGCCTAATGCTCGTATAAGTGTTATGGGTGGTGAGCAAGCAGCAGGTGTTCTTCTTACTGTAAAACGTGATCAACTCTGGAGAAAAGGAAAAGAACTTTCTAAAGGAGAAGAAAAAGCAATTACTGATCCTATAATTAAAAAATATGAAACAGAAGGAAGTCCTTACTATAGTACTGCCAGAATATGGGACGATGGTGTTATAGATCCTATAGATACAAGATTTGTTCTGGGTCTTGGTATTTCTGCTGCGCTTAATGCACCAATTCCTAATTGGAAACCTGGTGTCTTCAGGATGTGAAAATAAGAGGTTACTCTCATCACCATCTTTTTTAGCTATTACATTTTATTACAAAACCTATTTTTAGCAAATAATCTCTAAAATATTATTCTGAATTACAACATAAGCTAAAAAGTTAAAAAATATAATGACATCCTCCCAAAGTAAATCCATCTAAAGATGGGGGTATCCCATATATTAACTCCTTTTAATGTAACATGAAGGAACGCAAACCACTCTGCTTAAAACATATCGACTCCTCAGATAGGAAGGT
>Ga0256868_10000334_pt1 | contig 28526 bp, 29 predicted proteins | sample RVTome_13_FD_187341 | JGI IMG/M metagenome (GOLD analysis project Ga0256868, IMG submission 187341) | Soil microbial communities from uranium-contaminated site in the Upper Colorado River Basin, Wyoming, United States - RVT92D227 HiSeq ...
TAGTCAGTTAAGGGTTATACTTGAAGGTTATGGCGATAAAACAAGACTATTACGAAGTGTTGGGAGTGCCTCGAAACGCTAGTGATGCCGAAATTAAGAAGGCATTTCGTAAGCTAGCCTTCCAGCATCATCCCGACCGCAATAGAGAGCCGGGAGCCGAGGAGAAATTCAAGGAAATAAACGAGGCCTACCAGGTTCTTTCCGACCCCCAGAAAAGGAACAGGTATGACCGCTATGGTCGAGTAGATGTTGAGGGTGGTTTTCCCGATTCTGGCTTTGGCGGCCTGGGAGACATTTTTGAATCCTTCTGGGATGGTTTCGGCACCATTTTTGGGCGGACTGCTCAGCGTGTTCCCCAAAAGGGCGATAGCTTACAAAGCCACCTCACTCTTTCCTTTGAGGAGGCCGTCTTCGGCTGCAGTAAAGAAGTTGAAATAGCCCGCATCGAGTTCTGCCCTTCCTGCCATGGGATTGGCAGCAAACCGGGGACAAATCCCGAGACGTGCCCCGATTGCCGCGGCACAGGACAAGTAAGAAGGGTCCAGCAAAGCATCTTTGGGCGTTACACCAGTACCACCACCTGTTCCCGCTGCGGGGGTAGAGGCACCGTGATAAACAATCCTTGTCCTCAATGCCAGGGGAGGGGAAGAATAAAGGCGAAGCGCAAGATAACTGTTACTATTCCGGCTGGCGTGGACGATGGATACCGACTACGCATGGATGGAGAGGGGAGCGCCGGCATATACGGAGGCCCGCCCGGCGATCTCTACGCCACCCTCTCAGTAAAGCCACATCACTTATTCCACAGAGATGGCAGCGACATTCTTTTTGAGTTGCCCGTCAATTTTGCTCAAGCTGCTTTGGGCGATGAGGTGAGAGTGCCATCCTTAGATGGAAAGGTGGATTTGAAAATACCGTCAGGAACTCAAAATGGGAAGACCTTTCGCTGCAAAGGCAAGGGGATACCTTACGTAGATGGCAAGGGCAGAGGAGACTTGCTTGTCAAAGTAGTCATAACAACTCCGCAACACTTGGACAAGAATCAGCGTCGTCTTTTTGAAGAATTGGCTAAGGTACTACCTCGGACCGAACCGCCTCAAGATGCCTAGTCCGGAGAGCAGCAATGGTTTGCTGCTAGTTCCTTAAACTCGCTCAAAGCCCGGCTGGGGGGCAAACCCTCGAAAAGAATTCCATGAATAAGGTCGATAATGGGTAATTTAAGCCCCTGGTTCTTCGTCAACCGATGGGCTGCCGCAGTGGTAGCAACTCCCTCGGCGACATGGGACATACAGGCAGATATTTCGGATAAGGAACGACCTTTGGCCAGTTCGTAGCCAACATAATGATTTCGGCTTAGAGTGCTGGCGCAGGTGGTTATCAGGTCGCCTAAACCAGCGAGACCATAAAAAGTGCTAGCCCTGCCCCCCAGAGTCACACCCAACGAAACGACCTCAGTCCACCCCCAGGCAACAAAAGCCCCTTTAGCGTTATCCCCTAAGCCTAATCCATCCATCATGCCTGCACCCAGAGCTATTATGTTTTTTAGGGCCCCGCCTAATTCAACTCCGATAACATCGTCGCTAGTAGATATGACGAACCTGGGCGACTCCATAAATTTCCGAGCTCTTTCCGCTAACGCTACATCATGGCCGGCAACAACCGAAGCAGCTGGGAGACCTTGGGCAATTTCCCCGGCCAGATTAGGACCAGAGAGAACGCAAATCTGCCCTCTCAGGGAAGGGGCAATTTCCTCTGCCAGCACTTGTGACATCCTCTTACCACTATCTACCTCCAGCCCTTTGGCGGCGCTCATCAATAACATCGAATTGGTGAGATGATTTCTGGCTTGGGCGACATTTTCTCTCAACTTTTGAGAGGGGACCGCCCAGATTACCAGGTTGGCCTCGCCTAAGGCTTCCCCGAGGTGGCTGGTGGATGAATAGCCACGCCGTCCTCGATTTAATCCTTCGGCCTCAGCCTCGCTTCGCGTCCACAGTCTTACCTCCGCCCCTTTATCACTCAGCAAAGCGCCTAAAGTGTTGCCCCAGGAGGTATTGCCTATGATGGTGACTTTTGGGCATGGCTTCTGGCGGTTTTTCACCATAATCGGCGTTCCGTGCCTTGTCTTAAGCGTTTTATATTGTCCCGGTGTTGATAGACAATCAGTGCGATGACTACGGAACCGTAAATCAAATAGATGGGAGGAAGCAAGTTGTAGACGATAGTCAGAGGCAGCATTAAGCACCAGGTGGCTAAGGCCCCCAGAAGAGAACCAAGAGACATGTGTCGACTGCGTAACGCTGTTATAGCCAGGACCTCAGCACCGAATATACCGGCAGGAGGGAAGATTGCGAATACCGTGCCAAAATAGGCAGTCACCCCCCTGCCTCCTTTGAATTTGGCAAATACAGGCCAGTTATGTCCTGCCACTGCAGCCAAGCCAGCCGCAACCTGGGCTATATGCTGGTAATAAACGGAGACGCCGCCAATAGTTAAGACTCCACTGTCACGGCTTATTATTACTGCGGCCAACATGACTGCTCCAGCAGCTTTGACCACATCGAGAACTATCGTCAAGAGGCCGAGCTTGGTCCCCGCGACTCTCATCAAATTAGTGGCGCCAGTCCTGCCACTTCCCTGTTCCCGGATGTCAATGCCTTTCTTGAGCTTGCCTATTATCAGGCCAAACGGGATAGAGCCAAGAAGATAGGCAATGACCACTACAACAACAAACTCACCTATCATTGTGCTCTCACATTCATCTTTTTATTGATTTTACGGGCAGCCTTGGTGAAAATCAACTTCAAAGGAACGCCGCGAAAGCCAAAGCTCTGTCGAAGCTTGTTTTCCAGGTAGCGTCGATAAGAAAAATAAACCAGCTTAGGATCGTTAACCTCGAGCACAAAGGTAGCGGGTTGAGATTCATCTTGATAGGCTCGACCAACGCGCAATTGTCTTGAACCTGTGCGGGGCGGGGGATAGCTACTTACTGCATCTCTTACTAACTCATCAACTCCTGATTGCGGTATTCGCTTCAGTCTTTCCTGCCAGATTTCCCAGGCTTGGGGTAGAATCCTGTTTATCCCCTGCCCTAATTTGGCAGAGATGTAAACGATAGGTGTGTAGGTGGCAAATCTAAATCTTCGCTGCAAGCTTTGTTTGAATCCCTGTCTTTGTTCCTGGGGAACAAGGTCCCATTTGTTAACCACGAGTATCATGCCCTTTCCAGCATCAATAATATAGCCCGCAATATGCATATCTTGGGCAGTAATGAATTCACTGGCATCGATTAGCAGTAAGGCAACATCGCAGCGGTTGATAGCCTGGAGGGCGCGCAACAGACTATAGTAATCCACTCCAGCATCGACCCTCCCACGCCGTTTAATCCCGGCGGTATCAACAAGTACTACTGTTTTGTCACTCCAATTGATTACGGCATCAAGCGAGTCGCGAGTCGTCCCCGGGGACTCATGAACAATAGCCCTTTCTTCCCCTACCAATGCATTCAATAAAGTCGATTTGCCGACATTAGGCCGCCCGACGATAGCTAGTTTAGCTTCTCCCGGCTTGGTAATAGTGACAGGTTGCGGAGGCAAAGAAGCTAGCACGGCATCCATCAACTCATCTATCCCGCGGTTATGGTGAGCACTGATACCTACAGGCTCACCTATGCCTAAGCGGTAGAAATCGGGCACCTGACTGATCTGTTTGTCAGAATCCACCTTATTTACTGCCAGTACGATTGGCTTATTGGCGGCGCGCAGCACGCCGGCAATTTCCTCGTCGGCAGCAATAGCCCCATCCTTGACATCTACCAGAAAGATGATGACGTCCGCTTCGGCAATAGCTACTTCGAGCTGCTGCTTGACCTTTTGCTCCAAAGACCCTTCTGGCTGCGCTTGCCAGCCACCAGTGTCAACCACAGTCAATTCCCGCCCCTGCCAGGAAACAAACGCAAAAACACGGTCCCTCGTGGTTCCCGGCAAATCAGCAACTACGGCTAACTGCCTGCCCGCCAGACGGTTAAGCAGGGTGGACTTGCCCACGTTGGTCCTACCCACAATGGCTACAATAGGCCCGGTCATTTGCCTGATACCTTGCGATTTGACAGCAGCTTCAGCAGTAGTGCCTTTTGTAGATGAAGCCTGTTTTCCGCCTGGTCGAATACTACTGACCTGGGGTCCTCTAACAACCCTGTGGAAACTTCCTCACCATGGTGGGCTGGCAAAGGATGCATGAACAGAACATGTTTCTTGGCTAAGCTTAATAATTTACTATCCACCTGATAGTTGGAGAAGGCACGACGACGTTTCTTAGCTTCCGCCTCCTGCCCCATACTGACCCATACGTCAGTATAGATTACATCAGCATTCTTGACTGCTTCGTGAGGGTCGCAGGTTAACAAGACTTGGCTGCCACTGCGAGCAGCGAATTTCTTCCCTTGCTTCAATATCGCCTCCTTAATTTCATAGCCCGGGGGACAGGCTAGCCGGAAATCCATGCCCACCAGAGAGGCAGAAAGAAGCAAGCTATTGGCTACATTATTGCCATCTCCAATAAAAGCTAAAGTCAAGCCAAGAAGTTTCCTCTTCTTTTCGTAAATGGTCAAAAGGTCGGAAAGAGCCTGGCAGGGGTGTTCCAGGTCGGACAGGGCATTAACTACAGGCACAGAACAATGGCCGGCGAGAACAAGCAAAGTGTCCTGGGAAAATGTGCGAGCAGCTATGCCGTCAACATAGCGGCTAAGCACACGAGCTACGTCGGCCGTTGACTCCCGCTTGCCCAAGCCTACCTCTGCTGGAGACAGGTAGATGCTATGCCCACCCAGTTGATGCATAGCCATCTCAAAACTGACCCTTGTTCGCAGCGAAGGCTTTTCAAAGAGCAGAGCTAAGGTTCTTCCTGAAAGGAGACGCGTCATACCTTCTTTCTTCATACGGCGGGCTTGCTCTATGAGGCCTTCAATTTCCTTACGGTTCAGGTCAGCTATTGAGAGCAAATCCTTTTTCATCTCCCGTCTCCCTTCATATTTGATACTACTTCAGTGTATCACGTTTGTCAATCTTGGCAGGATACAGTTTTATGACAAGCCCCAGAACCGTTGATCAGGGTAGTAAACTGCCTGAACTGTGTTACAATGAAACCAATTCCTGACATCCAAAACGCCGTATTCCTGATCCTGTCCTGAGCAGATAAATAGACGATCAGGCCTAATTATTATGTCAAACTATATTGTGCCACAGCGGTCGAAGAATATGGATACAAAAGTGAAATGTTATTCGGGCTATGTCTATCCTGAAGAACCGCGATCCTTTGTCTGGCAAGGAAGGGAACTGGGAATAGAGTCAGTAGAAGAAGCCTGGCAGGAGCCAGGCCAAAGGCTATTCAAAGTTGTTACCCACGATGGCAGCCTATTTGAACTATGCTACAATGAAGCAGCTGACCGATGGTCTGCTGTTGAATTGATGCCTTAAGGAGAACTTATGAAAGAAATCTTTAAGATTTTGGAACAGAACGCCCGGGCGACTCCGGCACAGATTGCTACCATGGTGAACAAACCTGTCAGAGAGGTACAAAGAATAATCAAGCAGGCTGAGAAAGATGGGATTATTCTGAAGTATAAGGCCATAATCAACTGGCCCAAACTAGGCAAAGAAGATATCTGGGCTCTAATCGAAGTCAGAGTAACCCCGCAACGTGACGTTGGCTTCGATGCCATTGCCCAGCGCATTTATCAATTTCACGAGGTGTATTCCGCATATTTAGTCTCAGGCACCTATGACTTAGCTATATTAGTGAGAGGCAAGAATATGCAGGAAATCTCCAGTTTTGTCGCAGAGAAACTGGCTCCTCTGGAACAGGTGCAAAGTGCCGTCACTCATTTTCTTCTCAAACGCTACAAAGAGAGCGGGGAGACTTTTCACCTTCCCAAGGAAACAAATAGACGCCTCCCAATAACACCCTAACATGCCAAACACAAAGTCCACTGTTGCCGGAACCATTGATAACATAATTTCACAAAAAGTGGCTGCGCTACCGCCATCAGGCATCAGGAAGTTCTTCGACCTGCTTTCCTCAATCGAAGACGTTATCTCACTCGGTATAGGCGAGCCTGATTTCGTTACCCCCTGGCATATCAGAGAGGCCGGCATATACTCTCTGGAAAAAGGCTATACCATGTATACTTCAAACGCCGGTATGCCGGAACTGCGCCAGGAATTGGCCAACTACTTGGAGCTTCATTACGGGGTGAGCTATCATCCCGAGCATGAAATTCTTATTACCGCGGGAAGTAGTGAAGGATTGGACCTTGTCCTGAGAGCAATTCTCAATCCGGGTGACGAGATTATAATTCCCGACCCGTGCTATGTGGCTTATCCCGCCGACACTATTCTGGCTGGTGGCGTGCCCATTATTGTCCCCACAAACGAAGAGAACAACTTTGTCATCAGGGCAACCGATATTGAAGCCAGAATCACCAAACGGACGAAGGCTATTCTGATAGGATACCCAGCAAATCCCACTGGCGCAGTCATGTCAAAAAGAGAGGCTCACGCCATTGCCGCACTGGCCAACAAGCATGACTTGTTGATAATATCTGATGAGATATATGCTCGTTTAGTCTATGGAGTCGAACATGTTTGCTTTCCCAGTCTTCCCGGCATGAAGAAGCGCACCATCCTGATTAGCGGATTCTCCAAATCTCATGCTATGACTGGTTGGCGTATCGGCTATGTGGCAGCCGACCGCCGTTTCATCCAGGCCCTGACAAAAATTCATCAGTATACCATGCTCTGTGCCCCGATTATGACCCAGATGGCAACCATCGAGGCCCTGAGAAACGGTGAGAGTGATGTTGAGCAGATGGTCCAAGAATACAACAGACGCCGTCGCTTCATGGTCAAGAGATTGAATGAGATTGGCTTGCCCTGTTTTGAGCCCAAAGGCGCTTTCTTTGCCTTTCCCTCTGTAAAAGCTACCGGGATGAATTCGGAGGAGTTTGCTGAAAAGCTTTTATTGGGGGGAAAAGTTGCCGTGGTCCCCGGCATTGCCTTCGGATCATGCGGCGAAGGCTTTGTCCGCTGCTGCTATGCTACTTCGTTGCCCAATATCGAGGAAGCACTGAGAAGAATGGACAGGTTTGTAAGAAGAAACAAGCCGAAGTCACAGTAAGTAGCATTCTCGACGAAGCATTAGGTGAGACTCCCCACAAGTATCTTGCCCTAAGGTGAAGACTTCAAAAGTAGAGACCCAATTCTCGAGCTACGATAGCACGTTGAAAATCAGCATCACCGAAGATTATCTCGGCAGCCTTTGCCTGCCTATAATACAAGTGTATGTCATGGTCCATGGTAAAGCCGATGGCCCCGAAGATTTGGTGTGCTGATAGGGTAACTCGTCCATAAGCCTCGCTTGTCCAGGCCTTAGCTATAGCTACATCTAAAGCGGCTGGAAGACCTTCACGTACCTTCCAGGCTGCTTTATATGTGATGAACCGTGAACCACCAACATCTGTGGCCATATTGGCACAGTAGTGCTGGATGGCCTGGAAACTACCGATAGGCCTGCCGAACTGCACCCTCTCCTTGGCATAATTAACTGCCATATCCAATGCTGCTTGGGCACCGCCGACCATCTCCGCGCATTTAGCCACCGCAGCTTTTTGGAGAACATTCTTTACTATCATCCATCCTTCATCTCGTTCACCTACTATGTTCTTCTCTGATACAGTCACACCATCAAAGACAACCTCACATTGCTTGTCACGTGCCAGAGTTTTGAGGAGAGTACACTTGACTCCCGGGCTTTTGGCATCTACAAGAAAAAGAGTGATGCCATCCTCCGGGTTTTCTCTCCGGTTTGTCCTGGCGACACACAGAATGTAGTCGGCAACATTGGCATTAAGGACAAACAACTTGGTCCCCTCGATGACATATTCGCCACTGCGAGCTAAAGCTTTGGTTTCGATTGATGCAGCATCATAACTGGCAGTGGGCTCAGTTAAGGCGAGGCTGAGAATCATTTCCCCACCGGCGATTTTGGGCAGGAACTTCATTTTCTGCTCCTCGCTTCCTGCCATCAGTATAGCTAGCCCACAGAGAACTACGGTGGAGAAAAATGGGCCAGGAACAATATTGTACCCCATTTCCTCAAGAAGGACTGCCAAATCCAGGAAATTACGGTCGCTGCCTCCATATTCTTCAGGAAACACCAAACCCATCCAACCCAGTTCTGCCATCTTGTGCCACAACTCAGAGGAATAACCCGTGTCACTCTCATCCAGTTGCCTGACTAATCGTTTCGGGCATTCTTTCTGCAAGAAATCCCGAGCCACTTTCTTTAACATTTCCTGTTCTTCGCTCAAACCAAGATCCATATTATTCCCCCTACCTTACGAGTTGATTTTGCGTCCTACGATTCCTCACTTTCGCGGTAAGCCAAGACCTCTAACAGCAATGATATTGCGCTGAATCTCATTGGAGCCACCGCCAACGCCAATAGAAAGTGAACTCAGGCACATGCGCATTATCCGCGCATTCATGACAGCCCATTTTGAATCCCTATCTAGTTCTCCATAATGGCCCAGGATTCGCAGCCCGACATTGGCTGTATGCCGCATCACCTCGCTGATAAAAACCATCGACATAGACGATTCATAGCTGGGATGAAGACCCTTACTGAACATCCAGGCGAGGCGATATGCCATCATGCGCGCAACCTCATTTTCCACTACCAGTTGTGCCAACTCGTTCTTGATTAGGAGGTGGTTGGCGAGAGGTGCCCCGTTCCTCGTGGCTTCTTTAACATACTTAATCAGTTCTTCAATGATTCGCTGGTTTCCGGCAGCATAGCCGACAGAGGAGCGTTCAAAATCGAGAGCTATCATTAGTTGATACCAGCCCTTGTTCTTCTGCCCCACCAGGTTTTCCTTCGGTATGCGCACATCGTCAAAGAACACTTCATTAAAAGAGTGCCGACCCAGGATATTTATCAGGGGACGTACAGTAATGCCCGGTGTCTTCATGTCCACAATGAATATGCTGATACCTTCGTGCCTGGAAGCATCAGGATCAGTTCTGGCAGCGAGCCAGCAGTAGTCGGCAAGATGGCCATAGCTACACCACGTCTTCTGGCCATTAATCACATATTCATCCCCAACTTCTACGGCGCGTGTTTGAAGCGAGGCGAGGTCAGAGCCAGCATTTGGCTCGCTATATCCAAGGCAGAATATTATGTCCCCTTTGGTTAGGCCAGTTGCATAGTCTCTCTTCTGCTTCTCAGTTCCAAAGAGCATGATGGAAGGCCCCACCCAATTCACTGTGACTTCCACCTCGATGCTCAATGGAGCCCTGCTGTAAGCCAACTCCTCAGCAAGTATGAGCCGTTTCATATGGCTAAGCTCCAGGCCTCCGTATTCTTTGGGATATGCTGGTGCCAACCACCCTTTCTGACCTAATTTACGCTGGAACTCGCGTGCAAGCGCCCAGGATTCCTCGGTTTCCTCCCAAATTCCGGGACCAAGCTCAATCCACCTCTGAGGGATCTCCTGCTCAAGCCACTCGCGAACTTCCCGTCTGAATGCTTCCTCGTCTTCGGCGAATTTGAAATCCATATTGCCTACTCTCTGGTCTGCAAATTCCGATAGCCATTACTCAATAATGGCAACAACATCATCTTCGAGAATGGAGTCACCTTCCTTCACCCTGATCTCAACCACTCTCCCATTATGTGGACACTTCACCCGAATCTCCATCTTCATGGACTCGAGTATTACAAGAGTTTCGCCTTCCCCAACCGACGCTCCGTTCTCCACCAGAACCTTCCAGACACTCCCAGTAATAGGTGATGGAACTTCTGTCATATCTGGCTTACTCTGCCTCTTTAGTCCTCTCCTCCGGTTGGGACAACTTCAGGATAGCTCTAGCTTCTTGCACCGTTGCTGGCTCTCTGCCGATATCGCGTGTCATCCTTGCCGCTTTTTCTACCAGCGGCCCGTTCCCTTCCGCCATCTTGCCTGGCGACAGATAGAAATTATCCTCAAGGCCAACCCTAATGTTCCCACCCAAAGCCAAAGCAGTGCCTACCAAGAGCCATTGCTCTTGACTGATACCTATGACCTGCCAGGCTACTCCGGCAGGAACTACGCTCGACACATGCGCCAGGTTCCTAGCTGTGGCCCCCATGCCCCCAATCACCCCCATCACGAGGCTAACCTGAAAATTCTTAAGAAGGCCCATGTCCATTAGAGGCAAGATGCTCTCCACATGACCCAGGTCGAAACATTCACATTCTGGCTTCACGCCATTCTGGTTCATAGTATCCAGAAAAAACATTATATCATCAAAGGGATTCTGGAAAACCAAAGAGAAAACAAAGTTCTTCCGCTTCGGGCTATATTTGGCATAGTTCATTGTTCCCATGTTTAATGCGGCGATTTCCGGTCTCAGTTCCCGAATATGGCCTATTCTGGTATCCCTGTCCACGCCCACTGCTCCTGTGGAGAAATTTATTATGATGGGGCATCTTTTCCTGACTTCCTGCATTACTTCGCGAAATATCTCTACTCTCCAGGACGGGGTACCGTCGTATTCCCTGCCATGAATGTGTACTATTGCAGCTCCAGCATTGTAGACTCTGAGTGCTTCTTCGGCAATCTCCTCAGGAGTATAAGGAATCCACCTGCATTGTTCTCTGTTGGCGGCTACACCGGTCAGAGCAGCAGTTATTACTACTTTATCATCTAATCCCATGGTGTTACCTCTCCTCTGTCTATTTTCCTTTCCAATGTGGCTCACGCTTTTCCAGAAAAGCGCTAATGCCCTCGGCTACATCCTCAGCCATAGTATTAATTGCCAGCATTGATGACAGATACTCCAGCGCCTTTTCATATTCCATCTCACGCATTGTGTAAAAGGCTCTCCTGCCCAGCCTCAGGATAGCTGGGCTTTTGCTGGTTATCTTCCCTATGATTTCATCCACCTTCGCATCCAGTTGTTCCCTCGGCACAACATGGTTCACCAGTCCAAGCTGTTGCGCCTCTCTAGCATCAAGTCTCTCGCCAGTCAGCATCATCTCTACAAGCTTCTTTGGGGCTGAAGTAGATCGGAGCAAGGTTGCCATAATCACATAGGGAAAGAGCCCAACGTTTATTTCTGGCGTGCCAAAACTGCAATCTTCGGCGGCGATCACTATGTCACAGGAACAAGCCAACCCAAACCCACCCCCCAGGGCATGACCATTAATTCGTCCCAGCAACGGCTTTTGCAGACCCTTGATTACCTTGAAAAGCTCAGCAAATTTCCTTTGCTCTTCGTGGCGATCCAGTAAACTTGCTGTGGCGCTCACAGCTTCACCAAAGTCAGCTCCGGCACAGAATGCTTTGCTGCCGGCCCCGGTCAGCACGATGACAATAATGTTTCGGTCGTCGTCATATTTCTTCAGGGCGTCAAAGAGTTCGACCACCATCGTCGGTGAAATAGCATTCCTTCGTTCTTCCCGAGACAGAGTAATTATGCCCGCTTTGCCTCTTATTTCCGTCACTATTGTCTGATACATTGGTTCTCTCCTTATACCGGATAGACTCCGTGCTTCCGGGGATGCCTGAATATCTTTTTATCCTTGGTAAACTCAAGAGCCCGGAACAACACTCTCTTCGTCTCCCTGGGATCGATTACATCATCTATGACACCGGACTTCGCTGTCTTGAATATGTTGATCTGCGGCCTTATCTGCTCAGCAAGTTGCGCTAACATTTCCTTCGGGTTTTCGGCCTCGGCAAGTTGTTTTCTGGCAAAAATGGATACCATGCCCTCCGGTCCCATGACCGATATTTCAGCTCCCGGATAGGCAATCAACAAGTCGGGGTCGAAGGCCTTGCCACACATGGCATAATACCCGGCACCATACGATTTCCTGACGATCAGGGTAAATTTGGGCACAGTAGCTTCAGCAACTGCATGAACCATCTTGGCCCCGTGCCTTATTATGCCCGATTTTTCTGCCTTGGAACCGACCATGAAGCCGGGGACATCAGAAAGGAAAAGAAGAGGGACATTAAAAGCATCGCAAAGCCATATAAAGCGGGCGGCTTTGTCAGCAGCATCAATATCGATGACGCCTCCATAAAACATCGGGTTGTTTGCCACAATTCCAATCGAATAGCCAGCTATACGCCCAAAGGCGGTAATAATATTCCTCCCCCACTTCGGCTTCAGTTCAAAGAAGTAGCCATCGTCCACGATGTATCTCACTAAATCATGCATGTCATAGGCTTCCCGCGGATTGTCCGGGACAACATTCAGTATGCCGTCATCAATCAAAGCCATGGGATCCCCTGACCATTTCTTTCGTTCCGGCTTCTCTTCGCAGTGCTGAGGAAAGAAAGAAATATATTGCTTCATAGCTTCAATACATTCCTCATCTGAACCAACCTCGAGATCTCCACAACCACTAGTCTCACAATGAATTTTGGAGCCGCCAAGCTCGTCTTCAGTGAGTTTCTCCCCAATCACCGACTTGACAAGAGCCGGTCCGCCTAGACCCATAAAACTCGTTCCTTTAACCATGGGCACGAAATCGGAAAGGCCGGGTATGTAGGCGGTACCGGCATATCCTGGCCCCATCATAGCCGCAATTTGCGGGATCACGCCTGACATCAGAGATTCTTCCTTGAAGAGATACCCTGTATCGGCAAATAGTGCCACTCTTTCGCCGCTAAAGCCGCCACCACTCACTCGGGCACCCCCAGAATCATTCAGCCATATCATCGGTATTCTTTCTTTGAGAGCAATCTCTCTTATCCTAGTCACTTTGGTTTCGTTGACAATCCCCATAGAGCCGCCTCTCACTGTGAAATCGTAAGCTGCCACGGCCACGTCTCTCGTGCGTACGCCGTCATCTAGCTTCCCATAACCTGTAATAACACCGTCAGCCGGCACAAGTTCATCCACGCCGAACTCGCTGCCAAGCATGCCAGTTTCAACGAACGTTCCTTCTTCAATCAAGAGATCAAGTCTCTCCCTGGCAGTCAGTTTTCCTCGTCCACGTTGTTTCTTGACAGCCTCTTCACCTCCCATCTGTTTGATTTGCTCGCGCAGGAGTGCAAGGTTTTCAACTTCCCGTCTCATTATGTCACCCATTTTTCTCCTCCTTTAATCTCGATATGAAGTGAGTATCATAGTTCCCTGATTCGAATATCCCGGAAGCAGAAGCTTCCTTCAGGAAAGCAATGTTGTTTTTGATACCTGTGATTTCATAGTCGTCTAGAGCATGCTGCATCTTCGCTATGGCCTTGCTTCTATTCTCCCCCCAGACGACTAGCTTGGCAATCAAAGGGTCATAGAACTGACTCACGGTATCCCCAGCCTGATATCCGGAGTCCACCCTTATTCTCTCACCGCGGGGCTCAATGTATGAAACTATCTTGCCCGGTGACGGATAGAAATTCTTCGAATCCTCGGCATAGACACGAGATTCGATGGCCCATCCCTTCCAGCCCAAGCTTTCTTCTCTGGGCAATAGGGATTCGCCCGAGGCAATCCTCATTTGCTGCTCAACCAAGTCGATACCGGTTATCATCTCAGTGGTCGGGTGCTCTACCTGAAGCCTTGCGTTTATTTCCAGGAAGTAAAACTTCCGATGCCCATCAACAACAAATTCAACGGTGCCTGCATTTGTATATCCAATTCCCTGAGCCAGGCGTCTGGCCGCCTGTCGTAGTTCGTGTCTCAATCCAGCAGTAGCGAAAGGAGACGGTGACTCTTCGATCACTTTTTGATGCCGTCTTTGCACTGAGCACTCTCTTTCCGGGAAAGTAACCACGTTGCCCTCGGCGTCTCCCAAGATTTGGATTTCTATATGGTGGGGGGATTCCAGATACTTTTCGACATAGACTCGCCCATCACCAAAAGCTGATCTGGCCCGGTTTGTGGCTGTATCAAATGCTTCTGCAACCTCTTCCTCTTTTCCCACCTTCATCATGCCGATGCCCCCACCACCAGCAGACGCCTTGAAGATAACCGGAAAAGAGAGATCATCTGCCCACTTCCTGGCTTCATCGACATTGTTTAATATACCACTCCCTGGCGGAATGGGTATGCCTAAACTGGTAGCTATTTCCCGCGAACGGTACTTGTCTCCCATTTCACGAATGACTTCCGACCTCGGGCCGATAAATATCAACCCCTCTGTTTCACACCTTTGAGCAAATTCCCACCGTTCGGACAGGAAGCCATATCCAGGATGAATGGCACTTGCGTCAGATTCTTTGGCCGCTGCAATAATCTTATCAATGTTGAGATAACTGTCCCTCGGTTTAGCTTCCCCAATCCTCAGTGCCTTGTTTGCTTCTTGGACGAACAGGCACTTCTCATCTATATCTGAATACACCGCTATGGTCTCGATAGCCAGTAGCCTGGCGGTTCTGATTATGCGTCGAGCAATTTCTCCTCGATTAGCAATCAGTACAGATCTGAGCATATGTTGGTTTACTCAATGGGATAGTTTGATACAACAAGCGACCCCCAACTCGACCAAAGAAGCCGCATTACAGACGCAACCACTCAGTCTCTCCATGGGAGCGCGGTAACCCACCAAATGACTGGAACCCCAGGTACTCCCCACCATGGCTATCGCTAGCCCAAAAATGTATCTTATTTGCCAGAATTCGTCAATATAGTGAGCACGCTTCACTACGTCGTGCCACATATCTGGTGTGTCAGTAGCTTGGAAAATAGTGACATTTAGCTACAAATCAGGAACAATCCGTTTTCACCAAAACCGCATTTTGTTCGTGCAGGATAACAGAGGTGAACCCCATTCCATTCCGATTATTGACAAACTATTGACAAATTTCTAGCTTTGACCTGAACCCAAGGCCGGTGTAGGAGCGAGTGCCATCGCCCAACCCAAAGGCATACCCCCTTCTTGAAATTCAGATACCCGTCTCTGACCTATTTGGATTTGGAGGATAGCTTGACTCTCTGCCTGAAGCTCCAAGTAGAATCCAAAAAAGTGTGACCCTCGCTCTAGACGCCCCAGGGGTACATACCTAGCAAGTTAAATACTACGGCTAGGACGATACCGACGACTCCCAATGTGAACCCTGCTATGGCACGTTTGGTTGCATGGCGTCTGAACTGCAGAACGCCGAGCACTACTGCCGCAGTTCCAGTTATCTCTGGCCAAAAGATGAGACTTATGATGCCCAATACCAGGCTCGAAGTGCCAAATTTGTTAGACCTCTTCTTACGCTCTTCCGCAATTTCAGCCGTGGCAGCCAAGGGCATTTGTCTTTCTTGGGGTTCTATGGGTTCAGATACATTCTCCCAAGTTGGTTCAGGATGTCGCTCTTGTCTACGCTGTTTTATCTTGTTAATCAGGGCACCTATTCCAGCCGAAATACCGAAGATTGGCACACCAATTGCGTACATCGCTATGCTTAGAGCTGCTGGGAATGCCAAGGCTATCAAGAGGGATATCCACCAATTAAGACCGATGGCGAAATAGCATATTACAAATGCAATTCCGCAGACTATTAACTCCATTTCAACCTCCTTGCTGCTCTCGTTTCAACTCTGAGTAACACCCCGATGGTGTCATCCCATAACCTGACTGTCTATTTCCGCCTTTCCCTAATCAAAAGATGCACGGCTATCAAGGCTATTGCCGTTGCAAGCCCAAAGAGAACCCACGATAAGCTACTTCTACTAACCCAAGTCAGTTCATAAAGTGCCATGCCACTAGCTATTATGAAAGCAACCCACAACATGGTTCGCCTCCCTTGTTCGTATCAACTCCTGCTGACGTATCATATGAGAACCAAGAAGGGCTGTCAATACACCTCAAGGATGCACTGAGATGAAGTTTGAGGATAGTCTGAGGCTTCGTTGAGCAACTTCTGAGAAGAGATTTGGCTCATTTGTTTCTGATTTGGATAGGACTGTAGTCAGCGCTATAGTCCTTGCCATTTGGTAATGTGACTGTGACATAAAGAATACCGTTGTCTTGGTCTTCGTTCGGCAATGGACTTGATATGTCTTGCCACGGTATGTCCTTCACTCCTATGGCACCAGTGCAAAAACAGTCATGGTTCCAATCTGTCAGTATCCCAGAACCAGAGTATATGAGCCTCGACTTCTCCAATGGATATGTGACGCTTTCTGTGGAATATAGTTCAATCTGCACAGGCATGCTCATACCAGTGTATTCAATCATGGTCCCATTGGAGTCCTGCAATTCAACCCAAATGCGCAATCCGTAATTCGCTGCATCAGCGTTCCAGTTCTCAGGCCATCCAACGGTCCAGGCTATCTGCACTTGGTCAACCCATTTTGGCAATTCCTTCTCAAAGTAAGCAGTAATACTCTTGTCGAAGTCCATGGTGATGATAATAGTGGCCGAAGTGCCTGACGCATTACCGCTCCATTGGTCAAAGGTGTAACCACTGGCGGGGCTGGCTGTCAGTGTTACCTGCACTCCTGAGTCATACTTGCCACCGGAAGGAGACACAGAACCTGATTGGGCAGGATTGACACTTATGTTTAGTGTGTACTTAGTTGTAGGTGTGGGTGCAGCTGTGACTGCTATTACAATTACAACTGTAACACAGCCTACGATGATTCCCGCCAGTTTCTTCTTGCTCATGGCATCCTCCCTCTCGGAGAGTTCTTTATTTCAAGGAGTTCTTGTTGGGCATCCTTGGTAAGTTCAGGGTCAGTCGATAGTTCAATGCATTTCTCTAGGTCACTCACCGCTTTAGGCACTTCACCTCTCTTACTACAGGCAAGACCCCGGTTATAGTAAGCCAAGGAATCGTTGGGGTTCAACTCAATGGCTTTGTTGTAGTCAGCTACGGCTTTATCATAGGCGCCTATCTCACCGTAGGCGCAACCTCGGTTGTAGTAAGCAGAGGCATGATTGGGGTCGAGTTGGATAGCCTTATTGTAGTCAGCTATGGCTTTGCCATATTCCCCCATCTGATCATAGGCATCACCTCGATTGTAGTAGGCATCTGCACTGTCTGGGGCTAGTTCGATAGCCTTATTGCGGTCAGCTACAGAGTTGTCACTCTCTTTTTCTTCTTTCGGATTTGGACCGTATTTATTGTCTCCAGCCTGGCTGTCCGTACAAGTAAGAACCAGAAACCAGATTGCGCCCGCAATTGGGATCAGTACTATCAAATAATACCAACCGCTTTTGCCGACATCATGGAGCCGTCGAACCGCTACGGCTAGCCCGGGAACAAGGACTGCGAGAGTATACAGAATATATAGTAGGCCAAAGCCAAACGCTGCAAAGGTTAATAGTCCGATGCCCAGATCAATGAAAGAGGCCACAAGGCCGAAGATGAAATTGAAAAGAAAGAACATCCAGTATTCTTTGCGCCTTGCACGTCCGCTAAACACCGCATAGCTATTCAGCACCTTAATATACCAATTCAAGTTATTTCTCCTTTAGCCCGTTATCAGGAATGTGGTTGTTTATAGGTGAAGTATCAGACACCGCCGATCCTGATGATGCGGCAGGTATCGTTACCAGCATTGCCAGGGCAATCAGAAGGACTAGCCTCTTCATTGGTACGGTGGGTACCGTACGGCCAAACCGCCACAGATTGCCAGTAAGATAGTCAGTAGGATAGCCCCGAGATCGGTGTAAGACACCATCAGCCAGATTACAACAACCGCTGCAATGACCAGGAGTACAGTGACCACGTCCCTAATTCCTGCACTAGGCTCGTTCATTTGCACTCCCTACCATTTGTGATACCCATATCATAGTAAGTCACTCAGTGAAAATTGTCAATATATCTCTTCACTCTGAGCATCTCATTATCATTACATGTCTTATTTGACTGAAAAAGAAAGACCTCCAAGGCTAGAAGCCATTTTTAAGCTACGGAAAAGATGTCAAAACAGGCATTTTGGAGTGCTTAGAGCGAGTCCATGGCCCAATCCAAAGGGCATACCCCCTCTTGATATTTGGACACCTGTCTCTGAGTTATCTGGATCTCTGGGGTTACTACTTTGTAGTGATACTGCACCCGGACTGTCAGTCGCTTTTGCGCCTCTCCCCGACGATTGCGTCAACTTGCCGAAGCAGTCAACAGACCTGTGATGGCCATATCACACACATCACTCGACTTCCGTGCTTTTCTATGCTAGCATGCATCGATCATTAGAGCCCTACGCGAAGTCTCTCGGGAGGTAAATTAGCTATGGTTGTACAAAAGGGAAAAAAGACGATAGACCGACTGAAATCAATGTACCCGCTCAGGGCTAAGGTAAACGAGACATATCTGAAGAGCATTGAAGCCATACAGGCGGGCAAACCTGCCGTCTGGGCTATGCTCAATTTCTATTATGGCGACCCCATCTTAAAAGCCATGGATGTAGAAGTGGTCTATCCCGAGAACTATGGCGCTATTGCCGCAGCTATGGGAGTGGCCCGGCAATACCTGGACCGTGCTGACGCCGAGGGCTTTCCCACTCACCTTTGCGGTTACAGCCTGACCACCCTGGGCTATGCATCTAGAATGATGAAAGAATTGAAAGGCCAGATACCTCCGGAAGCACCCCTCGGAGGAATGCCCAAGCCCCTGTTTTTGATGTCCTCGGCTGCCATCTGCGATGCTAGATACAAGTGGTTCCAGGCGCTGGGGCGTTACATGGATGTACCAGTATGGCCATTGGAAGCCCCTATCCCGGGCATTAAGGAGTTTTTCATCGAGGGCTATTACGACAGAATGGTGAAATTGGGAGTCCAGCACCTGAGAGACTTCGTTCCTTTCGTCGAACGCATTGTGGGCAAGAAGATGAACTGGGACAAGCTGGATGAAACAGCGAATCTCATGATAGAGGTTAACCGTGTTTGGCATGAAGTCAATGAACTGCGCAAGGCAAAGCCCTGCCCCATGCACAGCCGAGACTTCTGGAGCGCCATGCCCGCTGCCCTGTTCCTAGCCGGCGACCTCGAGGACTCACTGAAACTCTATCAGGATATGTACAAGGAGGTCACAGATAGAGTCAATAGCCACGTAGGCGCTATACCGAACGAGAAATACCGACTGGTATTCGCCGAGCTCCCCCCCTGGCATAGCCTGGCCTTCTTCGACAAGCTGGCTGAGAGGGGATGGAACTTCGTCGTCGAGAGCTTTGGCTATCATCCACCTATACCCCTTGACCTCAGCAAGGTCAGTGACCCGCTGGAGCGCATCACCAAATTCAGTCTCCAGTTCCTTGTGGGCTACTACGAAGATGCCCGAAAACAGAATGTCCTCGGCGGCACATTTGCCTATCCTTACCTGAAGTATGCCAAGGAATGGAAGTGCGACGGGGCCCTTCTTCATCCCCTTATCACCTGCCGCAGTGCCTCCACTCACCTCCCATATGTCTCAGACATGCTGATGGAGAAACTGAAAGTACCCTCGCTGAGCATAGAAGGCGATATCGTGGACCTGCGCTTGTTCAACCCGGAAGATGCTCTAGCCAGGGCAGAGCCATTCGAGGAAGCTATGGAGCACTACAAGAAGCTAAGGAAACAGGACGGGTTTGACTGGTGAAATAATCCAGAATTGCAGTCTAACAAGGAGGCAGCCATGTCAGACACAATCAAAGGTCTCAGCAAAGCCCAGGAAATATATTCAAACAGTTCACAGAGAGCCAGGGAACTCAAGGCAGCGGGCAAAAAGCTAATAGGCTATCCCTGTGTATATGTCCCGCTGGAGATGCTTACTGCCCTTGACCTTGTCCCCTACCGGACGTGTGGCGACATCAAGGAACCGGTGACTGAAGCAGACAGGGCTTTGCCCGGTTCATTTTGTCCTGTCATGCGCAACTGTCTCGATTGCGCACTGAAGGGCAAAAACGATTTCCTTGACGGCATGGTTACCATTCACTCCTGTGACCCTCAGGAAAAGACCGCTCGCATCTGGGAGTCATATACGAACTATCCATACTTCCACTTCATAGACATGCCCATCACGGTCCGTCCCGAGGCCTTAGAATACTTTAGAGGCCAGCTCAACGATTTCAGAAAGACGCTGGAGGCCTTCACCAAGAAGAAGTTGTCCGGAGATAAGCTTGAAGCAGCTATCAAAACTCATAACCAGCAGCGAGTTCTGGTGAGAGAACTGTACGAGCTAACAAAGCCATCTCCACCCCGTGTATCGGGAGCAGAAATCGTTCAGGTAGTCAAAGCTCTGACAAGCTTGCCTGTATCTGAAGGAAATCGCCTGTTGACCGAGGTTATAAGCGAGGTCAAACGTCGTACCGATGGACCGGAAAAGAAATCAGCCCGTCTCCTCATATGGAGCAGTACTCTTGACGATACCGACATCATGCAAGTATTTGAAGCCAAAGCAAATGTGGTGATGAACGAGAGTTGTGGCGGCATCAGGGCTTATAGAAGTGAGGTAAAATTCACGGATGACCCGCTCGAAGGGCTGGCCAACTACTACCTGAACGAAATCACCTGTGCTCGCACATTCAGACAGGCTACCCTCGGCGAGACCAAAAAGGACTATGCCCGAGACCTGCAAAGCCGTTTTGGCTATCTCAAAGGCATCATCAGAGACTGGAAGATCAACGGTGCCATAATGCTCCTCGTCAGATATTGTGACCCCTTTGCCTTTGAGATGCCTTCGCTCAAAGACTATTTCAATAGCATTGGCGCCCCCAGCACCTATATAGAATATGACTACACTGTGGGAGCTCTGGCCCCGTTGAGAACCAGGATCGAAGCCTTCCTTGAGACAATCGGTTAATAGCAACTCATCAGGAGGTCTGCTTGTACTTCGCCGGTGTTGACATAGGCTCAACCATGACCAAAGTCGTGCTCATGGACAAGAGCGACAATTTACTTTCGTCCATCAAGGGCCCTACCGGTCCGGAGCATCGCCAGCTTGCCAACGAGGTTATGCGACAGGCACTGGAGCAAGCCAGCCTGCAGATTGATGACATTTCATATATCGTAGCTACAGGTTATGGACGGCTCAACGTCCCTTTTGCAGACCGCCAGATAACAGAGCTTTCTTGTCATGCCCGAGGCGTCTTCAGTATTTTCCCCAGTGTCAGGACCGCCATTGATGTAGGCGGCCAGGATGCCAAGTGTATGAAAATTGAGGACGGCAGGTTGATCAGCTTCGTTATGAACGACAAGTGCGCCGCCGGAACCGGCAGGTTCCTGGAAGTGACTGCGACTGCACTCGGTATCAAGCTGGAAGATATGGGAAACATTTCCCTGAAAGCCACCAGGAAAATCCAGATAAGCAACCTGTGCACTATCTTTGCCCAGCAAGAAGTGATAGTGCTCCTCTCCCGCGGAGAAAGGCCCGAGAACATCGTAGCCGGGCTTCACGACGCACTGGCCAGTCGGATAGCGGCACTGGCACGGCGGCTTGGGATAGAACCTGATTTGGTGCTCACCGGCGGCGTGGCCAAGAACACCGGCATGGTTAGAGCGATGAAAGAAAGTCTGGGCTGCGAAATCCTCGTTCCCCAAGAACCACTCATCACCGGGGCACTTGGCGCTGCCATCCTGGCAAAGGAAATCTACATGAAAGCGGTGGCAACGGGTGAGGTCCTGCCCACAAAGGCACGGCGGTTAGACAAAGCCACCTTCTTCACTGAGGAGTACCGATGAGCTGGTTTATGGGCATTGACATAGGCTCGGCATACAGCAAAGGAGTCATAATTAAAGACTTCGAGCTTGTTGCCTCACATATAATCCTGTCCGGAGCTAATTACCGAACATCCGCCGGTGCCATAAGAACGGAGTTAATAAGAAAGGTCAACCTGACTCAGAATGACATAGCCAATACAATCGCCACCGGTTTCGGTGCCGACAATGTCTATTTTGCCAGCCAGAAGGCAAGTGACATAGTCTGCACTGCCAGGGGTACAAACAATCTCTTCCCGCAAGCCAGAACCGTAATCGATGTAGCCAGTCAATCCACCAGGGTAATACGGCTAAATGAAAAGGGAATTGTGACCAACTTCACTGTCAGTGAGAAATGTGCCGCCGGCAGCGGCCGCTTCATCGAGGTCATCGCCAACGTGCTGCGAGTAGATTTGACTGATTTCAGCCGGCTAGCAGCCCGGTCAAAGAACCCCATCACATTTGGTACGGGCTGTGCTGTCTTCGGTGAATCTGAAGCCATTACCAGAATAAGCGAAGGCATCCCAAAGGAAGACATCGCCGCCGGCGTGAACAATGCCCTGGCAAGCAAGATTTCCTCACTGGTCAAGAAGGTTAAACTGGAAGAGCCTTGCGCTATCTGTGGCGGTGGTGCCCTCAACACCGCTCTCGTCAAGACAATTGAGACTGAATTGAACACCAACCTCCTGGTACCGCCGCAGCCCCAGCTAATTACTGCTCTGGGTGCCGCAATAATCGCTGCAGCATCAGTGACTCTGGAACCCGGCAAAAAGCAGACCTGCTAGGCTCTTTTGGTCGAAGGATTCCTCCTGGGCAAACAGTAAATGAACTTCAAATACTCGCCAGGCCGCGAGTGGATATCGGGTGGGGTCTTGACAAGAACCGAGGTGAGTTGTAGCATTTTACCATAGTCGACTTGTTCGAAAACGACTGATTCGAAGCAGTAAGCAAGGGTTCGTCAAATTCGGAAGGGCAGATGAAGACAGTAATCACAAGTATTGTCGTAGTCACCATGTTAGTCTTAGTCTTTTCTCTACCGGCTCTCGCCCAGGAAAGCGGCACCATTACTATAACCATGACAGGGCTAAGTGAAATCTCCATCAGCCTGGATAAAACACAATGGCCTCTCGGGACCGTCACTTCAAACACAGAGTATCAGACAAGCCCGCCGATAGAATGGTGCACCCTGACCGTGGAGGGCAATTGTAATGTAAATACCTTCATTGTGGGAGATGACGCTAAATGGGTTAGCGATCCCACCGCTTATAAATGGACGCTGAGCAACGATGGCAGCAATGGCGAACACATCTACGGATTATGGTTCCGCATATCTGGTGATACCACACGAGGACCTTTAGGCGACGGCTACGTCCCTATCACCAAAACGCAAGGCGAATTTTGGCCTTATTCCGGGGGCTCCGGCTCAAGCCTGGCTCCTGGAGATACCAAGAAATTTGGTTTGAGATTACTCACTCCTTCATACTTCATCAGTGGCCGGCAGATGCAAACCCAGATAACCATAAGCGCAGTGGCTGCCTGATGGCAGGGCGTATCAGATTAGCTGGCGTTATTACCGTTTTGCTGGTCGTCTTTCTGCCCTTACCTACAACGGCTCAAGATATTGACTTCAGCGTTATTCCTGCCGTGGTAAGACTCAATAACTTCCCACCGGGAGAAGCAGCAGAATTCGACCTGACCATCCACAACAAAGATGAGATAGCTCGTAATTTCACCATCACTACCTTTCAGCCTCCAGAAGAGGAGAGAAGAGAAGGGAGCGCTGCATTCCCCGATGCTAGCTGGATAAGCTTTTCTTCTCCAGAAATTGAAGTGCCCGGTAACTTCGCGGCCAATGTGACGGTAGCGGTAGCTGTACCCACAGAGGAAGAATGGGCAGGTCAGAACTGGGAAATATGGCTGGCAGTCAGCGCCGAATCAAGTGACCTTCTGGGTGTAAGGTTATTTGTTCGACTGCTGGTGTCGACAACCTCCGCAGCCAAAGCCAGGTTCAATGCAGGGTTGTTTGCAGGGATTGCTGTGGCCATAGTACTCCTGGGCTATGGTGGCTATCATTACTTCAGGCGCAAGACCAAGCCTGAATGACCGTTAAGCTTCAGCGCCCGGGACTCTAGCGTCATACTGAACGAACCCAAATGTCAGAATCCAGATGACAGTTGAAGCTCGAATGTCAAAATCCAAATGCCAACTCAAATCCAAAGACCCAAATGCCAAAGATTCCTGCTTTTCCTCATTTGGATTTTGAACTTTGTAATTTGGCATTGCTCAGAGTCTGGGGCTTTGTCATTTGTCATTGCTGGCGCAAAGAGACTACCACACCCCGACAAGTCGAACCTTGCCAGGGCAAGATTGAATGTGCAGCCATCGTCTCCCCAGGGTCATAGTACTAATTTCTACCGCAAAACGGTACTGATAGGTGATTCCCACATACCTAGCTAGCTGATATTCTGAAGATATTACGGGAGTATCACGTAATAGGTAGAAGCGACATGACAATAGCTGGTTCCACTGCTCAGAGTTATGAAACCAAGCTGGTTGAGAAGTTGCGCTCAGGCGACAGCACAGCCATGGAGGAGCTCTACAATGTTTACAGGAGCAGACTATATTCTCTGATTCTGGAACAGGTGGACCGAGATGAGGCCATGGCTGAGGATTTGGTTCAGGAAGTATTCGTGGCTGCCCTGAGCTCACTGCATAAATTCCGCGGTGACAGCCAGCTTTACACCTGGCTGCGCAGTATCGCATTTCACAAAATAAATGACTTCTACCGTCACCAGGCTCGAAAACCTAAACCCAAGGAACCATCCCCTGATTTTGACTTCGCAGAGTTAGAGCATATTGGAGATAATGCACCAGCAACTTCTACCGAGATGGAGTCCGAAGAGACTCGCCAGTCAGTCCACCGAGCTCTGGCAGACTTGCCCCAGGATTATCAAGAGGTCCTGGTATTGAAATACCTCAAAGGCATGCCTGTGCTAGCGATAAGTCAGATTATGGGTCGTTCACCCAAGTCAGTTGAAGGATTGCTGTCGCGCGCCCGAAAGGCCATGCGGGATAACCTGGAGAACGGCAACCACAAACCTTGATTGTAGCCTCCCACACAATTTCCGCATTTAATTCCCCCACGACTCCACGTTATACCGACTGTCTAATCTTGCTTTAGCCTCGTATTCCACTCTGCGGGAGCCCTTTATGGGCTCCCGCCTCGATGGGAGGAGGTTGATGAGAGGAGGTTAAGGTGAAGATATTGTCTCTGTTACCGCCTGGAAAGCGTTGACCAGCCCCTGCCCCATACCATCCCCGGCAACAGGAGTGCAGCTATTCTCAATAGCCCAACGCACTTCATCATTGACTGCGCCGTTGCCGTTGGTATCCTCAGCGACGCTGAGAACCAGTGCTGCCACGCCCGAGACATGAGCACAGGCTGCCGAGGTACCAGTCTTATAACCGTATTGATTCCCGGGCAATTCAGAGTAAATATTAAAGCCCGGAGCAGCTACATCTACCCAGTCGCCGTAGCTGGACAACAAAGCCAGGGCATCGTCTTGATTAGTGCCGGCAACCGCCACACAACTGACATAATAGGCCGGGTAGGAAGCCTCCGGTCCGCCTTTATTGCCAGCCGCTGCCACGAGTATCGCTCCATGATTCCAGGCATAGTTTACCGCTTCCTCCAAATTCCTGGACACGACCATGGACAGGCTTAAGTTGATGACTTTGGCTCCGTGATTCACCGCCCAGATGATGCCTTTGGCTACCACCGATGGCTCGCACTTCCCTGCGTCATCAGCCACCTTCACATTCATTAGCCGGCATTCCGGGGCGATGGCAGCAATGGTGCCTGCCATGTGGGTACCGTGTCCATAAAGGTCGTCAGTCGTCGGGCTACTGGTAAAATTAACCTCAGCCACCACCCTACCAGCCAAATCCCGGTTGTCCTTATCGATGCCCGTGTCCAGCACAGCCACTATGATTGACCGGTCCCCTGTGGTTATTTGCCAGGCCTGGGGCGCCTCAATCTTGCTTACCCCCCACCTCTCAGCCAGATAGCTAGCATCCAGAGAATACGTCGCCTGCAGGGAGGCATCATAACTCAAAGAATCGCTATCATGGACACTTGCCTCTTGATAAACGGGCGAATAACTATAGGCTAACGCGCTTTCCCTGGCAACTAACACATCATAAACTAACCCAGCCACCAGTATTACCTCAACCAGCGTCAAGCCTACAGCTAAATACTTTAGCTTCTTCACAACACAATCTAAGCACCCATCCAAGCCAATAAGAATCACCCGTCGGTACCGTTTTGGTACTGTATTGTCTAGAATTTGGTAATGTGACCTTTCACCCAGGACTCATGGCGAAGGAACATTCGGGGAACCTGCGGATGATACCGAGGAAGACTACCGTCTGGCCCCCAGAGCCTGGTCCTAGTACCTTCTAACCAGTGATGCTTGACTGGAACGGAAGGTGCGTGTTAGCATTAGACATAATATTGGAACCCAAAAGGGAGGCAGGGCAAAGGAAGTAGATTTACTAGTACTCTTGGTATCTATCACTTGATTGGCAAATCCTCAGAAATTCCCCCAAAAGTACCGAAGAAGTGAGGGATTTTCCCCGTTTGGGCGACTATATATGTGACAAAGGTAACATGACAGAGGTAATAGGCTGTTAGTCCTATCAGGAGGAAGATATGAAAAAGGTAATAGTTTGTTTGCTCAGCGTGGTAATTCTAGTCATGATGTTGCTGCCCGCTGATATCGCGATGGCGCGGGGGCGGGGACATGGGGGCCCAACAGCAAGTAATAGAACCACAGAGTCACTTGTTGCCGACTTTGACTTTTCCGTATGTTATTCCTGCTCGCGTGATGCGCGCATCAGCGTTACTTTTACCGACGAAAGTAGCGGAGGAGTTCCGACCTATAAATACGACTGGGATTTCGGTGATGGTAGCGAGCACAGCAGTGGCCGGAATCCTAAGCATCGGTACGATGGCGCCGGAAACTACACCGTAACTCTAACGATTACCGATAGGGCTCGCAACGTAGCCACCACAAGCCAGACCATAACGCTTGGCTCGGCATCCACTGAGAATATCGAGCCTGTTAGCAGCAACAGCTCAACGAAAGCGGTCGGTACTTGGCCTCGCTGTAATGACGGCTGCACGGCTAACGATGCCACAATAGTTGATGCCTGGCTTGTTGTGGACAGCACTGATTGCAACCCAGGGCAGGACAACTCTGCCGAGCTATGGGTAACATTCGATATAAATCGGGACAAGGGACCGTGGTGCATAGTTTCCGTCATGGATATTTACGTAGACGGTGTATTGACCTACGGCGAATATACTACTGCTGTCGGAGACCTGCCGGGGAGTAACGGATGGGAGGTCAAGATAGGAGATGTCACTTGGCCATGCGGAAGCGAATTGGAGATCAGGGACATTCATGTCCAGTGGCATACCCACGACGGCGACGATTGCGTATGGGGGAATTGCTCTGGCTACATTCCTTCAAAATGCTGGGATTACGCCGGACCAATGTATGTCCGAACGCCTCTCGTCGCTGACTTTGAGTTCAACAACGTATGCTTCTGCAACAATACTGTTTTCACTGACACCACAACTGGAGGAGCCGAACCTTACACTTCTTGGTACTGGGATTTCGGTGATGGCGGTGATAGCACTGAACAGAACCCCATGCACCATTATGACCAGCCGGGCACCTACACCGTGACCCTCACCGTAACCGACAGCGACTATATTAGCGACAGTCAAAGCCATGATGTAACCATCTATCTCAATCCCGCGGTGAACCTTACCGGAGATACTTCGTTTTGCGAGGAAAACACTGTCATAACTGCAAACGTGGCTGGCGGCACACCAGATTATACTTACGATTGGTCTGCCAGCACCGCTCCCGGAATTCCTAACGATGGAAGTTATACTGCTACAGGAAGTGGCACGGTGGAAGTAACTGTAACTGATGCTCATGGGTGCACCGGCAGCGACAGTGTAACAGTAGTGTTTGAAGACTGCGATGACCTCGATTACTACACTGACTGGGAATACTACTGTGTTGATGATAGTATCTGGAGAACGCGTGACCTCCACGACTTCTACTGCCTGGACGGCGTCTGCCTTGAAGACGTAGTCCCGGAGAGCGAATGGTTCGAGGACTGCCCAGCCGACTATTACACCGACTGGCAGTACTACTGTGTCGGCGATAGTATCTGGCGGACGCGTGATCTCCACGACTTCTACTGCCTGGACGGCGTCTGCCTTGAAGACGTAGTCCCGGAGAGCGAATGGTTCGAGGACTGCCCAGCTGACTACTACACTGACTGGGAATACTACTGTGTTGATGATAGTATCTGGAGAACGCGTGACCTCCACGACTTCTACTGCCTGGACGGCGTCTGCCTTGAAGACGTAGTCCCGGAGAGCGAATGGTTTGAGGACTGCCCGGCGGATTACTACACCGATTGGCAGTACTACTGTGTCGGCGATAGTATCTGGCGGACCCGTGATCTCCACGACTTCTACTGCCTGGACGGCGTCTGCCTTGAGGACGTCATCCCGGAGAGCGAATGGTTCGAGGACTGCCCGGCGGATTACTACACCGATTGGCAGTACTACTGTGTCGGCGATAGTATCTGGCGGACGCGTGATCTCCACGACTTCTACTGCCTGGACGGCGCCTGCCTTGAGGACGTCGTCCCGGAGAGTGAATGGTTCGAGGACTGCCCAGCTGACTACTACACTGACTGGGAATACTACTGTGTTGATGATAGTATCTGGAGAACGCGTGACCTCCACGACTTCTACTGCCTGGACGGCGTCTGCCTTGAAGACG